>Ga0256839_1004678_pt1 | contig 13207 bp, 10 predicted proteins | sample 354166metaG_FD_185968 | JGI IMG/M metagenome (GOLD analysis project Ga0256839, IMG submission 185968) | Hydrothermal vent microbial communities from Mid Atlantic Ridge, Atlantic Ocean - 354-166 | ecosystem: Environmental > Aquatic > Marine > Hydrothermal vents | place: Atlantic Ocean: Mid... | reverse complement strand
GAATAAGGAGTTGTTTCACTTTCTCTTCAATCACTTCTAGCTTTGGTTCGATTTCATCGATTTCCATTTTAGCCATCTCCCTAAACTCCGGGTCTTTCTCTGTTTGAAGCACCTCTTTTGCCGATTCCAAATTAGATAGTAGGTTGGCGTACTCTTTATACACCACCACCACTTTTTCAAGCTCACTATACTCCTTGCTGAGCTTGGTAAAATTGGCCATATCCGACATTACATCGGGTTGCACCATAAGCTGCCCTACTTCTTCAAATCTATCTTTAATTTCTTCTAATTTTTCAATCATAGCAAAGGCAAAGTTAATAGATAATACGTTAAAGGATGGAAAGGGCTAATGCAATATAATTACACCGTAATTATGTAATTACTTATCCTTCCTTTATGATAGCAAAACTAATCCAAATAGGAAATTCTAAAGGGTTAAGGATTCCTAACCTGTATAATTCATGAATAATCTATTACGCACTCCAATTGACTATCACTCAGGCATACCGACTAAAGTACGGTACAGGCTTTACTCAAATTTTGCTACTCAGCGTAGCTCGCTACGCCTCTCCCGAAAAAAAATCGGGACAAGCTGTTCCAATTTTCCGTTAGTACCTGATTAACAGCCATTTACACCATTCCTGCGCAGGCAGGAATCTGTAGATATGAAAAGAGATTAAACATTATGGCTATAATAAATTTTAATCAGTCTTTATTAGTTGTAACATCCTACAGGGCGGATTCCTCCCGAGTACTCGGGAGGAATGACGATTTCTATTTTACTTTTCTTTTTAATATAGGTTAGGGGGCTTACACAAAATGGTTTAAACTAAAACGACAAAATGTTATGCCCCATTCCTAAAAGTGTTATTGAAAAATGAGTCCACTCCGAAAACACTCAAAATCAAAAAAGTTTCTTTTGGCGATATTTTCACCTTTCTCAATTAGCTGATACTCAAGCATTACCGAATCTCGAAAAATAAAAATCTCATCCAAAACAACTCTTTTTGTGAAAAATGTCTGTTTTCGGAGTGGACTCAATAAGTAAAAATTTAAGCCAATTAATAACACCAACCCGATGGAGGCAACTACAAGGATATTAAATGAGGCATTGAAATAAATGAAAATACCATTCATAATAACCCACATTAGTAGAAACATCAGGCTAAACGCCTGTTGTATCAATACGAACTGACCTCCTATGTTAATTTTTTTTTCCAATTACTTACACTCGCCCTCCGTCCAGCTCAATAAACCTGCATTGCCTGCTTCACAGGCATTGCCATAGGTTTTTCCATCGCAGCCACACACAGGAACATACTCCATGGTGCAAATGCCTTCTTTAATTTTAGATTCATTAATGCACTCTTGTTCTTGGGGTTGGTCGCTGCACGATGCTGCTATTGATAAGATCATTATAAATGTAAAGGATGTCAATTTTAAAATCTTCATTATCTTATGTCTTTTGTCTAATTATCTTATGTCCTTTTTTGTACTTCTTTATATCGATAACAATCTACTGTATGGTCGTTTACCAACCCGCAGGCTTGCATATGCGCATACATGATGGTGGTGCCCACGAATTTAAACCCTCGCTTTTTTAAATCTTTGCTCAGTGCATCCGATTCTTTGGTAGAAGCGGGCACAGCACTCATTTTATTCCACGAATTAATAATTGGCTTACCTCCCACAAAGGACCAAATGTATGAATCAAAACTGCCAAACTCTTTTTGCACTTCGATAAAGCACTTTGCATTGGTTACGGCACTTTTCACCTTTAATCGGTTACGGATTATTTCAGGATTTAGCAATAATTCTTCCATTTTAGCTTCGTCAAACTTGGCTACTTTTTTATAATCGAAATTTGCAAAGGCCTTGCGGTAGCCTTCGCGCTTTTTTAATACTGTTGCCCAGCTAAGCCCAGCTTGTGCGCCTTCTAAAATTAGGAACTCAAAATGCTTGGTGTCATCGTGTATGGGCAAGCCCCATTCTTTATCGTGGTATTTCTCGTAAGCCTCAAAAGAACCGATAGCCCACTGGCATTTGGTTAAATTTTTCATACATCTATTTTAAATTACAAACCGAATTTAGGGTACTAAGTTCGGCAAAGTTTTGTAAAGAACACAAAGACTTTATTCTCCCTTATACATTCATTTGCTAGTTTGCAACATAATGGAAATCTTTATCAATACTTGGTGTTGGTTTGTTTTCAGGAAAAAAGCGTTTTTGGAATATCAATAAAATAACGACCCCAATAAAGATGGAAGAGTCTGCCACATTAAAAATGGCATTAAAAAAGTGGAAGTACTGCCCACCAACTATGGGCATCCAACTAGGCCAAGTAAACTCAAATAGGGGAAAATATAGCATATCGATTACCTGCCCATTAAAGAGTGCAAAGGGCGCATCGTAAGGAGCATTATCTAACCAAATACCATAAAAAAGACTATCTATTAAATTACCAACCGCACCTGCTAAAATTAACGCGCCTGCCCAAAGTGCTCCTGGGTGCATTCCTTTTTTAGCATATTTTACTAATAAATATACGCCTCCAACTGAGGCCACCAGCCTAAACAAGGTAAGCACCACTTTGGCGTACGGCCAGTTCAGTTTCATGCCAAAGGCAATGCCTTCGTTTAAAATAAAGTGAATGCGAAACCACTCGCCTAGTACATTAAACTCTTCGTAGAGGTTCATATTAGTATAGACCAACATTTTTGTAAACTGGTCGAAGGCTATTACAGCGATGGTAAGTATAAAGTATTTATAGTATTTCATTTATTAGATAAATAGCCACTAAGGCATAAAGACTCTAAAGTTCACAAAGCTATGTTTTTGTGTTTACTTGGAGTCTTTATGACTTTGTGGCAAAGGTTAAACTTCCACTTTCAAATTCAAATTAAATTCATCCATTTCTAAAGGTTGCCCATCAGGTAAGGTTTCAACAATATTTAATTCTAAGGCCTGCACTTCAGTACAGATATAATCTTTAAAACCGTTAACAGCTTCATTAATTACCCCTTCGTTTTTTTGCAAGGTCACCTTAATTTTGTCTTGTATTTCAAGCCCCATATCCTTACGGATATTCTGGATTCGATTTACCAAATCTCTGGCAATGCCTTCTTTACGAAGCTCCTCGGTAATGGTAACGTCTAAAGCCACCGTTAACTTGCCTTCAGAGGCCACTAACCACCCAGGAATATCTTCATTGGATATTTCAACATCTTCTAATGTTAAGGAAATTGACTCTCCGTCAATGTTTATATCAAAGGTTCCAGTTTGTTCAATGGTAGAAATATCCGCTGCTGTAAATCCATTAATAGCGGCAGATATAGCCTTCATTTTGGGCCCATAAAGCTTACCCAAGCTCCTAAAGTTTGGCTTAATTTTTTTAACCAACACACCCGAAGCATCATCCATATAGTCGATTTGCTTGGTGTTAACTTCACTTAAAATCAACTCTTCAACCGCTTTAACGTGTGCCTCAAAAGCCTTATCGAGTACAGGGATTAAAATCTTAGACAAAGGTTGCCTCACCTTTATTTTATGCTTTTTACGAAGCGAGTGTACCAACGAAGATATGTTTTGTGCCAAATTCATTCGTGCTTCTAAATCGGTATCAATGAGCGATTCATCAATTGCTGGGTAATCAGCTAGGTGAACGGATTCGATAGTTGCTGGATCAGACTTAACACCTTCAGAAGCCGACAAATCTTGGTATAAATTATCGCAATAAAACGGGGCTACTGGAGAGGCTAATTTGGCTACTGTTTTTAGACAGGTATGTAGGGTTTGGTAGGCCGCCTTTTTGTTTTCGTTAAATTCATTTTTCCAAAAACGCTTGCGGTTTAAGCGCACATACCAGTTGCTCATATCATCAATCACAAAATTCTGAATGAGGCGAGTTGCTCTGGTTGGCTCATAGGCCTCATAGGCTTCATCCACCATTTTAACCAAGCTATTTAGTTTAGATAAAACCCATTGGTCGCTTTCGGTGAGGGCTTCTTTGTTAAGTTTACTAGGCTCAAAATGATCGAGGTTGGCATATAGCGCAAAAAAGTTATAGGTGTTATGTAAAGTGCCAAAAAACCTACGTTGCACTTCTGCTACGCCTTCTTCTTTAAATTTAAGGTTATCCCAAGGGTTGGCATTCGAAATCATATACCAACGGGTTGCATCCGGGCCATAGGTGGCAATGGTTTTAAAAGGATCCACCGCATTGCCTAAACGCTTGCTCATTTTATTACCTTTAACATCGAGCACCAAGCCATTGGCCATTACATTTTTAAAGGCAACTTTATCAAATAGCATTACAGATATTGCGTGCAAAGTAAAAAACCATCCACGGGTTTGATCAACTCCTTCGGCAATAAAATCAGCTGGGTAGTTTTCATTAAAAATATCTTCGTTCTCAAATGGGTAATGCCATTGCGCATAAGGCATAGCGCCCGAATCAAACCAAACATCAATTAAATCAGCTTCTCTAGTTAGTTTTTGGCCTGTTAGGCTTACCAAGAATACATCATCTACGTAGGGGCGGTGCAAGTCAAAATCATCATCGATCGATTCCGTCATAAACCCAGCTTTAATCGCTTTTTCAACTTCTGCTTTTAATTGGGCAATAGAGCCAATGCAAATTTCTTCTGTGCGGTCTTCACTTACCCAAATAGGCAGAGGTGTTCCCCAATAACGTGAGCGCGAAAGGTTCCAATCCACCAAATTCTCCAACCAATTGCCAAACCTACCCGTACCTGTTGATTCAGGTTTCCAATTAATGGTTTTATTAAGTTCTACTAATCGATTTTTGAAAGCGGTTGTTTTTATAAACCACGAGTCCATTGGGTAGTATAAAATGGGCTTATCAGTACGCCAACAATGTGGATAGCTATGCTCATATTTTTCTACTTTAAAGGCCTTGTTTTCCTCTTTAAGTTTTATAGAAATAAGCACATCCAATGATTTTTCGGGGGCTTCCCCTGCTTTATAATATTGATTTTTTACATAAAGCCCACCAAATTCGCCCATCTCCTTTACATACTTCCCTTGCTTATCTACAATTGGGGCGTCTTTTCCTTCCTCATCTTTTACAAGAATAGACCCAATGCCTGCTTTTTGAGCCGCTCTAAAATCGTCTGCACCAAAAGTGGGTGAAATATGCACAACACCAGTGCCATCGGCTGTGGTAACAAAATCACCTTCAATTACCTCAAAGGCTTTGCCTGTAGGCTTTACATAAGGCAATAATTGCTCGTATTTAGTGCCAATAAGCTCACGGCCTTTAAATTCTTTAATGATATTGTAAGGAATTAATTTGTCTCCTTCTTTATAATCCTCCAACCCAAGGTCAACAGCTTTAGCATTAAAATAAGCTCCCAATCGATCTTTGGCAAGAATAACGGTTTGCCTTTGATAGGTGTAAGGGTTAAAGGTATCCACTTTTACATACACAATACCTTTGCCTACGGCTAATGCGGTGTTGGCGGCTAGTGTCCAAGGGGTGGTAGTCCATGCAAGGATGTAATCGTTACCAGCCCCCTCAATTTTAAATTGAGCAACGGCTGTGGTGTCTTTTACATCTTGATAAGTGCCGGGTTGGTTAAGCTCGTGCGAGCTAAGACCTGTACCTGCTGCTGGGGAGTAAGGCTGAATGGTAAAACCTTTGTATAAAAGCCCTTTGTCGTAGAACTTTTTAAGCAAGTTCCACACACTTTCCATATAGTTAGGCTCAAATGTGATGTATGGGTCGTCTAAATTAACCCAATAACCCATTTTTTCGGTAAGGTCATCCCATTGATCCTTAAATTTCATTACTGCCTCACGGCATTTTTGGTTGTATTCTTCTACTGATATTTTAGTGCCAATATCAACTTTGGTGATGCCCAGCTCTTTTTCAACTTGCAACTCAACGGGTAATCCGTGAGTATCCCAACCACCTTTACGTTTTACCTGAAAACCTTTAAGGGTTTTATAACGACAAAAAATATCCTTTACGGCACGTGCCATTACGTGGTGAATGCCCGGTGTGCCATTGGCCGAAGGAGGGCCTTCGTAAAATGTAAAAACAGGGTTTCCTTCCCTGCTTTCCACCGATTTTTCAAAGACTTTATTCTTTTTCCAAGTGTTGAGTACACTTGTAGCCATTTCGGCATAGTTTATCCCTTTGTATTCTTTGTATTTCATTAATACAGAACCTTATTTATTTTGATTTTGAGGCACAGCCTGTTGCCCGTTTTCAGATACTTTTATTTTATCCAATTCAATTTCTTCGTCATCTATATAAAAGCCATCGTATTCTTCAATAATGGGGTGTCTGCCAGATTTGCGATGCCCACTATCAAATGTGATTAGTAAGGATGGGAGTACAATTAAATTGGTAAACATAGCAATCAAAAGTGTGATGGAAGTAAGCAAGCCTAAGGCCACAGTGCCACCAAACTCTGAGGCTGTAAAAATAACAAAGCCTGCAAACAAAACTATGGCGGTATAAATCATACTAGTGCCCGTTTCGTGCATGCTTAGGTCAATGGCTTTCCTCACATCAAAATTATTCGAATATAGCTCTTGCCGATATTTAGCCAAAAAGTGAATGGCATTATCTACAGATATACCAAAGGCAATACTAAATATAATAGCCGTACTCGGTTTTAGCGGAATGCCCATATAGCCCATCAATCCGGCCGTCATTAAAAGGGGTATCACATTAGGCACCAACGACAAAATTATCATTCGCACATTACGGAAAAGCACACCCATTATGATAGAAATGATTATAAACGCCAGTACAAAGCTCATTTTTAAGTTATCAATTAAAAACGAGTTTCCTTTAATAAACAGCAAAGTGGTGCCTGTAATGCTAGCGGTTAGTTTGGTGCCACCAAATATTTCTTCCTGCTTAGGACGAATTACTTCGTTTATAAGCGAATCCATTTTGGTAGAACCAATGTCTTTTATTTTTAGCGATATTCTAATTTTTTGACCTGTAGAATCAACAAATGCATTAATTAGCCCAGAGCTGTCTTCTTGATTTTTAAGGTAACTAAGAATAAAATTCTTCTCTTGGCTATTTTTAGGCAGGGCGTATCGTTTGGGGTTTCCGTTAAAGTAGGCTTGGCGTGCTGCTTTAATAAATGATACGATGGATACCGGATTTGAAATATCTGATTGAGCTGCTAAAAATTGCTCGTACTCCTCAATTTTCTTCAAGTTTTTAAGGTTGGTTACCCCCTTTTTTTTGTGGGTATCTACCACAATTTCCAACGGCATCATTCCAGAAAAATTCTCTTCAAAAAAGTACAAATCTTGTTTAACCCTACTGTCTTCCGGAATATCATCTATCATATGCGATTCGGAATGCACCTGATAAGTGCCATAGGCTGCTAGTACCACCAAAATAGTGGTAATACTAAAAACCACGGGTCTGTAATGGGTAACAACCTTGGTAAACGAGTCTAATATTCCTTTTAAAGGAGTAAAACTGAGGTGTTTTAAGTGTTTCTCGCTTGGAGCCGGCAGGTATGAAAACACTACTGGCATCATAATAATGCTAACCACAAACATGGCCATTACGTTGAGGCTGGCAATTATGCCAAACTCTTTAAGGATAATAATATCGGTAAACATTAATACACCAAACCCAACCGCAGTTGTTCCATTAGTAATGAGGGTTACTAAACCAATTTTAGCGGTAACTGTTCTAATCGCTTTCATTTTATCGCCATGCTGTAAATACTCATGATGATATTTATTGATAAGGTAGATACTATTAGGAATGCCGATGACGACTATTATGGAAGGTATAAGACCTGTTAGCAGGGTGATTTTAAAGCCAAATAGAACAAGGGTCCCCAATATCCAAACCACCACTACCACAATGGTTAATAATGGAAAAACAACAGCAATCCATGATCTAAAAAACAATAACATTATAAAAGCTGTAACAAGCGCAGAATAAATAAGGAACATTTCCAGCTCATCTTTAACCTGCCCTGCAATAACAGAGCGTACAAAAGGCATACCTGCAAAATATAATTGAATGCCTGTGTTTTCTGTAAACAGCTCCCCTGCTCGCATAATGTCTTTGGTTAACCCAATTCGTTTATCAGAATTTAGATATTCTCTATCGTAAGAAACCAACATGAGAACCATTCCATTTTTTTCATTTATCAACTGCCCGCTATAAAATCGTTGGTTCATAGTAACACTCAAAAGGCTGTCCAGGTCTTTTTGAGTATCGGGCATTACTTTAAAAATCTTATCTATATCAAATTTCTTTTCTTGTTTATTGCTGATAAGTCGGGGTAAGTCTGGTAGTGAAAGCACTTGAGTAATTCCTCCAAAGCTTTCTAGCTCATTAGTTAGGTACTTTAAGCGTTTAAAGTTTGTAGGGGTAAAAAGAGTACTATCTTTAATTCCAATGGCTAAAATGCTGCCATCTTCACCAAATAGTTCTTTAAACTGCATAAAGGCTTGCATATCGGGGTCGCTATCGGGCACCACTTTGGCAAAATTATAATTTAGCTCTGCCTTACGTGCGTTATACCCCATAAACACCGTTACTGCCACCAGAGTGATAATTAAAGGCAGTCTATACTTTAAAATGAAATTTGCTAAATTGCTCCACATAGCTTAAAAATAAGTGCACAAATGTAGTTGTTTTTAAGCGAATATAGAGATTGTATTTTTAGAAGTTTTTAGCAAAAAATTTGTGCTATCATCAAAAGCCCAGATTATACAGAGGTTACGGATTAGGAATGGTGTAGTGGAAGTTTTGTACCCAGCTTGGCTGGGTACAAAACACCAAATTAGTAATAGAGGTTACCTGATTTTGATTTTATAAACTTTTTTTGGTTTGTCTGTTTTCGGAGTGGACTCTGTTTTACAATTCCTGTATAAGCTACATTATCATTTCTGCCAATATAGCCACTCCGGCTCCTAATAATAAAACCAATAATTTATTCCGTTTAATATGATGCCCTGGCGTACTTTCAAATACAATGGTGGTGGAAATATATAAGAAACTACCACTTACCACGGCAAAAAGAATATCAATAGTTTGTCTGGTAAAAAACTGTATGTCAATAGCATACTGACTTATTAATAAACCTAAGGGCGATGCCAAGGCGAACAGAAGTAGAAAAAGAATCGGCTTCGTTTTGGTGTGGTAATAACAAATCAAAATTGTCATCATGGCAAAAGCAGCGGGTAATTTGTGCAACCCAATACCTAAGGCAATGACCAAATTACTAGTATCGGCAGGGTTGGCATGCGAGTGTGTTAAAAGCGAGCCTTCTAAAATAGAATGCACGGATAGACCGATTAATAAAGAAACTGCCAAACCTGATTTATGAGTATGCTCGTGTTCGGAGGCGTGCACGTGGCCGTGTTCGGCACCGGCCGTAAAAATCTCAAGCACTTGTTGAAGAAAAAAACCTCCTAACACAAATAAGCCTGTACGACCAGCATTTTCTGCATGGCTAAATAGCTCAGGCAATATATGAATAATGGTAATTGAGAATAAATAGGCTCCCGAAAAAGCCAACACCAAGGAGTAGTTTATCTCTTTTTTATTGGAGTACTTTAAAGATAAAAGTCCACCCACTAACGCACTTGTAATTAATATGAGTAGGTTAATTATCATTTTTCGCCTCGTTCTTGTAGTACCTCTTTTAGCCCGTCTGACAAATACGTTTCAATGCTTCCATCGGGTAAGCTATACACTAAGTAAATGTCAATTTCGGGTTGCGATTTAGCAATTTCTTTGGCCTTTTCTTCACCTAAAACCATAAAGGCGGTGGCATAGGCATCAGCCATCATGCACTCATCTGCAAAAACCGAGGCACTTAAAATAGAGCTATGGGCTGGGTATCCTGTTTTTGGGTTTAAGGTATGCGTATAGCGCACTCCATCCTTAATTACATAATTAAAATTATTGGCCGAAGTAGCCACAGCCATATCTTGTAAATCAACCACTGCAATGTACGATTGGTTAACCACATCCGAAGCAGGGTCTAGGATGGCAATCCGCCAAGGAGCATTTTTGGCATTAGTGCCTCGGGCATTTACTTCTCCACCTATTTCTACAAATACATCTTTAATTCCTTTCGATTGCAAAAAATCCAGTACCACATCAACTCCTTGGCCTTTGGCTACTGCACTAAAATCGAGCTGTACTCGGTTGTCGAGTTTCCAAGCCCTTTGAGTATCAAACTTAACCAAATTAAAGTTTGAGAAAGCACGCAGAGAATCAATTATAACGCTATCAGGCGTTAAGGTTTTACCTGGTCCAAAACCCCAAGCATTAACCAAAGGCATTACAGCTGGGTTAAATCCGCCTTCGGTGGCTTCGTAAACTTGCTTACTGGCTTTTAGTACGGGGTACATAAAAGGCAACTCAAATAGTAGGGCAGAATCTCTATTAAATCTTGAAAGTTCAGAGTTAGGGCGGTAGTGGCTAACGGCATCATTAAAAATATTGAGCAGGGAGTCAATAGAGTTTTTAAAATCTCTCTGCTGCTTATCTTTATACTTTATGGTGTACGAAATAGTGCCAAAAGTTTGACCATGCAACTCTACTAATTGAACGGGTTGACGCCAATAATATACCACAATCATTGCCACAATTAGCAGGAACGGCAATACTCGCTTGCGCGATAACATTTCTTTAACAACCGACATACTGCGAAATTAAAGCGATTATGTTGATAATTACAGCTAAGTTCTACATAATACAGCAATTCAATAAATAAAAATAGCTTGCATTTGATAATAACCCTGAAAAAAGTGTTTTATCATTCCTATGTTGACCAATTCCATATTTAATCTGCTGAAAAACGCTGCGTCCTTTTACGCCTACCCGTCTTTTTGGCTGAGTTAAAAACTTTAATTTATTCCCTTTTATAAACCACTCCTGCTTTCATCACAAAGTGCACATTTTCAGTGGTATGAATATCGTCCAAGGGGTTTTTGTCTGTAGCTACTAAATCGGCAATTTTGCCTTTTTCAATAGAGCCGAGCTTATCGTCCACTCGTAAAAGTGTAGCAGCTCCCATAGTGGCAGATTTTATGGCATCCATTGGCTTCATCCCCACTTCCACCATATAGCCAAATTCCTTTGCATTTTCGCCATGCGGAAAAACGCCTGCATCGGTACCAAAAGCGATGAGAACCCCTGCTTTATGTGCTTTCGCAAACGTAGCCTGAATTTTAGGGCCAATTTCACGGGCTTTGGGGCGAACAATTTCAGGATAAAAACCATCTATTTCGGCTTTTAGAGCCACATACTTGCCTGCGGTTATAGTGGGCACATAATACGTGCCGTGTTTTTTCATTAACGTGCGAACCTCATCCGTCATTAAAGTGCCGTGTTCTATGGAGTTAATACCTGCCTCTACGGCTCTTTTCATGCCTTCGGCACCGTGGGCGTGGGCTGCCGTTACAAAGCCATAATCGTTGGCGGCTTCTATAATTCCTTTCAGCTCGTCCATGGTAAACTGCGGGCCCTGCCCATCCTTAGCTACACTAAGCACACCACCAGTGGCCGTAATTTTTATAACATCAACCCCATTTTTATAACGTTGCCGAACCGCTTTTTTGGCTTCGTCATAGCTGTTTATCACACCGGCTTCTGGACCCGGATCGCCCATAAGCAAATGCTTCATTCCGTTGGTAGGGTCGGCATGGCCGCCTGTAGTGGCTATGCTTTTACCGGCAGAATAAATCCGTGGCCCAATAACAATACCTTTGTTTACTGCATTGCGCAATGCGGTGTTTACACCAGTACCGCCCAAATCACGCACGGTGGTAAAACCAGCCATTAATGTGCGCTTGGCATACACGGTGGATTGAAAAGCCACATCTGCCTCATTGGATGTAAAACGTTCCATGTATTTTTTAGGGTTAGATTCTCCTTCTAAATGCACGTGCATATCAAACCAACCAGGCATTACGGTTTTATCTTTTAAGTCGATGTAGTTATCCTTTTTGTTCATTTTGGCATATCCTTTTTGAACGTCAATAATCTTATCACCTTCAATCACAATGGTAACTTCGTTGCGCACATTATCAGACTTGCCATCTATTAAAGTACCGCAATAAATGTATGTTTTTTGCTGAGCAATTGAGGAGATGGCTACACTTAAACCAAAGAAAAGGGTAAATATTTGTTTCATTATAAAAGAATTTAGTGGTTAAAGATGCCAAATATTGCCTTAAACCCCAAGATAAAATAGAAAAGGAAACCTATAAAAATTAACGTCACTCTGAGGGCTCCGCCTGAATAGTCTCTCTTTAATGAAGAGATTCTTCGGGCGTTCCGCCCTCTGAATGACGCATAAGTGTACCCTTCGCCAAATACTGCCCCGTTTCATCGTTAGTATATACAAGCTCTAATTGCAGCCCTTGTTCTAAAGCAATGCGTTGTGCCGTATCAAAATCAACATAAAGCCATTTAAACCACTCGCCTTTTGAGCTACTATACTCATACTGGTAATCCATTTCACCATAATACGTATCGGTAGGTAAATCACCCTCATACAAATAGGCAATATCACTAGAGTCGAATAAAATTTGCCCATCGGGCTTAAGCAACGAGTTAAGTTTTAAGAAAAATGCACCAAGGTTTTTAAGCTCCCCCACGAGCCCAATGGTGTTCATCATTAAAAGCAAGGTATCATACGGCTCGGGTGTGGAGTAGTCGTACACATTGCCTGTAATAATAGATTTTACGCCCTGCAAATACATTACTTTAGAGGCAAGCTCAGAAATTTCCAGTGCATCCACTTCGAACTTTTGATGTTGAAGCTCCAGCGTTAAAGCACCTGCTCCGGCTCCTATATCAAGCACTCTTCCCTTGCATAAGTCAAGCGCCTTTAGCTCTACATCAAAAAAATCGTTTTTAGTTCGAAAGAAAACATCCACAGGCATTTCATCGGGTTCGCCATAGGTGTTATTAATAAATACCGAGCCTTTTTCTTGTTCTAGGGCGTAATCGTAAATGGCTTGCCCGAGGAGGTTTTGCATTATTTTAGCAAAAAACCCAAAGAGACACCCAAACTAAAGGTGGAAAGGTTCTCTCTTTGTGAATCTGGCAATTGAACGTTTTGCCCATTAATTTCTACCTCGGAGAGGCTTCCTAGAATTACTCCTGCTTTTGCTGATAACCTAACTACGTCATTTAATTGTGCCCCAATATACGCTGTATAACCTACGC
>Ga0256839_1004677_pt1 | contig 13214 bp, 9 predicted proteins | sample 354166metaG_FD_185968 | JGI IMG/M metagenome (GOLD analysis project Ga0256839, IMG submission 185968) | Hydrothermal vent microbial communities from Mid Atlantic Ridge, Atlantic Ocean - 354-166 | ecosystem: Environmental > Aquatic > Marine > Hydrothermal vents | place: Atlantic Ocean: Mid... | reverse complement strand
CACCCAGCACCCCGACAGGGGTGCCAGAAACCAACGGATCGTTCCTCCCTCTGGCATCCCTTCGGGATGCTCAAGGACAAGGAAAAATGCTGCCTTCCGAGGGTCTGACGACCCCCGGCTACGAAGCTGCGACGCCTGCGGCGTCGATCCTCCGGCTGCTAGCTGGCTAAACACGTACGAAGCCAGCGGCTCGCCGATTGTAAAAACCGGTGGTTTGTTCTTGTTCAGTGACTCCCCCCGCTAACGCGGGGGGCTCCTTTTTCTTGGCCAGAGCGGAAGCTCCTTGGCGAGCCCCGGACTTCAGTCCGGGGAGAGCCAAATAAACGAGTTTCATTACTTTTCTCCGCCGGCTGAGGCCGACGGCTCGCCAAGCCCCCTTTTCCACTTTTACCTTCGGCGGCTGCTGGAGGTTTAGCAACCCGTTGAAAAAGTCCACCTGAAATGAAACGAGTTATGGCATTCCTCGCGTCTGCTGAAAAAAAGCGGCTTGGCAGGAGCCTCGCCCTCCCCAACTTGCGTTTTTCAACGGGCCGTTAGCGTTTCTGCTGCTGGAGCTTCTTTTGCACCTTGGCCCAGGTGTCCTTCAAAGTCACCGTGCGGTTGAACACCAGGTGGTGCGAAGTGGAGTCCGGATCGACGCAGAAGTAGCCCAACCGCTCGAACTGGTAGCGCGTCCCCGGGGCGGCCCCTTGGACCGAAGGCTCGATGAACGCTTGCGACAATACCTCCAGCGAGTGGGGATTCAGGTTGTCCAGGAAGCTTTGGCCCTCTTCCACTTCCTCGGGGTCGGGCTTGCTGAATAGCGTCTCGTACAGTCGCACTTCCACCGGCAAAGCGTGCGCGGCGCTGACCCAGTGCAGCGTCGCTTTCACCTTGCGCCCATCGGGAGCCGAGCCGCCGCGGGTAGCCGGGTCGTAGGTGCAGCGAAGCTCGGTCACCTGGCCGGTGCGTGGGTCTTTGACCACATCCACGCACTTGATGAAGTACGCATAACGCAGCCGCACCTCGCGGCCCGGGGCCAGGCGGTAGTACTTGGGCGGTGGCTGCTGGCGAAAGTCATCCTGCTCGATGTAAAGCTCGCGGCTAAAGGGCACCTGGCGCGTGCCGGCCGCAGGGTCCTCGGGGTTGTTGATTGCTTCCAGGTACTGCACTTCCCCCTCGGGAAAGTTTTCGATCACCACCTTGAGCGGCCGCAGCACGGCCATCACCCGCGGAGCGGTGCGGTTCAGATGCTCGCGCACACAGTGTTCCAGCAGGGCCAGATCGACGGTGCTGTTGAACTTGGCCACGCCGATCCGCTGGCAGAAGGTGCGAATCGCCTCCGGCGGGTAGCCGCGGCGGCGCAGCCCGCAAAGGGTGGGCATCCGCGGATCGTCCCAGCCGCGCACGTGGCCCTCCTGGACCAGTTGCAGCAGCTTCCGCTTGCTCATCACCGTGTAGGTGAGATTGAGCCGGGCGAACTCGATCTGCCGCGGATGATGCACGCCCAACTGCTCCAGGAACCAGTCGTAAAGCGGCCGATGATTCTCGAACTCCAGCGTGCAGATGGAGTGGGTGATCCCCTCGATGGAGTCGCTTTGCCCGTGAGCCCAGTCGTAGGTGGGATAGATGCACCACCGGTCCCCGGTGCGGTGGTGCCTGGCGTGGAGGATGCGATACATGACCGGGTCGCGCATGTTGAGGTTGGGATGGGCCATGTCGATCTTGGCTCGCAGCGTCCGCGAGCCTTCGGGGAACTCGCCGCGACGCATCCGCTCGAACAGCTCCAGGTTCTCCTCCACCGAGCGATTGCGCCAGGGGCTTTCCCGGCCCGGGGTGGTGAGCGTCCCCCGGTACTGGCGAATCTCCTCCGGCGAAAGATCGCACACGTAGGCCTTGCCCTTTTTGATCAGCTCCACGGCCCACTGGTAAAGCTGCTCGAAGTAGTCCGAGGCGTAGTAGAAGCGGTCCTCCCAGTCGTAGCCCAGCCAGCGGATGTCCTCCTGGATGGCCTGCACGTACTCGCTGCTTTCGGTCAGCGGGTTGGTATCGTCCATCCGCAGGTTGCACTTGCCGCCGTACTGCCGGGCCAGCTCGAAGTTGAGCACCACGGCCTTGGCATGGCCGATGTGCAGGTAGCCGTTCGGCTCGGGCGGAAAGCGGGTATGCACGCCCTGGAAGCGGCCTTCGGCCAGGTCCTGGTCGATGATCTGCTGGATGAAGTTGCGCGTGGGTTTGGCAGCTTCGCTGCACATGGTCAGGCTCCCAAGAGAGTGCATCCGTTCACCGGGGTAGAGGACGCAGGACACCGCTGGTTTTACCGCTTTTGCCCCAGGGGGTAAAGCGAGGCGGGCAGACGCGTTTGCTTGTTTTCCTCCGCCGACTCAAGTCGGCGGCTCGCCGATTGCCAGAAGAAACGTTTTTTCTTGCACTGGTGCGGAAGCACCGGCGAGCCGCGTGCGTGAGCACGCGGTTGTGTTGCCGCTGGCGCTGGTTCTTGCAGCCGCGAGCCGTGGGCGTAAGCCCACGGAGAGCACGGCACTCATGCGCCGCTTTCTTATCGTCTCCGGGAGCTTACGCTCCCGGCTCGCCGTTGGTTGTTTGGCGTTTATTCTTGCTGTGGAGCGGAAGCTCCCAGTGGCTGCGGCCCGGCCGCCTCCGGGAGCTTACGCTCCCGGCTCGCTAACCGCCGGCTTACGCCGGCGGCTCGCTGGTGCTGGAAGTTCGGGGCTCGCCGGTGCTGATACAGCTACGAGGAAGTGGCCGCCGGCAGTGGCTGCCGCCCGGCGAATCCGGCGTCCAGTTCGTGCCAGTAGAGGATTTCCGGCTCGTCCAGCTTCCAGCACAGATAGACCACGCGGCCGTCCATCCAGGAGGGGAAATCGACCAGTCCTTCGGGACCGTTTTTGGGCTCCACGCCCAGCTGGCGCAGCTCCTCGATGTACTCCTGGAGTTTTTGCACATCCTGCTGGAGTTCTTGCTGGATTTGCTCCAGCTCTTCGCGGTAAAGTTCGTGGTCTTTTGCCGGTCGGGCCTCCAGCAGGGCGGCCACCCGCTGGCGGCGTTCGATTACGTCCCGGGACAACTCGGCCAGGTCCTTGGCGATGGCCCGCACCAGCGGCAGCGTGGCGTTGGCCTCTTCGACGGTGAACAGCTTGCGTCCGTAGTAGGGGTGGTCCGGCGGGAGTTCCACGGGTGTGGGCGTCATGGCGGCACACTCTCAGGTTGGAGGGGGCCCAGGGGCAGCCGCAACCGAAGGAGGCATGCAGCCCCGGGGCCGGTTACTGGTTCGGCCCTCCGTGAACCGGCTCCAGGATCGTCTTGGATTGGGCCACGGCGGCCGGGTTGAGCGTGGCCCGCCCCCAGGCGATCTCGGTGGGCAGCCGCGAGAAGTCCACAATGCACCCGTCGCGGCTGTAGCAGCTCAGGTCATGGGTGGCTCCCATGAAGATGCAATCCACCGGGCAGGGCTCCACGCACAGGGCGCAGAACATGCACTTGGTGTAGTCGATGGTGAAGGTGGTGACGCGAAACCCCTTGGCCCCCGGCACCCGCTCTTTACCAATATAAATGCAATCCACCGGACAGGCCTTGGCACACTGATCGCAGGCGATGCAGGTGGTCAGGTCGTAGCGGTGGAACCCCCGATAACGAGGGGCCACCGGTACGGGCAGTTCGGGATAAACGTAGCGTTCGACGAACGTGCGGCGGTCCGGGTCGTAAGTCACAAGCCAGGTGCGCAGTGTGACCCACATCCCTTGGGCCACGGTGGTGACCGCCTCGTAAATGTCCCGCAACCAGCCGAAAAACCCGCCAAGGGCGCTCATGGACGGTCCTTTGCCAGCACTGGGAGGGAGTCACTAAGTCCACTGGAATTATAGGCACCCTGGGGCGAACCGCAAGCGGAGCCAGCCCTCCCTGCCTGGAGATGGGGGATGGTGGTTTTCCGTCCTCGGGTGGCCTTTTCCCGAAGCCTCCGGGGGGTTAGAATACTCCAGAGATTCGGGGCGTAGCTCAGCCTGGCTAGAGCGCTACGTTCGGGACGTAGAGGTCGCTGGTTCAAATCCAGTCGCCCCGACTCTAGCCGGACCGCTTGGTCCCCAGGCCAGGCGGTTTGTTTCTTTGGGGAAAAGCGGGGAGAGCGGGCGGTTTTTCCCGGCAGGGACTCCGCCTCCCGATGGCGGAACTGCCGTAGCCGGGGAACCAGATCCTCCGGGGGCCAGTGGCCCTGGGCTGGGTTCTGCGGGCGAGGTCCGGGTGCCTTCGATGGAAAACCTTGGCAAAGCGGACACTTGCGGTAAATTATAGTAGCTAAGGAGATGTATCTGCGCCTGTTCGGTACGGGCAGGCGGCCCCGCCCAGCCAAAAGGTGGTGCTTTCTCGGCAACAGAGAGCGGACCTTTTGGCAAGTTTATTATAGAGCCCAGCAGGGTTCTGGCTGGAGTTACGAGTTCGGAACCGTCGCTTGGGGACTCCCGCCCCAAGCTCGATAATCGTCGAATCCTTCCCTGGCTTGGCACAGGAGTCGCGTGCGATGAGCGAACCTTCTCCCTCTGCGGAAGCGGAGCACTCCCCCCAGCAAAACCCGCCCGATTCGAGCCCCTTGGAACAAAACCCCGCGGAACAACCCCAGCAGGCCCAAGAGGCCGCCGATGCCGAGGTGATGATCGAGGCCCGCGGACTGTGCAAATACTACGGCCAGTTTGCAGCCATCGAAGGGGTCACCTTCCAGGTGCACCGCGGAGAGGTGGTGGCTTTCCTTGGCCCCAACGGAGCCGGCAAAAGCACCACCATGAAGCTGCTGACCGGCTACCTGGCCCCCTCCCGAGGCGTGGCTTACATTGCCGGTTACGACATGGCCACCGAGCGTCTGGAGGGGAGCCGCCACCTGGGCTACTTGCCGGAAAACGGCCCGCTGTACCTGGACATGACCCCGCGGGAGCTGCTGGAGTTTTTCGCTTCGGCCCGCGGACTGTCCCGAGACTACGCCCGGGGGCGGATCGAGGCGGTGGTGGATCTGTGCGATCTGCACGCGGTGATCGGCAAGCCGATCGGGAAGCTGTCCCGAGGGTATCGGCAGCGTGTGGGCATGGCCCAGGCGCTGCTGCACGATCCGGACGTGCTCATCCTGGATGAGCCGACATCCGGGCTGGACCCGAACCAGATTCGGGAAGTACGGGAGACGATCCGCCGTCTGGGTCGGGATCACACGATTTTGCTCTCCACGCACATTTTGCAGGAGGTGGAGGCCATGTGCAGCCGGGTGTTGTTTATCTCCGAAGGCCGGCTGCGCTACGACGGACCCTTGAGCGAATTCGCCCAGGGCAAGCCCCTGGACGAGCGGTTCCATGAATTGAGTGCCGTGGAGTAGGAGGCTTGGGAGGCAACCCTTTCCACGCTGCGAAGGATACACGCCACCATGAAAGCCCACGTTGTCTTTTCCATCTTCCGCCGCAACTTCGTGGCCTACTTCAGCAACCCCACCGGATACGTCTTCCTCTGCGTGTTCGTGTTGCTGAGCGGGTTTGCTGCTTTTTGGCCGCACGAGTTTTGGGCCAACAACCTGGCCAGCCTGGACCAGCTGAACAAGTACCTGCCCTACATCCTGCTGGTGTTCATTCCGGCCATCACGATGGGCATTTGGGCCGAGGAGCGGCGGCTGGGGACCGACGAGCTGCTGTTGACCATTCCCGCCAGCGACCTGGAGGTGGTGCTGGGCAAGTTCCTGGCCGCGGTGGCCATCTACTCGGTGAGCTTGCTGTTTTCGATGGTGTGCAACCTGCTGGTGCTGGTGGGGTTGGGCAGCCCGGACCTGGGACTGTTCTTCGGCATCTACTTCGGCTACTGGCTGGTGGGGGTGGCCATGCTGGCCGTGGGGATGGTCGGCTCGTTTCTGACCAGCAACATGACGATCGCCTTTATCCTGGGCGCGCTGTTCAACGCCCCGCTGGTGTTCCTGGACAAGGCCGACCTGGTCTTCAGCGGCCCGCCGGCCGTGGCCCTGAAACGCTGGAGCATCGGCGCCCAGTTTGCCGACCTGGGCCGAGGGGTGCTGAGCCTCTCCAGCCTGGCCTACTTCCTGGGCATTGCCGCCGTTTCGCTCTACTTGTGCGTGGTGCTCATCGGGCGGCGGCACTGGCGCGGGGGTCCCGACTCGCCCCCGCTGGGCTGGCACTACCTGCAACGCACGCTGGCCCTGGTCGTCTCGGCCGCCTCGGTGGTGGTCCTGTTGAGCTACACCGGCATGCGGCTGGATGTGACCAGCGAGCGGATCAACTCCCTTTCCGAGGATACGATTCGGCTGCTGCGAGAACTGAACCCGCCCCGGCCGGTACGCATCCGCGCCTTTCTCACCCCCCAGGTGCCTGAGTCCTTCGTGCAGACCCGGCTCAACATCCTCAACATCCTGGAGGAGTTCCGCGCCCGGGCGCCGGAGAAAGTGCGGGTGGAGATCATCGACACCCCACTCAACAGCGAAGAAGCTCTCCAGGCGGAAGAACTCTACGGCATCCAGCCCGAGGAGGTGTATGTGATCGAACGGGGAATGTATCTGCAGGAGCAGATCATCCTGGGCGTGGTGTTCGAGTGCGGGCTGGAGAAGGTGGTGGTTCCGTTCATCGGGCGGGGGACGCCGGTGGAGTACGAGCTGATTCGCTCGCTGGCCACCGTGGCCCGCGAATCGGGCAAACCCCGAAAAACCATCGCCGTGGTGCGGACCGACGCACCGCTGGACGCCCGCTTCGACCCGCGCACCATGAGCAGCAGCCGCGAGGAGCGGATTCTGGCGGAGTTGAAGAAACAGTACCGCATCGAGCGCGTTTCGCTGGATACGCCGCTGTCGAAGCGGTATGACGTGCTGCTGGCCATCCAGCCCAGCTCGCTGGGACCGCAGCAGATGAAGAACTTCATCGCCGCCGTGCGCAGCGGCCAGCCGACGGCCATCTTCGAGGACCCCTGCCCTTACTACATCCAGGCCCCAGCCACTTCGGCCCCGCGGCGGCCGCCCATGAGCAATCCCTTCATGCCTTCCCCGGCACAGCCCAAAGGGGATATCGAGTCGCTGTGGGCCATGCTGGGCGTGAACTTCCACGGGGACGAGGTGGTGTGGCAGGACTACAACCCTTATCCCAAGCTGCAGCGGGAGCTGTCGGTGGAATGGGTCTTCCTGCGGGAAGGGGAAGCCATGCCCGATCCCTTTGCCCAGAACTGCCCGATCACCTCCGGCCTGCAAGAGCTGTTGCTGCCGTTTCCGGGACACATGACCCGGGCGCGGAAGGACACGGGCGTGCGATTCAAGCCGCTGGTGCGGACCGGAACCAAGACCGGCATCATCAAGTACCGCGACCTCCGCTCGCCGTTCAGCCCAAACTTCGTTCCCGAAGCCCAGCGGCGGCAAAAGCGTCGCATCGAACGGGAACGCTACGTGCTGGCCGCCGAACTTCGAGGCCGGCTGAAAGAAGACCTGCAGCTGCACCCGGGCGACGAGAAAGACGGAAAACCCCAGGAGGAAGGAGCAAACGAGCAACAGCAGGACAAAGGCGAATCCTCCCAGCAGAAGGAAATCCACGTCGTGCTGGTGGCGGATATCGATTGCTTGAGCTCCCTGTTCTACCTGCTACAGCAGGAAAAGAACAATCCCTTCGTCGGCGTGGACTTCCGCTTCCAGAACGTGGCCTTCGTGCACAATATGATCGACTACCTGGCCGGAGACCATCGCTTCCTGGAAGTGCGCAAGCGGCAGTTCCGCTATCGCACCCTGGAAACCATCGAAAGCCTGTTGGCCAAGCACCGCAGCGACGTGGAGGAAGAGATCCAACAGTTGCTCACCCGGTTGGAAAACGAACGGAAAAACTCCGAACAGCGAATCAACCAGGAGGTGCAAAGAATCCTCAAACAAAAAGGGATCGACCAGCGAGAGTTCCAACAACAGCTGCAGATCGTCATGGAAAACGTGAACCGGCAGTTCCAGGCCCGGATCCAGCGCATGCGGCGGGAAACCGACCGCAAGATCCGCCACCTGCAGCTGCAACTCAACCAGCGGGAAGCGGCCGTGCAGCGACGGTTCAAGTTCATGGCGGTGGCCATCCCGCCCATTTTCCCCTTGCTGATGGGCGTGGTGGTGTTTATCAATCGCCTGGCCCGCGAAAAAGAAGGGGTTTCCCGCAAACGCCTGCGTCAATCGTGACGTCTTTCCCGTTTCCTGGAAACGCCCCGTTGTTCCCGAGCAATCCCGGTTCGGGTCGAACGCTTCAGGAGAGGAAGCCATGAGCGAACGGAAAAAAACCCTGATGTTCGAGGGCGTGGCCCTGGTGCTGTTGGGGCTGGCCGTGTGGAGCGCCTGGGCTCATGCTCCCCGCCAGGAGGCCCAGCTGGACGATGTGGGCCAGGAGTTCTTCCCCGAGTTCAAAGATCCACTGGAGGCCACCAGCCTGGAAATCGTCAAGTTCAGCGACGGGGAGGTCTATCGCTTCGAGGTGGCCCAAAAGGACGGACACTGGGTCATCCCCTCCCACTACGACTACCCGGCCGACGCCGAAAAACAACTGGCCCAGGCCGCAACGGCCTTGATCGGGCTGAAGAAACTGGACAAGGTGAGCGACGACCGCCGCACGCATGCCGAGTTCGGCGTGATCGAACCGGACCCGAACAACGCCGAAGAGCTCCGCTCCCACGAGGACGAGGAGGTGGGGACGCGGGTGGTGATGGCCGACCGGGACGGCAACTCGCTGGCTGCGCTGATCATCGGCAAGAAAGCGGCCGAGGAACATCAGAACATTTACTACGTGCGGGTGCCGGGCCAGGATCGCGTCTATAAGGCCGAAATCGACCCGACGCGGTTCTCCACTTCCTTCGGCGATTGGATCGAACGGGATTTGCTGAAGCTGGACGCCTGGGACATCCGCCGCGTGCAGTTGCATCTTTATTCCGTGGACGAGGCCCGCGGCCAGATCAAGGACGAAGACTACATCGTGCTCACCTACGAGGAGAACGCTTCCGGCAACCCCTGGAAGCTGGAAGGCCTCAAGGAAGGTCAGCAGCTGGACACCCAAAAGCTCAACGATATGCGCTACGCCCTGGATGATCTGAAGATCATCGACGTGCGCCGCAAGCCCGAGGGAATCCGCCGCCTCCTGCGAGGCGAGAGCAACGTGGTCGAACAGCAGGAACTCCTCGATCTAGCCGACAAAGGGTTTTACATTATCAAAGGGCAACTCATTTCCAACCAGGGGAAGGTGATCGTCACCACCAAGGAGGGTGTGGAATACGTGCTCAGCTTCGGCGAGGTGGCCAAGCAGACCATCGACCAGGCCACCCGGAAAGACAAAGACGGGAAAGCAAGCGGCATCAGCACCAACCGTTACGTGTTCATCATGGCCCGCTTCAATCCCGAGATGATCCCCAAGCCGGAGCTGAAGCCGTTGCCGGAGCTTCCGCCCGAGGAGGGTAAGGAGGCGGAGGAAAAAGCGGGTCCCCAGCCGGAAAAATCTTCGGCCAACTCCGCCGACGGCAAGCAAGACAAGCAAAACGAGCAAAAAGAGGGGGAGCAAAAGGGCAAGCAGGCCGATTCCGACAAGAACCAGCAGGAGAAAAAAACCCGCGAGGATATCATCGCCGAGCGGAAGCGCATCCAGAAGGAAAACGAACGGAAGCAAAAGGAGTACGAGGAACGTGTGAAAAAGGCCCAGGAAAAAGTCAAGGAACTCAACGACCGCTTCGCCGACTGGTACTACGTGATCGACGACGCGGAGTATAAAAAGATCCGCCTGACCCGCAACCAGATCGTCAAGCCCAAGAAAAAAGACCAGCAGGACAAACAGGCGACGAGTGGCTCCGGCGGGGCGTTGGACCAGGCCAGCAAGCTGCTTCAGCAATCCTCCTCCGGGTCCGACAAGCCCGCAAAAGAGAAACCCGGCCCCCTGGTCGCCCCCGAACCCCAAAAGCCCCAGCCACCCAAGGACGACAAGGCCACCCAACCCAAGGGGGCCGAACAACCGTAAGCCTCGTAGCACCTTTTCCCCAAGACCGGCCCGAGCACCGGGCCGGTCTTGCCATGTAGCAGCGGACGCCTCCTTCCATGCCCGACAGCTCGCCTCCCCTCCAGAACACTTCCCCGGAACCCCCCCGGGGCCGGAAACTCCCCCGGGTGGTGTTGTTCACCGACGGGGCCTGTTCGGGCAATCCCGGCCCCGGCGGCTGGGCGTTCATCCTGCGGCATCCGGCCTCGGGGCGCGAGCTGGTCCGCAGCGGCGCCGAACCCCGCACCACCAACAATCGCATGGAGCTTTTGGCCGTCATCCGCGGCTTGGAGGCGCTGCAACGCCCTTCGGAGGTGGAACTGGTAACCGACAGCTCCTACGTGGGCCAGGGGCTCACGCAGTGGCTCCCTCGCTGGAAGCGGGACGGTTGGCGGCGGCGCACCTCCTCGGGGCTGAAGCCGGTCAAGAACGAAGACCTCTGGCGCCGCCTGGACCAGCTGCTGCAAATCCACCGCCTCCGCTACACGCCGGTGCGGGGGCACAGCGGACACGCGGAGAACGAACGCTGCGACCGCCTGGCCGTGGAAGCCTATCAGCGACTGCTGGAGGGATCGTCCGGAGACGAATGACCCTGGAGCTCTTGTTCCTTGCTCTCTTGGGCCACGAAGCAGGCCACCTGGTGCTGGTCCCCTTGCAGCGGCGGCACTTCCTGGCGGCAGCGTGGTTCCACCAGGGGGCAGCGGTCGGCAAATGCACAGCCCCGATACTCCCTCTCCGGCGAAGGTACCTCCCCTGCCAAATGCTGCCGCCCCCGCGCACGCTGCAGGCCCGGGTCCGGCACCGGCACGGCCGAAAGCAACGCCTGGGTGTAAGGGTGCCGCGGATTGCGGTAAAGCTCCGCAGCCGGGGCCAGCTCCACCAGCCGACCCAGGTACATCACCCCCACCCGATGCGAAATGTGCCGTACCACGGCCAGGTCGTGCGCAATGAACAAAAGCGCCAGTCCCAACTGCTGCTGCAAGTCCTGAAGCAGGTTGACCACCTGGGCCTGGATGGAAACGTCCAAGGCCGACACCGGCTCGTCGCACAGCAACAACCGCGGCCGGGCGGCCAGCGCCCGGGCAATGCCGATCCGCTGCCGCTGCCCGCCGGAAAACTCGTGCGGATAGCGGTTCAGGTAGCGGGGGTCCAGGCCCACCATCTGAAGCAGCTTCACCGCCAAAAGCGCCCGGCGGCGCCGATCCGGTTCGTGCCCCAGCACTTCCATCGGCTCGGTGACGATCCGCTGCACGGTCATCCGCGGATCAAGCGAAGCATAAGGATCCTGGAAGATCATCTGGACGCTTCGCCGCAGCGGATGGCCGCGGCCGGCCCGCGTGGGTTCCACCGGCTGCCCGTCCAGCAGAATCTCCCCGCCGGTTCGCGGCACCAGCCCCAGGATGGCTCGGGCCGTGGTGGATTTGCCACAACCGCTTTCGCCCACCAGGCCCAGGGTTTCCCCGGGCCAAATGGCAAAGCTTACGTCCTCCACCGCCCGCACCACCCGCCGCGGTCCCCAAAGCCCCCAACGCCGCGGTGAGCGAAAATGAACCTGCAAGTGCCGCACTTCCAGCAGCGGTACCTGCCCGGCCACAGCCTGGTCGCCGGCAGTGCCTGGTGAAGGAGAAGCAGTCTGCGTCATGGTGGCGATGGTGCGCAAGCGTCTCGTAGGGCAAAAAGCGGCAAAACGCGCCTGGTTCCAATCTATGCCCGCGGCTCGGGAAACGCCATCACCTCGGTAATCGACTCGGCCCCCAGGGCCAGGGCCACCAGGCGATCCAGTCCCAGGGCCACGCCCCAACAGTCCGGCACGCCCCGGCGGTGGACTTCGATCAACCCGTGCGGGATGGGTAACTCCGGCTTGCCCAGCCGCCGTCGCCGCTGGTTGGCCTGGTGCATCCGCCGCAGAAGTTCCTCGGCGTCGGAGAGTTCATGGTAGCCGTTGGCCAGCTCCACCCCGTGGACGAAAAGCTCGAATCGCTCGGCCACCGGCGGCTGGCCGCTTACGCGGGCCAGCACGGCCTGCGAGGGGGGAAAGCCGAACACGATGGCCGGGCCTTCGGCTCCCAGTTCCGGCTCGATCCGTTCGGCAAAAAGCCACTGAAGCCACAGATCACGGTCCGCCTCGTCCCAACTGGCGGGCACTTCCAACCCGGCGTCGATGGCCCCCTGGCGAAGCTCCGCAGAAGTGGCTTGCCAGGGATCGATGTTCAGGTATTGCTGGAACAATTCGCGGTAGCTGAACACTTTGGCCGGGGGCAAGTTCAACACCCGCTGCACCAGGTCGGAAAGCCGCCCCAGGGCCTCCTCTTGCGTATCCCCGCAGCGGTACCACTCCAGCATGGTGAACTCCACATGGTGCCACCGGCCCTGCTCCCCGGCGCGGAAGGCGCGGGTGATCTGAAAGATCGCCTTGGCCCCGGCGGCAAGCAGCCGCTTCATGCCCAGCTCCGGCGAGCACTGCAGGAACCACTGCGGCCCCTGGTGCGGCCTGGCCGGATCGCGGTAGAGCGTAAGCCAAAGCGGATCCAGGTGTTCTTCGACGATCACCTCGGGTTCAAGCAGCGGGGTTTCCACTTCGGTGAAGCCTCGCTCGTGGAAAAACTCCCGCAACTGCCGCAGCAGCTCGGCGCGGCGTTGCAGCCGGGGCCAGCGGGCGGCCAGCTCGGCTGTGACATCCGGTGATGGTTCTCTGCGGGCGGGCATGGTGCTTGGGCACGCTTTGCGTTGTTACGCCTGTGGGCAAGCCCCGGGCCTAAAGCCTGGAGAGGATCATCGTGCAAACCGCTTTTTCCGTTTGTATTTCTCCACCGCCCCCAAGTCGGCGGCTCGCCGGTTGATGTTCGAGTCGGCGCTTATGGTGACTTCGGCGAGCCCCGGGCTTCAGCCCGGGGAGAGCCAAGTAAACGCATTTGTTCTATTTTCCTCCGGGAGCTTACGCTCCCGGCTCGCCGCTGCTCCGCCAGCTAAAGCTGGGTACGTGTTTAGCCAGCTAGCACACTGTTGGTTCGACGCTTCCGCACGAGGCGGAAAGAAGCGTTTCTTCTTGCAACCGGCGAGCCGCCGGCGTAAGCCGGCGGTTGGCCAGCGTAGCATCGGCCACAAACGGTAGCAACCGCGTGCTCACGCACGCGGCTCGCCGGACAAAAATCAACTCTTTTGCTCTGGGGGCGCTTCGTCTTGTGCTGGCACGCTAAACACGTACTACGCTCCCAGCTC
>Ga0256839_1004676_pt1 | contig 13216 bp, 12 predicted proteins | sample 354166metaG_FD_185968 | JGI IMG/M metagenome (GOLD analysis project Ga0256839, IMG submission 185968) | Hydrothermal vent microbial communities from Mid Atlantic Ridge, Atlantic Ocean - 354-166 | ecosystem: Environmental > Aquatic > Marine > Hydrothermal vents | place: Atlantic Ocean: Mid... | reverse complement strand
CCGCAAAGATGCCCTCCTTTGCCAGGTAGTGCTGTGCGAGGTCGTCAATGCCCTTCTGGCAGAAGAGCACGCTGGCGCCGCTGGCTTTGATCTTCTCCACCATCTCCCTGAGCATGCGCTCCTCCTCATCCATGAACGCCTGCATCTGCTCCGGGGAGAGTATGTCTATCTTGGCGTCAACCTCCGTCTTCTTTATCTCAAGAGCGCTGTTCACCAGCGCGATTTTGGCATCTTTCACCCTTCTGGGCATCCCCGGGTGCACACGCTCCTTGTCTATGACTATGCCGTGAATCAGCTCGGTGTTCTCCACCCCGCCTCCGGACTTCTTCTCAATTTTTACTGCATCTCTGTGCACCTCTCCCTCCTGCATCACATGCTGAACAGCACTCACAACTATCTCGGCAAGCTTCTCCCTCGCCTTTTCCACCCCTTTGCCTGTCATTGCCATTACCGCGACCTTTCTGAGGGTTTCGGAGTCTTCTGGAGAAATCTCTCTGCTGATTTCGTGAAGCACTTTCTTTGCATGCTCTGCTGCCATGCGGTAGCCCCTTGCAATCACCGTGGGGTGCACATCCAGCTCCAGCAGCTCCTCCGCATTCTTGAGAAGCTCTCCCGCAAGCACCACCACCGTGGTGGTGCCGTCGCCAACCTCGCTCTCCTGGGTTTTGGCAATCTCAACCAGCATCTTGCCAACAGGATGCTCTATGTCCATCTCCTTCAGTATTGTAACTCCGTCGTTGGTTATCGTCACGTCGCCCAGGCTGTCAACCAGCATCTTGTCCATTCCTCTCGGACCGAGGGTGCTCTTCAGAGTCTCTGCAAGAATCCTTGCAACCATTATGTTCATGCGCCTCGCATCCCTGCCGCGGGTGCGCTGTGTGCCTTCCCTGAGAATCAGTACCGGAGTTCCCATGCTTGCAGCCATTTTCCACCACCTTTCAGAAAACTGTGTTGCTATCTCATGTGTTGCTCCTTTTATTTTTTACGCACTAAAAGCTTATAACTGTCCCCTCAGCGGCGAGCTTTGTCAGGTCGTACATGCCGGCGAATCTCGCCCCTTCTATCAGCTCTTCCTCTGCAATTCCCCGTGCCTCGGCGCAGGGCTTGCACACCAGCATCTCCACACCGAGAGCCTGCACCGCCTCAAGCACGTCCTGAAAGGGTGCCAGACCTATGCCCTGCACGTGTTTGCCCACACCCTTTCTCGCAAGCATAACCGCCTCGTTCATCAGGAAAAGCACGGCTTCATCGCCGTTCTCTCTTGCAGCCTTTGCCGCAAGGAAGGCAAGAGTTGCCCTGCTGGGGTCGTCTGTGCCGTGAGTTGCGGTCACAACTATCTTTGCCACCTTACATCACCTCCCTCTACAACTGCAGCTACGGGATATATAATACTATCTACAAGCAGGTCAGGCTGGAGTGGCGGGGTAACTGATGCACAGAAAGCCGAGAAGGAGCGCACCGCCCGGCACAGCTTCAGCAACTTTTGCAGATGCGATGAACATTAGAGGTAGCATGGCAGGTTTGCAGGCTCATTTAGTGTTAAATGTTTACATTTTCTCTGCAGGCATTACACCGGAGGTAAATACTCTTACCCGCAAAGCTTATTAAGGGTTCCCGAGTAGCTATTTATTGGAGGTAGGCTATGACAGGGAGAAAGACGTACCTTCTGGTGTTGACACTCGCAGGGCTGCTTCTGGCATCTGCGCAGGCTTGGGGACTTACAGACGTCTCGGCAGTGGATGCCTACAACGCTCTGACCAGCGACCCGAATGCGGTGCTCATTGACGTGCGCACCACAGGTGAATACCTGGCGGGAACGCCCACCTGGACTGATCCCAACGGGGTTACCAGGTATGCTATGAACATACAGTTCTGGAACACGCTGTCACCGAGCGACTGGTACAGCCCGACAAACCCGGCTGACCTGCAGGCTCAGATACAGGCACTGCTGGACAGCGGCGAGATAGACCTGAACACGCCGATATACCTGCTCTGCCAGACCGCCTGGAGAAGCCACTACATGGGTCTGTGGCTTGAGAGCACCTTTGGATTCACCAACGTGTATGACATTGACAACCCTGCTGACGGTCTTAAAATCAATGGTGGCGGTGCCGGTGGCTGGGTTGAGTGGACCGGTGCTGGTCTGCCCACGGCTGTACCCGGGCAGCCGCAGGTTGTTGCTGTCAGCCCGGCAGACGGCGCAAGCAGCAGCACCTCTGACGTGACCTTCACCGCTCTGGTGTTTGATCCTGTGGATATCAACGGCGTCAGCATGGCTGATGAGAGCAGCGTCACCGTTGACGTGGGTGGCACGCCCGTTACCCTGAGCTACACCGGCGACTACTATGCTGGCAGCGAGGTGGTTATAAGGCAGTACTCCGGCACTGCCACGCTTGCTGACGGCAGCTACACCTGGAGTGTCGGCGCGAGCAACAGTGTTGGCACGGGCTACTCCTTCCCGGTTAGCCTGTCACCGAGCACTGTCAGAACCCTCACCGTGAGCACGCCTGCGCCGCCACCTGCAGACACCACGCCGCCGACGGTGGTTATAAACAGCCCGGTTGACGGTCAGACCTACACCTCCCTGCCAATAGCAGTGGAGGTCAGTGCCAGCGACGACACCACACCTGCGGACCAGCTCAGCGTGAGCGCTGATGTGAACGGTAACCCTGTTGCTCTTAGCTATGATGCCACCACAGGTCTGTGGGTTGGCAGCATTGACGGCATAACTGACGGCGCCTACACCCTGACGGTGACGGTGAGCGATGCTGCTGGCAACAGCGCCAGTGCAAGCGCAGCCTTCACCTACCAGGCACCCACGCCTGCTGCGGAGTTCCCGGCTGGTGCTGCGCTGCCCGTGCTGGTGAGCGCAGGTGGCTACCTGCTTGCCAGAAGGAGGCTGAGGAAGTAGCCCTGCAGGGCTGACGCCATAAGCGGGCGAAAGCCCGCCTTTAATTTTGTTTTTTCTTCCGGGGTGAGATTTTTATACCACCTCTGCCCAAGTAGAGGGCTGGTAGATTGCATGCGCGACAGGTGGAGGAATAGCTTCAGCGAGTGGTATGCAGAGCAGCTTGACAGGGCTGAAATTCTTGACGTTCGCTATCCTGTCAAGGGCACCTATGTCTGGCGTCCCTACGGCTTCCGGATAAGAGCGAACGTTCTGAAGCTTATAAGGCAGATTCTGGACGAGGCGGGGCATGAGGAGGCGCTCTTCCCCCTGCTCATACCCGAGCACGAGTTTGCAAAGGAAGCCAGGCACATAGCAGGCTTTGAAGACGAGGTTTACTGGGTCACCCACGGTGGCAGGAGTGAGCTCGGTGTCAAGCTCGCCCTCCGTCCCACCAGCGAAACCGCGATGTATCCCATTCTTGCCCTCTGGATAAGAAGCCATGCAGACCTTCCCCTGAAAATCTACCAGGTGGTAAACACCTTCCGCTACGAGACCAAGCACACACGTCCGCTGATACGCATGCGTGAGATAACCACCTTCAAAGAAGCCCACACAGCGCATGCAAGCGCTGAAGATGCCGAGAGGCAGGTTCAGGTGGCGGTGGAGTGCTACCGCAGGTTCTTTGACGCTCTGGGCATCCCCTACATAATCTCCCGCAGACCCGAGTGGGACAAGTTCCCTGGAGCTGAATACACCATCGCCTTTGACACCATCTTCCCGGACGGCAGGCTGCTGCAGATAGCAACGGTGCACAACCTGGGTCAGAACTTCTCCAGAACCTTTGAGATAACCTTTGAGACTCCTGAAGGCAGGCAGGAGTACGCCTATCAGACCTGCTACGGCATAAGCGACCGCGTGATTGCCGCTCTCTTAGCCCTTCACGGTGACGACTCCGGGCTGTGCCTCATGCCCGAGGTTGCGCCGCTGCAGGTGGTGGTGGTGCCCATCTGGTTCAAAGAGCGCAAGGAGGAGGTTGACCGCGAGGCTGAGGCTATAGTGAGGGAGCTATCCTGCTTCAGAGTACACCTGGACACGAGGGAGCTGAGACCCGGAGCAAAGTACTACCACTGGGAGCTCAGGGGCGTGCCCCTCCGCGTGGAAATCGGTCCCAGAGACATTGAAAACCGGCAGGTGACGCTTGTCAGGCGGGACACCGGCGAGCGCATAACCGTGGCGAGGAGTGCACTGAGGCAGGAGGTTGAGAGGCAGCTCAGGAGCATAGGCGACGCTCTCAGGGAGCGTGCCTGGCAGGAGATGCGCTCTATGCTGAGAGAAGCGGGAGCTCTGGAGGATATAGAGAAGGCTGTGGGGGAGAGGTGCGTAGCACTTGCGCCCTGGTGCGGCTCTAAGGAGTGCGACGAAACCATAGAGGCGCATGCAGGTGTGGGGGTGGGAGGCGTGATGGAGGCAGAGCCGGGGCGATGCGTGGTGTGCGGGAGAAGCACTAAGCACAGGGGGATTGTGGGCAGAAGCTACTGAGGCGAAGGATTTATATTCATGCCCCTGGCTTAAACCCTTTTAAGGAGGTGGATTTAAGGCATGCATGTGCATGTGTCATCCCGTGATAGAGCCTGGCTTCCAGCCACCAATGGCTTGCTTGCGCCCCACCCGGTTTGCCGCGAATGCGGCGCTGTGAAGAACATCTCCGGCGACAGGGCAAGGGGCATGGGTTACTACGCCAACGTCCTGTCTGAAATCAAAAAACACTTAGAAAGTCGTGGTGGCAAGCTCTCTCAGGCTCAGATACGGCTTATAATGCGCGAGCTGGAGAGCAGCGAGTACTTCAATGACACATACACCCTTCTTGGCTCCGTGCAGCGCAGCATGTTCACCAGGGTTGTGCAGAAGTACACGGGTCTTTCCAGAAGCTTCATAGAGGCTTTTCTGTGAAGGTCTCAGCCTCAGGGCTCGGCACCTGCCGTGGCATCCACAGCCTTTTTATACCTGCTCCACCCACTAACACCCATGCAGGAGTGCGAGATATGCGGTGAGGAGACGGAAACCTTCACCTGCCGTGTATGCGGCAGGGTATTCTGCATAGACTGCGGGGACCCTGCTGCAGAAGAGTGTGAGTTCTGCGCCGACGAGGAGGAAGGTTAAAGCGTGGTGAGCTTCTCCACCACCCCGTAGTCTGCGTTCGTCCTCACCCCCGTGGGTGTAATGTGGGTTCTGCTCGCCCTGTATCCCATCTCCCGCAGCCTCTCCACCACCCTCTCAACCTTCGCGAGTCTTCCTGTCTTTCTGCGCCTGCCGATGTGGTGCAGGTCATAGAAGTAGGGCACCTCCACCTCAGCCTCCTCTGCGAGCACCGAGAGCAGCCTCTCAGCCCTTCTGTCGTTCAGGTACTCAGCCCTCTCCCCAGCCAGGCGCACGAATTCAGCGTCGGCAATGCCTCCGAGCCACAGCCTGCCAGCCACCGCAAGCCCGTGCCCGCATCTGCACCTCCCTGCGATGCAGCCTTTAATACCCTCCCTGTAGCCGCAGGCAGGGCAGAAAAGCAGCATCCCCAGCCTCTCCAGCGTCTCATCTGCACGCCGCCTGCCCGAGCGCACCTCCACCACAGCCCTGAAGTAGTGGTCGGTGGCGTGCGAGAATAGCACCTTCATGCCCCTTCCATACCTGGCGCACTCGTGTGCCAGAAAGCCCAGCAGGATTCTCAGCCCCGCCTCCTTGCAGAGCTCGCCCCTCACGGGCGTGGCGCCGTACTTCCTCAGGCACGCCCTCGGATAGACGCCGCACAGGGCTGCGGTATCTGTGGCGGTGACGGCGAGGTACCCCTTAGAGGGCAGAGCAGCCACCGCGTTGGCTGTGAACCTCACAGGTGAGCCGAAGGGGTCAACGTCAATGAAGTTGAAGCACCCTCGCACGCTTGTCAGGAGCAGGTTGGCTTCGCAGCATGACACGCTCACCTCCACCCCGTTGAGCTCCGCATTCTTCTTGATAACCCTCACAGCCTCGGGATTTATGTCGTTCAGGTGCACCTCTGCGCCGCACTCCCTCGCCACCCTTATCCCCTTGGCACCGCTGGCGGCGAGCAGGTCCAGGAAGTCCACCCTTCCGAGAGCCCTGACAGCCGCGCAGGTTAAATCCCTGTTCAGCTTCATGCGCGGGTTAAAGAACACCCCCTCCTCAGGCACCCGCAGCTCTGTCAGACCTTCTCGTACCCTCATTTCAGCTTCATCATCTCTCTGAGTCTTCTGCCAACCTCTTCAATCTGGTGCTGGCTGTCCTTCTCCCTGAGGCTTTTCAGCACCGGTCTGCCTGCCCTGTTCTCCAGCACCCACTCCCTGGCAAACTCGCCGCTGCGTATCTCCTCCAAGATGCGCCTCATCTCCTCCCGCACCTGGCGGTTGATAATCCTCCTGCCCCTGGTTCTGCCTCCGTACTCGGCGGTGTTGGAGACCCTGCGCCACATCCCCTCAATACCCTCGCGGTAGTAGAGGTCAACAATGAGCTTGAGCTCGTGCAGGCACTCAAAGTAAGCCACCTCCGGCGAGTAGCCTGCCTCCACTAAGGTCTCAAAAGCCGCCTTTATCAGCTCGGCACTCCCGCCGCACAGGTCAACCTGCTCGCCAAACAGGTCGGTCTCCGTCTCCTCCGCAAAGGTGGTCTCAAGCACGCCCACCCTTGTGGAGCCGTTTGCCTTTGCGAGCGCAAGCGCGCGCTGCATTGCCCTGCCCGTGAAGTCCTGCTCCACCGCCACCAGCGCAGGCACTCCAGAGCCGCGCAGGTACTCCTCCCTCACCATCGCTCCTGGACCTTTCGGTGCCATCATTATTACATCCACGTTCTCCGGCGGAACTATCTGCCCGAAGCGTATGTTGAAGCCATGGGAGAAGCTCAGGGCGTTGCCCTCCTCAAGGTTCCTCTTCACGTACCTGGCGTAGATATCGGGCTGAACCTCATCCGGGATGAGCATGTGCACTATGCTGCCCCTTTTCGCCGCCTCTTCTATCGGGAGAACCTCAAAACCATCCCTGCTGGCACGTCTCCAGCTTTCCCCGTTTTCCCTCAAACCCAGCACCACTTCCAGACCGGAATCGCGAAAGTTCTGCGCCTGTGCCGCACCCTGGCTGCCGTAGCCTATAACCGCAACCGTCTCACCCTCAAGCACAGAAAGCTCCACATCTCCCTCATAGTATATCCTGCCCATCAGAACTCCTCCTTCCTGTCGGGATCAAAATCCAGAAACTCCTTCATCTCTCCGGGAAATATCTCAATTTCCCTGCCCTCTCTTATGAGGTGCGTGTAAACCACCTCCAGGTAGTGCTCAAACCTGATGCCGTACTTCTCGTGCACCTCCGGCAGGTCTCTGGGGAAGCTTATCCACCTGGGATTCTCAAGCTTCACCTCAACCACCTGGTTTATCTCCTGTATCAGCCTCTTTCTGTCGTCAAAGTGTCTCAGAAGTTTCATGCGCAGCACATCTCCCGGGCGGAGGTCGTACTGCGTCTTCATGCTGTAGTTCACGTACATCTCATCCCCGCTGTCTATGCGGTTTATCTCCCTGAGCGGCATAGGCGAGCACCCCTGCAACCTCAACAGCCTAACCTGTTAAAACTTAATGTTTCAGTAACACGTTAGTGTGGAGGGGTATTGTGAATGATAGTATTTGAGAGGGTCACCAAGAGGTTCGGGGGAGTAACGGTGCTTCAGGAGCTGGACTTCAGGGTGGCTGAGGGCGAGGTTTTCGGGCTGCTGGGCGAGAACGGCGCGGGCAAGACCACGGCACTGAGGCTGCTTTGCGGCGTGCTCAAGCCCACCTCGGGGAGGGTGCTGGTGCGGGGGCTGGAGGTGAGCACCCGCACGAGGGAAGTAAGGCGCATGATAGGCTACCTGCCAGAAGAGCCCAGCATGTACGAGCGCATGAGTGCGAGAGAGCTTCTGCACTTCTTTGCGGGGCTGTACGATGTGGAGGAGGCTGAGGAGAGGGCGGAGCGCATGCTTGAGCTGGTGGGGCTGGCGGAGAGGGCTGACTCCAAGATATCAACCTTTTCCAAGGGCATGCGCCAGAGGCTGAGCATAGCCAGAGCCCTGCTGCACGAGCCGCCTGTACTCGTGCTGGACGAGCCCACCTCGGGACTTGACCCGCTCAGCGCGAGGCAGCTCAGGAGGCTCATAGCGGAGATGAGCGCCAGCAGGACGGTGATGCTCTGCACCCACCACCTGCAGGAGGCTGAGGAGCTGTGCCACCGCATTGGCATACTCCATGGCGGCAGGCTCGTGGCTGTGGGCACGCCGGAGGAGCTTAAGGCGGGGCTGGAGGAGCATGGCTGGAGCTCTCCAACGCTGGAGGATGTTTTTGTGTGGTACACGGGTGGTGGTGTTGCTAATCCGGGTGGCTGAGAGAGAGCTCAGGGAGCTGCTGGGATGCAGGCGCTACCTGCTTGCCTTTGCGGTGCAGACGCTGCTCCTGCTTGCCCTCCTTCCCGCCTTCAGCAGTCTGCTTTCAGAGGGCGGGGCTACTGTGCCAGTGCCCGCGCTGAGGGGCTTCATACCAGTAGGCGTGGTTGACATGAGCGGCGATGCAGAGCTGCTGCTCAGCCAGCTAAGCTCAAGGGAGGAGCTCAGCCTGCGCTTTTACTCTGCAGTGCCGGAGGAGGAGCTCAGGAGAGGAAAAATTGCTGGCTACCTGCTTGTACCTCCAGCCTACAGGGAGAGCAGCGGCGGTGGAAGCGTGGTGCTGGTGCTGGGCAATTCCCTTAAGGCGGGCATGCTGCAGAAGGCGGTGGAGGACAGCGTCACAGCCCTGCGCTCTGAGCTGCGCGGGCGTGCGGGAGCATACCCGCAGATTGAGGTTGTGAGGAAGTTCAGGCGTGAGGTCGTGGTGCAGGTGGAGGACAGACGCTACTCCAGCTTCTTCCTGGGCTACCTCATACCCCTGGTGCTCTTCTTCCCGCTGTTCATGACAGGCGGGGCGGTGGTTGACGCCACCACAGGCGAGAAGCTCAGACGCACCCTTGAGCCACTTCTCGCCTCGCCCCTGAGCAGAGGTGAGATAGTCGCGGGCAAGTTTCTCGCTCTGTGGGGCTTCACGGGCATGCAGTGCACCATCTGGCTGGGGCTGGTGATGCTGATGGACATACCCGTAGCAGAGCCGGGGAGCGTGCTGCTGGTACTGCTGGCTGCTGCAGCCTCCCTCACAGCCTCGGGCATGCTGCTGGGCATGCTGGCTAAGAGCGTTAAGGAGGCGAATCTGGCGCTTATGCTGCTTTACATTCCTGCCTTCATAGGCGTGCTCTACACCCTGACCGCGGGGTTCTTCACGGGCTTCAGCCCCTCTGTGCTTCCAGCCGCGGCTGTGGCTCAAGCGGTAAGCGGCGGCACGGAAGCCTGGAAGGCGGTGCTGCCGCAGCTCGGGATTGCGGCGCTCTCGCTTGTCACGTGCAGATGGGTGCTGGGCAGGGAGGAGGTGCTCTCGGGCTCACGCCCCTCCGCCGTGCAGTTGCTCAGAGAGGTCGCCCTCGGAGGCGCTGAAGCGGGAGCCGGTGTGAAGCTCGGCCTGCTCTTAGCACCTTTCAGCTTCACCACAGCCATGCTGCTGGAGCTTCTTGCAGCCTTCACCATGCTGCACCTGCTCCCGCGCACAGTCGCTCTGCCGCTGCTGGTGCTGCTCTCGGCGCTTGCAGAGGAGATGCTGAAGCTTCTTCCCGTGGCGCTGTTTCTGAGGTGGCGCAGGGCAAGCGCGGGAAGCGTGCTTGCCTGTGCCCTGAGCTCTGCGGCTGGCTTCTCTGCCATTGAGACAGCCTTAGCTATTGCGGGAGCAGCACTGCTCGGCGGCAGCTTCTCCACCGTGGCTGCAGGAAGATTCCTCACCCTCAGCATGCATCTGCTCGCCACCTCCGTCGCCGCTCTCGGGCTCATGCGAGGCGGCTGCCTCAGACCAGCGCTCATCTCTGCAGCCGTGCTCCTGCATTCAGCCTTCAACATCATGCTTCTGGGGGCGGTGCTGTGGGTGTAGGGGCGCTGATGAAGAAGGAGCTGGAGGAGATAATCAGCGAGAGACTCTACCTGCTTGCCTTTCTGGTGCAGCTTCTCATAGCGCTCAGCATAACCACCGTTGCGCTTATGTACTCCTCCCTGAGCAGCCCCGAGGTCATGGAGAGGTACCTCCCGCCCCAGCAGGTCAGGGTGGGCGTGGCTGGCGACGCCTCTGCTCTTGAGATAGAAAACCTGGGGCTGGTGCACCTTGAGCCGCGGGACAGCTACTGGGGCGCCATGGACAGGCTGGGACTGGTGGCGGTGCTGGTTGCCCCCGAGAACCTGAGCGTCGCTCTGCGGGAGGGCAGGGTGCGCTTCACCATCTACATAGACAACACCAACCCCCTTTCAGGCTTTGCGGATGCCATGCTGAGCCAGGCTGTGGAGAGGCTCAGGCAGAGCCTTGGAGGCAGGGCGGAGGTGGTGCTGGAGGTAAGCGGCGCTGCAGCGGCGGGCGCGCCTCCAGAGTACCTGGAGCTCATTTACGGCATTCTGCTGCCCTTCATCCTCCTGCTCCCCGCCTTCCTGGCAGCCAACATGACCACCGACTCCATAGTGGGAGAGAAGGAGAGGCGCACCTACGAGCTCCTTGCTGTGGCACCTCTGAGCCTGAGGGAGCTCATGCTGGCAAAAACCCTGCCCATAGCAGGGGTGGCACTTGCGCAGGCGGCGGTGTGGATGCTCATCCTGAGCCTGCGGGGAATACAGGTGCACAACCCGCTGCTGATTCTGCTTATCCTCGCACTTCTGGACAGCCTCTTCATAGGTGCAGGGGTGGTGATTTCAGCCATCTCCGACACCACAAAGGAGGCAAATGCCGGCGTGACCATGCTTCTGATAGCCGCATCGCTTCTGCTTTTCGCACCCCTCCGGGGAGAACTGCCCAGTCCTGTGAGGCTGATAGCCCTGCTCGCCTCATCGGAGGTTGCGGAGCCCGTGGAGGTGCTGGAGATGCTTGTTCCACTGGCTGTGCTTGCTGCAGGGACGCTGCTGGTGGGAGAGAAGATGCTTGAGCGCAGGGAGAGCATGAGAGTGTAAATATTTGACGATGTTATCATTATGTGAACTTGCCCCGGCAGAGGAGGAGTGCAGGTGTGCAGGGAGTGTCAGGTGATTTTACAGTGTGTTCAGTGTTTTCCACAGATGTAAAGAGTTGTACAGGGTGCGTGTAAGCATTACAGGTAAAACTGATATATCTGAGCCTCAGAATTAATAAACATGAGGCGAGAGGGCATGGAAAGGGAATTTAACGGGTACCTGAAGGATACCGTTGAAAGTGCTGGTGCGGAGCCTGCAGCCTCGGAGGTGGTTACGGGGTACGAGCGCAGGGTCAGGGAGGCTATGACCAAGGTTAAGGTCAGAGCCTACGAGGTCAGTGCTACCGAGCTCAGGAAGAAGGCGCCAAGGCCTGGATACCTGGGTGTGCAGGACAGGAGCGACCTCAAGTACTTCGGTGCAACCCTTCTGGTGTTTGTCATGGTCTTCACCCTCATAAGCATTCCCGTTGTTGCCCCACGCTTCCCCTACGAGCTCACCATTGAGGTGAGCAGCCTGAGCGACTACGGCATAACCGTGCCCTCCCCCACCGCCGTGTTCCTGCCTGACGTGTATGCGATGGAGGGGGGTGGAAAGACGTATCAGGCTGAGGTCAGAGTTGGCGCCCTGCCGGTTGAGGTGAAGGTAAAGACCCTTGACCTGAGCACCAGCGTTGACTCCCAGGTGCTCACCGTGGCAATGCGCGGCTGCGGCTGCGGACCCTACATGATGTGATCCTGACCCCCTCACCCCCTCCCCCTTTCCTCTTTTTTGCCTACGCACAGCTTGGCGAGGTGCTGTGGTGCTCCAGCCCCTCCAGAGCGGCGCGTATCCTCTTCAGCCCCTCTGCTATGGCACCCTTGCATGCGGCATAGCTCAGCCTCAGGTAGCCGTCCCTTCCGAAGGCTATGCCCGGCACAACCGCCACCTTCGCCTCCTCCAGCAGGTACATGGCGAGCTCCTTTGAGTCCATGCCGTAGGCGGAGAAGTTCGGAAACACATAGAAAGCGCCCTCCGGCATTACACAGCTCACATCCGGCATCTTCCTCAGCTCCTCCACCATGTACTTTCTCCGCCTGTCAAACTCGTACAGCATCAGCCTCATATCCGCACCCAGCGCTTTCAGGCATGCGTGCTGCACGAAGGTGGTTACGTTGCTAACGCTGTGCGCCTGCAGGCGCGTCATCGCCTTTATAATCTCCTCCTTACCCGCAGCATATCCGATGCGCCAGCCTGTCATGCAGTAAGCTTTGGAAAATCCATTAACCGTTATGCACAGCTCCTCCATGCCATCAAAGCTGCCGATGCTCACGTGCTTTGCGCCATCGTACACCATGTACTCGTAGATTTCATCAGAAATAACGTATATCCCGTGGTCCTGGCACAGCTCCGCTATGCCTCTGAGCTCCTCCTCCCTCATCACCGCGCCAGTCGGGTTGCAGGGGGTGTTGAGTATGAGCACCTTGGTTTTCGGAGTTATGCGCTCAGCCACAGCCTCGGGGCTCAGCCTGAACCCATCTTCCTCCCTCGTGGGCACATACACCGCCCTTCCCTCAGCCAGCTCCACCATGGCGGGGTAGGACACCCACCAGGGCTCTGGAATCAGCACCTCCTCTCCCGGGTTAACCAGCACCATTATCGCCGCGTATATCGCCATCTTTGCGCCCGGGGTGACCACCACCTGCTCCGGCGTGCACTCAATTCCGTTCTCTGCTCTGAGCTTCTCGGCAATAGCGCTTCTGAGCTCCTCAATCCCCTGGGATGCGGTGTACCTGCCGAGCCCCCTCTTAACCGCCCTGCACACCTCTTCTGTGGCTTCCTCAGGCGGCGGGAAGTCGGGTTCGCCTGCGCTCAGGTTTATCACATCCTCGCCCCTTGCCTTCATCTCCTTAGCCTTAGCGGAAATCTCCAGAGTTGCCGACGGGCTGACCCGCCTTATTCTTGCAGCCAGCATCTCACCACCCTGTTTGAGTATAGCTGAGCCCAGGCTATTAAATGTTCCGATGCCGCCGGCTCAGGCAGTGGGTGTGATAATCCCTTACGAGGTTAGGAGGGGGTGAGCTTACATGGAGGCTACTTCGGTTCTTTTTGATGCGGTTGTCAGGGAAGCCTTTGAGACAATAATACGCAAGATTCGCGATGGCAAGAAGCTCACCGACTCTGAGGTTCTGCTGCTGGTGGTGAGCCAGATACGCAGGGAGCAGGAGATGCACTTTGGCGAGATGGAGAGGCGCTTTGCCGAGATAGACA
>Ga0256839_1004675_pt1 | contig 13220 bp, 10 predicted proteins | sample 354166metaG_FD_185968 | JGI IMG/M metagenome (GOLD analysis project Ga0256839, IMG submission 185968) | Hydrothermal vent microbial communities from Mid Atlantic Ridge, Atlantic Ocean - 354-166 | ecosystem: Environmental > Aquatic > Marine > Hydrothermal vents | place: Atlantic Ocean: Mid... | reverse complement strand
TGATCCGAGGCCTCAGCCAGCCGTCTCACACAGGCCAGCTTCTCCTGTCGCTCCGGGTCCGGCTCCCGTTCCCTTCGTCGCAGATACTCATAGAATCCGCCGCGACTGACGCCCAGCAACCGGCAAAGCAGCTTCACCGGATAGGCCTTCCTCTCCCAGGCAATGAACTGATACCTCAGTCCGACTCTTTCGCGAAGAAGGCCGTCGCTTTTTTTAGGATCTCGCGCTCCAGCTTCAGCTGCCGGTTCTCAGCCCGCAGCCGGCGCAACTCCGCCTGCTCGGGCGTCAGCTTGCCGTTGCCCCGGAAAGCCTGGCTCTCATCTGACTCATACTCCCGGACCCAGCGCCTCAGCATGTTGGCATTGATACCCAGGTTCCGGGCCGCACTATCGTGTCGGCCCTTCCTCCACCATAAGGGTCTACCAGACAATGCTTGGGGGGGCGGAGAATGCAGTGTCGGGTGAAAGCGTCAAAAGATTTCTCTGTGTCGGAGATGAACACAGGCAACCGTTGCTTCCACAGGTTATCTTGCGCTCCGACCGAAACCTGGTTGCCCCGGATAGTCCCGAAAATGGGATTCAAATCCCCATCTTGTTTAGAATCGCCTGGTTCCGGCGAGAGGTATTCATGTTCGTTCATTTTCTATCCTCTCAAGGTATCTGGGCCGTTGCGCTTCCTCATGGAGCCACCTCCAGGCACGCCAGCAGCTTAGACGAGTACGAGGCCCCTTCTGGCAGGAACCCGGAATAGACCAGCTCCCGGTGCAGAAGCTCAGAAGCCGTGCCGTTGACCAGGCGACTGACCGTTTCCCTGTCCTGAGAAACACCTTTCCTGCAAGGGCACGCCTTCAGGAGGTCTTTCGACAGTCGTTCGAGGTAGGGGGAGCGCTCACCGGTGGGTGAGATACCCAGCCGGACGATCCGCTGCTGAACTTGGCCGCCCTTGCCGTGGACAACCACCTGCCAGATGGTGATGAGTCCGGTTTCGTCACCATTGCCCTCGATGTTCCCAATGAGCGCCCGCTCCTCGGGTTTCAGCGACGTGTAGCGGTCCAGCCACCGCTTGACGACGGGATGCTCGAGACCCAACAGATTGAGATCTTCCTGCTGTAACGCCTTGTCGCGGTCCGTGGTGAAGAGCAGGGCATCTTGACCCGGCAAGACCAGCTCATAGACGTCCTTCCCTCGCGGCCGGAACTCTCCGCCGTCCAGACGTGCCGCTCGCTGTACGAAAGCGACGAGCCGCCGCATGCCACGTCCTTCATCATCGAAGCGCTTGTAGTCGCCGAGGTTGAACTTGTCGAGGTCCTGGAAGAGTTCAAAGACCACCTCCCGGGCAAGGTTGGCGTTGGTCATCGCCACCTCAAGCTCCTGGCGCGTCCGCTTGAGGGAGGGATCAAGTATGGCCTCCTGGTAGAGCCGGTCGTAGCTGAGGCGACTACTCAGCTGTCCAAGCACCTGAGCTCGGAGGTCCTCCGCGACCTGGCCATGTTTGTCGACCTTGCCGAGTGTCTGCGCGATACCGTGGAGTTTCTCTTCCAGCAGGAGGAAGATCTGGCCTTCAATGGTGTCTGTCGCCACGAGGTTGTAGACCTGCGCGGTGTGTCGCTGTCCGTAACGGTGGATGCGGCCAATGCGCTGCTCCAGGTCCATTGGGTTCCACGGGAGGTCGTAGTTGAAGAGTACCCGGGCGAACTGAAGGTTGATACCCTCCCGGCCGGCCGCCGTACAGAGGAGGACCTGCGGCCCGTCCTTGCGTCTGAATCGACGTTGGGCGGCGAGTTTGGCCCCGTGGTCGCCTCCCTTGAGTACCTCCACACCCTTGCCGGGGAACGTCCTCTCGATGGCCTCCTTAAGCCCGGCGATGCTGCCGAGATAGGTGGTGAAGATCACGATCTTCTCGCGGGGGTTGATCCGCCACAGCTGCCCGAGGGCATCGATCAGCACCTGCGTCTTCGTTTCCATGCCGTTTGGAAACTGTTCAAGGAGCTCCTGGATCCTTCTGCGCTCTTCCGGCAGGGCGACGGAGACCATCGTCGCGGCAGACTCCTCGCCCACTGCTGCGGCGATCTCCGTATCGTCGTAACTCTCGGCCTTCTTCACGAAGGCGGCTGTCTCTTTCCGTTTCTTCAGGAGTTGGACCTTGGCCTCGGCAAGGAGCTGTTCGGCCTGAGCTCTCCCGACCGCATCGTCGGGAAGGTCGTAGATCTCCCGGATGAGGTCGCGGGCTTCCTTCAGTATCCGGTCCCGTCCGTCGACGTCGAGCAACTCGTCCCGCTCGACAGCTTCCTGGATCGTCAACATAAGGAGCCGCCGCTGTAGTGTGGCCTTGACGGCTGCGAAGCTGCTCGCTGCGATCTTCTGGAAGATCGTCATCACGAAGCCCAGGGCACGTCCCTGTCGGCCCTGTTTCGCCGCCAAGTTGTATCCGTCACGCAGGTAATCCAGCAGGGCCCCGTAGAACCTCTGCTCGTCCTCCGATAGGGTAAACCCTTCAGTGTGGACGACCCGTCGAGCGAACAGAGGGCCACCGTCGGACGTACAGGCATCCGCCTTCGTGCGGCGTATGACGACCGCGTTCAGCCGGTGGCGGTTCTCAACCATGTCCTGCTCGTCCCTGAACAGGGTCGGGTCGAGCAAGCGGAGAAGCATCCAGAACCGGAAGTGATCACCCTGGTGCGGGGTAGCGGATAACAGCAGGAGGTCGCGGCAGTGCTGCCGGAGGGCCTCCGCCAGCTTGAAGTTCTCGGTCTTCTTCGTCTTCTTGCCGGTCTTGTAGACGCTGAGGTGATGCGCTTCATCGAACACCACCAGATCCCACGGCGGTGCTTCCAGCAGCCTCTTAACCCTCGCACGCCTCTTCAGCGTGTCGATGGATACGATCAACCGGTTGTGCTTGGCGAAGGCGTTTGATTTCCGGTCCGTCACGTCGCCTTCCGTCCCAAACACTTCGAAGTCCAGGTTGAAGACCTCGTTGAGCTCCCTCCGCCAGTTGTCCACGAGCCCCGCCGGCACGACCATCAGGGCCCGTCGGAGCTCCCCGCGGGATGCGAGTTCCCGGAGTATCAGCGCGGTCTCTATGGTCTTCCCGAGCCCGACTTCATCGGCTATGAGGAACCGTCGGGGTTGGGCATTGGCTACCCGGTGCACCAACACCACCTGGTGAGGCAAGAGGTCGACCTTGGCGGAGGTGAGCGTTGCCGCGCTCTCCATGAGCGGCAGTTCGGCAGCCTCCAGCGCCAGCCACAGCCGTTCCAGGGCCTCGGGGGTGAAAGGCCGCAGGCCGGAGATGACCCGGTCGGTCCAAGTCTCCGCTTCACGGAGGACCTCAGCGGGAACCTGACGTTCACCCAGGGCACGGAAGAAGACGCGGACGAACCCCGTCGGCTCGACGCCGACAACGACGCCTTCGCCCAGCTCCGGATGGGCTACTTTTGTGCCAGGAGGGTAGGAGGCAGGAGGACAGGAGGCAGAATTATCCATTGGTTGCGCCTCCTATAATGGCCTTCCGGTATGCGTAAAGCAGCTTTCTCACTTCAATGGAGAGCGACCACAACGGTTCAATCTCGCAGTACGACAGATCCCTGCACAGAATGAGATAGTACCTGCACTCATCAAGCGATCCTTCAGCCATGTTCAGGAACCTGGCTTTATCGTCCTTTCCATGCTTTCGGAATCCTTCCGCTATATTAGCGGGGATGGATACGGCCGCTCGCCGGAACTGAGATACCAAACCAAACTTTTCTTCGTCAGGAAAGGTACGCGTAATAGCATAGACGGACAGAACAAACTCGTGCGCCTTCTGCCAGACTGCCAAGTCTTCAAAACTGCGTGCTGGCCTATTCTGTCCTCTTCCCATTCTGTCCTTCTGCCCTCCTGCCCTTCTAATTCAAGATATCCTTGGGACATAGTATCCAAGCGTGACCCTCTTACCTGTCTGTCTGTCGTCGCGCACCAATCGGGTGACGTTCAGCGTGGCGCTGCCGTCCCACAACGAGTAGGAAAGACGCACCCGCTTCCGGTCTCGCCGGAGGAACAACACCTCCTCTTGGGAAGCTGTGACCTCGAACGACTTCTCTGGAGTGCCGAAGCCGAACACCAACCCTCGCTGGTCCCAACGCGACTGGAACTCCAGGACGAATGGCTTGATGCGGTTCCGAAGGAACGCTTCTGCGTCTTCCGGTGAAAGCACCTCCAGACAGGTCTCCAGGCCGCCGACCAGCACGGTCTGCCTGTCATCCGGCGGTTGCGCTGGCCATGATTTCATCCACGAGAGCGCCTCGCGCAGGGAAACCAGGCAGCCGTCCGTGATCAATGGGCCCAAGCTGTGCTTGTCGAAGACGATGCTCGAGCCGCGGCGCAGCCATGCGCTACTGGACATCTCTCGCATCTACTGTCTCCTCATAGGCGGTCAAGGTTGATGATCAATCCCTGAGCGTTCATTTCTTTTGCAAGCTGCAATTTGACTTCTTCAACGCGTTCTTTATAATGAATATAGATTAGCCCCTGAATGTCTGAAGGGCGTTCCATCTCGTCAGGATTCTTGATGAGGATTGCCACCTTAGACCGACCCAAAAGAGCGAGAAGCATTCCAAGTTCAAGCACCACATTCTGGCGTGCCCGATACATCTTCTCATCTGGATGACCTGCCCGATGACCTTCGTCGTCGGGCGTTGCCAGGACTACGCCAAATCTTACTTGGCCAGTGAAAGCTTCTAGCTTCTCAATAAGCGTCATCCCCTCAGATGGCAATTGGTCAAGAAACAAGGGTTCTAGCTCCCATCGACGGAGCATTGCTTCCAATTCGTTCCGCGCCTCTCGGTCGTGTCCGTAGACAACGAATACTACGCGCCCCTGACCACCGTCATGTGATTGCACTCGTGGTTCAGGGAGCGCTATTTGTGTTTCTCTATCCAGCAATTCTTTTATAGGATCAGGATTCTTACCCTGAACGTTGTAGGTGCCCTTGTCGAAGACATTGACAACCTGCCCCGTCGTAAGGCGTAGTTGGTGTCCCGTATCATTCCTAAGGCGCTTTTCCTCTTGGACGTTGTATCCATTCCCTTCCAGGATACGCCGGATCTCCTCAACGGTTGGCATCTCAGTCGTCCTCCGCTTCGAGTCGGTCAAACAAGGTCATCTGTCTCACCTCCGGTCCCTTCGCAGGTCGGGCGCGCCAGTGTCCGAGCAGGTCGAGGGCAAGACGTGCGGCTTGGCGGACGCCATCGTCCGGGTCTGTCTGGGCGTACCAGTCCAAGAGGGCGTCGACAGACTTCTTGACCTTGAAAGAGCCGCGGTTCAGCTCATCGGTCACGTCGATGCCGCTTCCCGGCATGGCCGCTCCGATGAGGAAGTGCACCTGGTCGAGGTCTGTCTTCAACACCTTGCGGTTCCGTCCCGGCGTGGTGAAGTACTGGAAGCGTTCCGCGATGGGGACCACGTGGACCGTGGTGCCAACGACCCGGATCCAACCGCGCGCCTCCAGGTCCCCCTGGGAGACCCCGGTGCCTCGAAGGGTCTTGTGGAGCTCGTCCCGCGGCATAGAGGTGCGTCCCTGGAAGATGCGCAGGAACAGGCGCGAAGCCGGCTCGGCCTCCTCCGGTGGGCGGCGCTTGCCGTTGTCGCCCTCGCCCTGGAGCAGGTCGTCCAGGAGCTGGTTGATCCCCAACAGCGCGTCCCGCACGGAGAGCACCTGACCGTCACCGGTGTAGACCTGGCCATAGTGCCGGCTGTAGAACTCGAGGGCCTTCCCCCGCAGGATGACCCGGAGGTCCGCTTCGGGCAGGTCCTTTCCGTGCGAGTGCTCCAGAAGTTCCTTGAGGCGGGTCGCCTCTCCTTTCACCCAACGGCGCATGCGCGCCCAGGAAACCGGCTGGGGTTCTTCTAGCCGCTTACGGCATACATGGATGATGTCGTACTCGATCTTCCTCGATCCGAAAGCGCCGCTCTCACCCTTAGTCTCGTCGCTGCGGATCGGGTATGTGGCCACCAGGAGGTAACCTGCGTTGAAGAGCGCTTCCAGCACGTCCACCCAAGGGGCGTCCGCGCTGTGGTGGAAGGTGAACGCCATGAGCCCGCCGGCCTTGAGGAGCCGTCCGGCCTCGGCCCAGCACGCGGTGAGCGTCTGCCGATAGAAGTCAGAAGCCGGCTCCGGCCGATAGAGCGGGTTGGGGTCGCGTTCCTGGATGGCCTCGTCACCGCTCAATCTGCGAACGACCTCAACGTGTTCCTTGCACACGAAGGGGTCTTTCTCCCAGTCCTCCCGGTCGTCCGGGTGCTCCACAGGATTCCGTACCGCCTCCATGGCGTGGGGCGTCCTCTCCGGCTCGAAGTAGGCGCGCTCGGGAAGGCCCTCGTACCACTTCAGGAGCGGGATGCGCAGCCAGACGTAGAAGAAGTCCGCCAAGTCGGCGTAGAAGAGGTTGTCCCCGAACGGGGGATCGGTGATGACCAGGTCGAAGGGTTCATCGCCGATTGTGGAGAGGTCCGTTGAGGAGGCGCAGAACAAAGCTGCCATCCCTGGAGGAATAGGATCTTCGATTGTTACCCTAACACTCTTAGCTTTTTCGGACGCGGGCGTTAATGCGGCTTCCCAGGGCTCTTTCGCCCAACTCGTTCCTTCTAGGGCAATCGAACGTGCCGATTCCCAGTTGCCTCTTCCAAGTTTGTGAAAGACGCAGTTTTCAACAACAAGTGCCTTAGGGTGGAAATTTGCATTCGATAAATGCGGGGCCATGCAATCCCTTGAAATGTCCCAGAAACAAAACATGTTCTGGTTCCGCAGGTACTGTTGGAATGCACCCAACACCTGCTCGCGGACATCTAGTGCCCATTCCTCCTCCGGCACGCTGCTGATCGCCTGGAGGAGCTGTGTGTGGACCAGGAGCTGCCGGGGGTCGAACATCTTCCACCAGTGGGTGTAGCCCCAGCCTTCGTTGACGCCGCCGTTGGCACGCATCATGTAGGCATCCCAGCACTCCTGACGCGGCCAGAAATCTTTGAGATCCCTCTCGCTGCGGTCGGCCCATTCACGCTCGGCCCGCTCGAGGCGTTTCAGGTCGTACTCGTCCAAGCCCTTAAAGTAGCGTCCACCGTAGTTGAACCCTGAAGCCTCACACTCCGGACAATGACACTGGAGGGCATAGGCCGCTACGGGTGCCGTATGACCCGTAGGTTTCACGGCCTCCAGGATGTCCTGCTGCTTGCCACATGCTGCGCAGGTGAAGTGAGACTTCCGCTGGACAGTCCCCTCTCGGGTCGAGATGATGGTGCCGTCTTGTAGCCGGACCTCATCTGGGAGCCCTTCTCCCCGCACTTCGATTAGAGTGAGGTTCTCCAGCCGTTTACGGAACCAGGTAATGGTGTCATCGGGTGGCGCCCCCGCATAACCGCCCAGTTCCCTTCCGTCTATGGAGCCCGGCGTCCCCTCCAACCACCGAGGGTGGATCAGCAGATACATCTGGATCGGCCGGCGCTGGATTCCGAAGTCCTTTTTCTTAACCTTTTCGGCTCTAAACTCATAAACAGGCTTGCCTGCAATCTCGCCTTTCTTCTCCCCTCGGTGCTCCTCAAGGATCGCTTTGACGCGTTGTCCTGCGAAGACACCGCACCGCGGGCAACGCAAGCTTGGTTCATGATCAACCAGTTCCAGAAGGCGCGCGATCCGTTCAATCTTCTCCTGCGCCTTACCGCGGTCATAAGCCTTGAGCAAGGTAGCGAATTCTTGCGTCGTCTCGGTGAAACTCGGCTCGCCATCGAGCACGACGCGTTCAGCCCCAGGCGCCATGCGTGTCTGGCCAAGTTCCACGTTGAAGGTGTGGCCGCATGAGGGGCAGGTCGTCTCAATGTAATAGGTCGTGAGCTTCTTCTCGGCGATGACCGGGGAGCGGAAGATCGGTGTGCGATGACCACAACCGCGGGCCTGGCACGGGCCGTGTTTTGCCCAGAACGTATAGATGACCTCTGGACCTTCCCAACGGTAGCGTTTGCGTTCTTCCGGCGGGAGGTCGATGGGGTCGATCTCGACGACCTGTCCGGTCTCTTTGTCGACCCACCTGCCCCTATGACCACGAGGACAGGTTGTGGTGTAGAAGGGTTGAACGAGGGGTTTGACCTCGGCCTCGATGTGCTCAAAGAGGGCCCTGACCTGTTCCGGGTCGCTGGCCGCTAGCTCGTTCCTGGTGACGAACCAGGCGACAGGGTTGAGGTCAACACCGACCATCTGGAAGCCGAGCCGCGCTCCCTCCACGAGCGTAGTCCCGCCGCCCATGAAGGGGTCGAGCACCCGCAGTTGCTTGAAGTGTCCGGCCTTCTGGTGGTTGCTGTAGTAGTAATCCCAAACAAGCTTCGCTGCCTTCGTGGGATCGTCAGGCGCTTCCACTGCAGACGCGATCAACAGGCTGCGGAAGACACTGGACCGCCGCCGTGCCCACCACTTCGACATCTGATAGATGGGTTTGCCGGCGTTGCCTTCCAGGTTCGAAAGGGCGTTGACCGGAGCGATAGGGAAGTCCACCTCGAGACACACGGGACGCCGGTCCGGGTTGCCGAAGTCAGGCACCGGAAAACGGGTAGCCTTGCCGAGGTTCGGAGGCTCAAAGGCATTGTCCTTCTTTTTCCTGCGCCCCTTCTTTGCAGGTTCCTGGGCAACCTGGAATTCCATTTCAGGAAACATGCTGTTGCTATCCTTCATGCTCATCTCTTTCACCCGTCACAGCGGCGGCAACTCCACGAACGGCACGGCCACCTCCAATAGACTTAGGCCTCCATGACAGAGGTGCGGGAAGCCTCCCTGTACCTTCCATTTTCTTTGCCCCATCACGACGTGGCAGCCGTTCTCGGTCGTGACCAGAGGGGGCATGAAGCGGTTTTGCCACGGCTCGTTGGCCTTCTTGTAACGCGCGGCTCCGAAGGTCGACCGCAGCGTCTCGATCACATCGGGATCCATCTCTTCGCTAGAGAAGAGACGGCTGACCGCATACCCATGGTCAGCCGTTATCACCAGCTTGCGCCCCTGGCGCAGGCGATCCACGAACTTCCAGAAGCCATCGCCTTGAAGGGTTGCTGACGCGGCTTTGTAGATCCGGTCCGGGAGCTTCTTGTGGACGTGGATGAGGTCGTCCAACCACGTGTGCCAGATGAAGAGGTTGCTCGCGGCGGGGATCCCCCCTGCGCTGTCCTCAAAGGGCAGACTGATCACGTCTGTGTAGACCGAGCCGTCGAACGGCACAAAGCCAGAGGGGGCCCCGTTGTTTGAGAGGCTACTGCGCGAAGAGGCTCCCAGGGCACGTGCGAACTGGTCAGTGTCCGACGGCACCTCGGAGCCGGTCACCCGGACATCCACCAGTTTGATGCCATGGTTCTCGGCCCCACCCCGCAGGAGGGGCAGTTCCCGCAAGGAGAGAGCATCCAGTACAAGGACGGCCCTACCGGTTGGGGATGGTTCCGAGCACCACCTCTTGAGCGCATCCGCTGTCTTTGGCGCTTCGCTTTGATATGCGGTCCACAGCTCCCAGGCGCTCTCGGCCAGCAAACGGTCCGGGGCGACGGTGTGGTTGTGGAGCTCTACCGGGGATGAGGACGACAACGCAAGCTCGGTGAGCCTCCCGAAGATGGTCTTCCATCCCTCGGAGACCGAAGGGGCGTCAAGGATGAGCTGTACCCAGGGGTTAGAGTCCATCACGCGTCACCCTCCTCTGTGAATGTGATCTCCAGGGAGGCCCGCATGCTCGAGGGCAGGCGTTGCAGGATCTGTTTGAGCTGCTGGACGGTCAGGTTGCTGAATTCGATCTTCGCGGCGCTCAGGGTCTTGCCAGCGGGGATCCCCCACTTCTCAAAGTACCCTGAGAGGTTGATGCCTGTATTCGGTGCATCTGTTCGCCGAACCTGAACGGGGCCTGCGGCTGGGGGTGTAACAACATCACCTCCCGTCGGTGGCTGCACAGGTCCACCACCTTGGCCACCGAACCCTCCGGTCCCTGGCGGTGGAGTGGGTCCTACCGTCGTCCCGGGCGAAGGCGACACCGGGGGCTGGGGACCGGGACCGGTGACCGTCGTCCCGCCCATTGCCGCGGGTAGTCCGAGTTGGACCTGACGCATCTCTCGCCCGGAGCGGAACGCCTTGGACCGGACGTAACGGAGGGCGTCCTCGTCATTCGTGTGGTCCGGCAGGCGTCCTACCCAGGTCCCACCGACATTGACCACTACGTTCCCTCTGGCAACAACCTTGAGGATCTCTTCGTAGATTGCGGTCTCACCGAGGAAGGGTATGGCATCCCGCGTATTCGGCGGAGGAGGTTCGGTTAGTTCGTCAAGGAGATCTCCTACGAAACAAGACTCCTTGGCCCGCTCCAGCACGAGGTTCTGGAACTCCGCAGGGTCGAAGAGGTCAGCGAGCAGTTTCTCTTCGACGGCGGAAGGGATCTCGCCACCCTGCGCCCCGATCCGTTCCACATCGAAGGTACACGATTCCGGATTGCGGTAGTCCCACCGCCGGAGCACGGCGAACCGGTCATATCTCTTCTTCAAGGAGTCCCGGAGCGGCTTGTCGAAGTCCTCCTTCAGTGCCCGGTACTTCAGGTCATCTCTCCAGGCGATGGAGGTGAGGTAAGAACACCTGGCGCAGAAGATGAGTTCCTCGTCGACATAGATGCCCTTGGCCCCTTCAGCAGGTAAGAGGAACCGGACCGTGTTGCGCTTTGCGGGCACGTGCTTTGCGAGCCATTCTCCCAAACTCGCGACCCGGTTCCCGCCGTTCGTCTCCAAAGGGTCAGGGACCACGATGAGCACGGGGCGGTCCCATTGAGAGGGCTTGTCCACATCATCGACGTCCGACCAGGGATCGTCCCTCCAGTTTGGCCCCAACACGATCACCCGAGATGCAGGCTGCCTTGTCTCCGGGACGAGGATGTGTCGGAGCGTGTTCCGGATGTGTTCTATGTCTTTGCCTGGGTAAACCGTCTGACCGGCCGTGGCGGACGTGGCGCCGGGTTGCCAGAGCTTGTCATTCTTGGCGCATGCCCGCACTTTGGACCTGGGGTTCTCTTCCAAGCCGAAACGCAGACGGCCGTCCGGGCTCTCTTCTCCATGGATATTGATGCTGTTCTCTATCAGCTGGACCAGTTCACCTTGGAAGGAGTTGTCGTCTACGGGTTGCTCTCGTGTGATGTCCAGCTGGAGCTCCTGGCGCGTGCCCCCTGCGTTCCGTCCTGGAGACATGGAACGGATCCACAATGCGCTTACCAGCTCCCTCGCATGAGGGATAGGGGCGCCAACAGCCTTGATCGTCTCCAGGTTCCGCTGAGCGACCTCTCGGAGTCTCTCCTGCTCCCCGACGGTGGCGATGGAGTCAAGGAGAGACTGCACACCGCAGGCATCGTCATCCACGAAGAAGTCTGCGGGTGTGATGACCGGCACGTCATCTCCCCTGGCGCGGAACACAGAAGCCAGGATGCGAATGAGGTCTCGGGTCTCCTGGGCGGCTTCCGCCATCAGGATCTGGTCTTCGAGAAGCTCCAGGAGTTCCGGCGAGAAGGGCCAGCAACCAACCACCTCAGAGACGATCCGGTTGCGCTCGGCATCCGAGAGGTGCGAGAAGCGCAGACGGAAACGTTCCTCGGCGTAAGCGGATGAAAGGGCCTGGATATCGGTGCTCGGGATGTTCTCCCGGTTCTCAAACAGGCGGTAGAGCAGTAGCTTCTGACGGTCCTGCTTGGCGGTCGGGCCACGGAAGTCGATGAGGACTGGACCGTCCCGATGGACTTGGCGGAACGCTTCCGTGTTGTTGTTCAAGACGGAGATCACGAGGATCAATATGTCGGACCGATCCTTCGAGAGCTCAGAGAGGTTCTGGATAAAGTTCTCCGCCCACGTCCTGTACTTGATCCCTTCCGCCCCCGGCTGGTCACTGAGTCCATCGAACCACTTCTGAAATTCGTCCAGGATCAGGGCAACAGGCTGGTCCTCGAACATCTCCTCGAGGAGAGAGCGAGGGGGATAGGGTTGCCCCATCTGCTGGAACTTGCCGCGGTAGAATTCGCCTTTGGGGTGCCTGTCGAACAGGAGCTCCCAAAGCAAGGGGTACTCATGGTTGTGGACGGGTTCCGAGATCGCAACGAACCCTCGTTCAAGGGTGAGGCCGCTGAGGACATCCGAACCAAGCCTGCTTCCCCATTCCTTGGCCCATGCCTCCACGCGTTCCGGCGACTGGATAGCGTGGTGCATCACGGCCATGATGTGCGACTTACCGCGTCCTCGATCACCCATCAATACAACCGGGCGACGAACGCGAGCGCTACTCACCGCTCGCAAGGCCGTTTGGACGTCTGCCGTCGGATAGGTGATAGAGAGGATGTAGTCGGCGTCTCGCTGAGCGGCACCAGTGTTGTCCGGCCGGCGCAGCGCGATAGCCGTCCCCGGCATCTGCGAGCCCAGGAATTCATCTCTAAGTTTTAGGTTCAACATCTGTCGCCTCCGGACTATTGCTCAGCGTTCTTCGTCGTCAGTTTGAGCGGGCTGTTCGTTGTCACCCGCACCTCCACCGCGGACCCACTCATCGACCTCTTCCTTTCGGAACTTCCAAAGGCGGCCGACCTTGTGGGCGGGCATTTGCTTGTCGGCAATCCACTTATAGACCGTATCCCGCTTGATCCCGAGGTAGGCCGCGATCTCGTCTACTGACAGCCAGCGGTCTTCCATCATGGTCTCCATTTACTCCAGGCCGTAACGGCGTTCTCGGAAGCGGTCGCACACTGCTCCCTTGGTGCGGCCATAGCGTTTCAGCTCCATCATCCGCCATCCCGACAAACCGGGATAAACCGGGTCTTATTATATGAAGGCAAGGGGGGGCTCCTGTCAAACCGTTTTCTTGCCCGTGACCGTTTTTTTCTGGATGTGTCCGTCTATCGCCACCTTGAACCCGGCAAGGGTCGCACGTGGCGGTCGGGTGGCCGTCCGCTCGCGTAGAGCCAGGCAGGAATGACGTGGTCAAGTCATAACGGACACCCCAGTTAAGCCACATTGGCCAAGTGGCCATTTTTCTCGAAATCATCCGGGCTCTGGTAGTCCAGATAGGAATGAAGTCGATGGCTGTTATAGAACATCACAATGTAGTCAACGATGTCCCGCCGGGCTTCTTCCCGCGTCTGGTAACTCCGCCAGTGCACCCGTTCCGATTTCAGGGAACCAAAAAAGCTTTCCACCACCGCATTGTCCCAGCAGTCG
>Ga0256839_1004674_pt1 | contig 13220 bp, 13 predicted proteins | sample 354166metaG_FD_185968 | JGI IMG/M metagenome (GOLD analysis project Ga0256839, IMG submission 185968) | Hydrothermal vent microbial communities from Mid Atlantic Ridge, Atlantic Ocean - 354-166 | ecosystem: Environmental > Aquatic > Marine > Hydrothermal vents | place: Atlantic Ocean: Mid... | reverse complement strand
TATTGAAAATCAATTTAAACACCGGGCGGGCAGAAGGAGCCGTGGGGTGAAAATGGCGCCCTTTTGGGTGCTTTGGGATACCTCCATGCCCAGTGTATTAGTAGAAACAGGTTACTTGTCAAACAAGAAAGAGGAGCGGGATTTAAACGACCCTTTGTTGCAAGACTACATTGCTTCCGCTATTTTTAGGGCTTTTAGAGATTACAAGAACGAGATTGATGCCAAAAACTAACCCCATAGAAGGTGAAATATTCAAAAGAGTTTAAGGTAGGGTTGTTTGCCATTGCCACGATTGCCATGTTTTACCTGGGGTTTAACTACCTGAAAGGGATAGAGTTTTTCTCGCGTACCAACCGGTATTATGTAGTTTACCAGGATGTAGGCGGGCTGACCAAGTCTAACCCGGTAAAAATAAGCGGGTTTAATGTGGGCCGGGTGGCCTATATCCGGTTATTGCAGGACAATGGCAATAGGGTGCTGGTGGCCCTTGATATCGACCGCGAGGTAATCCTGGGCGACTCTGCCGTGGCCAAGCTTGATGCCAACTTCCTGGGGGAAGTTTCTATTGTGATAAGCGTAGGGGATATTGCCCGGCCCTTGCAGCCAGAAGATACCTTGTACGCTAAAATCGACCCCGGCCTTACCGAACTATTGGTAGAGAGCGCTGCCCCCATTACCGATAACCTGCCTATTTTAATTGGTAACCTAAACGAGTTGCTGGAAGATTTAAAAGGTAGTGGTGAAGAATTGAAAAAGTCCCTGGCCAGCTTTACGGCTACCTCCAATGAACTTAACCGGATTTTGCGCGATAACCGGGCTGATATCAACCAAACTGTTGTTGAATTTAAGTTGCTGTCGCAAAAACTTAATGCTGCCATGGATGAAATCCCACCCCTGGTGGCAAAATTCAATACCATGGCCGATTCGCTCAACAACCTCGAAATGGCCGTTACTCTGAATAAAATCAACCACCTGTTAGATGAGTCAGCCGCTATGGTCAGCGCCATGAGCAGCAAAGAAGGCACCCTGGGCAAATTGATGTATGAAGATTCCCTGTATCAAAACTTGCATAAAACCTTGCTCGACCTTGATTCGTTACTCATTCATATGAATGAGAACCCTAAGCATTTTTTCGGGCCACTGGGCAAGAGTAAAAAGAAAATAGAGAAAGACCTCGCTAAGCAGAAAGCGCAATAATGGCAACCGACTTAGAGTTCAACAAAAACGATGACTTTAACCGGTTACAGGTAGCTGAGTTAAGGTCGAAGGGTGCTAAAACCAAACTTGGCGGGGGCAAGGCCAAAATAGCCGCCCAGCATAAAAAGGGGAAGCTCACCGCCCGCGAGCGCATCAGCTACCTGGTAGATAATAACTCAGAATTTCTGGAAATAGGCCTGTTTGCGGGGGAGGGGATGTATGCAGAAGAGGGCGGCTGCCCTTCCGGAGGTACGGTGGTGGGTATTGGCTATGTGAGTGGCCGGCAATGTGTGCTGGTGGCCAACGATGCTACCGTGAAAGCAGGGGCCTGGTTCCCGATCACGGCCAAAAAGAATATGCGTGCCCAGGAGATCGCCATGGAAAACCGGCTGCCGATTATCTATCTGGTGGACTCGGCCGGGGTGTTTCTGCCCAAACAGGATGAAATTTTCCCCGATAAGGAGCATTTTGGCCGGCAGTTCCGGAATAACGCCCGCATGTCTTCTATGGGCATTGTGCAGGTGGCGGCCATTATGGGTTCTTGCGTGGCCGGGGGCGCCTACCTGCCCATTATGTCGGATGAGGCCATGATAGTGGATAAAACAGGCTCTATCTTCCTGGCCGGTTCTTACCTGGTAAAAGCGGCCATTGGCGAGGAAATTGACAACGAAACCCTGGGCGGGGCCACTACCCACTGTGAAATATCAGGCGTTACCGACAATAAGTTTGCCTCGGATGAAGCCTGCCTGGACTACATAAAAGACATCTTCGCCAAGATGGGGACAACGCCCAGGGCCGGGTTTAACCGGGAAAAACCACAGGCGCCAAAACTTGCTGCCGAAGAAATATATGGCCTGCTGCCGCGCAATGCGGTGAAACCCTATAATATGCATGAAATTATCAAGCGGTTGGTTGACGGCAGCGATTTCCAGGAATACAAGCCTTTGTACGGCAAAACCCTGATTTGTGGCACTGCCCGCATTGACGGCTGGGCTGTAGGCATTGTGGCCAACCAGCGGCAGGTGGTGAAATCGAAACGGGGTGAAATGCAAATGGGTGGGGTGATCTACTCCGATTCGGCTGATAAGGCGGCCCGTTTTATTATGAACTGCAACCAGCGGCAGATACCTCTGGTGTTTTTACAGGATGTCAGTGGCTTTATGGTGGGCAGTAAAGCCGAGCATGGCGGCATAATAAAAGATGGCGCCAAAATGGTGAATGCCATGGCCAATTCGGTAGTACCTAAGTTTACCATCATCGTGGGCAATTCCTATGGGGCCGGCAATTATGCCATGTGCGGCAAGGCCTATGATCCCCGGCTCATCTACGCCTGGCCTTCGGCAAAAATGGCGGTAATGAGCGGGGCGGCCGCAGCCAACACCTTGCTGCAAATCAAAATATCGGCCCTGAAAGCCAAAGGCGAAGAAATAACCGCTGAGCGTAAAGCCACGTATCTAAAGGAAATAACCGACCGCTACAACGAGCAACTCAGCCCGTATTATGCGGCCGCCCGATTGTGGGTTGACGGCATAATTGACCCGCTGGAAACGCGCAAGGTGATATCCATGGGCATAGAAGCGGCCAACCACGCCCCGATCAGCGAACGGTTTAATGTGGGGGTAATCCAAACCTGACCGATGAAGAAAAAGGAACTTAAAGCGCTGGTTTCCTTGCTCGAGGATAGCTCGGTGCGGCCTGAAATCGAACAGAAGATACGGGAACTGGGCACCGAAATTATCCCGTACCTGGAAGAAGAGTGGGAAGCTACCTTTGACCCCGGCCTGCAAAGTTACCTCGAGGATATCATCCACCGGTTACAATTGGAGTTGCTGAAAGAACGTTTGCTGGCCTGGCAGCAGACGGAATCGGATAACCTGCTAAAAGGCATGTGGCTGGTAGCCACCTACCAGTACCCTGACCTGGCGCTGGAGAAGTTGCAGCAAGACTTAGAGCAACTCTATTACGAGGTATGGCTGGAGCACAAACCGGAAGGCCATTATTTTGACCAGATTAAGTTTATCAATAGCGTGATGTTCAGTAAGTTGAAGTTCCGGGGCAATACCCGTAACTTTCATGCCCCGGCCAATTCAATGATCAACATGGTGCTGGAAACCCGCAAAGGCAACCCTATATCGCTAAGTGTGGTGTATATGCTTATTGCGCAAAAATTGGGTATGCCTGTGTACGGGGTAAACCTGCCCAACATGTTTATCTTAACATATAAAACAGCCGATGAGCAGTTTTATATCAACCCCTTTAACCGGGGGTTGATTTTTTCACGCGAGGATATCGACAGCTACATCACCCAAATTAACCTGGCGCCCCGGCCTATCTTCTATGAGCCTTGCAGCCACACCGATATTGTTATCCGCTCGCTGCGCAACCTGGCCATAGCTTTTGAAAAACTGGATGACCATGCAAAAGCCGAAGAGGTGCGCGAACTGCTGGCTTTGCTGGAATAACAGCCTATAGTTCCTGAAAATCTATTTCATGGGTTAGCCTGGCTACCTTGCCCAGCATATAGCTTACCCCGCAATAACGCTCCTGCGACAGGGTAACCGCTTTTTTTATCTTCTCGTGGTACTCGGGTTTGGTTTTTAAGGCGTACGTAATGTGTATTTTGTGATAATATTTAGGATGTTCATCGGTAAGTTCACCGTTGACTTTTACCACAAAATCGGCAAATTCAACCCGCATTTTATGCATTAATGAAACTACATCCATGCCGGTGCAGCCCGAAAGTGATAATAGTACCAACGGCTTTGGCTTGGGGCCTTTATCCTGGCCGCCAAATTGCGGATCGGCATCTATGGTGAGGGTGTGGCCGTCAATAACGGTAGCAAAGGCCATGCCCCCGGTGTGTTTTGTTATAATTTCTGCCATAATATTCTGGTTTTTATTTAATCAAACAGCCAACTGGCCGTGTTTGGTTCACGGTAACATGTTTACCTGCCAGCAAATTAAGCAGGGCCGCCTTTAAATAAGCGTGACTTACATCACTGGCCCGTTGCGGGCTGTCGTCAATGGCGCCCCGGTAAACGATACTAAAATAGCCTCCCTCAGGCTTGAGTACCAGGGCTTCCGGGGTGCGGGTGGCGCTGAGCAACTGTTTGACTTGCTGCTCTTTATCGGCCAGGTAAACCGGCAGTTGATGTTTCCGGGCATACGCCTGCATGGCTGCCACCGATTCTTCCGGCACATAATCGCTGCTGTTGGCATTAATCAGGACAAACCTTACCCCCTGGCCACTAAACGCTTGCATAAGCGAGGTTATGCGGCCAATATAATAACGGCCATAGGCACATTTGCCGCTAAAAAAGATAACGACCACCGCTTGGGCCTTTTGGGTAGCCGCCAGGCTAAACGGCCGGCCATCGGCCACATTGGGCAGGGTAAATCCCTTTATTTGCTGGCTTTTGCCCGCAAAGGTTGCCAGGATCAACAAAATAACGATAAGTGACACTTTCATTTCCGGATATAAATCAAAGATAATGCCTAAGTTAAAAGCTGCTGTTGGGTATAAACCAAAACATAGTCGGCAAAACACCCTGCCCGCATGCGGTATTGCTCATGTTCGTCATCCAGGTCAATCTTGCCCGTAAAGGTCGCTTCATTGCCGTTAAGCGCGAAACCCGTAATCGCCAGGTTCTCCTTAAATAGCAGGCTCTTTCGTCCGTGCAATTTATAAAGGGCCTCTTTGGCCCCCCATAAGATGGCCAGCCTGGTTAAATCATCCCCGGCCAGGGCCAGTTCTTCGGTGTTGAGAAACTTTTTGGCCAACGGTCGTAGTTTGTCCCTTAGTTTTTCAATATCTATGCCGCAAAGCCCGTTAGTCCTGAGCATAGCCACCACATAGGGGGCGGCATGGGCGATAGAAATGGCGGCATTGTCGGCAATGAGGTGGGGTTTGTTGTATTCGTCCGTCCAGATACCAGCAAATGGGATAAACATCCGCTCAACCAGTTCCCACACCAACAGGCGGCCGGCCAGCCACTCGGTCCTGCGCTTGCTATGGGTAATCGATTCCAGGGTTTTCCCATCGCTTACCAGCTTGGGTAAATAGGGGGTAAAAAAGGCCTCCGGTTCATTTAAATGCCATATTCCGATAAGGGTATGTGGATTTAAATGAATAACATGTTGTAAAGGCATGCCAAATGCTGATTATTAATGAGAAGATTTTACTTTTGCTAAGATAATTTTTTACTAATTAATTAAACAAAGTTGTTCAAAAAGTAGCGGAAGTTAAACTTTTTGTAACTTGTGATGAAATTTTATGCGAATTATAATTTAGTGTTTTATTCAAATACAGGCTTGTACCATGAAAATCACCCCACTTGAAATAAGACAGAAGACCTTCGAAAAGAAACTGCGCGGCTATGATAAAGACGAAGTAAATGCCTTTTTGCTGTCGTTATCGCAGGAATGGGAGCAGGTGCAGGACGAGTTGAAAGAGTTGCGGCTAAAAAACCAAAATGCCGAAAAAGAAATCAAGCAATTGCGCGAGGTGGAAAACTCATTGTTTAAAACCCTGAAGACAGCCGAGGATACCGGGGCCAACCTCATCGACCAGGCCAATAAAACAGCCGAGTTACACTTGCGTGAGACCCAGATGAATGCCGATGCCTTGCTGAACGAGGCCAAGTCGAAAGCCAGGGCTACCATTGAGGATGCCGAGATGCGGGCCCGGCAAATCCTTGATAAAATGGATCATGAACTCAAAGAGTTATCGATGGAGTACCGCAGCTTAGAGAGCTTCCGTGATATTATCCTCACGGAATTGCGCAACCTGGCCAACGACACCATCAAAAGGGTAGAAAAGGTAGAGGCCAATACCACCAAGGTTGATTTGAGTTTCAAAAAAAGGGTGGCGGAGGCGCCCGCCTCACCGGCACCAGCGCCCGCAAGGGAAGAGCGGGCCTCTGCAGCAACACCAACGGCCGGCCCGGGGCCGGAAAAAGAAGCGCCCACCCCGGCCGAAGCCCCCAGCGAGGTGGCTGCCAGCGAAGAAGAAAACACCCGTACCCCTACCGGGGAGGATAGCGAAGACTCTTCATTTTTTGACCAGTTAACGTAAATGGTAAAAATTGAGCTCATTGGGCTGGAGTTCTTTGCCTATCACGGAGTTTATGCCGAAGAACAACATGCCGGGAATAATTTTATGGTTGACCTGACCGTTGAAGGTGATTTTTCTGCCGCGGTAGCCTCTGATGACCTTGCCGGCACCGTTGATTATGAAAAGCTCTACAACCTGGTAGCCGAAGAAATGCAGGTACGCTCGAAATTGCTGGAGCATGTAGCCGGCCGGATAATGTCGCGGATTGCCGCTGCCCATCCGGAAATAAAGAAAATTACCGTACGTGTTGCTAAGCTTAACCCGCCCATAAAAGGCCAGTGCCGGGCCACCCGGGTAAGTATGGCCAAAGAGTTTTAAGCCGAAAAATTCATATGAATTTTTCGCCCGCAGGGCTGATGCCCCCAAGGGGTAGGGGGCGCCATTATTCACGACCTTCGTGAGAATAATCCGGGTTAAAAAAATACCGGCCTGCGCGGTTTCCACAGCTCTTCCAGTTCTGGCGGGCCGCCAAAATATTCGCCCATAAAACCATCAAGCTCTTCGATAGTTTTTCTGGACAATAGTTCGGAGACCTCATCCATCGCCTGGCTGCTAAGCAGGAAAGGCATGGAGGAGACAACCATGCTATCCCCCCGGAAGTGGCCGTAAATCATATATTCCTCAAGGTTGGCCCTGGGCTGGCCGGTAATCACACATTGGTCGGGCACATAACTGCCATTTAAGGAGGGCCACAGGTTGTTATAGGTGGCCAGCTTTTGGCGAAAGAAGTGCTGGCGGGAAAAGTAATCCTGCATATTCTGCTGCGATTCCGTTGACATCTTACCATTCATATCCCGGGCACAATGCCAGCATAGGGCATATTCATATACCACATCGGTAACCTTGTGCTCCGGGTAGTTGCGGATGGCCTTTTCGATAAAATAATCCACTTCCCCCGTCAGCAGGTCGGCCTTGCACACCAGGCAACGGGTAAAAGGTTGCCCGGTATCAAAAGCATAAAAGTCTGCCGGAATAGGCCTTAGATGACTATTCATATATTTTTAGTGGAAGGCCGGGGCTTAATAATACTCCGGCTTCAAAAAAGGCACCAGGGCCAGGATAATCGCTTGTTTATAATATTCTGTCCGGTCGATAAGGTCGTTGGTAAGCAGGCCTACGGCACCGTTTTTCTGCTTTGAGTGTATTTGGTTAAACACTTTGTCATCGGCATGGCCCAGTTCAAACCCCGACCTTACCAGCAAGCCTACCTCATGGGGCAAGACAAAGCTGGAAGTACGGGCCTTACCTTTGGTGCCGTCCGCACCGATAACTACCATCCAGGCAAAGGCTTCCAGATCATCATCATGGTCTTCTATGCCGCCTTCAATCCCTACCCAAAAATCGGCCGGGTAATGCTCTTTCACATATTGGGCGCGGTTCCTTGCCCCTAATAAAGTTTCATCATTAGACATCGGTTGGTCCCTGACCCCAGAGACCGCTGAAACCCCTTCAACGTCAAACTCTTCATCCGGGAAGGCCGTGGCAAAAGCGAGTTTGGCGCTATTGATCTTCACCGGGTTTGTCGATCCAACAATTACTTTCTTCATGTTAATCTGTATTTTATGTTGTCAATTTGATGAAAAAACGCCCGTTTGGCGAATTTATGTTTGGAGATTTGAATTTACTTATTTTTTACGGAAAAATCACTTTTCCGGCCATAGTTTTTGGCAAAAATTATTCGCGCTCCGGCAGTTTGATATACACCCCCTGATTGTGGGTTTGCAATGGGTAAACTGGCATGGCCTGGCAGCGGTTACTTGCCTCCTGGCCGGTAACAAGGTTAAACCGGTAGTGGTGCAGCGGGCATACTACTTCTTCGTACGGGGTGACGGTGCCTTTGTGCAGGGGTTCGTGCTGGTGCGGGCAGGCATTTTCAAAAGCATGGAAACCGCTGCGGGTATGGGCGATGGTAATTTTTTTGCCGTCAATAATTACCAACCGCATACTGCCTTTGGGTACTGCCTTTGCGGCTGCTGCCGGGGAGTCGAATAGTTTAATCATTTTTAGTACGTAAACTCACAGCCGGAGCCGATCGGGGAGCCGTCCGGGGGCGTCAGAGGCGCCAGCCGTTTAAATTCGTTGGGGTTGGCGGTAAACGTATCTATTTGAAAAACGGCAAACGCCAGGGCGGCTTTCTCCCCTGGGTCTTTAACAGCCTCTAGTTGCTTTGCGGCCCAGGTGCGTAAGTCCGTTAGCTGCCGGTAAGCAATGGCCCGGGCCTGTTCGCTGGCTTTATTGTCGGCTACGAGGTAGAGGATGTTTTTGAGGGTTACGGCATTTACGGCATGGCGTATCTCGCCCGGGTAACCGGTCAACGGCTGGCTTTTCCAGGTAGCCTGCAGGAGTTGTTGCAGCACATAAGACAACCCCGGTTGGTTGGCATCGCGGCTATGGTACTCTACCAGACGTGAGGCACGTTCGGGCCTGAGCAACAACGCTACCGACATGTCGGTAGCGGCCTCGGCAGCGGCAAGGGGGTCAAATGTGAGGCCGGTGCGTATTTTAACCGTCTCCCGGCTGCGCGAATACCCCAACGGCCGGGGCGGGATAAGGCTCAGCAGGTCTTCCCGCAGGACCAGCGTTGCCGGGTCAATAGTTTTCAACAAGGCTTCCAGGGCCTGTTTTTGTTCGGCTGGGGGTACCAGCCGGGTGGGTACCTGGCCATCGCCCCGGAGGGCATAGGTATAATAAAGGCCGCCAATCACTTTGGCCGTGGCCTCGGTTTGGTAGCGATGGAAAAAATATACCGGGGCCAGGGCTTCTTCCAGGGTAGCCATGGGTTGGCCTTTGGCAATATTGCTTTCCGAGAAGTTAGCCAGGGCAATCTGCCGCACTTCGAGTACCCGCAGCAACTCTTCAGCCGCATTGGTGCCGTTATCCCACAGGTGGGCCCGTGGGTGGGCGCTGCCCAAGGGCCGGGCATCCTGGTCGGAAATAAACGATAACCCTTGCTTTTGATAGGCGTCCTGCAATATTTTTTCCAGGGCTTTGTCTTCGTTGACCCCTGCGGGAAAATCCTGATAGCCGTAAGCAATGCTAATCTTGTCCCAGGCACCAATTTTGGTGTCGTAGGCATTGGAAAAATCAAGCTGACCGTCTTTGACGGTAATATAGGGATGCGGATAGTCCATCACCGAAGCCCGCCCATCCATGCTTGCTGAATAATTGTGGGCCAGGCCGATTGTATGGCCTACTTCGTGGGCGGCCAGTTGGCGGATGCGTGCCAGGGCCATCTCCTTCATGGTGTCGGGCACCCCGTCACTTTTATAGGGGCTGAGCAAGCCTACGGCAATAAGGAAGTCTTGCCGTACCCGCAGCGACCCCAGCGTTACATGGCCCTTGATGATTTCCCCGGTGCGCGGGTCCATAATACTGCCCCCGTACGACCAGCCGCGGGTAGAACGGTGTACCCACTGAATAAGGTTGTAGCGTACATCCATGGGGTCGGCATCTGCGGGCATCAGCTTTACCTGGAAAGCATTGATATAACCGGCTGCTTCGAAAGCCTGGTTCCACCAGCGGGCGCCATCCATCAGGGCCGAGCGCACGGGTTCGGGGGCGCCACGGTCGAGATAGTAAATAATCGGTTCTACCGGTTCGCTTCTGGCGGCTGCCGGGTCTTTTTTCTGTAACCGGTGGCGGGCAATAAAACGTTTGCGTAGGGGTTGGTCAATGGGGGTGGCATAATCCATGTAGGAGATGGCAAAATAGCCGGCCCGGGGATCGAATTTGCGCGGGGTATAATTGGGGTCGGGGAGTTTGATAAACGAGTGGTGCTGGCGCACGGTAACCGCTGAAGGTGTAGGGGTAACACTGCGGATATAGTTGCCCTTGGGCGTGCCGGTAAAGGTAAGGGTGGCTTCAAACTCCACATTTTCGGGGAAAGCCTTTATTTGGGCCGGGTAAAGGGCCGAACGGGATTTATCCAGGCGGTAGCTGCCCTGGCCGGTACGCTGCAAACGGCCGCTGACATTGTGGGCATCGCGTAACAAAAAATCAGTAGCATCTGCCAATATGCCATTTTCATCTTCCATTTCTACCTTAAACCCCCAAAGTACCGATTGGGCAAAGGCTTCTTCTACGGCCCGTTTTTCATCGGGGTTGTCCGATTCGGCCCGGTAGCCGTAGTTGGGTTGGATAAGCAACACCTTGGGGCCTACCCGGGTAAACTTAACCACCTTTTCGCTGCCCAGTTGGCCGCGGTCCAGGCCGATGTCATTTGAGCCAATGCCGGCTGCGAGGGAGTTGACATATAAAAACTCGGTATCGAGCTTATCAATCAGCAGGAATACTTTACCTCGTTTGCTGTCATAATAAAAAGTAAAGTAGCCGGTAAATTTTTGCATACCGGCTGTTTTACTGGCTGGCGGGGCTGTTTTTTTCCTGCCCTGGGCAGGTGAGAGGGTGGCGGTGAAGGTGAAAACAACCAGCAGGACAAAAGACAGGTAATAATGGCGCATAATTGACAACGATGGGGTTTGCATTGTTTAAGGCCTTAAACATACAAAATCCTCTGTTGATTGCCGTCCGCAAGGGCATAACCGGCAAATTGCCGGGGTAAGTGGCACCAGCAGGCCTGATTGCCGGTATGCGGGTATTGTTAACCCGGATTATTCACGTCTTTCGTGAAGAATGAAAAATTAATTGATAAACATTTGTTTGTCAATTAATTACATCAGGTGCTTAGACTCTGGCTCAGCGAGTTCCCGGAATCACCGGCCCTGTGGGCAAAGAAATCTTATGAATTTTTCGGGTTAAAACCTCTTCCCTGGCAGCCAAACAAACAACTTTTCGTTACAGGTTATAGTAGAAGTGAAGGCAAAGGGGTATTGTCAGGGGGGGTAACCGGATACCCATTGAAAAAAATAACACAACGGCAGAAGTTAACCTCTCGGGCTTTTGTGTTTATCAATTTTAAATAACAGATTATGGCTATAATGTATTGCAATAGGTTGATTATCAATTATATGTGTATAGTATGCGGGAACCCCTTGGTTAAGGAAGGCAACCGGGTAGGATAGCCAAAAACACACAATAAAGATAAAAATTCGGTTAGGTTTAATTTGGAAAGTTGATTTTTTTTTTTGCATTATAGAGGCAAAATCTAAACATAATAACCATGAAATACTTGCTACAAGCACTTGGTTTTATAGTGGGTCCTTGCCTGATAATAAGCTGCCAAAACCCGCTGGAACAAAACAATAATTTTGCCGGTGATTTTTCTATAACACCGGATAAAGATAGTTAGTTATGAAGTGGAAACATTAACTACGCGGCAAATGGCCGGTGGCAATGTGAATGAAACAGACAAAGTCAGGGCAGTGCCGGTAATTACACGTGATGCGGTTAAAATGGGCATTGACAAGGACGGTAAAACGGAACTTTTTATTGAGAAAAAGAAGCCGGGGCAAAGACTATTGCCCGCGGATGAAATACCTGAAAGTTCATTACCGGAAGTAACCTACTCGCATATTACCAATGGTGTTGGTAAATTTTACGACAGTAACCGCAGGTTGCTCTATACGGCCCCGGTAGAGGAAACAGCTGTTGACCCGGCCCTGTTATACATCAGGGCCGGGGCCAAACCCAATTACAGGCAGTATTTTGACGAGGCCCGGGCTGCGGGGGCTGTTGTAACCGACCTGGGCAATGGTGTTTTCAGTACCCGTATGACCAAAAGGATGCTGGATGGCGATAGCGGGGCGGCTTACCGGCAAAACAACACCGCTGACAATACCTATAATGTAACCATACTGGATACCCTGCGGGGGGTGGCGGTGGCTACGGCAATTTTCAATTTTCAGGATAAGCCCCTGTTTGCCATGTATTATAATTACCGGGAAAATGCCGATGGCGGGTTTACGCTAAATGCCACGCAGCAACAAATTTATGATATTGACCCTGCCACACAAGAAGAAGTAGTAATACAGGTAAACTCAATTTATGAAAACTTAACCCTAACCGAAAATTGATATGAACGCATATATAAAAATTACCATTTTAGTACTAACTTGGGTTATGTTTAACCCCAAAGCAGTAGCACAAACCAACAGAAATGTAGTTTGGGTACATGGCTATAATGATGACCGCACTTTCTGGCAGGGGTATGCCGCCCTTTTTCAAGGCGAAAGACGGATGGTTTCGAATAACCGGGACTACCGGACAACCAATGGCAACGGTATCCCGGAATTGGCCAATCAAATCAATGCCGGCATTACCAACCCGGGCAACACCGTTTTGGTGGGCCATAGTATGGGGGGCGTGGCCGCTGCCGAAATTGACCGCAGAAGGGGCGGGGTACGGGGTATCATTACCGTGGGTGCCCCCCTGGACGGGGCCGCCATTGCCAATGCCGTGGCCGATGGCCGTGTTGAAAACGAAGTAAGGTACGCCATTAAAGAATTGCAGGCCGGCCCTAAAGCACAGTTCTTTATTGGCTATTTGGTTTATAATTTATGGACGGGCAGGAAACTGGGGGAAATCATTGAATCCGGTATAGTGGATGTCATCGGCCTGGACAGGTACCTGAATGATGACGCCCTGACCGACCTGCAGGAAGGTCAAGGGTATATGGGCCAGGCCAACCGCTACCGGGCTGCCACACCCAAGATCAGTATCTGGGGCAATGAAGAAAGCCCGGTACATTACCGGCTGGCCTCCTCGGCCGTAACGAACGGCCAAAACGATACCAAAATCGTAAATGTAACGGCAGCCGCAGCAGCCGTTTACCTGAGTTTTCAGCGAAAAAATGAGGCGGCAGGCGTTATCGGAGTGGCTGGTGGCGCCTTGCTCCTGAACCCCAAAGCAGTGGCCGTTGGCGCCTATGCCCTATGGACAGCCTCGCAGTGGAAACGCGGCAAAGACTACCTGAACAATTCCGGGCGCACCTGGAAAAACCTGATCAGGGCTA
>Ga0256839_1004673_pt1 | contig 13223 bp, 14 predicted proteins | sample 354166metaG_FD_185968 | JGI IMG/M metagenome (GOLD analysis project Ga0256839, IMG submission 185968) | Hydrothermal vent microbial communities from Mid Atlantic Ridge, Atlantic Ocean - 354-166 | ecosystem: Environmental > Aquatic > Marine > Hydrothermal vents | place: Atlantic Ocean: Mid... | reverse complement strand
TAGCTGTCGTAGATGAGCGCATGCAGCAGGCCTTCCCCTTCCTGGACCTCGTGGAGGATGCTCTCGAGGGCGGCGAAGGATTCCGCGAGCTGCACCTGGGCGAGCTCCTGGTCGAGGCGTCGCACCACGGTGTTCACGTGCTCGGCGAGCTCCGCCACGTTGTCGAGCGCCTCCGCCCCCCGCTGGGCCACGGCCTCGAGATTGAGGGGAGTCACCGTCGGGATCTCCTCTCCCGGCCGGAGCACCCGGGCGGGCTCGGTCCCGATGCTGAGGGAGACGTACTTGTCTCCGAGCAGGCCGAGGGTTCCGATGGTGGCCACCGAATCGCTTCGGAGCAGCGAGCTCACCGCACGGTCGACCTGAAGCTCCACCCGCACCGGCCGGGCGGGATCCGGCCGCGGCTCGATCTCCACCGCGGCGACCCGACCGACGCGCTTGCCGGCCAGGTGCACGGGTGCTCCCGGCAGGAGCCCCTCCACGTTCTCGAAGCGCGCGACGAGCGTGTAGCGCGGCTGCAGCAGGCCGCTTTCCGCCGAAAGGGTGAGCACGACCGCCGCGAAGACCGCGAGCGAGGCGAGAACGAAGAGCCCCACCACCAGACTGAGGCGTCGGCTGCCCTCCACCTGCGCCACCTCCCGGGGGCAGTCTACTCGGCTTCGCGGGCGACGGCCCGGCCGGGGACGCCCCCGCCGTCGCGCCCACCCTCCTCGCCGGTGAGAAAGGCGCGAACCGCCGGGTGCTCCGAGTGCCGCAGGAGCCCCCGGTCTCCCTCCACAGCCAGCCGCCCCCGGTGCAGGAGCCCGACGCGATCCGAGACCTGCTCGCAGAGCGCGAGGTCGTGGGTGACGACCGCCGAGGCCACTCCGAGGCGGTCGCGGAGCTCGAGGATCAGGCGGCCGATGCGAAGCGAGTTGCCCGGGTCGAGCCCCGTGGTGGGCTCGTCGTAGAGGACGATGCGGGGTTCGAGGGCGATGGCCCGGGCGACGCCGATCCGCTTGCGCATGCCTCCCGAGAGCTCCGCGGGCATGAGCGCCCCCGCCCCGGGAAGCCCCACCGCCGCGAGGCAGGCCTCCACCCGATCCCGGAGCTCCGTCTCCGGCAGGTCGAGGTGCTCGCGCAGCGGGTAGGCCACGTTCTCGAAGACCGTCATGGAGTCGAAGAGTGCCGCGCCCTGGAAGACCATCCCGAAGAGCTTTCGGACCTCCACGAGGTCGTGCTCGGAGAGCCGGGACACCGGCCGGCCGAAGACCCGGACCTCCCCCGCGTCGGGCCGGATCAGCCCGATCGCGACCTTGAGGGTGACGGACTTGCCGCTGCCCGAGCTGCCGAGCAGGGTGTAGACCTCCCCCTCGCGGACGGAGAGCGAGAGGTCGCGCAGGATCTCCACGCCGCGGAAGGACTTGCGAACTCCCGAAAGGGCCAGGGCTTCGGCCCCTTCCAGCTTCCCCTCCGCCGGCACTAGAGCACCAGCAGCAGCTTGGTGACGAAGAAATCCGCCACCAGGACCGCGATCGAGGAGACCACGACGGCGCGAGTCGTGGACCGGCCGACACCCACCGTCCCCCCGGTCGTGCGAAGGCCCGTGGAGCAGCCCACCATTGCGATGATCCACCCGAAGACCACGGTCTTGGCCACGCCCGAGAGGAAGTCCCCCACCTCGACGGTGCGGAGGATGGTCTGCAGGTAGAAGCCCGGCGCAATCCCGTACTGCAGGTCCGAGACCACGAGCCCCCCGAGGATCCCGAGCACGTCGGCACCCACCGTGAGCAGTGGCAGCATCGCGGTGGTGGCCAGCACCCGCGGCAGCACGAGCTTCTGCACCGGGTCCGCGCCCATGGCCCGGATGGCGTCCACCTGTTCGGTCACCCGCATGGACCCGAGCTCCGCGGCGATGCCGGCTCCCACCCGCCCGGCCACCATGAGGGCGGTCAGCACCGGCCCGAGCTCCCGCACGAGGGCGAGTCCGACGATGCTCCCCACGTAGGGTCGCGCCCCGAAGCGGCCGAGCGCGAAGGCGGTCTGCAGCGCCAGCACCATCCCCGTGAACAGCGCCGTGACGCCCACGATGGGGAGCGACCGCACACCCACTGCCTCGAGCTGGACGAGGACCTCCCGGGCCGGGAAGCGGGGGCGCGCGACGGCCCGGAGCGCGGAGAACGCGAGCAGCGCGAAGTCGCCCGCCGCCTCGGCGGCGGCGAGCACGGCGCCCCCCAACCGGGCCACCACGCCGGGCCGGGCGACGGCGACGCCACCGCCCTCCCTCACCGGGCCCCGCCTCCGGCGGGGCCGCCTCGGTCCGCCGCACCGCCGCGACCACCCGCCGCGCGGGTCACGCGCCCGTCCTTCCGATGGGCTCGAAGCTCCTCCACCACCGCTCGAACTCCTCGAGCCGCTCCGGGTCCTCTCCGGGCAGCGCCGCGAGCAGGTCGTAGACGCAGCCCTGCCCGGTCAGCGTGACGGCCTCGAGCCACCGCCCGTCCCGGAGCCGCAGCGCCTGCCGAAAGCCGGCGAGCCCCCGGTGTGCCTCCGGGGCCGCCCGCTCGAGCTCCGCCTCTCGAAGCCCGATGCGAAGCTCGCGGGCCAGGATCTCCGGGCGGGCCAGCGGCCGGTCGCAGGTGGCGTTGACGGTGAAGCGGGTGCCGTCGGCTCCCTCGAAGCCCGCCACCGCTCCGGGGATGGATACCGGCCGGAAGCCCGACCCCGGCAGGGCCAGGCGGAAGCCGAGCGCCGCGCTTTCGAGCCGGCCGTCGCGCACCACGTACACCGGGCTGGCGCAGGCCAGAAGGCCGAGGACCGGCAGGACGAGCCCGGCACCCCCGCTCCTCCGCCTCCCGCGCCCGCCTGCCATGCCGGCCGAGGCTAACCCATCGCCCCCGAGCGGTCCTTGACGGGCAGAGCTGTCGCGGTACCACCGGGAGCCATGCCGCCCCGGCCGCGACTGATCCTGGCCAGCGCCTCGCCCCGGCGAAGCCGGCTGCTCTCGGAGCTCGCCGTCCCCTTCGAGGTGCGCCCGGCGGTGGTGGACGAATCCCGCCTGCCCGGCGAAGCGCCCCCCGACCTGGCGCGGCGGCTGGCCGCGGCCAAGGCCCTCGCCGTGGCCCGCGGGCTCGGGGGCGCCGAGGCCGCCCTGCCCGTGCTCGGTGCGGACACGGTCGTGGCCCTCGGCGGCCAGCCCTTCGGCAAGCCCCGCGACCCGGCGGAGGCGCGGGAGATGCTCCAGAGGCTCTCGGGCCGGGAACACGCGGTGCACACCGGCCTCGCGCTGGTCCGGGGGCGGCGCGGATCCCTTCGGACCCGGGTGGTGACGACCGCCGTCGCCTTTCGCCCGCTCGCGCTCGAGGAGCTCGAGGCCTATGTGCGGAGCGGCGAGCCCCTGGACAAGGCCGGCGCCTACGCGCTCCAGGGCGGCGGCGGGGGCTTCGTCTGCCGTCTCGAGGGAAGCCGGAGCAACGTGATCGGCCTTCCCCTCGAAGAGACGCGCGCACTCCTCCGCGAGGAGGGGATCCTGTGACCGCGGGGCTCCCGGAGAGACTCGCCGCCCTCCGGGAGCGGATCGCCGCGGCCGCCGTGCGGGCGGGCCGCGACCCGGCGGAGGTGACCCTGGTGGCGGTCAGCAAGCGCGTGTCGCCGGAGCGGATCCGCGCGGCCATCGACGCCGGACAACGGGTCTTCGGCGAGAACTACGTGCAGGAGGCGCTCGGCAAGATGCGCGCGCTCGGCGCGCAGGGAGGGCTCCCCCCGGACATTCGCTGGCACCTGATCGGCCGGCTGCAGCGGAACAAGGCGCGGGACGCGGTGGCCCACTTCCACAGCATCGAGGTGGTGGACCGCCCGGACCTCGCCCGGGAGCTCGACCGCCGCGCGGCGGCCCGGGGTCGGGTGGTGGAGGTCCTGATCCAGGTGAACCTGAGCCGCGAGCCCCAGAAGGCGGGGGTGCCGGAGGAAGAGCTCGCCGGCCTGCTCGCGCGCTGCGCCGCGCTCCCCCACCTGCAGGTGGTGGGCCTGATGACCCTCCCCGAACCGGTCGGAGACCCGGAGCGGCTCCGCCCGGTCTTCGCGCGCCTGCGGGCCCTCCGGGATTCGTTGCGGTCGGCGCCCGGAGGTGGGAACCTGCGGGAACTCTCGATGGGGATGTCCGCGGATTTCGAGGTGGCCGTCGAGGAGGGCGCCACCCGTGTCCGGGTGGGTACGGCGCTGTTCGGACCGCGGGCCGGCGTCCCGGAGGAGGACCGGCGTTGAGCCAGCACGACACCCCGGTTCCCGACCTGCCCGTCGGGTTCCTGGGCGGAGGGGCGATGGCCGAGGCCCTCGTGGGCGGCCTGCTCGCAGCCGGCCTGCCCGCCCGGCAGATCCGGGTCGCCGACCCCGATCCGGCGCGGCGACACGCCCTGGAGGCGCAGTTCGGGGTCGCCACCACGCCCTCGAACCGCCAGGCGGCCGAATCCGGTCGCGCCGTGGTCCTCGCCGTCAAGCCCGGGGTGGTGGAGGCTGCCCTCGACGGCCTCGAGGACCTCGCGGCCGGTCGTCTGTGGCTCTCGATCGCGGCGGGGGTCCCGCTCGCGCGACTCGAGGCCCGGCTCGGCCCGGGGGCCCGGGTGGTCCGGGCGATGCCCAACACCCCGGCCCTGGTCGGGAGGGGGGCCACCGCCTTCTGCGCCAGCCCGGCCGCCACGGAGTCCGACCGCGCCGTCGCCCGCGGCCTCTTCGGGGCCGTGGGCATGGTCTGGGAGGCCCCGGACGAGGCGCTGCTCGACGCGGTGACGGGGCTTTCGGGGAGCGGCCCGGCCTTCGTCTTCGTCTTCGTGGAGGCCCTGGCGGACGCCGGAGTCCGCGTGGGGCTGCCCCGGGCCGCGGCGCTCGAGCTGGCGGCGGCGACCGTGGGCGGGGCCGCCGAGCTCGTCGCACGCACGGGGCGGCACCCCGCGGTGCTGAAGGACCAGGTGGCCTCGCCGGGAGGCACCACGATCGCTGGTCTGGCCCGGCTCGAGGCCGGCGGCCTCCGTGCCGCGGTGCAGGGGGCCGTGGTCGCCGCCACGCGGCGCGCCCGAGAGCTCTCGACATCGCCGCCGCGAGACGGCGGGACTGGCGACGGGGGAGCGCGGGGCACCTGAGGTCGGGGACGGGGCCCACACCCCGCGCTCGAGGCCCCGGCCTCCGCGAGCCCCTGCCTGGCGGGAATCCGAGCCCGGGAATCCGGGAAAAGGCCGACTCCCTTCTCAAGGCCCTCCCCCGTCCTGCCGATCGGCTGCGGGTGTGGCCCGGAACCGCGGATTCCGGGGAGGAGGTCTTCATGCGGCTCACGCCCCTCGACGTCCGCACCCACAGCTTCCGGAACGCCTGGCGGGGCTTCGACCGGACCGAGGTCAAGGTGTTCCTCCAGCTCGTGGCCGACGACTACGAGTCCCTGGCCCTGGAGGCGGAGGGGCTCCGCCGACGGGTCGGGGAGCTGGAGGAGCGCGTCGCCGAGCTCACCCGCGAGGAGGGCTCCCTGCGCAAGGCCCTCGTGAGCGCGCAGGAGGTGAGCGAGGACCTCAAGCGCACGGCCGTCCGGGAGGCGGAGATGGTCGTCGCGCAGGCCGAGGTGCGCGCCGAGAAGATCCTGGACCAGGCCCGGCGCCGGGCCTCCCGGATCGCCTCGGACATCCGGGAGATGAAGCTGATCCGGTCCCAGATCGCGTCGGTGGTGCGCAACTCGATCGAGACCCACCTCGCCCTGCTCGACAGCCTCGCGGAGGAGACCCCGGAGGAGCGCCTGCTCGAGGCAAAGGCCTCCTACGTGGCCGACCCCGTGGAGGTCCCCCTCGAGTACCGGGAGCCGGCGCCAGGAGGATCTTGACGGAACCCCCCGCGGGACTCAGGTTGAAGGCCACGACGGACGGGGTGCTGGTGGACGTCCACGTCACACCGCGCGCCCGGCGACCCGGCGTGGGGGGCGTTCACGACGGCGCCCTGCGGGTGGCGGTCTCGGCTCCCCCGGCGGGCGGCCGGGCCAACGCGGCCTGCGCCCGGGCCGTGGCGGATGCCCTCGGGGTCCGGCCCTCGGACGTGGAGCTCGACCCCGGGTCGAAGGGCCGGCGCAAGCGGGTCCGAATCCGCGGCCCCGGCGAGGAGCTCGCGGCGCGGCTGGCCGCGCTGGCATGCCGGGAGCCGCTTCGATAAACCCGCCCGCCCGGAGAGGAGGATCATGCCGATCTACGACTACCTCTGCGATGCCTGCGGTCACGAGTTCGAGCGCGAACAGTCGATGAACGACCGGCCCGTCCGCACCTGCCCCCGCTGCCGGGCGCGCAAGGTGCGGCGCCTGATCTCGCGGACCTCCTTCGTGCTCAAGGGTGGCGGCTGGTACCGCGACCTCTACTCGAGCTCGAAGCCCTCGAGCAAGGGCCAAGGAGGTGGGGAATCTGCCGGCGACGCCTCCTCCGCGAAGGACGCCTCCTCGGAGAAGAAGGGCGCCTCCTCCGACGCGAGCACCAAGAAGGGCGGCGCCGACGCCCGCTCGGGGTCCCGCGCCGCCGCCTGAGCCCCGCCGCCCCCACCCGTCCCTCGTGCCGGGTCGGGACGGGGCCGCCGCCGGGTATACTCCGCCCCTCGGGAGGGGGGATGTCGGACCGCGGTCGCACCACCGTCGTGGTGGACGGCAAGGCCATCAGTGCCGAGATCCGGGGTGGGCTCGCCTCGCAGGTTCGGCGCGGCGTGGAGGCCGGGCTTCGGCCGCCCTGCCTCGCGGTGGTGCTCGTCGGCGACGACCCGGCGAGCACCTCCTACATCAAGGGCAAGCGCCGCGCCTGCGGGCGGGTGGGCATCGAGTCACGGGAGATCGACCTTGCGGCCACCGCGAGCGAGGCGGAGGTCCTCGCCGCGGTGGAATCGCTCAACCGGGACGCGGGCGTGGACGGCATCCTGGTGCAGCTCCCGCTGCCCAAGGCCGTCCGCCCCGAGCGGGTCGCCGCCGCCATCGATCCGGCCAAGGACGTGGACGGCCTGCACCCGCTGAACGCGGGGCGGCTCGTCGCGGGCCTGCCCGGGCCAAGACCCTGCACGCCGCTCGGCATCCTCGAGATCCTCGACCGCCACGGTGTTGCGCTCGAGGGGCGCCGGGCCGTCGTCCTCGGGCGCAGCGCCATCGTCGGCAAGCCCGTCTCGCTCATGCTCCTCGAGCGCAACGCCACGGTCACCGTCTGCCATTCGCGGACCCGGGACCTCGCGGACCGGGTGCGCGAGGCCGAGGTGCTCGTGGCGGCGGTGGGCCGGGCCCGGATGGTCCGGGGGGACTGGATCCGGCCGGGCGCGGCCGTGATCGACGTGGGGGTGAGCGTGGTGGACGGACAGCTGGTGGGCGACGTGGACTTCGAGGCGGCCCTCGGCGTGGCGGGGCTGATCACGCCGCCCCGGGGCGGCGTGGGCCCGCTGACCATCACCATGCTGCTCCGGAACACGGTGGAGGCCTGGCGCGCGAGGCTCGGCGGTTGAGCCGGCCGCGGCGCACTCCCCTCGACGCCCTCCACCGGGCCCTCGGCGGGCGCATGGTGGAGTTCGCCGGCTTCTCTCTCCCGGTGCGGTACGGGTCGATCCTCGCGGAGCACCGCGCGGTCCGCGAGGCAGCGGGGCTCTTCGACGTGTCGCACATGGGCCAGCTCCACCTCGAGGGGCCGGGAGCCCGGGCAGCGCTCGAGTGGCTTCTCTGCTGTCCCATTGCAACCCTCGGGATCGGAAGGGTTCGCTACGGAATGCTCCTCAACCACCGGGGCGGAGTCGTCGACGACCTGACGGTCTACCGGACCGGTCCCGGGCAGTTCTTCCTGTGCGTGAACGCGGCCCGCCGGGAGCGGGTGCGGGCCTGGGTCCGCGAGCAGCTCGCGGCGGAATCCGGCGGCACCGGCCGGTCCCCGGCGGGCGGCCCCGTGCGCATCGAGGACCGCAGCGACACCACGGCGCTCCTCGCCCTGCAGGGTCCGCGGTCCCCGGAGGTGCTCGAGCGGGCCTTCGGCGTCTCCACACGGGACCTGCGGCGCTTCGCCTTCCGGCCGGTCGAGCTCGGCGGGCACCGTGCCCGGCTCTCGCGCACGGGATACACGGGGGAGGACGGCTTCGAAATCTACCTCGCTGCCGAGGACGCCGAGCCCGTGTTCCGCGCGCTGCTCGACGCGGGGCGGCCGCTCGGGCTCCTGCCCGCCGGCCTCGGCGCGCGGGACACCCTCCGGCTCGAGGCGGCGCTGCCCCTCTACGGGCACGAGCTCGACGAGGACACGTCACCGCTCGAGGCGGGCCTCGAGCGCTTCGTGAAGTTCGACGGTCCCGAGTTCCTCGGTGCCAAGGCCCTCCGTGAACAGCGGGCCCGCGGCCCGGCCCGCCGGCTCTGCGGCTTCGTCCTCGAGGACCGGGGCATCGCCCGGGCCGGGCACGCCATCGTCTCCGAGGGGTGCGAGATCGGCCGGGTGACCTCCGGCGCTCCCTCGCCCACCCTCGGAAAATCCATCGGCCTCGGCTACGTTCCGCCGCCGTTGGCGAGACCGGGAGCCGGGTTCCGGGTACGGGTCCGCGATCGGGAGCTGCGGGCCCGCGTGGTCGAGATTCCCTTCGTGCCGCCGGCCCACCTCCGGCGCGCGAAGGTTCGGGAGGACTGATCGCCGTGGCGGAGTACGAGTTTCCCGAAGGTCTCCGGTACAGCGAGGAGGACGAGTGGGCGCGGCTCGAGGGGGATCGGCTGGTGGTGGGAATCACCGACTACGCCCAGCAGAAGCTCGGCGACATCGTCTTCGTCGAGCTCCCCGAGGCGGGAACCCACGTGGAGAAGGGCGACCGCTTCGGATCCATCGAGTCGGTCAAGGCGGTCGCGGACCTCTTTGCGCCAGCTTCCGGCGAGATCATCGAGGTCAACCCGGACCTCGAAGACCACCCGGAGCTCGTGAACGAGGACTGCTACGGCGACGGCTGGATGGTCGTGATCGCCCCGGACGATCCCGCGGAGCTCGACGACCTCATGGACGCGGCCGCCTACGCGAAGCACGTCGAGTCCCGCGAGGACTGACGGGGGCTCGTGCGCTTCATCCCCCACACCGAGCCGGAAGTCCGCCACATGCTGGCGGCGGTCGGCGTCGAGGAGATCGAGCACCTCTTCGATTCCATCCCGGCGGATGCGCGGCTCTCGAGGCCCCTCGACCTGCCGCGCCCCCTCTCCGAGCAGGAGCTCTTCGCCCGGCTTCGCGAGCTCGCGGCGCGCAATGCGACCCCCGAGAGCCACACCTGCTTTCTCGGGGCGGGCGCCTACGCCCACTTCGTTCCGTCGGTGGTTTCCGCCCTGGCCTCCCGGGCCGAGTTCCTGACCTCGTACACGCCGTATCAGCCGGAGATCAGCCAGGGGACGCTGCAGGCGATCTTCGAGTGGCAGACCATGATCTGCGGGATCACCGGCCTCGAGGTCTCGAACGCCTCGCTCTACGACGGCGCGTCCGCGACGGCGGAGGCCGTGCTGATGGCGATCCGCCTGACCCGGCGCCACCGGGTCCTGCTCGCCGGCGGCCTGCACCCCCACTGGCGCGACGTGGTCCGCACCTACCTGCAGGGCCTCGATGCGGAGGTGGTGGAGCTCGGCGTCGGCACCGACGGGCGCTCCGAGCCGGTCGACTCCCACCTCGACGGCGAGGTCGCCTGCGTGGTGGTGCAGCAACCCGCCTTCCTCGGCCCCGTCCAGGATCTCGCGCCGGTGGCCGCCGCCGCCCGCGAGCACGGGGCGCTGCTGGTGGTGGCGGTGGCGGAGGCCCTCTCCCTGGGCCTCCTGCGAGCCCCGGGCGAGCTCGGCGCGGACATCGTGTGCGGCGAGGCCCAGAGCTTCGGAATCCCCCTCTCCTTCGGCGGTCCGCACCTCGGCTTTCTCGCCGCCCGGCGCCGCTTCGTCCGCCAGCTGCCGGGACGGCTGGTGGGCGAGACGGTGGACGCCCGCGGCCGCCGCGGCTACGTGCTCACCCTCTCCACCCGCGAGCAGCACATCCGCCGGGAGCGGGCCACCTCGAACATCTGCACCAACCAGGGTCTCTGCCTCCTGATGGCGACGATCTACCTGTCGCTGCTCGGCCCGCACGGCCTTCGCACCCTCGCCCGGGACAACCTCGCCCGTGCGCACTACGCGCGGACCCGGATCGCCGCCACCCCGGGCGTGGAGCTCGTCCATCCGGGGCCGGTGTTCAACGAGTTCGCGGTCCGCACGGACCGCCCGCCAGCGGAGATCCTGGAGGAGGGGGCGAGCAGGGGCCTGCTCGCCGGTCTCGACCTCGAGCCCCACGCGCCGGAGCTCGGACCGGCGCTTCTGGTGTGCACCACGGAGCTGGCCAGCCGGAAGGAGATCGACCGCCTCGTGAACCTGCTCGGGAAGAACCGGCCGTGAGCCGCGGGCCGGAGAAGGTGGGAAACACCACCCGCGGCATCGCCTACGAGGAGCCCCTCCTCTTCGAGCGCTCCCGACCGGGACGGCGCGGCTTCGCGCTGCCTCCCCTCGACGTGCCGGAGGTGGAGCCGGAGGCGCTGCTCGGGGCGGAGGCCTGCCGGGAGACGATCCCGGACCTCCCCGAGGTGTCGGAGGTGGACGTGGTCCGCCACTTCACCCGGCTTTCCACCTGGAACGCCGCCGTGGACCTCGGCCTCTATCCCCTCGGCTCCTGCACCATGAAGTACAACCCCCGGCAGAACGAGGCGGCCGCGGCCCTGCCGGGCTTCGCCGGGGCCCATCCGCTCGCGCCCGCGTCCCTCTCCCAGGGGATCCTGCAGCTCATGGCCGAGCTCGAGCGCCACCTCGCCGAGATCAGCGGCCTCGACCGGGTCTCGCTCCAGCCGGCGGCCGGCGCCCAAGGCGAGCTCGCCGGCATCATGATGATCCGGGCCTACCACCGCCACCGCGGGGAGTCGCGGGACCGGGTGCTGATCCCGGACAGCGCCCACGGCACCAACCCCGCGAGCGCGGCCCTGAACGGCTACCGGGTGCAGACGCTCGAAAGCGGACCCGATGGGCTGCTGCACCCCGAGACGGTGGCCGCCGCCATGGGGCCGGACGTGGCCGCCCTGATGATCACCAATCCCAACACCCTCGGCCTGTTCGAAACGCACATCGAGCCGATCTGCGAGATCGTGCACACCGGCGGCGGCCTCGTCTACGGCGACGGAGCCAACCTGAACGCCCTGCTCGGCATCGCGCGCCCCGGGGATCTCGGCATCGACGTGATGCATTTCAACCTGCACAAGACCTTCTCGACTCCCCACGGCGGAGGGGGACCGGGTGCCGGGCCCGTGGGAGTCAAGAACATCCTCGCCCCCTATCTGCCCGTTCCGGTGGTCCGTGAGCTCGCCGGAGACGAGGGGGAGGGCTTCGTCCTCGACTACGACTTTCCCCACTCGATCGGCCGGCTCCACGCGCACCACGGGAACGTGGGAATGATGATCCGGGCCTGGGCCTACATCCGGTCGCTCGGCGCCGAGGGCCTGCGGCGCTGCGCCGAGATGGCGGTCCTCAACGCCAACTACCTGCTGTCGCGGTTGCGCGGGACCTATCACGTCCCCTACGAGGGCCGGGTCATGCACGAGTGCGTGCTCTCGGACCGCCTTCTCCAGGGCACGGGGGTCACCACCCTCGACGTCGCCAAACGATTGATCGACTACGGCTACCACCCGCCCACGATCTACTTTCCGCTGGTGGTCCAGGGGGCGATCATGATCGAGCCCACCGAGAGCGAGAGCCTGGAGGGCCTCGACCGCTTCGCCGAGGCCATGCTGGCCGTCGCCGAGGAGGCCCGCACGGATCCCGAGCGGGTCCGCGCGGCCCCCACCCGCACCCGGCTCGCGAGGCTGGACGAGACCCGTGCCGCCCGACGGCCCGTGCTCCGCTGGCAGCCGGCCGGACCCTCGAAGAGGCCGTGAGGCGCCGCCGAGCGCTCGCCGGGGCCCTGCTGGTGGCCCTGGCAGCCGGCCCGGCCGCGCCGGGCCTTCTCGACGGCTCCATGACGCCGGAGGAGGAGCTCGAGCAGGGCTTCGAGTTCGACCGCGAGCTGCTCGGCGTGCTGCCGGTGGTCGACGACCCCGTGGTGCTCGGCTTCGTGCACGAGCTCGGCGGGGCGCTCGTCGAGCGCCTCGGCGAGCCGGAACCGGTCTACCACTTCCGCGTGATCCGGGATCCCAGCCTGAACGCCTTCGCCATCCCGGGCGGATACATCTACCTGCACAGCGGAACCGTGCTGGCGGCGGGAGGCGTCGACGAGCTCGCCGGGGTGCTGGCCCACGAGATCGGACACGTCAAGGGGCGCCACGTGGCCCGCCTGCAGGAGAAGACCTCCTTCGCGCGGATCCTCTCGACCCTGGCGGGGATCGCCGCCTCCGCGGCCGTGGGCGATGCAGGCCCCATGGTGGTCAGCCAGGGGATCAATGTGGCGCTCCAGCTCCGCTTCAGCCGGGAGTTCGAGGCGGAGGCGGACGAGATGGCGGTGATCCTGATGCGGCGAACGGGCTTCGATCCCGCCGGTCTGCGCCGCTTCTTCCAGCGCATCGTGATCGAGCGGGATCGCGGCGGCGAGACGCTGCCCCCGTACCTGTACTCGCATCCGGAGGTCGAGTCCCGCATCGCCCGGGTGGAGGAGCTGGCCCGGCGTGTCCCACCCGCTGCGGAGCGACCGTTGGACTTCGACGCCGGCTTCGTGCGCGCCCGGGACCGGCTCGCCGCCCTCGTCGCCCTCGGCCGTTCGGAGTGGCCGGTGGCCCCCGCCTTCGACCGCGAGCGGGGCGATGCCGCCCTCCGGGAGGCCGAGGCCCTCGCCCGGGCCGGCCGCACCGAAGAGGCCGCGGCGCGCCTCGAGGCCGCCCTCGCCGAGCTTCCGGGCGATCCACGGCTCCCCTTCCGCCTGGCCGAGTTGCGCGCGGCGGCCGGCCGCCGCGCGGAGGCCATCCGGCTGCTCGAGCGGGCGGTGTCCCTCGACCCGACCCGTGCCCTCCCCCATTTCCGGCTCGCCGAGCTCCACGCCGGGCAGGGCGACCGCCAGCGGGCCACCTTTCACCTGGAACAGGCGCTTCGGCGGTTTCGCGGCACGGGCGGCATCCGCGCCCGCGCCGAGCGCATGCTGCTTCGACTCACCTTCCCGGTCGTCCGCGAGCACGGCGTGGTCCCGACCGCGCCGGGAGGCGAAGCCGAGCTGCTGGTCGGCCGAAGCGCATTCTCGGTCCCGGCGGGAACCCGCGCGCTGCTCTGG
>Ga0256839_1004672_pt1 | contig 13223 bp, 13 predicted proteins | sample 354166metaG_FD_185968 | JGI IMG/M metagenome (GOLD analysis project Ga0256839, IMG submission 185968) | Hydrothermal vent microbial communities from Mid Atlantic Ridge, Atlantic Ocean - 354-166 | ecosystem: Environmental > Aquatic > Marine > Hydrothermal vents | place: Atlantic Ocean: Mid... | reverse complement strand
GGCTTCTCCCCCGTGCCCGTTGCCACCACCACAACCCTCGCCCTGTGAACCCGCAGGTCGGTGCGCACCAGCAGCTCGTCTTCGCCGCCGGTGATGCGCATAACCTCCTCACCCTCCTGAATTATAGCCCCGCTCTCACGGGCAGCCTCTGCGAGACGCCTCCCGAAACTCCAGCCATCCCCTGTGTAGAGCAGGCTGTCCACACGCCTGGCTAAGCACACTCCGCCTCCTGCCACCAGCTTCTCAACAACCAGGCACTTCATGCCGAGACGCGAGGCGTGGGCGGCGGCACTGAGCCCCGCCACGCCCGCACCGGCAACCACCACATCCCAGAGCATTCATGGCTCCATCTTCTCACCAAAATATAAATATGCTGTTCTCTGCTAAGGAGAGAGCAGGAGGTAGGTAAGGGTGATCGTGGTTCCTGGCACTGCCTCGCAGGTTCTCGCCCACAGGGTTGCGGAGCTGCTCGGTGCCGAGCTTGCCGGTGTAACGTGCAGGCGGTTTCCGGATGGTGAGCTATACCTGAGGGTGGAGGGAGACTTCAGGGGTGAGGAGTGTGTGGTGGTCCAGTCAACGCCACCGCCGCAGGACAGGAACATCTTTGAGCTCCTCGCCCTGCTGGAAACGCTTCGCGATGCCGGGGCGGCGGAGCTCACGGCGGCGGTGCCTTACTTAGCCTACGGCAGGCAGGACAGGGCGTTCAAACCTGGAGAGGCGGTGACCTCAAGGGTGCTGGCAAAGCACGTGTCCCTGAATGCCGACAGGTTCATAGGCGTTAACCTGCACAAGCGCAGCATCCTGGACTACTTTGATGTTGAGGCGGTGGAGCTGGACGCATCCCCGCTGCTCGGGAGGTACTTCAGACAGAGGCTGAAGGGCAGGAGAGCGGTTATTGCACCCGATGCCGGAGCCTCGGGAATGGCTGAGAAGGTGGCAGAGGTTCTGGGATGCGAGCACGACCACCTGGAGAAGAAGAGGCTTGGACCAGGGGAGGTGGTGCTGCAGCAGAAGGAGCTTGATGTGGAGGGTGTGCAGGTGGTGCTGGTGGACGACATAATAGACTCCGGGGGCTCAATGGTTGAGGCCATGAAGGCGATTGAATCGCAGGGGGCAGAGAGCGTGCATGTCTCCTGCGTGCATGCCCTTGCCACGGGAAGTGCAATTGCAAGGCTGCTCGCAGGTGGAGCTTCGGAGGTGGCGGGCACAGACACCATAGCATCGCAGGTGAGCGTCATCTCGGTGGCTGAGATGCTTGCAAGCGTCCTGAAATGAGGCTGCTGCTTTTCCTCTCCGGCGAGCATCCCACTCTGCCTGCGGCTGAGGCGCTGGCTGCAGCTGAGGCGCTCGGAGCAGGGGCGCGGGTGGTGCACAGGGATGAGCAGGTGCTGGTGTGCGAGAGCGATGCCCAGCCAGAGGCGCTTGCAGAGAGGCTCGGGATGTGCCACTTTGTGGCTGAGCACCTGTTCTCCTGCGGCTGCAGCGTCCGGGAGATAACAGCAAGAGCTGAGGGGCTTGAGGCTGAGTTTGAGGGCAGCTTTGCCGTGAGGGTGCGCAGGGTTGGGGGGCGCTGCAGAGGGTTGTGCACCTCCGAGCTTGCCGCCGCCATTGGCAGGCGCCTCGTCTCCAGCAGGAGGCGGGTCAACTTGGAGTCCCCACAGCACCTGTTCGTGGGCATCGCCTCTGGGAGGTTTCACTTTGGAATTCTGAGAGCTAAGGTGGACAGGAGCAGCTACAGGCGGCGAAGCCCGCACCTGCGCCCTTACTTCCGTCCTGGAAGCATGAAACCAGCGCTTGCGAGAGCTGTGGTGAACCTCGCCAGAGTGCGCGAGGGTGCGAGGTTCGCTGACCCCTTCTGCGGCTCAGGCGGGCTGCTGATTGAGGCAGGACTGCTCGGCGCCAGAGTGTACGGGTTTGATGTTGACGCCAGAGCCGTGAGGGGTGCGCTGGAGAACCTGCGCTGGTGCGGGCTGAGTGGCAGGGTGGAGCGCGCTGACGCCAGGGAGCTCTGGAGGAGCTACAGGGAGTACTTCCACGCCATTGCCTGCGACCCGCCCTACGGAATAAGCGCCAGCACTGGCAGAAGCAGCCTCCAGAAGCTATATCAGGAGGCACTTACATCTATTCACCGCATGCTGATGAAGGGTGCGTACGCCTGCGTGCTCTCCCCGGAGAGGGTTGAGCTTGAGAGTCTGGCTGAGGAAGCTGGCTTCAGCGTTGAGGAGATGCACTCAGAGAGGGTGCACGCGAGCCTGGTGAGGAGGATAGCGGTGCTCAGGAAGTGATGGCATGGAGGTGGTGTTTCTCGGAACTACGGCAGCCGTGCCCACGGCGCAGAGGGCTCATCCGGGTATTGCACTGTGCTACAGGGATGAGGTGCTGCTGTGGGACTGCGGCGAGGGCGTGCAGAGACAGCTCATCTCAGCTAAGGTGAACTTCATGCGCATAAGCAGGGTTTTCATAACCCACCTGCACGGCGACCACTTCTTGGGGCTTCCGGGACTGCTGCAGACGCTGGGGTTTTCTGACAGAAAGGCGCCGCTAAAAATTTACGGTCCTGAGGGGATTGAAGAGCTGGTTGAAAGGATGCTCGGGCTGGGGGTGTTTGAGCTGGGATATGAGGTGGCGGTGGAGAGGCTGAAGCCGGGAATGAGGGTGCAGGGAAATGGATACGAGGTGGTGGCGTTTCCCGTGGTGCACGGCATTCCAGCCTTCGGGCTGGCTTTCAGGGAGCTGAAGGGGAGGAGGTTCCTGAGGGAGAAGGCTGAGGCTCTGGGGATACCTCCAGGACCGCTGTACAAGAGGCTGCAGCGGGGGGAGAGGGTGGTGTTCGGGGGCAGGGTGATTGAGCCGGAGGAGGTGCTGGGGGAGCAGAAGAAGGGGTTCAGGGTGACGTACTCGGGTGATACAAGACCGGTGGAGGAGACGGTGAGGCATGCCGGTGAGGCGCTGCTTATACATGACAGCACCTTCGGCGCAGAGGAGGCGGAGAAGGCGAGAAGCAGGCTGCACTCCACCTGCACCGAGGCTGCTCACATAGCCAAGGAGGCGGGCGCGAGAATGCTGTACCTGACGCACATCAGCCCGAGGTACAGGGACACAGGCGCCATGGAAGCGCAGGCGAGGGAGGTGTTCCCGGAGAGCCACGTTGCAGAAGACCTGCTCAGGGTTGACCTGCTGAGCCTGAGAAGGGAGAGGGGATGGTGGAGGTGAGCTACGCCCTCTGGCTCAGCGTGCTGGTGCTTATACTGCTGCCGCTTGCTGGCGCGGCACTGCTGTGCATGAGCAGCAGACTGCTGGAGAGGCTGCTGAGAGCGCTCGTCGCCTTTGCTTCGGGGGCAATGCTCGCCACCGCACTGCTCAAGCTGCTGCCGGAGAGCAACGCCCACGCCTACGCTCTTGCAGGGGTGATGGTGCTGTTCCTGATGGAGGGCCTGATAAGCTGGCACCACTGCCACGATGGCACCTGCGAGGTGCACAGCTTCTCCTACATGATGCTGGTTGCCCAGAGCCTGCACAGCTTCATCCACGGCGCGGTGCTGGCGGCTTCGTATGCGGTGAGCTTTGAGCTCGGAGCCCTGGCAACGCTTGCTATACTCCTGCACCAGATAGCCCAGGAGATGAGCAACCTGGGGGTGCTGGTGTACGGAGGCTTCTCAAAGGTGAGAGCCCTGGGATACCTGCTGCTCACCTCGTGCCTGGCGCTGCCAGGAGCTGCAGCTGCGCTGCTTGCACCGCCTGAGGCACTGCCCCCGGTGCTGGGGTTTGCCGCAGGTGCACTGATATACATAGCCGTGTCTGACCTGATGCCGGAGCTCAGGGGGGAGCGAAACCCGGGTGGAATACTCAGGGTGGCGATGCTGATGCTGCTGGGAATTGCCCTGGTGCAGGCGCTGGGCATGTTTTTTAAGCACCCGCATCCATGATTAATGCATGACTGCAGAGTGGGAGTCGGTGATTGACGAGATCGCCGAACACCTGCCCGCCAGGGTGCTGGTGCTGGGTGCCACAGACACCGGCAAGAGCACCTTCATACGAAGGCTGCTGCACAGGCTCGTGGAGAGGGGCGTCGCATGCACGCTGGTGGACGCTGACCCGGGACAGAAGCACATCGGCCCGCCCGCCTGTATAACCTCGGCGAACTACCGATACCTGTACGAGCTGAGAATGGAGAGGCTTTCTGGAATGTACTTCGTGGGCTCAACCTCACCCAGAGGGCACATGCTCCCCGTGGTGGTGGGCACGAGCAAGCTCGCCAGTGCCGCCTCCGGCAGGGTGACAGTGGTGAATACCTCTGGCTACGTGAGCAACGCGGGCAGCTACCTGAAGTGCGCGAAGATTGAGGTGCTTGAGCCGGAGCTGCTGGTGGCGCTTGAGAGGCGCGGGGAGCTTGAGCACTTAGTGAGGGCGTACTCACACCTTAACTGGCTCCGCCTGCCGGTGCCGGAGGCGGTGAGGGAGAAGTCGCCAGAGGAGAGGCGGGCTGCAAGAAGGGAGAGGTTCAGAAGGTACTTTGAGAGCGCAGTGGTGGTGGAGGCTGAGCTCAGCGGGATGAGGCTGCAGCGGGGCTCAGAGCTTGCTGAGAACATGCTGGTGGGCGTGGCTGATGAGCGCGGAAGAACCCTGGGGCTGGGCATAGTGCTTGAGCTGGATGAGAAAAGGATAAGGCTGCTGACACCGGTTAGGGAAGAGATGCATGTGCTGCAGCCGGGAAGCATGATGGTTACCAGGGAGGGCGAGGAGCTGGGCAGAGTGAGAGGAGGAAGGCACAAAGGAAGAGTCAGGAGAGAAGGGTGTAGTGGTTCACACCACCCCTGCGCACCTTCTTCAGGTAGCGGTGCAGCATGTGGTAGTAGATGAACATCTTTATGCTGCCCTCGTTCACCCTGTACCCCCTCTCCTGAAGCCTTTTAGCTATGGTCCTGCCGTCAACCACCTCTCCCGGCTGAATGACCTCAAGAATAGCCTTAACCTTGCTGGCAGTGTTTGAAAACCGCCTCGCACCCTGAACCGCGCTATTCCTCACGCTCACACACCTCCAGCAGAATAATGTGCACCGGGCATATTTAATGTTTTTGTATAAATTGTTGCTGCTTGCAGAATAATAAGCACGTATAACGTTTATCTATGTTTCCAATTGTTTTAAAACGTATATCTGAGTAATACGGCGGAGATACGTGCTTGTTTCATCTGCACCAGGACCGCGCGCCATCCGTAGCCGAAATGTATTTATTGTTGTAAGGTGTCATTACAACATTAATGACAGCGGAGAGGCTGCTGCTCAGGCTTGGCTTCACAGAAACTGAGGCGAGGGTTTACACCGAGCTCCTCAGGAAGGGCACCGCGACTGCTGGCGAGCTTGCCAGGGCTACCCGTCACTCCAGGACTCAGGTGTACGAGATACTGGAAAAGCTGCAGCACCGCGGGCTGGTTGAAACTCACCCCGCCAGACCCCTGCGCTTCCGTGCCCTTGACCCGGTGGTGGCGCTGCCGGCGTTCACCTCGCACAAGAAGCGTGAGCTTGAGGTTGTTGAGAGGGCGCTGCTCAGGCTTCTGCCGGAGGTCTGGAACACCGGCTCGGCAGAGGATGCTGGAGTTTTTATCGGCAGGGGTGTTGAGAAGGTTTACGTGAAGGTTCTTGAGATGCTGGAGCAGGCAGAGGAGAGGGTGTACACCTTCATGGGCTGGGTTTCAGGGGAGGAGAGCCGGGGGCTTCTGGAAGCCTTCCAGAGGCTGAGGGAGCGAGGTGTTGAGCTCCATCTTGCCGTGCATCAGAACCCGCACTTCAGAGACGGCGCAGGGCGTGAGATGCTTCTCAGGTTTGGAGAGCATGCCAGCAGGTTCTGCATCATTCCACCCCATGCCATACCCCTCCCGCCCCTCAAGATTCTCTACATTGATGCCAGAGATGTATGCATAGCCTTCGGCGACTTCCTGGAGACCGGCACCCTGAGGGACGCCATCTCGGTGCACTACCACCGCATACCCGCGGTGTGCGCCGTGGCTAAGAGGATTGCTGCCCCCTACTTCCGGGAGATCTATGCAAGGTTTGGAGAGGGTGCAGATGATAATAGAGGTTGAGAGGCTGAGAAAGGAGTTCAACGGCGTGGTTGCTGTTGACGGCATAAGCTTCAGCGTGGAGAGGGGTGAGATTTTTGGATTTCTTGGACCAAATGGCGCTGGAAAAACCACCACCATAAACATCCTCACCACCCTGCTCGCGCCCACCAGCGGCACCGCGAGGATAGCGGGATACGACGTAGTAAAGCAGCCTGAGCAGGTTAGACGCAGAATTGGCTTGGTACCTCAGGAGGTGGTGCTTGAGGGAGACCTCACTGCCAGGGAGAACCTGATATTTCATGGGATGCTCTACGGGCTCAGCAGACAGCAGATAGAGAGCAGAATATCAGAGCTTCTGGATATTGTGGAGCTGGAGGATAGGGCGGAAAGCAAAGTTAGAACCTTCTCCGGAGGTATGAAGCGCAGACTTGAGCTGGTCAAGGTGCTGCTGCACGAGCCGGAGGTTGTGTTCCTGGACGAGCCAACCGTCGGGCTTGACCCGCAGACCAGACGCAGAATCTGGGAGTACATACGCACCCTCAACACCGAGAGGGGCGTGACGGTCTTCCTCACCACCCACTACATGGAGGAGGCGGAACAGCTCTGCGACAGGGTGTGCATAATAGACCACGGCAGAATCCTTGATATAGACCAGCCAGATAGACTGAAGCACAGACTGGGCGAGGGGGAGATGGTTGAGATTGAGCTCGCAGAACGATGCGAGGAGTTCGTCAGAAGCCTTGGGGAAGCGGGGTACAGAATAAAAAGCGCCACGGGATGCAGGGTGACAGTGGTGGCGGAGAGGAGTGAAAGGGTTCTTGCGGAGGTATTCAGCCTCGCAGATAGACTCGGCACAGGTATTGTCTCAATTTCCATCAGGAAGCCCACGCTTGAGGATGTGTTCATTCACTACACCGGCAGGAGCATAAGGGACGAAGCCGCAGGCGATACCAGAATCAGGGAGATTGCCAGGAGGCTCAAACATTGAGGTTTCTGCGTGAGCTCTACGTGGTTTTCTGGAAGGAAATGCTGGTGTGGGTTAACAATCCCATGCTGCCCGTGGTCAGAGCCTTGGTGTTCCCGATGATGTGGATAGTGATTTTCGGCTCAGCCTTCGGCGGTGAGGTTAACCACATACCCGTGGCGGTGGTGAGCGAAGACAGCGGCGAGCTCTCCCTTGCCTACCTCAGCATGCTCAGCACGGGCAGAACCCTTGAGCTGAAGTATGCCAGCCCCAGCGAGGCTGAGAAGCTGCTTAAGACACGCAGGGTGTACGGGGTTCTGCACATACCCGCCGACTTTACCGAGAGGCTGCGCTCGGGAGAGGGGGTCACGGTGAGTCTGAGCACCGACGAGAGCACGCCCCAGATAGCAAACGCAATGGCAGCGCACTTCGCTAAGGTAAGCCGCAGCTTCTCGGCACAGCTTGGACTGGAGGATGCGGTGAGGGTTGAGAGAGACCCCATATACGGCAGGGGTGTGAAGTACCTGGACTACTTAGCTCCAGGTGTGGTGATGATGACCATCCTCTTCTCCTCCATTTTCTCCGGCGGACTGAACCTGATTCTTGACCGGGAGTTCGGAACGCTGAAAATGCTGATGGTGTCTCCGATTTCAAGGGACGCCATCATCCTGGGGAAGATATTTGCGGGCGTGGCGCAGAGCATCGCAAGCGGCGTGGTTGCGCTTGTAGTGGCTATTCTTATGGGTGTGCACCTGAAGAGCGGCGCTGCAGGGTTTGCTCTCGTGATTCTGCTGATGTTCATCTCAGGTTTTGGGTTCATAGGGATGAGCACTGCTTTTGCCACCAGGATAACCCAGCTTGAGCAGCTTATGGTGGTGATGCAGGTACTGATAATGCCCATGTGGTTTCTCTCAGGCGGGCTCTACCCCTTAGAGTCCATGCCTGACTGGATGAAGCCCCTGGCAATTGTCAACCCCATGACCTACGCCACGGATGCGGCGAGGGCGGTGATGATAAGGGGGATAATCTGGGAGACGCTTCTGCTTGACCTGGCTGTTATCTCCGCCTTTGCTATTGCAATGTTCCTGGTGGGCTCATACTCATTCAAAAAAACCCTTGGAGGTATAAAATGAGGCTTGCAGCGCTGGTTATGTTGCTGGTTCTCTCCGCAGCCGTACACGCACAGCCGGGGGGTGGGGAGTCGCTGGTGCTGCGGGATGTCAGGCTGACGCCTGAGCCCCTCTACCCGGGAGAGAGCTTCAATCTCTCCTTCAGGGTGGTGAATGCATGGGGTGGCGACAGGTACATAGGCGATGCCTACGTGTACCTGCGGGGCGGCTACCCTTTCCTGAACATCAGCCCGGCGCAGCCCCTCAGGCTCGGCACCCTCACGCTTGAGGGCACTGAGGTGAGCTACTCCCTCAGCGTGGACCCGAAGGCTACCGAAGGAGTTTACACCCTTGAGGTGGTGCTGAGCTACACCAGGTACAGCGATATGGTGGGCACCAGGGGGGGAAGGGAGAGGTTCACCGAGGTGCATCCTGTTTCTATAAAGGTTTCGGGAGTGCCCGAGCTCAGAGTGTTTCTCAGCGGCTCTGAGCCTGAGAGGCCGGCTCCCGGAGATACCGTTAACCTGGAGCTCAGGGTGGCTAACACTGGAAATGGTGCCGCAGAGAATGTGATGATTTATGCAGATGACGGAGATGGTGTATCTCCCGAGTGGAGCAGCAGAGCCGTTTACGTGGGCGATATAGAGCCAGGGAGTGCACGCAGGGTGCGGATATCGGCAAAGCTCTCTGATGGCATGGCACCTGAAGTTCGGGTCATGCCGGTTCAGGTGGTGTACAGGAAGGATGGGAGATGGGTCAAAAGCAGCGCAGAGGTGAGGGTGAAGGTGAGCGAAAGCTATGGAGCAGAGATTTATGTTGTCTCCTCTGAGCCTGAGAAGCCGGCTCCCGGAGATACCATTAACCTGGAGCTCAGGGTGGTAAACCGCGGGGACCTGCAGGTGAGCGACTTAGTGCTTGAGCTGGGGAGTGATGGTGGGGTGAAGCCGCTATGGAGCAGCAGAGTCGTGCATGTGGGGGACATACCTGCAGGTGGTACGGCGTTGGTGAAGGCTGTGCTTGAGGCTAAGGAGAGCGCCGCCTCGGGTGAGCACGTTCTGCCTGTGAGGCTCATGTGGCGGGGTGGAGATGCAAACACCAGCTTAGTGGTTACGCTCTACAGGCAGGCAGACTTTGAGGTTGAGCAGGCAGGTGATGGGCTCAGAGCCGGTGGAAAGGAGCAGGAGGTGAGGTTTCTGATAAGAAACACAGGCACAGCTGAGGCAGAGCACCTCAGGCTTACCCTGCGGGCGAGCTATCCCTTCACGCCCGTGGGCGGCGAGTACTACATCCGCAGGCTTTCACCTGGAGAGACAAGCACGGCGGTGTTTCATGTGGATGTTGACGGCGATGCTGCAGAGCAGCGATATCCCGTGGAGATAGTAGTGAAATGGAGGGAAGATCATGAGGAGCACAGCGAGGTGGAATACTCCTACATTCAGGTGCTCGGGCAGAGGAAGCGGAACTACGCACTTGCTGCACTTGCCCTCGGGGCGGCTGCACTGCTCCTGCTGCTGATGAAGAGAAGACAATTAACACTTCAGGCTGGCAAAGGTTTATAGTGGGCGCTTAGTTAGCTTACATCATGCACCACGTGCAGGTGGTTATCAGGTCAGCGCTGCAGCTTGCGGAGGAGCTTGGCGCCACGGCGCTTCTGGTGATAACAGAAACCGGGGAAAGCTTTGATGAGCTCAAGAAGCTCAGACACAGCCAGAAGGTGATACTTGCCACACCATCAGAGGAGCTCTTCCAGCGCATGCTGAAGGAGGCTACCGAAAGCATGCTCGGTGTGGAGTTCGTGGATGGCAAGCCTCATGAGGATGCGGAGGGCATGGAGGATGCGCTGGTGGTGAGGCTGCTCACCAGGAAAAGCACCCACTCAGACATCGTTGAGGAGGCGGTGCTCAGGTGCGTTGAGAAGGGGCTGCTGCACGACCGGGATGTTGTGGTTGCGGTGAGCTCCACACCCTCCTGCGAAGCCTGCGCCATAATATACATGGAGGTGAGAAAGGAAAGCCTTGACCTCACGCTGTACAGGTTTCTGCATGAAATTGAGGTGAAGCCGGAGGTGTTTGAGGCAGTGCTTAATATAGCGCTTGAAATCGGCAGGGAGGGGAGAGAAGGAAGGATGATAGGCACGGCATTCCTCATAGGCGACGCTGAAAAGATACTGGAGAATTCCAGACAGCTCATTCTGAACCCCTTCCAGGGGCACGTTATGGGGGAGCGCTCGGTTTTAAACCCGGAGATAAAGGAGAGCATAAAGGAGCTTGCCCAGCTTGACGGCGTGTTTGTTATAAGCCGGGACGGCGTTATTGAGTCGGCGGGCGTTTACCTCACCATTGACACCTCGGGTGTGGACATCCCCCGCGGGCTTGGCTCCAGGCACGCGGCGGTTGCCGCCACCACCGCGAAGCTGAGGTGCGTGGGAATTACGGTGAGCCAGAGCGGGGGTATCGTGAGGGTGTTCAAGGACGGAAGGGTTGTGCTCACCATTGAGCCCCAGCGCAGATTCTGCACCCGCGGGCATGCGTGAGATGCGAAACCCTTTTATTTGCTCAGCCTCATGGAGTATGCATGAGGAAGAGAAAGCCTATAAAGGATATGTTTCTGGACATAGCCGAGGAGTGGGAGCGCTACTGGAGAAATGAGATATCGCTGTACGACTTTATCAACGAGTACGTGGAGATAGATGACGACCTGCGCACCTACGTTATAAAGGTGAGGAAGCGAAGACCTGAGGAGGAGCTGTAGCGGGATGGAGCGCAAGGCGCTGCTGCTGGTGTGTGATGGTCTCGCCGACCGCCCCGTGAGAGAGCTGGGCGGCAGAACTCCGCTGGAGGCTGCGAGCACACCCAACCTTGACGCCTTGGCACAGGCGGGAATCACTGGCATAGCAGACCCCGTGGCTCCGGGGGTCAGAGCAGGAAGCGACACCTCCCATCTGGCAATCCTGGGCTATGACCCCAGAAGGGTTTATACGGGCAGGGGACCTTTTGAGGCAGCAGGCATGGGGCTCAGGGTTGAGCCGGGTGACGTTGCCTGGAGGTGCAACTTCGCCAGCGTTGACAGCAACCTGGTGGTGCTGGACAGGCGCGCGGGCAGAATTGCCGACACACTGCCGCTGGTGAAGGCGCTGCAGGAGATTGAGCTGCCAGAGGTTGAGGTGGAGCTCGGCTCCCTCGGCTACCGCTGCGCCCTCGTGTTCCGGGGAGAGGGGCTGAGCCACAGGGTGAGCGACACCGACCCGCATGCCACAGGCGTCAAAGTAAAGCCCGCAGAGCCGCTGGATGGCTCACGAGAAGCCATGCACACCGCCAGGCTGCTCAACACCTTCTCAGAGAAGGCACACAGGGTGCTTGAGGCTCACGAGCTGAACAGGCGCAGGCAGGAGGCTGGCAACCCCCCAGCAAACTACCTGCTTGCAAGGGGTGCCGGGATTGTGCCAGAGCTTGAGAGCTTCTCGCAGCGATACGGCATGATGGGGGCATGCATAGCCACCACCGCAATAATAAAGGGCATAGCGAGGCTCGCGGGCATGGAGGTGGTGGAGGCTGAGAGGGAGTACATAGCGAGAGCCAGACAGGCGCTGCAGGTGCTGGAGAGGTGCGAGTTTCTGCTTATGAACATCAAGGAGGCTGACGAGGCTGCCCACGACCACTCGCCAGAGAGAAAGGTGGAGGTTATTGAGAGCATAGACGCAATGGTGGGCGAGCTCATGCAGTTTGCAGAGGATAACTACATCGTGGTGCTCTCAGACCACACCACCCCCTGCAGCGTGGGTGACCACTGCGGAGACACCGTGCCGGTGCTTATTGCCGGACCCGAGGTGAGGAGCGATGCCGTAGCAGCCTTCAGCGAGCGTGCCTGCGCCTCCGGCGGGCTGGGAAGGATAAGGGGGATGGATATAATGCCCATCCTGCTTGACCTGCTCAACAGAAGCGAGAAGTACGGTGCTTAGCATGCAGGCGCTTGTTCTCGCAGCAGGCAGGGGCAGGAGGCTTGAACCTCTTACAGAAACCCAGCCGAAGGCTATGCTGCCGGTGGCTGGAAAACCCGTGCTGCAGCACATCTTGGAGGCGCTGAGGGAGGCAGGGGTGAGGGATGTGACGCTGGTGGTGGGCTACTTAGGGGAGAGCATAAGGGAGCGCTTCGGCGATGGCTCGGAGCTGGGGATGAGGCTGAGGTACGTGGTGCAGGAGCGGCGCTTGGGCACGGCTCATGCGGTTGCGCTGACGAGCTTCAGGCAGGACTTTCTGGTGCTGAACGGCGACACCATTGTCAGCGGCAGGGATATAGCGAGGCTGGTGAAGGAGCATGAGGGCGATGCAACCATCGCATGCAGGCGGGCGGAGCATCCCGAGAGGTACGGGGTGCTGAGGGTTGATTCCTCCGGGAGGGTGATGGAGGTGGTGGAGAAGCCGGAAAAGCCTGTGAGCAGCCTGATAAACGCGGGGATATACGTGTTCTCTCCCGAGATATACGGGGTGATTGAGCGCATATCCAGCTCACCCAGGGGGGAGTACGAGCTGACCTCGGCGCTGGAGCTGCTGGTGAGGGAGGGCGGGGTGAGGGCTGTTGAGGTTACCGGAAGGTGGCTGGACATCGGCACGCCCTGGCAGTACTTGGAGGCTAACGGGATTATGCTGGAGCAGCTTCCCCACAGGATTGAGGGAGAGGTGGAGGGCAGGGTGAGCATCTCCGGCAGGGTTTACATGGAGGAGGGCGCTGTGGTGCGCTCGGGGTGCTATGTGCAGGGACCCGTGTACATAGGCAGGGGGGCCACAATAGGACCGAACGCATACCTGCGCAGCCACTCAAGCATAGGTGAAGGCTGCAGAATCGGCAACAGCGTTGAGGTTAAGAATTCGGTTATAATGGAGCACACCCACATCTCCCACCTGAGCTACGTGGGGGACTCGCTTGTGGGCAGGTACTGCAACTTCGGTGCAGGGGCGAAGGTGGGAAACCTGCGCCTGGATGAGGCTGAGGTGAAGGTGAAGCTCGGGGGGGTGCTGACACCCACCGGGAGGCGAAAGTTCGGTGCTGTTGTGGGGGACTACGTGAAGCTGGGGCTTAATGTCATGATAAAT
>Ga0256839_1004671_pt1 | contig 13224 bp, 8 predicted proteins | sample 354166metaG_FD_185968 | JGI IMG/M metagenome (GOLD analysis project Ga0256839, IMG submission 185968) | Hydrothermal vent microbial communities from Mid Atlantic Ridge, Atlantic Ocean - 354-166 | ecosystem: Environmental > Aquatic > Marine > Hydrothermal vents | place: Atlantic Ocean: Mid... | reverse complement strand
ATTGCTGACCATGCCAGTCTGGTCATCGATACGCGCAATGCAATGGCCAGCACAAAACCGGGGAAAGCCGTCGTGGTCAGAGCCTGATGTTGCGGGCATAAATTGAAACCTAACAGCACCATTTAAGTGCGAAACAGTCTTGCAATTCGTCCGAAATTTGGGCTTTATCGCGATGTCAAAATTTGCTGATAAATAGCTGAAACTTTCTTGCGAATATCGGCCTCTGTAAAGCCATCCAAGACACGTGCCCGTGCAGCATCCCCCATTTGTTGGCGTAGTTTCCTATCGGTCGCAAGTTTCTTCAATGCCTGTGCCAACTCTGCCGCATTTTCTGGCGGCACGACATATCCCTCAATTCCGTCCCTGACAAAATGACGACAACCAGGAACGTCAGTCACTACCAACGGTCTGCCACATGCAGCCGCTTCCAACATAGAGCGCGGCATGCCTTCTCGGGTACGTGTGGATACCACGCAAATATCTGCCTTCTGCCAAACCGATTTCACATCATTTGAGCGCCCCTTCCAACTGACTCCAGGTATTTTGCTCCATTTTTTTAGTAATTCTTTCGAGATTTCGTTTGGATTTCCTTTATCCGGTTCACCATAAAGATTGAGCTGTATAGGGCAGCCTTCCTTATTAAGGAGTTTTATGGATTCGATCAGTATATCCACCCCCTTGGTCCAAATCATACGTCCAACGAAGGCAATTGAAGGGGGAGAGCAATTGGGTAGCGGAATTATGTTCCAATAATCGGGATCAACACCCGCACCACCCAGCAGTGTTACATTGGCGCTTGAAACCGATCCAAATTTCCGCAAAAATTCAAGATCGTCAGGATTTTCAACTATCAAATGGCTGTTGGGTTGTTTGAGAAATCTGACAATCAATCCAAATAGAAAATATCTAAGGGTTCTTGCGAATGCTGAATTTCCCTCAGCAATCGTCCCTAATCCCGTGACGTGGTAGATTTTCCCGGATTTAGGATAAAACCACGAAATAAGCCCACCAAGCAGAATTGGTTTCATGGCAATCATATGGATTACATCAGGCCTGGTTTTTCTAAAGCCTTTTATAAGTTGTCGTATTAACCTAATTGCAGAGATCGGGTTTTTGCTTCGGCGAGAAAACTCGACCGGCAAAACATCCAATCCTCTTATTTCCAGATTTGTTCTTACATCTCCCACGGAGCAAAGAATGCTGGATCGACAGTTTTCAATAGATTGAGAAACATCGGCTAACGGCAGAAAATGAGATTTAAAAAACCAGTCTTCTGTACACAAAAATAGAATAGAGCGGTCGTCAAACTTCATGATCGTAAGTACCCTGGTAAATATCGTGGAGCCTGAAAAATAATCTGCTTAAAATTAGGTGTAAATTTGTATTCTTAGTTGGCAGTTTCGGCCTTGAATGCGATTGGCGGCTTGTAACCAATAGCAGAATATAGATTGAGCGGTTTATAGAAGTTTTCTATGGAATGACCAATTGATTTTTCCACCAGAATTTTGTTCTGGCCAGGTTATGGTTGGATAGGTTATCTGACTATTGAATCGCGACCAAATCAAGTATGGTAATTTTCAAAAAACAGCTTCTGATACATTGACGGATTTGGGACCTCTATTGGGGCCATTATCACAGATCAAATTGACTGGCAAAAATGAAATGAGCAGGCAACGGGTTAAATTACTGGCCAGAAATTTGGCGGATGTTTCAAATCGGGCATGGCTCAAGCAATTTGATTTATCGCGATTTGGCCCTGAGGGAGCCGAGCCTTTCGAGTTTACGCTGGATCCCGATGACCGGGATTATGATTGGCTGGTTGTCTATGATGAAATCCCAAAAATATCGGTTGATGCGGGGAAATCAGATGGTCCAATGCGCCAGTTTGAGGAATTAAATTGTCCGCCAAAAAACAGCATTCTTGTAACTTCCGAGCCATCGACAATTAAAACCTATGGCAAAAAATATGTGTCCCAGTTTGGATATGTGCTGACGGGTCTGGAGCCTTGGAGTATGCACAATCATCCCGGTGCCATAATCGAACAATCTTCGATGGTTTGGTATTATGGCTGGAAATATGACAAGCCGGGTGAGGGGCGTTCCGACTTTGATGAATTGGCCAATCGCCCGTGGCCAGAGAAAAGTGAATTGATTTCAACATTTTGTTCTGACAAGCGCCAGCGGTCCACACTGCATAATCAGAGATATGTTTTTACCCAATATTTAAAGTCGCAATTGCAGGAGTTGCAGATTTTCGGTCACGGTGCCCATTGGGTTTCTGATAAGGCTGAAGCGCTCGATCCTTATCGCTATCATGTGGCGATTGAAAACCACATTGCCCCAGACCACTGGACTGAAAAATTGGCCGATGCTTTTTTGGGTTATTGCCTGCCGCTATATTTTGGTGCGACAAAAGCCGCAGATTACTTTCCAAAAGATGCGTTAATTGAGCTGGATCTGGCGCGGCCCGAATGGTCGGCGGCGCGCATAAAAGATGCCATTGCCAATGATGAGTTCACCGGCCGAAAACCCGCAATAGAAGAAGCACGGCAACGAATTCTGCATGAGCATAACCTGTTTCCGCATATTGCCCGCATTATATCGGAACGAGGCAATGTAGTTGAAAAGCCAACGAGGCCGGTTACCATTCATTCGCGTCATTCCTTGCGTAAATCCAATCCAATTTATGCAATATCTCATTTTATAGAAAAGCTTATTCAAACGAGACGCTCGACCCGACATCAAAAAAATCTTGTGCCTGCTTATTCGCGGTTGGAAGATTTGAGCTAGGCGCATGTTGCTGATTATTAATATGGAATCGAGCAGGAAACAGTAAGAGTTGTTTGGATGGCATCTGAGCAATTGGATATGCTATTTCAACCGCCACTTCTGCTCAAATTGTGTGATATCACCATTGTGAAACATAAATACAATATTTGTGAGGTTGTATAAAACAGGTTTTAATGGCCTGTTTAAGATCTTGTAATTCAAGGATAATTATTGATGTCTAGCTTCTGTTTTTCCATTTTGGACCAACAGCCTGCCAATGAGCAATAGATATTGATCTTGATCAATTTTCTTCCTCTCCAAAAGTTTACAAGGTCAATATTGCGGTCCTGATCATCTAGAATAGGGTCGTTGATCAATGGATGGCATTTAAATCCAGATTACCAGTGGCTTTTGACCTCTCAGAAAATCATTTGGCATTCAGGGATGATGTTAATTTACAGGAGATCGAATCATGGAAATCAAACGCTTGTTTTTCGGCCCGGCTGTAGCATTTCTTGCTGTTAACGGTGCAAATGCTGCTGACGCAATTGTTGCCCCGGAGCCTGAGCCTGCCGAATATGTGCAGGTTTGTGAAACCTATGGAAAAGGATTTTTCTATATACCGGGAACTGAAACCTGCCTGAATTTTAACGGGTATTTGCGGGTTGAATTTATCTATACGGATACGGCAACGACAGAAACGACCGACTGGCAATTGCGCGGGCGGTTTAACATAGATGCTCGTAATGAAACGGACTGGGGAACCTTGCGTTCACAACTTCGCTTTCAGGGAAACGGTCGCGGTGGGGCAGATGCAAATTTGACCGTTGACCGTGCATTGATCAGCCTTGGCGGGCTACGGCTTGGCTATTCAGATACGTTCTTCAATACGCATCATGGCTACGGCTGGCAATTGGCGCGAAACGATGGCTATTATGACTTTGATCAGGCCGTTATGCTCGATTATACATATGCAGCCAACGGATTTTCAGCAACCGTTGGTGTGCAAGATACGGTCAGTGTTGCAGCTGTTCCAACAGGTGTGGATGTATATGATCCCTATGCGGGCGTCGCTTATAGCGGTAGCTGGGGGCGTGTTGCCGGTTCTGTTCTTTACGATACAGCTGTAAATGAAGCCGCATGGCAGGTTTCTGCCAATATTACTGCTATTGAAAATCTGGGAATTAATGCCTGGTATGCCGCAGATAATGGCAATACCAAATATGTGACTGGTTATCTTGGCGCAGCCGCTGGCGTTAATTGGCAATGGGGAGCGGACCTTACTTTTGCTTTAAATTCAAAAGTCAAATTATGGGCGGGCTATACTGATGCTGACTTTGTTGATGCAGAACGCTTTGGTGTTGGTGCGCAATGGAATCCCCTTCCAGGGTTTTCAGTTCGACCAGAAGCCGTATTCGGGCAAGACTATACCCAGGTTCGCTTGACCGTTTATCGGTTCTTTTAGTCGAATAATTCCTAAACCAATCAATCCTAAACCCGGCATTTTGTGTCGGGTTTTTTATTGCGCTTTTTTACGATCCAGATAGGCTGATGTTTCAGGGAATTGAGAAGGTGTCCTAATGAAGTCGCATTGCAGGGTCGTGGTCATCGGTGGTGGCGTTGTCGGGTGCTCGGTGTTGTTTCATCTGGCAAAAGCCGGTTGGAGCGATGTGATGTTGATTGAGCGTTCAGAGCTGACATCCGGCTCATCCTGGCATGCTGCCGGTGGCTTTCATACGCTTAATGGTGATCCTAATGTGGCAAAGTTACAGGCCTACACGGTCTCATTATACAAAGAACTTGAGGAGATTTCTGGCCAATCCTGCGGGCTGCATTTAACCGGTGGCGCGATGATGGCGGATACGCCGGAGCGGATGGATTTTTTGCGGCTGGCCCACGCCAAGGGTCGTTGTCTGGGGATGGAAACTGAGCTGATTACCCCATCGGAGGCAAAAGCAATGTTCCCGTTGATGGATGAAAGCAATTTTGTTGGTGCCATGTGGGATCCGGTCGAGGGTCATCTGGACCCCTCCGGCACAACGCATGCTTACGCGAAGGCTGCTAAAGTTCTTGGTGCCAGCATCGAGTTGCGAAACCGGGTTATTGAAATTACTCAAACGCCTGATGGCACGTGGAATGTGGTCACCGTGAATGGCACAGTAACGTGCGAACACGTGGTCAATGCGGGTGGTCTTTGGGCACGTGAGGTTGGGCGCATGGTCGGGTTGGAACTGCCGTTGCTGGCGATGGAACATATGTATCTCTTGACCGATGATATGCCGGAGGTGATGGAATATAATCAATCGACCGGGCGCGAGCTTATCGGAATTATTGATTTCAAGGGCGAGATTTATACAAGGCAGGAGCGCAATGGCATTCTGCTTGGCACCTATGAAAAAGCCTGTAAGCCCTGGTCGCCGCTCAACACGCCGTGGGATTTTGGCCATGAACTGCTTGAGCCGGATCTTGACCGGATTACGCCTTCGCTGGAAGTTGGCTTCAAGCATTTTCCGGCACTGGAAAATGCCGGTATCAAGCAAATTATCAACGGGCCTTTCACTTTTGCACCGGATGGAAACCCACTGGTTGGACCTGTGCAGGGTTTGACAAATTTCTGGTCTGCCTGTGCGGTTATGGCCGGGTTTTCCCAAGGCGGCGGGGTTGGTCTGGTGCTGGCCAACTGGATGGTGCATGGCGATCCGGGGCATGATGTGTTTGGCATGGATGTGGCGCGATATGGCGAATGGGCAACGCTGCGCTACACAAATGCAAAAGTGCGGGAAAATTATTCAAGACGTTTTTCCATATCTTTCCCAAATGAAGAATTGCCGGCTGCCCGACCACAGCAAACGACACCGCTTTACGACATAATGCGGAATGATAATAATGCTGTCATGGGTGATAGCTGGGGGCTGGAAACGCCCTTGTGGTTTGCGCCTGAAGGCAGTGAAGCCAAAGATATTTTATCCTTTCATCGCTCCAATGATTTTGACAATGTGGGCAATGAGGTGAGGGCGGTCAGGAAATCTGTCGGTGTGACGGAAATTGCCAATTTTGCCAAATATGAATTTACCGGGCCGGGTGCAGAGGCCTATCTCTATCATTTGATGACCAATAGTATACCCAAGCCAGGGCGGCTGGTGCTAACGCCGATGCTGAATGAAAATGGTAAATTGATCGGTGATTTCACCATTGCCAAAGCCGATGATGAACGCTTCATGGTTTGGGGCTCATCGGCGGCGCAGATTTATCATATGCGCTGGTTTGAAAAGCATTTGCCAAAGGATGGCTCAGTCAACATTCATCGCTTTGACCAGACCATGGTTGGGCTTTCCATTGCCGGGCCGAATGCGCGTGCGGTTTTGGAAAAACTTGCCGATATTGACGTTTCAAACGTGGCATTTCACTTCATGGATTATCGTGAGATGAGCGTTGCGGGGATGCCTTGCCGGGTCAACCGGATTTCATATAGCGGTGATCTTGGCTATGAAATCTGGTTGCAGCCAGCCTATGAACGGCAATTATATTTTGCCATCAAACAGGCAGGCGAGGAATTTGGTATTGCCGATTTTGGCATGCGGGCATTGCTTTCCATGCGGCTGGAGAAAAATTTCCCCACATGGTTTGCCGAGCTTCGCCCCATCTATGGCCCCTATGAGGCGGGGATGGAGCGTTTTATCAAGCTTACCAAGAATGACTTTATTGGCCGGGAAAAGGCGGCTAAAGAACATGAGGATGGGCCAGCACTTCGTCGTGTGACATTTGTGATTGAGGCTGATGATGCTGATGTCATGGGGGACGAGCCGGTATGGGCCAAAATTGGCGATAAGGATTACGGGACGGTATCTGCGCCGCACGAATATGGAGCGCCAAGATTTGACGAAGCAGGCAAGGAGATTACAAAACCGGAAGCCCAGAGTGATGGCGAATGGCGGGTCGTTGGTTGGGTGACGTCCGGTGGTTACGGCCATTTTGTTGAGGCTTCGCTGGCGCAGGGGTATATACCGGTAGAGCTTTCAGAACGTGACGAGGCCGGGCTTTTTGAGATTGAAATTCTTGGCATTCGTCGTTCCGCCAGGATTGCGCTTGAGCCACTATTTGACCCAAGTGGTGCAAAAATGCGCGGCGTATAATAAATAGTGTAAAAGAGGGATAGAATATGCGCTATGATGTTGCTGTAATTGGTGCTGGAATTGCGGGCGCTTCCATTGCTGCTGAGCTTGGTAAGAACTGCAAGGCTGTGCTGTTGGAGCAGGAAAGCCAGCCGGGCTATCACACCACCGGGCGATCGGCAGCCATATTTGCAGAAACTTACGGGCCTGCGCCAATCAGGGCATTAACCCGTGCATCAGCAGGTTTTTACCACCGCCCGCCGGAAGGTTTCGTGGAAAATCCGTTGCTTTCTCCACGTGGTGTTTTAATGGTAGCCAATAGGGATCAGCTTGCCTTGCTTGAAACCTTGATTGAGGATGTTTCCCAAAATGGTCGAGTGGAGAGGCTAAACAAGAAAGAACTTGCTCAAATGGTGCCTTTGTTAAGGGGCGATGCCGTTGAAGCCGGAATGTATGATGTGCGGGGCAAGGACATCGATGTAAATGCATTGCATCAAGGCTATTTAAGACAGCTAAAGCAGTCGGGTGGTGATTTGCTTCTCAATCAAAAAATTGATGCGCTTTCGCGCCAGGATGATCATTGGCAGATTAATGCGGGTGATGGCTTAATAAAAGCGAGCACAATCGTAAATGCAGCCGGTGCATGGGCCGATGAAATTGGCGCACTTGTTGGAGCGCAAAAGATAGGGCTTGCTCCTAAGCGGCGAACGATTGCGATTATACCGGCACCTGCTGGCGTTGATGTTGATGAATGGCCATTGGTCTGTGGTGTTGATGAAGATTATTATTTGAAACCGGATGCAGGCCGATTGCTGATTTCACCGGCTGATGAGACACCGTCGCCGCCTTGCGATGCGCAACCGGAGGAGATCGATATTGCCATTTGCGTGGATCGAATCGAGACCGCGTTCGATATTAAAGTTACAAGAATTGAAAATAAATGGGCGGGCTTGCGCAGCTTTGTTGCGGATAAATGCCCGGTTGTCGGTTTTGACGCCAATGTGGATGGCTTCTTCTGGCTCGCCGGGCAGGGTGGCTATGGCATTCAATCGGCACCGGCACTTTCCAGACTTGCCGCAGCTATGGTGCTTGGAAAGCCATCGCCTGCCGATATTATGGAACAGGGCCTCGAATTGGCGGACATTTCACCGGAGCGGTTGTCTGAGCGTTAGGCGCGCGCGCCTAAATTCCTATTCCCTGTGCCGGATTATCGCAAAGAGCGGTTAGCTCTGGCCAGTTCTCTAAACAGGTACGGGTTTGCGCGAAGGCTTGAGGGAGCAGGCGGCCATCTTCCCATAGATTTATTCCATCAACGCAAACCGTGTGATCAAAGATCATCCAGCAGATTTCACCCGGTGCATAGGCACCGCAAGTATGAAAATGCAGAACGCGCGGATTGGTAAATACGGTGTTTGACCAGCGATCCGGGTCAGCTTCTGCCGGATGATTGCTGTCGCAGCCGGGATGAATGCCCGCATGCCAGGAATGAACCACATCGGGGTCAATTTTAAACGTGCGGGCGACCATCGCATAGTGATCTTCACTACGAATAACATCGCGCTGGCTTTCGCCGGAAAATCCGTCAATTCGACCATTGGTGAATTTGGCAGTAACTGTTCCTTCCAGTGAAACACTGGCCGGATGATAGATTTTTGAACCTGTCGGTGTGATGAACCGGGTAATCGCCACTTGGCCGGAAAATTCAGTTGCTTCCATTGGTAAGGGAACGCCAAGCGGGAAGCGAAGAACACTAACATCGGTTTTTTGTTCGCGTGCGCTGCTTGAGGCGTGACCTTCTACATTGGTTCCGGCCGGGCACGTGATTTTGATGTTCTCGGCTGATAGCAATATGTCATTGACCGCCTCTTTCAACTCAATCGTTGCACCATAATGCGTGCGGCCGTAGGCAGAGCCCAGCATTTCAACATCACGAATATAGCTCATGACGCTTTTTTTTCCCGGCGCTAAATTACCAAACCGGTCCTGGTCGCCGATGCGGGCAAAGTAAATTGTGCAGTCATGAGCTTTGATTGCGGCATCTACAACCGGGTCAGCGGTATTGCCCGGTTCGCCGACATTAATTCTTGTGGGGGTTATACCCATTTGAGCAGCCTGCTCGGCAACTACATTTGCGGCCGCCCGGTCGTACCAACCATATTGAGGGTCTTCTGAAATGATTAGAAGTGTTTCATCTGATTTCAGATCGGCACAATTAATAAGGAGATTCTTGGCTCCATCAATAGCGTTCTGCTCTAAACTCATCGTCGTTCTGCCTGTACGGTTAGGAATACGAATTCCGCTGTTACGATTTTAATGAATCCATGGCTTAATTCCGCATCAAGACTGAGGCTTTCACCCGCCTTAAGGGTCATATCCTTTTGGCCGTAGCGATAGATTGCTTCCCCCTCAAGGGCGTAGATGAAGACCACGCCATGACCAATATAGCGCGGTGGGCTGGCCGGCTGGCGCAACAAAGTGACCTTGCGCGCCTCAAATTGCAAATCGCGGCGGGTGTGGAAGGCCAGATTGACGAAGTCATGACTGTGATCGTCGATGACCCGTGTGGACAGCAGGCCTTCGCCTTCTTTTACATGGGTGAAATCCGCATGGTCTGTGCCCGTTTCGCGAAACAATGATACAAGCGGCACACCAAGTGTTTTGCTTAAGGCGCTTAAGGTGGAAATTGAAGGCGAAACCTGGCCGTTTTCAATGCGGCTGATCATGGCTGCGGAAACGCCCGATTCGGCTGCAAGCTGCCGGGCTGTGAGGTCGCTACCTTCTCGTAGATCGCGCAAGGCCGATCCTATTGCCTGATCATTTATACCGTCGTTCAATTGGTCACCTTTTTTGCAAATCTACTTTCAGAACAAGCTTAGCTTTTTCGGTAGGAAAAAGCCTTATTAAAGCGCCAATTTAAATAATCACCACAAGTCGTTGCTTCTTCGAATTTTTCAGTTCCATCAGAGAATATGTCACGGGCATCAATTATGGTTTCCGGGTTTGGGTCAAAGGCCAGTACGAGCGACAGGCGTTCGCGGCCAGAGGTGTTTACCACCCGGTGCAGGGTCGATTTGTAGGCACCATTGGTCCAGCGGGCCAGTAGGTCTGCGACATTGACAATCAGTGTGCCTTCGATTGGTGGCGCATGTATCCAATCACCATTGAGGTCTTTGACCTGCAAACCTCCGACATTGTCCTGACAGAGAACCGTTAGCACGCCGAAATCTGTATGCGGGCCAACGCCAAATTGTTCGTCGCCCATATCTTCCGGCTGTTTTGGGTAATAGACGAAGGACGCACGACTAAGCGGCCTTGAACTGGTCTGCAAAAAGAAATTTTCATCGAGATCAAGGCCAATGGCAAACCCGCGCATTAAATGATGGGCGACATCATGGGCCTGACGAAAATACTCCATCGCGTCTTTTTGCATATCTGGCACGAAATTTGGCCATTGATTGTCGCCGCGCAAAGGATGGTCATCCGGGGTGGTGCCTTTAATGTCCTCATAGCCCCAAATAAAGCTTTCCTTGAGGTCGGCCTTGGCATCGTCGCGCATTTTCGCGCCGCCCTGTTGCAGCCAGCCGCGATGGGAAGAGGAGACGCTGACGGATGATTTATCTTCATCTGTTCCATGAAAGAATGAATAGGCGGCATTTCTGGCCGCTTCTATTGTTTTTTCATGGATGCCGTGGCCCTTAATATAGATGAACCCGAGGTTTTGGCTTGCCAGATGCAGGGCTTTCGCTACTTGTTTTGGATTGCTTCCATCGCGTAACGGGGTAATATCGATTACCGGGATTATTTTCGCATCAACCTGTTTTGCTTGCGCATATGCCATTACTTGCTCCCTTTAGAGCGCTTCATTGTTTGATTGAATCGCTCTGAATGCTTTTGCTCACGGCTAATCGGGCTTGCGCCCGGCCTCCGCGAGGGCGATGCATAAGCACCGGTCGCTCTTCGCGACTTTAGTGCTTCCATGTAAACATGAAAGACTCCAATGATGCATTATATGCAAATAATTGCATCCGGCGCAACATTAAATCGCGCCCGACCTACTTCCTGCTGATACCATAACTATTGGAGGCCATTCCTAATGGGTTTTGGGCGCTGTCAACTATGCAGGTGTGAAGAAATTCACATACGAGTAGTCTTGAAATTTGCGATACTTATTCGGTTGATTTGTTCAAAGGCTCCGAAACTACAGGGGGTGGTTTTAGGGCCCGCGTAAAACAATATTATGATTATTTGTAATAGCTCTAAATGCGCAATTTTTGAATGCTGGAGTGAATTGATATGACAGCTATCAATGGCGAAACCCTGATAATAGAGCAAGATGATGGTGCTTCGGTTGAACTTGTTGTGTGGGGCGATGAGTTTTATGTTCGCTACGAAACCACAGATGGATACACTGTTTGGCCTGACCCCAAGACCGGAAAGTTTTGCTATGCCGATGTACGAAACGGACGATTTATTTCAACTGGCGCCAGTATCAACAAACGTCCACCTGCGGGCTTGCGGCGGCATTTAATAGAATCTGCTGATATTCGTCAGGCGCGGTTTAATGCCCGGTACAACCATATTAGATCAGTTCCGATGGTTGCTGAATCTGACGGCCGTGTTTTAACCATTGGGCGCAATGACGGGCTGCTTGAAGGGCGAAGGGTAAGTGAAGGCAATGTGTTGGGTTTGACCGTGTTGGTTGAGTTTTCTGACATCAAGGCAAGCGTAACCCGCGAAGACGTTGATGCATTGTTGAACAGTGCCAATTATACTCTTAACGGTAATTTTTGTTCGGTGAGCAAGTATTTCAAGATTGTATCGAATGACAAACTCAATTACCAAAATCACGTGGTTGGGCCGGTAACATTATCCAATAGCAAAAAATATTATGAAGAAAATTCATTTGTCGATGAAGCGTTTCAGTTGGCGATGGACGAGTTGGACGCCAACGGGGTTGATCTGATTCAGTTTGACAGTTTGAATGAAGGTATTTTTGACGCGGTCAATTTCATGTATGCCGGGCGCACGGTCTACGGCATTAACAACAACAATCAAAATCCCAGCAGTTTGTGGCCGCATAATTCTATAACCAACCAAATCCACCGGGGCATGCGTACTAATTTTTACATGCTTTCCAGTATGGGCAGGCGGGTGGTTGATTTGTCCATTGGCACATTTTGCCATGAAAGCGCTCATTTGCTTTGCCGGTTTCCGGATTTGTATGACTATGGCAATCGGGATGGCGATATTTTGGAAAGCCGCGGCATCGGTGAGTATTGCCTGATGGGTAATGGCAATCATTTAAACCGCGGGCGTACGCCTTCGCCAATCTGTGCTTATTTGCGCGATCTGGTTGGATGGGCTGATGAGGAAATCTCGTTGGATAATGGGGGCAGCCATCTAGCCCGGCATGGAGCCTATGGGCAGGTGTTTAAATATCTGACCGATGATAGTGACGAATATTTTCTGATTGAAAATCGCGCCAATATTGATCTTGACCAATTCCTGCCATCCGGCGGGTTGGCTGTTTATCATTGCGACCGGAAGGGTTCGAACGAGTATCAGGCCGGTACGGCCTCGCGGCATTATCAGGTGGCTCTTTTACAGGCCGATGGGCGGCGCGATCTGGAAATGAACCGTTCAAGTGATGCGGAAGACTTGTTTGGCAATGTCGATGGAATTGCGCTTTCTCACGACACTGTTCCGGCCGCCTTGCAATGGGATGGCAGCGATTCCGGATTGATTGTTGCGAATATCTCTGCGCCGGGAAATGAGATTTCATTTGAAATTGGTGGCGATGCAATTGCACAGGCGACCAGGTTTTCAGCTGAGAAAATTGCCCACCTGCTTATTCCCGATGATCAGCCCGATGGGGTGAATAGTGTAATCAATGTTGGTCAATCCGGCAGGCTGATTGCGCTTTCGATTGGTGTCGATATAACCCATAGCTATATCGGCGATTTGACCATATCCCTTCGGTCGCCGGGTGGAACAATTGTGGTTGTTCACAAGGTTGAAGGTGGTAGTTCTGATGATCTAAAAATCACCTATTCGAGTGATGATTCGGAACTTTCGGAGTTTTTAGGCGAGGATGTTACGGGTGACTGGTCACTTCATTTAATCGATCACGAAGCGGAAGATGTGGGGCGACTAAACTCCTGGAAGCTTGAGTTGGAGTTTGAACCTGAGCAGCAACTGTTTGAAGGTTTCATATCGCCCAACATGCTTATTCCTGATGATGCGGTGGCGGGCGTTGAAAGTATAATAACAATTTTGGATCGAGGATTATTGAAAGCGGTTAGCGTAACTGTGGCGATTTCACATTCCTATATTGGCGACCTTT
>Ga0256839_1004670_pt1 | contig 13226 bp, 9 predicted proteins | sample 354166metaG_FD_185968 | JGI IMG/M metagenome (GOLD analysis project Ga0256839, IMG submission 185968) | Hydrothermal vent microbial communities from Mid Atlantic Ridge, Atlantic Ocean - 354-166 | ecosystem: Environmental > Aquatic > Marine > Hydrothermal vents | place: Atlantic Ocean: Mid... | reverse complement strand
AGGTTTATCCGTTTCATTAATAAATGGCTAAATTAGGGCGAGAGTGGGCAACGTGTCAATAGGGATTTTCCCCTACCAGCCACCGGGGATTTCCCTGACGCCTAAGGTTATAAACCCATTTTTTTTTTAATGAAGGTCTTTCTGTTTATTCTCCCCTGCCTGATTTTGAGCCCCTATATTGCCGGCAGCCAAACCATCACCAACAGCGGGGAAGGGAAGCAGGCAGCGCTGGACTCGTTGATTGCCAACAGCTATTTCAAGGCCGGGAACAAGGCCGGTGCCGAAGAAGCTTTGCTCAATGCCCATAAGGCCAAACAGTTGGCTGCTGCCCTTACGGAAGCCGGCTATGCCAAGGCCCTAGAATTAGAAGGCACAGCCCTGGTACAACTCGGGCAAGCAACAGCCGGTATTGACTCCCTTGCCAAGGCGGTAGCCCGGTATGAGGCCCTGGCCGATCCGGCCCTGCTGGCCGAAGGGCATTACGCCCTGGGCAATGCATACGAGCAACAACAGGAATATGGCCTGGCCCTGGTGCACCTTAAAACAGCCAAAGACCTTTACCAGGACCGGCAAGATACCGTCCGTACCGGGTTGATCATTAATAACCTGGCCAATATCTACTTTCATACCGGAAAATACGATGACGCCCTGAACTATTATTTTACGGCCGTAGCCTTAAAACAACAAGCCAACGACCAGGCCGGCCTGGCCCGGAGTTACGCTAATATTGCCTTGGTTTACAAAAACATTGGCAACCAGCACAAGGCCCTGGACTATAACCTGAAGGCCATTGCCTTACAGCGGCAGGAAAAAGACAGCTTTAACCTGAGCATCAGCCTGCTGAATGCCGGCAATATTTACCGCAAACTACAGCATTACGACAGCGCTCTGGCCTATCACCACCAGGCCCTGACCCTCAGCCGGCAATTAAACGACAGCATTGGTATCGGGCTGGCCTATTTTAGTATGGGCAATGTAGCCCTGGTACAAGACAACCTGCCCGAGGCAAATAGGTATTTTAAAGATGCCCTTATTGTTTTTGAGCAACTGCAGATTATCAGCTACCGCGTACAAACCTATGCCAATAGGGCCACCACCTACCTGAAGATGGGCAAGCTGGCCAATGCCCGGGCAGCTGCCCTGAAAGGGTTACAGCTTTTAGATGGGGTAGAGGTTAAAACCACCCATCAGTCGCTGGTTGAAACCCTGTACAAAATTTATAAGCAACAAGGCGACTACAACCAGGCCTTACACTACCACGAGTTGTTTATGGCCTACACCGACAGCCTGCTGGATGCGGCAAAATTACGGAAACTAACCCGCCTGGAAACCGACTTTCAAATTAAACAAAAAGACCAGGAGATCGCCTTACTAAATAAAACCCGGGAGTTAAATCGCCTGCAAATCCAAGAGGCCAAAACCACCCGGCTTTTTCTGGTTATCTTATTAGCCTTGATTGTGGTGGTAGCCATCACCCTGTATAACCGCTACCGGCTCAAAACCAAGGCTGAAGCCTTGCTGGCGGCCAAAAATCGGGAGCTGGCTGAGTTGAATGCGGCCAAAGACAAGTTTTTTGCCATAATTGCCCACGATTTACGTAACCCTCTTTCTGCATTTAAGTCACTTTCTGCCACCCTAAGTGAAAACTTCAGCCGGTTTTCCGAGGAAGAGATCAAAGATTACCTCGAAAACCTGAAAAGCTCTTCTACCCAGCTTATCGACCTGCTGCAAAACCTGCTACAGTGGGCCCTGGTACAAACCCAAAGGCTCAAGCATTACGCCAGCATCATCAACCTGAATGACCTCCTGCAGAAAAACCTGGCCTTGCTGGTGCAGAGCGCCCGGGAGAAGAATATAACACTTAAGGCCCGTTTGCTTGACGAGAGCCATGTTTATGCCGATGCCGCTACCGTTGACCTGGTTTTTCGTAACCTTATCGCCAATGCCATCAAGTTTACCGGCCCCGGGGGCGAAGTCTCCGTGGTTACCCGCCAGGGTGAAAACGGTATAGAGGTAGCTATAGTAGATACCGGCATAGGCATGACGGAAGCAGACACGAAAAAACTTTTCGATATAACCCAGGACCCGGCCTCTATTGGCGATGCCGTTAACAAAGGTACCGGGTTAGGCTTAATTTTGTGCAAAGAGTTTGTCGCCTTAAACAACGGCAGTATTAAAGTGCAAAGCCAACCCGGCAAAGGCTCTACCTTTGTGGTTGTGCTGCCCGATAAGCAACTTAAACCCGCTGCCTGATGACACCCCTAAACCTTGTACTGGTTGACGACCATACCATTGTTACCGATGGCCTGCAAGCAATGCTAATTGGCGAGCCGGAACTTAACGTGGTTGGTGCCTTTACCGGTAGCCGGGAATTGTTTGGCTTTTTACAAACTGCCGAAGCCGATGTGGTGCTGTTGGATATCTCCCTGCCCGGGCTTTCGGGTATCGAAATCGCTTCGTTATTACGCCAAAGCTACCCCCGGTTGGGCATCCTGATGCTTTCCGCTTTCACCGATGAGGCCTCAATTACCGGGGCCATCAAAGCCGGGGCTCGGGGGTTCTTATCCAAGGAAGCAAGCCGTGAAGAATTAGTGCAAGCTGTAAAAACCGTAGCGGTCGGCAAGCGGTATTTTGGCCGGGGTATTTCCGAAACGGTGTTTGACGGCTACGTTAAAGGTATCGTAAAAGAAGCCGGAACCCTGACACCCGGCTCCCCGCTGTCGGCACGGGAAAATGAAATTGTCAGGCTGTTTGCCGAAGGGCTAATGTACAAAGAAATTGCCGATCGGCTTAACATCAGTATTAAAACCGTAGAATCGCACAAGGCTAATATTATGCGCAAGCTGGAGCTTAGTAACCTGGCCGGCCTGATAAAATATGCGCTTAAGAAAAACCTTATTTCGTTGTAGCCCGCAAGGTTATAACAGGGCCCGGGCATCCACCATACGGTTATTGTCCGGCCCGGTCATCAGGGCATAATTAAACCCTTTTTGCAGGGCATACCCCCCTGTTTTGCCGTCTTTACGTAAAGCCAGGAAGCCCGCTTGCAGGTTTTTATACCCGGGCTCTTTTTTTACAATCCGCTCCACCGCAGCTTTACAGGCTTCTTCGGGCGCATAACCCTGGCGCATAAGCTCCACCACCAAATGGCTGCCGGCCACTTTCACAATGGCCTCGCCCATACCGGTAGCCGTAGCCCCGCCAATGTCGTTATCCACATACAAACCCGCCCCGATTATGGGTGAATCGCCCACACGGCCATACATTTTAAAGGCCAGCCCGCTGGTAGTGCAGGCCCCGGCAATATTGCCGTCCTTGTCCTGGGCCAGCAGGCCGATGGTGTCGTGGTTTTCAATGTTAATCACCGGTTTGTATTCGGCTTTTTTAAACCATTCCTGCCAGGCCTTATAGGTTTTTGCCGTTAACAGGTCTTTTTTCTCAAAGCCATTGGCCAGGGCGAACTGCAAAGCCCCATCGCCTACCAGCAGCACATGGGGGGTGTCATCCATCACTTTGCGGGCTACGCTAATGGGATGTTCAATATGCTCCAGCCCCGCTACCCCGCCACAGTTACCGGAGGGGTCCATGATACAGGCATCTAAGGTTACATGGCCGTCACGGTCGGGCATGCCGCCCAGGCCAACCGAGGTGTTTTCGGGGTCTGATTCCGGCACCCGCACACCCGCCTCCACGGCATCGGTAGCGCTGCCCCCGTTCTGCAGCACCCGCCAGGCGGCAACATTGGCCTGGAGGCCGTGGTTCCAGGTGGAGATAATGGTGGTTTTACCGGTAGCCGTAACTTTTCTGCCGGCCGCCAGCGTTGGCCAGGGGGCCAGGCCTGCAAGGGAAGTAAAAATAGCCGACTTCTTCAGGAAATTTCTGCGGTTAAACATTTATACTATATTTAATGGCTTAATGGTCATGATTTTGCCGATTTAGGCTTAAATTTATAACAATGAAACGGTTGATTTTCATCTTCGGTATATTTTTTCTCAATTGTTCGGCACCCACCATCACGGCAAACTACGACCAAAAAGCCGACTTCAGCCTTTATAGAAGCTTTACCTTCATGCCGCAGTTAGAAAACACTGCCCCTACCCACCCCGAGTACGATAATCCGGAAATCAGAAAACTGATAAAACAAGCGATTATACATGAACTTACCGGGCTGGGCTTCCGGCAAGCCGGGCCGGAAGCCGATATCATGGTTAAATATGAAATCATTGTCCGGGAAATGGTTGACCCGCGGGTGGATTCGGCTGTAATCTATAAACCCTGGGTGGACACCAAAATAGACAGTTTCAACTATACCGAAGGCCTGCTGGTAATCCGCCTGATTGACCGCAAAGAAGGCAAAATGGTCTGGCAGGGCTCCCTGGCAGGTATCCTCAACCGCAAGCCCGCCAAATTTGAAAAGAAACTGGAGCGCTATATTGCTGAATTGTTTTCGTCTTTGCCCGAACACCGGCATTAGTTTATATCTTTGCCCCAAACCCTTCATTCAACATGAGAAAACATATTGTTGCCGGCAATTGGAAAATGAACAAAACCCTGGCCGAAGGCAAAGCCCTGGCTTCTGAGGTAGTAAATATGGTACATGCCGAAGTACCCGGTGATGTTGTCGTCATCCTGGGGGCCCCGTTCATCCACCTGCCGGCCGTAGTACAGCTTACCGCCAGCGCCAGCAAGGTTTTGGTGGCGGCCCAAAACTGCAGCGAACACGCGGCCGGGGCTTATACCGGGGAGGTTTCGGTAGCCATGTTAAAGTCGGCCGGGGTGCAGTACGTCATCATTGGCCATAGCGAAAGGCGGCAGTATTTCTACGAAAACAGTGAACAACTGGCCAAAAAAGTTGATCTGGCCCTGGCCGAAGGGCTAACCCCGATCTTTTGTTGTGGCGAACCGCTGGAAGTCCGGGAAGAAAAGGCCCATTTCGACTACGTATGCCGGCAGCTTACCGAAAGCCTGTTCCATTTAACGCGGGAACAAATTACCCGACTGGTAATTGCCTATGAGCCTATCTGGGCTATTGGCACCGGCAAAACAGCCAGCGCAGCCCAGGCGCAAGAAATGCACGCCAAAATCCGTGGCCACCTGGCCTCGCAATATGGCGCAGAGGCGGCCAACAACATCTCCCTGCTCTATGGCGGCAGTTGCAAGCCCGATAACGCCAAAGAGCTGTTTGCCAACCCCGATGTTGACGGTGGCCTGATCGGGGGCGCCTCGTTAAAAGCCCGTGATTTTATCGATATTGTGAACTCCTTTTGATGAAGGGTTTATGGGCCATATTTTTGTTGGCGTGGGGGCTTACCCCCATCACCGGGCAGCAGGTGCGGTATTGCAGCCTGCACGGCTCGGTTTATATAACCGAAAACCGGGCCATGGCCGATTTTACCGTGTATATTGAAGACTCGGAAGCTTTTGCCGATTTTCTGGTTTATGAAGAAGATAACCGCCTTTATGCAACCGAGGAAGGCGTTTGGTTTTTTGTTGACGGGCACGGCCTGGCCGATTTCAGCATCTATGTTACCAAGGTAAGGGGCGAGGCCGATTTTTCCTTTGCCTATACCGATTCCCCCACCTTTGCCGGCTGCAATTAACCCATGGAAACCTACCGCCAGCTTACGGTAACCTGCAACCCCGACTACCGCGAAATTATTATGGCCGAGTTTGCCGCCATTGGCTACGACAGCTTTCAGGAAACCGCTACCGGGTTTATCACCTTTGATGAAAACGATGTAGGCCCGCAGGGACTGGAAGAAATTCTCTCCCGCTACCGCGAACAAGCCGGCCTGGCCTGGAAAACGGATACCCTGGTCAAAGAAAACTGGAATAAAAAGTGGGAAGAATCGTACGAACCCATCGTAATCAGCAATCGCTGCATTGTGCGGGCAGCCTTTCATCCCCCGCAACCACAGTTCCCGCTTGAAATTATCATCACCCCGAAAATGTCCTTCGGTACCGGCCATCATGAAACCACCTACCTGATGCTGAAAGCCCAGCTTGCACTCAACCACCGGCAAAAGCATGTTTTGGATGCCGGCTGTGGCACCGGTATTCTAAGCGTTATGGCAGGAAAACTTGGGGCTGCAAGTATCACGGCTTATGATAAGGACAAGTGGGTAATTGACAATGTAAAGGAAAACCTGGCCCTGAATAATGTGGCCGGAACGGTGCTGTTGGGAACGGTACAGGAGTTATGTTTCAGCCAGCGTTTCGATATCATTCTGGCCAATATCAACAAAAACATATTGCTGGCCGACCTGCCGTATTATGCCCGGCTCCTGCAACCGGCAGGCCATTTACTGTTAAGCGGCTTTTATGCCGATGACCTGCAGGCTATTAACACCAGGGCAGCAGAAAGTGGCCTGAAACTTGTGGCCGATAATAGCAGAAACAACTGGGCTATGGCCCGGTTTAGGAAAGATTAACGGCCGGAAAGGCAAATTTTTCTCAATATCTACCGTTTTCTTAGCTAAATACAAGAGCTAAAGTTCTTATTTTTACCTGTCAGGTTAACCCCGATGTCCCGGGGCCTCGGGATCATCGGCCCTGTGGGCGAAAAATTCACATGAATTTTTCGGGTTAGTGGAGGCAGCAGAATTTATGAGGTATAGTAACGCATAATTTAGTGAAAGTCCGGTTTCTGGTTGGTGTGGTATTATGGCTAGGCTATGCAATTACAGCAGTAGCCCAGGACACCGGTTTTACCTATAGCCACGATCAGTTTAGTATTGACGTGAAGGAGAAGCTAAGTTTTGGCGGCAACCCCTTGTCCACTACGATTGGCGAATCCTTTACCGTAGCCTGGTCAACTTTCGGGCCTGATGTGCGCAACAAGATTATTAGCCAGACCAAGGCCCTGGTAGCGGAAAAACACCCCTTGCGGCCTAACCTGGAGAGCTATTTTGCTGCCATTGCCTATGCCGTTAATGAAGAGCACCTCGGTAATGCCGATTTGCTCGACTACCTGAATATGACCCAAAAGGTCATCGACAATTACGGGCGCCAGGATGAGCTGAAGTACTTTCAACGGATGCAGTCGTTTTTCGAGCACCGGGCCCTCTACCATAACGACCACCTTAACGTAGGCATCAGCAACGACAGCTACCGCTTTGTGTACGAGGTTATTGCTGCACCACCCGCAGAAGAGGAACCGGCCGTAAATGCGGAAACCGCTGACGAGGAAGAAAATTGGGAGGAGGAAGACTGGGAGGAGGAAGACTGGAGTGAAGAGGACTGGGACGAGGAGCCGGAAGAAGAGGCCTCGCTGGCCAGCGTACTGGAAGAGCCCGTGGTAACCCGGCAGCCCACCGGCCCTACCATTAAGTTCGACCGCCTTGATATTACGGTTGATGTGGGCTACGACAGCATCAGCATTAATAACACCAAAGGTTCGATGCTGATAATTGAAGAGGTGTTTGTTGGGGAATATGCCACCCTTAACTGGACAACCGTTGGTTTAGCTAAAGATGCGGTGTACGCTAAAATTGGCGGCTACGAACTGGCCGTTAACAACCCAAGGTTTACCTTCCGGGGCGCTAAGTTCGCCTATAAAAATTTATTCGCCCAGCCGGTTTTGGGCGAGGTGAGCTTTAAGCCGGAAAAAACGGCCAACCCGGAGGCCCGCCATTATCCCAAATTTACTTCCCTGGAAAACAATATAGAGGTAAAAGGTATTGTGGGGCCTTATTCTTATTACCGGGGCGGCTTTACCCTTGAAGGCCGGAAAATCAGCAGTGTGGCCAAGTATAGGGGTAAGTCTGTCTTCCGTATTGATGATTCCGGACGACCGAAACTAAAAATTGTGGCCACCAACCTGGCTTTCCACGATTCGAGCATGACTACCGAACGGGCCCGGCTGGTGATTTACACCAAGTATGACTCCATCTACCACCCGGCCGTGCGCTTGCGTTATGACCAGCGGACCAATATGCTTATTGCGCAAAAAGACAAAGGGCCTTTCCGCAACACCCCCTATGTTTCCAGCGCCAACAACATTAACTTCACTGCCGATTTGCTTAGCTGGCATTTAGACCAGGACAGCCTGTACTTTTCTACCTTATTGGCCCGGAATGAAGTGCCGTTGATTTTTCAGTCGAATGAGTACTATGATCAGAATATATTTTCCAGCCTTTCCGGCCTCTACGATTTTAACCCCCTGAAGCTGGTTATTGCCTATGCCGACCGGGAAGGGGTTGATAAGTTTTATGTTGAAGAGCTGGCTGACAAGCGTAAGATAAACATCAAGGTTTTGCAGGGGGCCATGATGTTGCTTTATCAAAAAGGGTATGTTGATTATGACCCCACTACCGGTATTGTGGCCCTCACGGAAAAAGGGCGGCATAAGGGTGAGGCACAGAAGGGCAAAGCCGATTTCGACAGCATCCTGCTGTTGTCGCTGGTGGAAGACGGCTCTAATGCTGTTTTTGACCTGAACACCCAGGAAATCCATATCAATGGCGTGGATAAGTTTTACCTCGCCAAAGTGCTGGATGTATCGGTAGCGGCCGACAGCAACCGGATTACCATCCTGCGCAACCGCGACATAAAGTTTAACGGCACCCTGGCGGCCGGTAACTTTGACTACCGCGGCCGCGATTTTATCTTCCGCTACGACAGCTTCCTGGTAGAAATGCAGCAAATAGACGGTATTGATTTATACGTTACCGAAGAAACCAAAAACGGCCCCAAGCGCAAAAAAATAAACAACTCCCTGTCGGGTATTCCCGAAGGCGGCCTGCAAAAACCGGCCAGGCCGGAGGCGCCCGTAGCCGACAGCAGCGCCTTTGACCAGACCCAACCGCAAAGCCCTGCGGATATTCCCGGCCGTGAGGTGGCCGTTTCGGCTTTGTCGGGCACCTCCGGTATTTTATATATCAGCAAGCCCAACAACAAATCGGGCAAGAAACTCATCCCCAACTACCCGCGGTTTAAAGGCGGGGGCACCGGCTCGGTGGTGTATTTCGACCAGCCGGATATTCTCAGCGGGGTATATGACCGCTCTTTATATTTTACCTTGCCGCCTTTTGACCTGGACAGCCTGAGCGACAGCGACCCCTCGGCCATCAAGTTTGCCGGCACTTTTCATTCCGATGGCTGGTTCCCTGATTTTGAAGAAAAGCTGCATATCATGCCGGACTATTCCCTGGGGTTTGAACATGCCATTCCCCCGGAGGGCTACCAGCTTTTTGGTGGCAACGGGCGGTTGTACAATAAAATCACCCTCGATAAAAACGGGGTGGTGGGGCATGGCTCGTTGGAGTTCCTGGCCACCACCCTTACCTCCGATGCTTTTGTGTTTTACCCCGACTCGGTGGTGGCAGACGGCCTGGCTTTTGAAATGCGGGAAGAAGAGTTTAATGGCATTGTTTATCCGCAGGTAACGGCCGAGCGTTTTCATATGCGCTGGCTGGCGATGAAAGACAGCATGTATATTTCCAATACCGGCTCCCCGTTTAACATGTACAATGGCAATGCCTCGCTTGACGGCTCGGTGGTTATCACCAACAAAGGGGTAAAGGGCCTGGGGCTGTTGAGCACCTATAATTCCACTACCGCCTCACAGCGGTTCACCTTTAATGCCGGTGATTATAACGCCCGTCATGCAACCTTTGAAATTAAATCGGACAACCCCGAGAAGCCGGCCCTTTCCGGTGATGATGTGAAAGTAAGTTTTAACCTGGAGACCAAACAAGCCGATATCAGCCCGGAAGTTGAGGGTGTGGCCGCCATCAGTTTCCCGTATGCACAGTTTAAAACCTCTATTACCAACGCCCGCTGGGACCTGGAAAACCAAAAGGTGTACATGTCAAAACCCGAGGCGGTAGCCATTGAAAGTTCCTATTTTTACAGTACCCGCGATGAGCTGGATTCGCTGAGGTTCAGCGCCACCCATGCCGAGTACGACATGCAAAACCTTGAGCTAAAGGTAAGCGGTATCCCGTTTATTAAGGTGGCCGATGCCAAAATAACCCCGGAAAACGGAGAGGTGCTGATCCTGGAAAACTCCCGCATCGGCACCTTGTATAACACCACCATTGAGTTAGACACCCTAACCGGCTATCATGAGCTTTATGATGCCACGGTAACCATTATTTCGCGCCACGAATTTGAGGGGGAAGGCACCTACCGGTTTATCAATGCCGTGCAAGATACCTTTGCCATTAAACTGCGTGATTTTCATCTGGAAGATTTTGCCGAAGGCCGCAAAGGGCAAAATGTCAGCCAACACTCGGTGGCCACCGGGGTGGTTAAAGAAGAAGACAACCTGCTGATCTCGCCCGGCATGTATTATAAGGGCAATGTGCGGCTGGTGGCCCACAAACGCGCCCTTGAGTTGGACGGCTTCGTAAAACTCGACTTAAAAACCATTGAAGATTACAAAACCTGGATTAAATACCAGAGCGAAGCCGAGCAGCAAGAGGTTGAGTTTCAGTTTGACGAGAGTGTTACCGCCTCGGGCAAACTGCTGAATGCCGGCCTGCATTTTGATTATAACGATTTTAGCCTGTACAGCACGTTTGTGTTTGACAAGCGCGATGAACAGGACGAAGACTTTTTCCGGCCCTCGGGCTACCTGAGTTTCAAGGCCGATAGCAATGAGTTTATCATCATCAACCGCGATAAAGACCTGGGCCTGTCTTATTCGGGCAAGGTGTTTGCCTATAACGAAGACAACGGCAAAATACGGTTTGAGGGGCCCATTCATTTTATTGACAACACCAAAACCATGGGCATTGTAGCCTCCGCCATTGGGGAAGGGGATATGAGCAGGAATGAGCTGTCGTTTGTGAGTTTTCTTACCATGGATTTTAAAATCCCTTCAACCGTTTACGCCCTGATGGCCGATGATTTTGTGCAGGTGGTTGATGAATTTGGCGCCCCGGAGGCTTTGGGTGACCGAACGGAGCTGCTCTACCTGCTGGCCGAAATCATTGGCAACCGGGCGACCAAAGCCTATGAAGAGCGGTCGGCCCAGGGGTATGTGCCGCTGGCGTCCATGTCGCCCAACCTGGTAAAACCTTTCGTGTTTTCAAACCTGAAATTTAACTGGTCTGATGATCAGAAGGCTTTTTATAATGATGGCAACCTGGGCTTGTCCAATATTTTACGTACGGACCTGAACGCCCAGTTTGAAGGTTTTTTCGAGCTCCGTAAAACCGAAGGCGGTGAGGTAATCAACCTGTTTATCAAAGCCGCCCCGGAATCATGGTATTACTTTAGCTACGAAAACAATAAATTGTTTATTTATTCCTCCAACAAAGAGCTGAACACGTTTGTTAAGGAAAAAACCAATATCGGCAAAGCCAAAATCGGGGAGTTTCAATTTGGCCCTTCCGACCTGGGCGAAACCCTGGAGTTTATCAACACCTTCCGGGCGCTTTACTTTGATATAGACGAGCCCTATGATTTACAAGGGGAAGTAGTGATGGAAGACCAAATGAATGAAACAGACGAGGAAGATGAGGATGATGGCTTCTGAAGGATGCTTTTTTAATTTGCGTTAATAGCTGATGAGAAAAACGTATATTTGTCAACCATCATAACCTGTCTGTATGCTAAATCCGCTTATTCTTCTGGGAGGGCTCCTCGCCTATTTTTTGGGCTCCATTCCTTCGGCTGTTTGGTTTGGTAAATTAATTCATGGCATAGATGTACGCGAGCATGGCAGCGGCAACCCCGGGGCCACCAATACCTTCCGGGTGCTGGGCAAACGTGCCGGTACTATTGTGCTGCTGTTCGATATCGCCAAAGGCTTACTGGCAACAAGTTTGGCTGTTCTCTTGCTTAAATGGGGCATACTGGCTGAGGATAAGCTGGTATTGACTAAACTTATTTTTGGCATAATTGCTGTGTTCGGGCATATTTTTTCGGTATTTCTGCGTTTCCGGGGCGGCAAAGGGGTGGCCACCTTGTTTGGCATGATGCTGGGTATTCAACTGCCGGTAGCACTCATCTCACTGGCCATTTTTCTGCTAACCCTGCTTACTTCCAACTATGTTTCCCTCGGCTCGATGGTGGCAGCCCTGGCCTTCCCGCTAATGCTGGCCTTTGTGCCCCGCTTTAATACCGGAGAGCCCGTTTTGGTGATGTTTGGTTTTTTTCTGGCGGTAGTGGTTATCTGGTCCCACCATAAAAATATCAGGCGTATCCTCAACCGCGAAGAAAACAAAACGTATCTGATTAAAAAGAAAAACCACTGACAGGCCGTTTTACCTGTTTCCCTCCACATGTTGCAGGAAAGCGTGGTTGGCCGCAGCATTTAAGCGGGCAACATTCATTACCGACAAACCGGCAGCATCTTTTAAGGTTAGGTCAGCCCCGGCTTCGGCAAAAGCAATGGCCAGTCTTGCCTGACCATTCTTCAGCGCCCAAAAAACAGGTGTCTGGCCGTTTACATCGGGTTGGTTAATGAGTTTTTTGATGACCCCCTGTGGCATAATCTTAAATATCTCCAGGGAGTCGTAAAGGGCCATACGGTGCAAATAGTTTTCGGCCGCACAAACCTGGCACACCGCCAGCAAATCAATGTTACCGCTAATAAGGGTTTGGGCCAGGGCAACACTTTTAAAAGCAATGGCCCGGTCGAAAGCCGAGGTTTTGCCGTCTTCGGTACGCTCATTGATGTTGAGGTCATTATCATAGAGAATAATATGGTCAAGCGCCCGGATGTTGTTATCGTTAAGGTTTGAAGCCAGGAAGATAAACGGGGAAGCGCCCAGGTGGTGTGAAACCTGGTTTAAGTTGGTGTTTTCAATGAGCTTGTCCAAATAAAAGCTGGTAGTGCTAACCTGTAAAACGGCAAAATAAAACATCGAGTACTGTGTTTTCTCCGGCACAAAATAGGGGTCATAGCCCTGCTGCAAAATGTTTTCAAAAATCAACATGCCGATATTCTGGTATTTGTACCGGTAGTCATAGACAAACTCCGTGAGCAACATAGTGGCCGCTGAGTTTTTTGCGGTAGAGGTGAAGTCCACCCCCTGGCGGGCAAAGACAGCTAAAATATGACCCGCCTGTACCGCAGTAACCCATTGCTGGGTGCGGGAATAGTTAATAAGCTGATTATAAACTAGCCGAAGGTTTTTAAGGCCGGTTTTTGCTTTGGGGTTAAGCTGACGGGCATAGGCCGGATCGGCAACTAGAGCTACCAGGTCGTCCACTGTGCTGGCGGGGTTCTTATGCAACCCTTCCACGGCCTGCATAAAGGAACCCTGCCCCCA
>Ga0256839_1004669_pt1 | contig 13230 bp, 14 predicted proteins | sample 354166metaG_FD_185968 | JGI IMG/M metagenome (GOLD analysis project Ga0256839, IMG submission 185968) | Hydrothermal vent microbial communities from Mid Atlantic Ridge, Atlantic Ocean - 354-166 | ecosystem: Environmental > Aquatic > Marine > Hydrothermal vents | place: Atlantic Ocean: Mid... | reverse complement strand
CCCAATTTCACTCCGGCGTGCGGTTTTTAGGTGGCGAAGATGTATATGATGGTATGGTGCGCCCCATATTCGTCAATGTTGGCCGGGTGGCGGTTGAGAAAAATATTGAAGCTTTCCTTGAACTAGATTTACCCGGCAGCAAAGTCGTGGTCGGTGACGGGCCTGGTCTTACCAGTCTATCCAAAAAATATGCTGGCAAGGCCGTATCTGTCGGTGCCAAACACGGGTCGGAATTGGCGCGCTATTATGCTGATGCCGATGTGTTCGTCTTCCCCAGCAAGACCGACACATTTGGCTTAGTCATCATAGAATCCATGGCTACGGGTACGCCTGTCGCGGGTTATCCGGTGAGCGGGCCTATTGATATTATTCCCGGTTCAGGCGCAGGCGTGATTGGCGAAGATTTGCGCGCTGCATCACTTGCCTGTCTTGAATTAGACCGGGCTGTGGTCGCAGAACATGCAAAAAATTATTCCTGGGAGCAAGTTGCCGCAGACTTTGTCAGCTTACTGGTTCCTGAGACCGAACCTAAACGCCGCCTGCGTTGGCGCCGCGCCCGGCGGGCGCTCAAATTGGCAAGTGCGCCGTGGCGCGTGTTCAAAAAGATTGCACGCAGGCTGGGTCGGTTGGTCAAAACGGGGCGGTGATGCCTATTGCGGTGTGGTAAAACTCGTTTTAGATTGGCAAAAACAAGGAGAATCGTTTTCAGGATAACAAACCGGATATATTTTTGGCCAACAGCTTTCTTAAAGGAGGGTGTTTGATATGGGACATATAACCGAAATGCCAGAGACTGTGGCGTCTCCACTGAAAGATGGTTCACATCCATGCTTGATTTTAAATGCTGATTACCAACCCCTGAGTTACTATCCTTTATCTCTATGGTCATGGCAGGACGCGGTCAAAGCTGTGTTTTTGGAACGCGTGAATATCGTTGACCACTATGACCAAGAAGTCCGGTCGGCCAATATGTCTATGCCTTTACCCTCCGTTGTTGCGCTCAAGGATTTCGTGCCGCAGAACCGCTCACCGGCGTTCACACGCTTTAACTTGTTCTTGCGCGACGGTTTTGCCTGTGTCTATTGCGGTAGCGGCAACGAGCTAACCTTTGACCATGTGCATCCGCGCCGCCTTGGGGGGAAGACCAACTGGGAGAATATCGTTGCGGCCTGTACCAAGTGTAATTTAAAAAAAGGCGGCAGAACGCCGCAACAGGCTGGAATGGTCTTGACCCGTATCCCCAACCAGCCGAATATTTACGAGCTACAAGCCCAAGGCCGCCGTTTCCCGCCGGGCTATTTGCATAAAAGTTGGATGGATTATTTATATTGGGATTTGGAGTTAGAGACATAATGGGTAAAATAATTATTTTCATTATTGGTGTATTTGCAGTGGTAAATTTGACGGCTTGCGGCGATGCAAAAACTACCCATGTTATTATGGAAACGGAGTTGGGAAATATTGAAATCGAAGTTTATAATTCTCGCGCACCGCTGAGCGCTGAAAACTTTCTGTATTATGTGGACAATGACCTCTATGGCGACCAAGGATTTTACCGGGCCGTGCGCCCCGATACCGACCCGCGCGGTCTTGGTATGCAAATCATACAAGGGGGGCTTTTATCAACTGAATCCGTGACGGCTTTTATTGACCATGAAACCACCGAAATGACGGGGCTTTCTCATACGGACGGGGCTGTTTCCATTGCCCGCGATGAACCCGGCACGGGCTCTGCTGCATATTTTTTCATCTCTATCGGGGATAATACATCGCTGGATTATGGCGGTGCGCGCAACCCCGATGGCCAAGGCTATGCCGTATTCGGCCAAGTGGTCAAAGGCATGGACGTTGTGCGCGCCATCCAGATGCGTGAAACCCAAGGCCCCAGCGACAACCCCGCCACCAAGGGCCAGTTCCTAACTAAACCCGTGCGGATAATTGCAGCACGGCGCAAGTGAGTTTATTTTAAATCTTCTCGCTCAACCGTATCGCCGTGCGACAGCCTGCTTTTATCACTGCCGTTAAGAACGGATAGCCTGGCGCGTCTTTGGCACCTGCATCTATGGCATGGTCATGGTGGCGCAATTCGTCTTCTCGGAATTTTGTGAATGTGGCGCACAGTTCTGAATCTGTGTCTTTGGTCTCTTTTATTTGCTCGGCATAGTGTTTTTCTATGACGCTTTCCACCGCTTCGGTACAGGCATGGGCGGCTTTTTCGCCCATGAGGGCAGTGCCGATACCCAGCCCGGTACTGGCGATTTTCCATAGACCAATGAGGGCAGTGGGACGGGCATTGTTCTCCAGGAGGAGCGCATTAAATGCGTCCAAATGCTCTTGCTCCTCGTCGCGCATATGGGCAAGCTCTCTGGCAATTTTTTGGGTTTTGCGAGAGCGACCAAACACTTTGGACTGCGCGTCGTAAATCGCAACGGCGGCGTATTCGCCCGCATGGTCAACCCGTAGCATTTCTTTGATGCGCGGTGCGGCTGTCCGCTTCGGTTGTCCGCCGGGTCTGGTTGGTCTGGTCATGCTTAACCTTTTAATTGATTTTTGTTATTTGGCTTTTACCGCGAATAAGAAGCTCAATATCGCGGCGCCCGCTGATATTATAGCATTATACCCGGCCATTGATAGCCCCAACATCGACCAGGGCACTTCGCCGCAGGACGGCATTTCCACCGGGGTTTCCAAGGCATTTAATATATCGCTGGGATCAATAGTCGTCGCGCCTGCTGTGCAGGATTGGGGGACTTCCCACCATTGATATTCTACACCTGTATGCCAAAATGCCAGCCCGAAACTGATGAGAAAAGCCGCGCCAATGGGGGCGAGAAAAACCTTATCCCATTTGTTGGTTTTCAGGCCATACCTGCTGATGAGGGCGAGGCCAGCAATCACCAAGACGGCTTTGTGGGCATGACGTTGCCAATAGCACATTTGGCAGGGTTGCATACCGCCAATATGTTGGAAACCAAGCGCCCCCATCCACAGGCTGAGGGAAAGCAACAGAGCCAAAATCGGCCAGTTACGGGCAGTTAAAATATTGGAAACCACATGTGTCATTTTAAACCTTTATTTATGGCTACAAACTAAATTGCGCCTTCAGTCATATCTAACCTGAAATATAGCCGGGGTAAAATTAAAAATAAGTGAGAAGGCATCTTGGATTCTTTATTAACATATGTTAATGGTGCCAATCTTTGCATTTGCAAAGACTTCTGGGGCATCAATACAGTTTCGATAACGGATACTGATACATATACAGATTCTTCTGGGGATAACCAGTGCTAGAGAGTAATTTAGAGCGAGAGATTGCACATATCGGCGCGGAGCTGGGGGCTAAGCGTATGCAAGCTGGCTTGTCTCTCAAGGAAATGGCGGCGCAAATCCGTATTCAATATGCGTATTTGGACGCGATAGAGCGACTGGATAAAGAAGCTTTGCCAACCCTCGGCTATGCCCTTGGATATGTGCGCACCTATGCCCGGTTTGTCGGCATGGACGAAAAAGCGGCTATGGAGCGCTTTAAAAAAGACATCGAAGCTCCGCGCTATCTCAGCGCAAAAGAAGAGCCTCATTTTGTGCCCAAACGCTCTATCCGTCTCCCCAAAGGCAGTGTTGCTATTGGTGTCGTCTTGTCATGTGTATTTGTTGTTGTGTCTTGGTACGGCATGAAATCGGATGCTGTGGCGGTAGCAAAACTGACTGTGTCAGAAGCCGTTGCAACGACGGAACAGGTAGAACAGAGCCAAAATTGGGGTTTTGATCCGGTTGAGCCGACCAAAAGCAATGCGGATATAATCAGTCTGAAAGCCGTGGGGCCAAGCTGGGTTGAGGTGAAAGATGCAGGCGGTGAAGTGCTTATTTCGCGCATAATGGTGCCGGGCGAGATTTTCGAAACTGACCGCAAAAATGCACCGCTCTTATCCTTGCGCGACGCGGGGGCGATTGAGCTTTATATTGGCGGTGAGCGTATTGGCCTTGTTGGCCAGCGCGGTGAAGCGGCGAAAAATATTCCCCTTGCAGAAGTGACGCAATAAAAGCTTTCAAACTTGCATTTACTGGCCTAAACTTTTGTCATGAGTAATAATCACGAAAAAGAAATCGGCTTGTTAAGGCCGTGGCGGCAAATTCAGCGCCGTAAATCCAGGCAAATCATGGTCGGGAAGGTTCCCGTAGGCGGTGATGCACCGATCAGCGTCCAGTCCATGACCAATACTTTGACGAGTGATGTGCCCGCAACCATCACCCAAATACAAGCGCTAGAAGAAGCCGGTGCCGATATTGTGCGCGTGTCTTGCCCAGATCCCGAAAGTTCACGGGCCTTACGCGAAATCACCAAAGCCGTAGGCGTACCCATTGTTGCGGATATTCATTTTCATTATAAACGCGGTATTGAGGCTGCCGAAAATGGTGCCGCCTGCCTGCGGATAAATCCTGGGAATATTGGCGGGGTCGAGCGAGTGCGCGAAGTGGTCAAGGCGGCGCGGGATAATGGTTGTTCTATTCGTATCGGCGTTAATGCGGGCTCGCTAGAAAAAGAACTGCTAGATAAATACGCAGAACCATGCCCCGAAGCTATGGTCGAGAGCGCCCTGTTGCACGCGAGAATGCTGCAAGACGAAGATTTCCACGAATTTAAAATATCTGTCAAAGCATCGGATGTATTCCTGACGGTCGCCGCCTATCAAGGCTTGGCGGATGCCATAGACTGTCCGCTCCATTTGGGCGTCACCGAGGCGGGCGGTCTGCGCATGGGCGGTATAAAATCGGCTATCGGCATGGGTAGTTTATTATGGGCGGGGATTGGCGATACCATTCGCGTCTCTCTCTCTGCGGATCCGGTGGAAGAAATAAAAACCGGATATGATATTCTGAAATCTCTGGGTCTGCGCACGCGTGGTGTCAATATCATCTCTTGCCCGTCTTGCGCCCGCCAAGGCTTTGACGTCATCAAAACCGTAGAAGCCCTAGAAAAACGCCTTGCCCATATCCACGAACCTATTTCCTTGTCCATCATCGGTTGTGTCGTCAACGGCCCCGGCGAAGCTGCCTATACCGATATAGGCTTCACTGGTGGCGCCGCAGGCTATGGCATGATGTATGCCGCCGGAGACAGAACCGGCAAAACCAGTAATGAAGACATGGTCGAAGATATAGTGGCAAAGGTAGAAGAACGCGCAGAAATATTGCGGGCGGAACGCGCAATTGCAGACAAGTAACTTGACTCTCAGTGCTTTAATGCCAACATTTTGGCTATGTTAGTGCTAAATAAATTTAATTGGATACACCCCCCATCCCCCCTACGGGGCACTTCCCCCGTAAAAAACGGAGGAAGGGTAGAATTGTTCAATGATTGTGTGTTGGTTTCAGTATGACCACTAATCTCCCAGCCACTATCCCGTCCCTTGCGCGGGCATTTGAAGCTGAGCGCGAGGACTTGCGGGCGCTCATCACCAGTGAGGACTTGTCGTCCCAAAGGGCCGTGTCCGCAGCACGGCGGGCGCTGGACCGCACGGGGGATATATTTGCCAAAACGACGGACGATATACACATACAAAAAGCCGGGCTGTGGTTACTTGAAATGGTCAAGTCCGGAGCAGGGGTCTTGGATAGAGGGGCAAGCGCCGATGTGGTGTGGCGCGAAGTGCCCAACATTTCGCCGCGCGTGATTGCGGGCAGTAGCCTGTTCTACGGCGCGGCTTTGTTCTTTGGCCTCGCGGGTTTGTTGCAAGGGTCTGGCCTGACTATATTTGCGGCGGCCGTTATGGCGGCGTTGCGGTTTTTTGACCCCAAAGATTGGAAAAACTTGCTGGGGAAAATACCGTTTATTGGGCGCGGCAAGCAAAAACTACTTGAAGCCCCGGACGGGCATAGATTTCTGGCTGATGCGCATGTGTCTGTCGAAGCTGCGGGCTATGTGGATGCGCTGGCCGAAGCTTTGCGCACGGCGGATCATATATTGCTACGCTTGGCTGAACCGGTGACAGAAAGCCAGTGGACGGACGATGGTCGGCTGATGGGTTTTGTACAAGGATTGCTTGAAGCGCAATCCGTGGATGATGGGCATTTTGCTTTGAAATTAGTGGGCAGCGAACTAGAGAGCATTTTGAATGCGGACGGGATTGAGGTGGTCAATTATTCGCGCAGGACTGCAAAATATTTTGATATTCTTCCGGCGCTGGACTTGGAAGATGGCAAAACCAAGCAAGCGGCTCCGGCACTTTTGCAAGGAGATAAGGTGTTACGGCGCGGCACGGTGTGGCAAGCATGAGCAGTGATAAAAAACAGATAGAATTTATCGGCTATGATCTCGGCCACGGGGAAACCGCAGTGGCGCGGGCTTATGGCGGTTCATCGCGCGAGCCTGAAATTATTGAACATGCTGGTGAGAAAAGCTTTGTCAGTGCAGTCGCGCGCAATAAATCCGGTGTGCGGATTGGGGCGCAGGCGGTCAATATGGCAGCGCTTGGGAAAGGCAAGAATGAGATTTGGGTCAAGTTTAAGAGCCGTGACTTGAACGATATATCAACTGAAATCCCGACGCGTTTGTTTACGCAAACTCTGTTTAAGGACTTGGCCGCAGATAAGAAAATTGATGGCCTCAAAACCAGTCGGTTTATTGTCGGTTGCCCATCTGGCTGGGACGCGAATGACCGGGATGTGTATAAGGGTTTGATGCAAAAATCTGGCTTATGGACGGTGCGCATAGTCCCTGAAAGTCGCGCGGCATTGATGACCGCGCTTGAGCAGGGCTATCTATCATTAGAGGCCGCAAGGTCGAGCGTACTTATCGTCGATATTGGCTCGTCGACCACGGATTTTACCTATTGCTATGATTTGGAAGCCGAAGATGTTGGCCATAATATCTTGGGTTCGGGCTTGCTCGATACCTTGATTCTGGAGCGTAATTTGGCGCGCCAGCCCGAACGTAAAAAGATAGAAAAACTGATTGCGAAATATCCCTGGTATAAACCCATAATGGAATATTGGTGCCGCTTGGCCAAGGAGCAATATTTTAATGGCGCCCAAAAGGGAAAGGGTGCGGCGGTTGAAATCATCCGCAGGCTCCCTGTAGCGGGCGGTGTTTTGTTTGAAATCCGCATGGACAGCACCGATGCGGACGCCATTTTAAAAGCCAAGATAAAGGCGCTGAACGGGTTTTCTTGGCCGGAGACATTTAATTATGCGCTTAAGGAATCGGTTGAGCGGCTCGGCGGGCGGCATCCGCAAACAGTATTATTAACGGGCGGGGCATCGCGCTTGCCTTTGGTAGCACCAGCTTGCGAGAAAGCGTTCCCGGGTGCGCGGGTGGTGCGCGGGGCGGAGCCAGAATTTGCCATTGCCCGAGGCCTGGCTTGGCTGGGGCGGTTTGAATATTTGCATGGTAGTTTTAAAACCGCCATTGGTGAATTGGTCAAAGACGGCGGCCCTGTATTCGCCAAAGCCCGCGCCGCCAGCAATAATCTCGGGGATGTGTTGGCGCCCGTATTGGTGGACGCGCTGATTGAGGCCTGTGTCGTGCCCGCCTTTGGCGATTGGCGACGCGGCGAGATTAAAGCCCTCAATGATGTAGAAGACGCACTCAATAGGCGGGTGGCGGAATGGCTATCCAGCGACGCGGCCAAGAAAACATTGCGCCCGGCCATTGAAGACTGGTTCGCTGGCCTGCAACGCAATATTGAACAAATCACAGACCCTTTATGTCGTGACCATAATCTGCCCGCTATGGTGTTGTCCTTGGATGATAGCACCCATGTAAGCAAGCACCTTGAGGGTCTCAGTGTGGCGGCACCCAAGGTCACCAGTCTTGAAAGTGATACGGCCTTGGCCGGCACAACGATTTCTGCCATACTTATTGGGGTACTGCTCTCCCAAGCCCATTTGTTGGCGCCATTACTGGGTAGTCCTATCGGCATGGCTATTGGCGGTGTGCTGGGTTTGGGCAGTTTTATCTTTGGCAAGAAGGCGCTTGAGGGCAAATTACGCGCCGCCAATGTGCCCGGCGTCATGCGTATGCTGCTGACGGATGGTCGCGTGCGCAAGGCGGCTAAAAAACAACGGGGTGAACTGATTGCTGCCGTCGCCAAAGCTTGGAACGAAGAAGCGTCCGAGCGGTTTGCTGACGAATTGGTCGCAACTTTGAACACGGCATTTATAGAGCGGGCAGATGAACGCGCCGTCTTGTTTTTATTGTAAAGGGCGGCTAAAGGCAGATATGCGCGATCGTTTTTTCTATCCATTATTGGTATTGGTTATTGCTGGGATAATAGGCTTGGGACTATTGCCGGGTATTCGCCATACGAATTTATACCCTGTAGATATAGTTGCAGAGGGATATTTATTAGAGGGCGCGGATTTGCAAAAACTCACCGCAGCACCCGGCACGGCAATTAGCTTTGTGGACGGGGTCGCAGACCTACCTTTGCTCGCCGTATTATCAAGTAATAATCCTCGCCGATTTGCCCCGGCTTCTGCGGGCGTGTTCGGCACGCTTGGCCCCAATTACGAAGCCGGGTTTGGTGGGCACACTCTGGAAATAACCATCACAGCCCGCGCGGGTCGCGCCAAACCTCTGGACACATTCAAAGCCGGATATTTCACTGTCGGGGTCGGGGATAGTGGTTGGCAGAACTTCACCCTATCAGAAGATTTCGCAGACTATAAATTTACCTTCAAAACCAATCCGCCCAAGGGTGATCCCGGCAATGATTTTGTTGGTATCTGGCCGGGCGATGCAGGCACAGGCGAAACCATGGAGCTTAAGTCCATCCGCATAGAGGTGTTGCAATAAAACTGCATGACGCTTGACGAAAGCTTAGCGGCAACCTACATCAAGCCCATGACTATTCGACCCATATTAACTGTGCCCAATCCCGTGCTGAAACAGCGCTCTAAACCTGTTGCCAAGGTAACAGACGAGACCCGTGCGCTCATGGATGATATGCTAGAGACAATGTATGCGGCGCCGGGCATTGGTTTGGCGGCTATTCAAATTGGAGAACCGCTCAATGTTATCGTTATGGATTTGAGTAAAGACGACGAAGACCCCAATCCGCAATATTTTGTCAATCCGGAAATCTTAGAGCAGGCCGAAGAGCAAAAGCCCTATGAAGAGGGTTGTCTCTCAGTGCCGGACGTGTTCGATGAGGTAGAGCGCTCGGCGCGGGTCAAACTCCGCTATCTGGATTATCACGGCAAAGAAGTGGTCGAGTGGGCCGAAGGTTTATATGCCGTGTGTATCCAACACGAAATGGATCATCTGAACGGGGTCTTGTTTATAGATTATCTGTCGCGTCTCAAACGCAAACGCGCTGTTAAGAAAGTACAAAAGGCGGAGAAATTTGCCGAAAACATTAAAGACGCAAGCTAATGAGCTTGCGGGTCGTGTTTATGGGTACGCCAGAATTTGCCGTACCGTCGCTTTCTGAAATTTTAGCTGCGGGGTATGATGTGGTGCGCGTTTATACCCAGCCGCCGCGCCGGGCAGGGCGGGGCAAATCTTTGACCAAAAGCCCTGTGCATCAGTTCGCAGAGATAATGGGTATCCCTGTGGAGACACCAAAGAGCTTTCGTAAACCTCGTGTGATTGATGAGCTTGAAAATTTAAATGCGGATGTGGCTTGTGTGGTGGCCTATGGACAGATTTTACCTAAGCGGGCATTGGCCGCGCCCCGCTATGGGTGCCTGAATTTACACGGCTCTAAACTGCCGCGTTGGCGCGGCGCAGCTCCGGTGCAGCGTGCTATTATGGCGGGCGACACGGAAACGGCGGCGCAGATTATGCAGATGGATGTTGGGCTGGATACGGGGCCGATATTGCTGTCGGAAATTATCCCCATTACGGCGCAAGATAATGCGGCGACGCTCTCGCAGCGCATGTCGCGTATTGGTGCCGGGCTGTGGCCACGGGCTTTGGCGGCGCTGGAGCGGGGGGCTTTAACACCAAGTGCGCAAGTCGGCGCACCGACCTATGCGGCCAAAATAGATAAAGTCGAAGCCCGGTTGGACTGGCGCAAGTCCGCCCAAGAATTAGAATATCAAATTCGCGGCCTGTCGCCTTTTCCAGGCGCATGGTGCGAATTGCCGGGACGCAAAGGGAATGAGCGGGTGAAGATACATTTGGCACAAGTCGAAGCTGGTTCTGGCGTACCCGGAACGGTTTTGGACGATGCATTATTGATAGCCACTGGCACAGGTACTGGCACAGGCGCTCTACGTTTATTGCGTCTGCAACCTGCGGGGAAATCGGCCATGGACGCTGCGGATTATTTGCGCGGGCGACCCGTTAGCGCAGGCACAATACTCACATGACCCGCTATAAACTCACCATAGAATATGACGGCGGTTCGTATTTTGGTTGGCAACGACAAAAGGATCAACCGAGTATCCAGCAGGCAATCGAAGAAGCCTGCATGGCTCTTGACGGCAAACGCCCGACAGTGTTCGGCGCTGGGCGCACGGATAGTGGTGTGCATGCTTTGGGGCAAGTGGCGCATGTAGATTTGGTTAAAGGCATTCGTGCAGACAAGGTGCGCGACGGGCTGAATTATCATCTCGCCAATCACCCAATTACGATTTTGGACGCGCAAATGGTGGATGATGAATTTCATGCCCGTTTTGACGCGACTTCGCGCACCTATCTATACCGTATCATTGACCGCCGCCCAAAACTGGCTTTGGACAGGGGACGTGTCTGGCGATTGCCAGTCAAGCTGGACGCGGACATCATGCACCATGCGGCGGGCGGCTTGCTCGGCAAGCATGATTTCACCACTTTTCGCGATAAGCAATGCCAGTCTAAATCACCCATAAAAACTCTGGACGAATTGACGGTCATGCGTGTGGGGGCAGAAATCCATATCCACGCCAAAGCCAAATCGTTTCTGCACCGACAAATACGTTCTATTACGGGAACATTGGCCGAGGTCGGCATGGGCAAGTTAACGGCCAAGGGCGTCATGGATGCCCTAGCCGCCCGCGACCGCACCGCCTGCAGCCCAGTCGCACCCCCAGACGGTTTATATTTAATGGCGGTGGGATATGAAGAATAGGCTCGGTATAGTTTTTTGCTTTGGATTCATTTTATCTGCATGTGCAAGTGTGGAAACACGCCTGCCTGTTCCGTCGCCTACGCAGTTGGCAATGGAGACGGGCAGCCAAGAGGCTGAGGCCTTTGCTAGATATTTGAAAATGCGCAAGCGTCTCGACAAAGTCAGTGCGCCCATTTTGGCGGCCAATGCAGAATTGTGCAAAAAAAACCGCGCAGATTTTGGTGTAGTTACCCACGCAAAAAAATCCTATCCCAAGCATTTGCGCGCGGCGGCGAGCCGACACCTAGGGGCAGAGGATAGCCCAATAGTCTTGTTGGTGCGAGAGGCTAGCCCTGGGGCTAAAGCCGGAATTAGGCGCGGCGATGTTTTGATCAATGCTAAGGGCAAGCCGATTTCTGCCTATGACAAAAGTTTGAAACATGCAGACAATGTGCATATTCGCCGGGCGGGGATGGACATGAAAATTCCGCTCAATGGGGATAGGGTGTGCGATTATGCAGTGGCGTTAAAAATGTCTGGCGCGGTTAATGCCTATGCTAATGGTAAGTCTATAGTCGTCACCACGGCCATGATGGACTTTGCGGGTAGTGATGACGAACTGGCTTTGGTGGTCGGGCATGAGCTTGCTCACAACACTATGGGGCATGTGCGCAAGGCGATTTGGAATACGGTGATTTCAGGTTTTGCCACCCGTACTACTAGACCGTTTGAGAGCGAGGCCGATTATATTGGGCTGTATTATATGGCGCGGGCGGGTTATAAATTAGACGGCGTGGAAGACTTTTGGCGCAGGCTGGGTGTTACATATCCCAAAAGCATAGTGCGGGAAAAAACCCATCCGGTAACGCCAATGCGCCTTTTGGCTATCCGCCTAGCTGTTGCGGAAGTGGAAGCCAAGCGGGCGGCGGGCACGGCATTACTGCCGAATTATTTGCCGGGCAAGAGGCCAGATTATGGGCAATAATTTGGCGATATTATTGGCGGGCTTGTTGCTCATGGCTTGCGCCAGCACACCACAATCCCTGACATATCGCGAGCAGCTTGATATTTATAAAGACATGAAAATCCGGCTGTATCAGGTAGGTATTCCGATAAAACTAGCTGGTGTGGGTGTGTGTAGTAAAACCCGTATAGATAAGGGTGTTTTATACCATAAATTGCGCGACTATCCTGAAAAGTTACGGCCCGTTGCGCAGAGTTATTGGGGGCTTGGGGCGGATGATACAATTTTATACGAAGGGCAATCCGGTCATGTTTCCGCGTGCCAAGCGCCCCTCGTCCTGGATTATGATACAATACCCAATGCCTATACAGATGGGGACAATATTTTTGTGACATCTGGATTGCTCAATGAAATAGATGACCTAGCTCTTTCTCTCATCATTGCCCATGAGTTAGCGCATATTGCGCTCAAACATGTTGATAAGGAGCCGTCAGAAACACTGGAACGAGAAGCGGATAGAATGGCGCTTTTTATTTTGGCGCGGGCAAAACTGGATTACCGCAAAGCCGCCTTACAAGATGTGGCCAGCAAACCACCCCATATTTACGCAGGCCAAAAATACCTGGATACAAGCAAACGGGCAGACCATTTCCGTGGGGTGATAGGGGAGATTGAAAAATTGGAGGAAGAGGGGAAAGCGTTGGTGCCTTAGCTTGTTCCCTTAGGAACTTTATCCCTTATCTTATTGCTACAGCGCTATTATTTAATTTTTTATTTGTTAACGGGTTAAGACCTTACTTCTTCTCCCGTTTTTACGGGGGAAGTGCTGGAGTGAAGCGTAAGCGATGGGGGCAGGCGTTATAGTCTTGCGCTTGACAAGAATGTGTCCCCCCATCGAGTGCCAAGAGGCGCCCACTTCCCCCATAAATGGGGGAAGGAAAGTTATGGCAGGAATTATATCCCTAACCCTCAACCTCGGCCAGAACTGAAATCGTGTAAACCTTTGGCGATTTTATGGTCTTACCCTCGGCATCTTTTTCCGCTGGAATATATATGGGTGGGCGGGCGAAGGTTAGGGTGAGGGGGATTTGTTTGACGCCTGTGGGCATGTCGGCATTAAACAGCATTACATGCAAGCCGCCGCGCTCAAATTTTGTGGTTTGCTTGGGCAGGATTTTCACAGATTTAACTCTGCGCATTTTCATCATACCGTCTTCGTGCAGATGTGTATGT
>Ga0256839_1004668_pt1 | contig 13234 bp, 10 predicted proteins | sample 354166metaG_FD_185968 | JGI IMG/M metagenome (GOLD analysis project Ga0256839, IMG submission 185968) | Hydrothermal vent microbial communities from Mid Atlantic Ridge, Atlantic Ocean - 354-166 | ecosystem: Environmental > Aquatic > Marine > Hydrothermal vents | place: Atlantic Ocean: Mid... | reverse complement strand
CGAGAGGCCGGGACGCAAGGAGTTCCTTTCCCGTGAGCTTTTCAATCAGATAGCTCTCGACCGCCAGTGCCTCCCGCTCGTTGATATAGGCCTTGTCGGCAAAGTTGCCGCTGTCGGGTTCCCGCAGGCGGTGCAACGTTTCATAGGCCACGGTGTAGTGCTTGGTGGGAGTATCCCGCAGATCCAAACCGGCGGCTTGTTTGCTTTGGCCGTCGTGGCAAGAGACGCAGTGCCGATTCAGAATGGGCTGAACATCGCGGCGAAAATCGACCGTGAGCTGGTTGGATCGTCCGGGCTCGCTGTTGTAGGGAGCTCGCCGTACTTTGGCGACCGGATCCCAGGTTGCCAACACGCGCGAGGCCGACGAAACGACATCGGGAGGTCCGAGCGCGTGTTGCGACTGCCCGGTCAAGGCTCCATGACATCCCGAGCAGAGGGTGGGAAAGATCTTCCGTGGAATGGAGAAGGTGAGCTTCTCTCCCGGTTGCAGATAGAACCAGCGATTCATCGAGTGCAGCGCCATGCGGTCCCGATTGAGCCCTTGCACGATCAGCGGTACTTCGGTGGGCACGCGAGCGTAGAAGCTACCGTCGGGCTCGAGCGGTATTTCGGCGATGATCCGCTTGCGGGTGTGGATGCCGAGACTGATGCGCGTCGCGAAGGGATCCTCGTTGGGAGCGGATATGCGCTCGAGGTCGGCCTGTCGGAGTGGTTCCTGAGCGATGATTCGCACGTAGTGAAGAGTCTGCTCGGGAACGTAGGGCCGGGGTAACGGACCTTCCGGGCCGACGCGAAAGTCGCGGGGACCGACTGGAGCGAAGTGGGTTAAGAAGGATTGCAAGAGCGGGTAATCGTAACACTCCACTTCTCCCGGCAATCCGTCGGGGTAACGAAGGACACCATGCATCGGCTGCGGCTTTTTGCCGTCCAAGCGGACAGCGAACTTCTGATGGGTTTTGGGGTGCTCCTTGAGACGCACCATGACGGGGCGGGGGTAGTACTCGGCGTGGGAGTCCGTGGAGGCAGCCTTCACATCGCTGATTCGGAACGAACCGATGGAACGGCCGTCGGGCGACTGCGGCGATCCGTCGAAGCGGAGGTGGGCGATGTTCCAGTCGGGGTCGGCTTGCGGATCGAGATGGTCCAGCCCGGCGGCAGTTCGCGAGAGCAATATCGTGCCGTCGGGGAGCGGGAAGGCATCGCGGATGCTGCCACCGGGCGACTGGCCCGTAAAGGTCACGGCTTGCGGACCCGTTTCGGGAAAGAACCGGACCATGGCGGGAAGGAAACGCCGAGAGGACGATCGCAGCGGGCGTCCCAACACTTGGCCCTGCTCGGAAACGGGGATGTTGTCGACCGGGTTCTCCGGCTCGATGTGGACACCGAACCCGTGATCGACCAACATCAAGGCTCCGCCGCCCCACAGGTTTCGCGGATCGAGCACGTGGCGGATCTCCAATCCCTGCGGCATCTCGCGAGAGTCGATGTACAGAGGATAGCGTGACCGGTTGCCGCCCTGGATGTGGTAGTCGAATCCTCCTGCCATCACTCGGAAAATGGCTCCGTTGAACACCGGGCGATCCGCCTGAAAACCGACGTTGCGCACCGATGTGAACATCACCTCGCCGGTGGTGCGCATCGTAGGACGACGTTCCTGAGCCGATGTGAATGTCATTCGCCGGGCGCTCGCGGAAAAGGCGCGTTGCGCGTCGGCGTCGGCGCTGGGGACCAGTCGCCAGATATCGTAGGCGGGACGATAGTCCGCGCTCGGCTTTTCGATCACGTAGACGGTCCGCCGATCGACGGGTCCGGGCAGGGGACGGTCGAGTTCGAAACGGGCGCCGACGACACTGGCCTCGTCGCGCAAGTGACGGACGATCGTCCGCCACTCCCCTTTGTGCGGACCATCCACCACATACAGTCGTCGGCCGTCGAACGTGCCGGGCTTCTCCGTTCGCTGTGCGTCGATCAGCAGTTTGCCGTCGCCGCCGTCCGCTTCGCCAAGCAATGCATATGCGTCGGAAGCCGTATAGTCTCCTGCCGCGTTGGTAGCATACGTGATCGCTACATCGTCGAGTTGCCAGCCTTCGGCGTCGTTGGGGCCGGGCGAATAGATCGGGTCGACGCAGTGAATGAGCACTCCATCGCTGCGCCGTTCTGCATGAAAGGTCAACGGTTGGAACGAGTCGGTCACGTAGTCGAGGTTTTGATCCAACTCGAACTGATACAGGCGAAATCCCTCTTCTTTCGATGTCCTCATGGAAAACACGACGGCTCGACCGTCGTAGCGAACGTCGAAGGAGTGGATTTCGGCGGGACGATCTCGGTGAAAGCGGGCCGTGAGGTTGATGGCCGCGGCCGTGCTCGAATCGAGCGTGGCTTCGTCCTGCAGCTTGAGCAGAAAAATGTCCGAACCGGGATAGAACGTCTCCAGATCGAAGAAACGGCGCGGCTGATGCCGTGGCCCGCGAATGAACAAGATTCCCTCGAGTTTCCCCAGATCGTGCAGTTTGATGGTGCGGGCCTGGGAGTCGAGTCGGCTGGCCAGCGCTGCCTTTTCCAGGCTCAACCACGCGAGGATTCTTTGCACGTCGGGATCTTCCAGGTCCTCGAAGAACTGGATATTGCCGCCTCGCTGGTGGACGCCCCCTTTTTCCAATGGCAGATTCTTCGCCAGCAGCCGGCTCAAGTGCAGATCTCCGCCGAGGTTGGCGAATCGACTTTTGACCCCCAGCATTTGGCGGTGATTGTGCAGCACGGCTCGAGTGGAAAAGTCTCTTCGTGGATCGAGTGTGCCGTCCGGCGCAGGTAAAGGCGGCTCCAGTTTGAGATCATTGAAGACGGTTGGTCCGTGACACGACCGGATGAAACAGCCGTTCCGCACCAGCACCGGGAGAATCTCGTCGCGAAAGAAAATTTGTGGTTTGCTCAACTCCCCTGCCGGCTGGGAGTGCAACGCGACTTCCGTCTCGACCCAACGATAGAGCGCTTGAAAGTCGGGGTCATCGTTGCGAGTGAATACGTCGAGTCCGCGATGCGGGATACCGCCCAGATCCAACGCCAGTGGAGCGCGAAGCAGGGGACTGAAGATCGGCCGTTCCGCGTACTCGATGCGGTTGGCTCCGGCAGCATGAGTGCTACCTTCTGCGTGGTGCCCTCGAACAACTTCGAAGACTTGGATCCGTGTCGGTTCGTCACGAGGGATCCGCCCCTGCTCGAGATCCATGGGAAAGAAGAAAAAGGCCGACTGTTCGGGATCCTTCTGGATTCGAACGAAATCGGATGGGGCCACGGCGTGGCAACCGACTCCGCACCGCCGCTCGAGTACCGGCACAACGTCTCGGCAAAACTGCAGAAACGACTCGCGGTCTTCCTGCTTCAACCCGACGGGAACGACGTGGGGAGCTGCATTTTCCGAGCGGTCGGCGCATCCGCAGAGCAAAGCCAACAAAAGCTGCGCCGGCACGACGGTCCTGTGGAGATACCTCTGCATGACACCGTCTCTTTCCAGGAGGACGATCGATCGACTCTGTTCGCGCGTCAGGTCAGGTGGGAAGCCGAGTTGCCGGCGGGAACGATCTGGGAGCCTGTAACCAACGGGTCTGCTAGGCCGCGGATTCTTCGATCGGTTGCGTGCGGCTAGCCGTCGCGTTCCAACCCTCCAGTTCCATTTCATCCGTGCCCCTTGGCCGTGACCGGGCGGGTAAAACTAAATAAACTGAGTCTAGTATAAAAGAATCGGTCAAGCCGTCAAGTGGGGCTGTCGCCCCGGAGATCCGGAGCATATCACGCGACAATGCTGCGGGTAGATTCTGGACGGGTGCCTGCGCCGACGGATCTTGTCCGGATCGAGTATCTGTTGAAGCCAGGGTTCGACTCTGATATTCTTGGGGATCGCCAAGGGGGTGGGGTTGGTTGTCGATGCGAGTGATGCGGATATGAGCGAATGACCATTCGATTTCGATGCGAACATTGCGGGCACGCGATCGAGGCGCCGGAGACGTCGGCCGGCCAGCGCAGCTTTTGTCCGAAGTGCGGAGGCGCACTGACGATTCCCTTGCTGACCGAGGAGTCTTCCGAGCCGCCCGTCCTCGATGTCGAGGCGACGCAATACCGGCCGCCTCTCGACGACATCGAGGCGACGCAATATCGGCCGCCAGGCGCCGGCGTGAGCCGATCGCCGTTTGACGGTCAACCAACTCGCGGAGCTGGTTCGCAGGATCCCTACCAGACGCCGCGAACCGAGCCGGGGGCTCCTTATGCGTATTCGACATCTTCGGCCGGATCATCGAATTCGATGGCGGTCGTGGCGCTGGTATTCGCCTTGTTGTCGATCACGATCGGATGCTGTTGTTGGCTGCATGTTCCCTTGTCGATTGCCGCAATCGTGATGGGCGTGATCGGGCTGCAGAACTCGAAGAAGACGGGAGGCGCCGGTCGCGGGATGGCCATCACGGCGATTGTGATCGGCGCAATCGCATTTGTGTTCTACACCGCCTTGGCGGTGTTGGGACTGGCTCTTCAGTTGCAGCAGTTCGGGGAGTGACGTCGCGTTGCGGCAGGCTGCAGTGCCGGAGGCTGTCGCACGACTCAGCCCTGAAACGCTCGCTGGGCTTCGGACCAGATTTCTTCCCAGACGCAACCCGCCCACGACCAGCCGACGCCGAATCCGACCAGCAGATTGCGTTTGCCCGGCGTCAGCCTGCCTTCCTTCCGCATCCGCTCGATCAAAATGGGAATGGTCGAGGACACCGTGTTGCCGAAGTCGCGCAGCATGATGGGCATCGTTTCGTCGTCGAGCTGCATGCGCTGCTGGAGTTGAGCCAGCAGCTTGTACGTCGCCTGGTGAAAGAGATAGTAATCGATCTGTTCACGGGTTGTGTCGGCTCGCTCCAGTATGTTGGCGACGAGTTCCGGAATGGCGGCGACCGTGAAGTGCATCAGGCTGGGGCCGTCCATGTACAAGGCGCTGGGCCAGCGTTTGCGGTGGCGCGGTTTGAGTGCGTCTTGGGGAGGGCGGTGCCCGCCTTCGGTTACCAGCAGCGTGTCGGCTCCCGAACCGTCGGTTCCGTATTGAAACCCGCTCAAGGTCTCCCGGTTGCCGGCTTCGATGAGTGTTGCGGCGGCGGCGTCGCCGAAAATGGTGCGCAAGCTGCGGTCGGTGGGATCGATGTACTTGGAATAGGTCTCGGCGGTGATCAGCAGCACTCGGCGGACGGTGCCGGTCCGGATCAACCCGTCGGCCAGCGAGAGGCCGTAGACGAAGCCGGAGCAGCCGAGATTGAAATCGAGCGACCCGGTCGACGTGGGAAGCCCCAGCCGATCTTGCAGCAGGCAGGCGGTGGTGGGGAGCGGGTAGTCGGGCGCCTGCGTGCACAGCATGAGGAAGTCGATCGAGTCGCGATCGATCGAGTACTCGGCGAACAGCTTCTCGGTGGCCGCCACGCCCAGATCGGACGCGCATTCATCCGGAGCCGCGATATGCCGCCTGGCGATCCCCGTCTTTTCCTCGATCGCCGCCATATTCCACTCGGGGAATTGATGTGCCAACTCCTCATTCGTCTCGATTCGCTGGGGAAAGTAGGTGGCGATCGGACCAACAGCCGCGTATTTCACGTTCGAACCGTTTGCTTGGTGGTTGCGGGAGGAAGGAAGATGTCCCTGAGATGGGAAAAGTGACACGATAGCGGTGAGTACCGGATCGGTCAATTCGGACAGCGCTCGGTCCGCTGCGGCTGAGGTGCACGATCACGATTGGTTCGCCGACTGTTTCCAGAATGCTCTGTAGCGCTGCTCCAGCGCGGCGGCCGGCCCCAGTTGTCGGCTCAAAGGAAGCGGCGGTCGTCCGCCGGCCCAGTCGGCAAGGTACCGCCGGAGCGTCTGACGGGACTGGGGGCTTTCGTGGAGCAGCCAGGCGACCCAGCTCCAGGCCGCTCGATAGTCGGCGGCGTCCATTTGCTCGAGTTGGGTCATGCCTTCCAGTCGAGTCAGTGAGGGGACGCGGCCTCGCCGTAACCGGCGCTGCAGAGGCTTCCAGTGGGGGTGCTCGCGGATCCGTTGTGGGGCTTTTACTTCGAAGTACTCGGCCAGACCTTCGTCGAGCCACAAGGGGACGAACGGCAAGGAGGCGTGCAGCAGACCGTGCGTCGCTTCGTGGCGGAGATCGGTTTCCCAGTCGGCGGAGCGGTACGTCAGGATGATGCCGGGGCCGCCGGCCTGCAGGAACAAGGCGGGGCGTCGCGGAACTCCGGGAAAGTAGGTCTGGACATACCGCTCGTACCCGGCCGCATCGGCCAGTAGAATCACGGAGACCGGAGCCCGCGGTGCCGGAAGACGCAGCGTCGCGCCGGCCGCTCGCTCCAATTCGCGAAGTGCCGCAGCATAAGGGGCTCCGTCCACAGAAAGCGGGAACGATGCGCGGATATGCCAGCACCCGACTTGGAAATGCCCGGCCCAGTCTCGTCCTCGGGCCGAGTGGCAGACCACGGATGCGACCGACATGGCCAGGCCGGCCGAGCACCAAGTGCGTCGGTCGACGGTCGGCGGAGAAAACAGAGACAGAGGCATGGTGCCATTTTGGCCGAATGGGGAGCACACGCGAGGTCGAACCGGCGCCGGCTATCCGGCTTTCCGCCAGCGGAACCACTGGGCGAATCGATAGCGGCGATGTTCTCGAGCCAGCACGGGGACGACTTCGCCGCGGACGACCCGGTAGGGATTGTCACAAAAGACCTCGATCGCGAAGTCGATGTCACTGATTTGGGCGACGCGGTGGAAGGCCCGACTCAGCAGTGGCCGGCGGGACCGGCTGCCGTGAGCATCCGAGGCGACGAAGTGGACCAGTCGTTCCGAGACCAGCCACTCGGCGAACGCCCGGATGGCGGGGCCGAACGACCCTAGGAACGCGCCGGCGGTGACTTGGATCAGGCATCCCTTCTCCACGAGCTGTTCGACCAGCGGCCATTGGCGGATCACGCGGCGATTCCGTTCAGGGTGCGTGAGAATGGGCTGGATTTGGCGAGAGGTCAACGCCTGGAGGATCGAATCGACGGGGACGATGATGTCATGAGGAAACTCGAGCAGGAGATGTTTGCCGTGGTCGGCCAGCGTGACCAGGTCGCCGCCATCGAGACGCTCGAGCAAGTCGGATTCGATCCGCACATCGGCTCCAGGCAATACCTGCAGTGAGATTCCCTTTTCTTGCAGTAGATCACGCAGCTTGTTCAGGCGACGGTGGATGCGGTCGGGCGTGTTGTGGCGATAGGCCCCGAGCTGGTGGGGAGTGGCTACGATGCCTGTCACTCCGTCAGAAACGGCAAGTTCGGCCATCGCCAGCGATTCTTGCCAGCTCGAGGCTCCGTCATCGAGGTCGGGCAGCAAGTGGCAGTGGATATCAATTAAGGGGTCCGGTGTTCCCATGACAGGCATCCTCTTGCACTAACGGTGACGGGACTCCAGGCACCGGGGGAACCTGGAATCGGAGCGACGGCCGGGAAAACCCGGGGGCCGTCCTTGCCGAACTGCGAGCCGAAGGCTACTCGTTGCTCCGTCCGATCGTCAAGAGAAACTGGTGAAACGAAGGGGGCTCCGACGGGCCGACCGCTGCACGGCTTCGGCGGTCATTCACACGTCGAGAGAGGAGCCCGCCGGGCTAGGCGCACGGATCGGTGTTTCCTGCCGGGGCCGGCTCGTTTGGTTCGGTTTCCCGGGTGTCACCGTGACTGCAGTCCCGGCGAGTATCTTTCTTCCATGTCCGCCAGGAGCACGTCGATTCCTCCCATGTAGGCCGTCGGCGGCTTTCCCCTGCGCCGCGCCATTTTCTCTTGCAGGGCCGCCGGGAGTCCCCGCAGCACGTCCGCTTCGGCGCTCTGTTGCAGGCGATGGCACCGCTTGAGCAGTTGTGCGCGGGCTTCGGCTGCCGCCGAAGCAAGACGCTTGCATTGGGACTCCGAGAGGTTCAGTTCGCGGCGAAGAGGGCTTTCGGTGAGCATCGTCAGCAACCCGTGACGCTCGACGCCGGCGAGGATCGCCAGGCGTTCGAACGTCGTCTTTTGCGGTTTCGTCAGCATGCCGAGAAGTTGGCGTTCGAGCGCGGCCTCGCGGCGCCGTTTCTCGACACGCAAGGAATCCGCAAGTCCACGGGCGATGTCGATGTTGCCTCCGACCGACCGCGATTGATAGAGCCGCGTGATTTCCTCCGTCTGACGATTGACCAGCGCAGTCCAGTCTGCTTTTGCCGACTCCACGATGTCATATTGGCTGTCGGTCAATTGGAGTGCGACGCCGATTTCTTCGTCGACTAGAAACGCGAGCAGGGCGGGAAAGCGGTCGGACTTTCCGCTGGACGATACAAGACTACCGGCGGCCGTGAGCCGAAAGGCGCGCGGAAAGCTGATAAAACGAACTACGTCATCGATGTCGCCCGAAATGTTTGCCGTATTCGGTTCAAGCTGCCGTAGCAGCAAGTCGATATTGGGGAACCGGCCGTAGCAGTAGTTGGTTCCCAGCGACCGTTTGAGCCGGGCCTTCTGCTGAGCACTCAACGGCATGAGCAGCCGGTCCACGGCGCGGACTCGCTCCACCATCATGCTCCGCCGGAGTTCTTTGGCTGCTTCTCGACTTTTCTCCCTCCAGGCAAACAGCGCCCTGGGATTCCCCTCCCAGTCGTCCTCGAACAAACTCTCGCAATAGTTCAGCAACCCCCGATTCCGGCACTCGATACGGAAAATCAGTTCCTCGGCCCTGGCACGTTGCCTGGCCGTCAGAAGTTCCAACAACTCCTTGCGCAGCGCCGCTTCGAGTTGTGAGATCTTGTCGAGGAACACTTGGACGTCTGCCGGTGCGATTTTGTCTTGCAGTTTGCGCCCCCGAGTACGGTAGGAGGTCAGGATCTTGTCGATCTTGGCCGCGTCATCCTCGCCGATACCGAGTTCCCGCCTGAGAGCCTGCTCGGATAGAATTTCACTCAGCGAGACGATCGGCCGACGAGTGCCCCTGTAGATGGTTTCGGGGCGCAGTTCCCCGGTCACCTCGAACACGAGCAGAAGCCGCGGTTGCGTGGAGGACCTCTGTTGCTTCGCCTTGAGTTGGCCGAAGCCGTTTGCGGAAGTCGATGCAGCGACGAGTGGCAGTCCGACGATCAGCGCTATTCGCAATAGGCGACTCATGGGTTCCTCCGGCGGAGATGCTGCTGAAGAGATTCCAAGTCGTAAAACACGTCGACGAGTTTTCCGTCTTCAATCATGAGATACAAAGGGGTGCGTCCCACCCACGAGATCTTGCCCCGCTCATCGAAGCCAGGCAGTCGGTAGGCGGTGATCCCCGCAGCGGGCGAATTGAACTCGCCCGGCTCGCCGGCTTTCGCGACATCGACGATTCCAAACTGCCAGTCGCCGAAAGAACGAGAGGATTGCAACGTGGTGAAACTGCGAGTCGCCTCGCGACAGCGCCGGCACTCCGACCGGACCAGCAACAGCGCCCACCGGCCTCGATTGAGCACGCGCCGTGGCTGGATCAGCGAGAAACAAGCGTGCTGGCTCAGGAGAGTCTCGCCCGGGATGTTGTCGAACGAAAGACTGATGCCTCGGCCGATGTCCCGGCCGCCGCGCGTCGGCTGCTTGCCGAAAACGTAAAATGCCGCGTACTCGTTTACGAGAGGTCGAAGGCTGATGAACCACGCGCCCGCAAACAAGGCTCCCAATGCGACGAACTCGAGAGCCCGGGGACGCCGCGTTGCAGTCGGCGGAATCGCCCAGATCAGTGCGATGATCAGGAAGACGTCCAAGCCGATCATCCAGGCCGCGGGTAACTCGACGAAACCAAAACAACCACACGACTCTTCGCCGGAGAACAAGTTGGCGATTTGGAGCAAACCGAAAACGCCGAAGGTCGCGATCGCGGTCATTCGAGACCACTGCGGGAGCCATCCACGGACAAGCCACCATGCCAGAAGACTCTCGAATGTCGCGATCAGCGCAACCGGAATGCCCGCGGGAACCCATACCGTGCCGGCCGCGAGCGGCACATAGGGGTCGAAGAACTTGAGTGCCGACGCGACGAACAAGACACCAGCCACCAGATACGGGGCGGCGCGGCGATACCGAGCCGGCAACGACCGACACCCTCTCTCACCCGACGCCGAAACAGAACCCATGCCAAGGGACTCCTAACCTAGTCCTGAAGTACCCATACCACGAACGGTACGACCGGAGAGTCTTCCAGGTCGGTGTGAAAGAGAATGGTTCGCTTCGTCGCCGACATCCCTTGTCTTGGCTCACGGACCGCTGATGGCGTGAACGTCACGATGAGTTCATGCGTGTTCTTTTTCGACAATGATGAGTCCGGACGATCCACACGTAATCCGTTACCGTCATTCTCAATCGAGGCAATTAGAAACGGTTGCTTCGCTGATAGTCTGATTCGGAGTTCCTGGGGCGATGAACCACCACCGCTAGCGAACATCTGCGCCGGCTCCACTGTGATGACCGGCGCGACGCGGATATTGACAGCAGTAAAGAACTCGTTGTTGCCGGATCGCCACACAATGCGGCCCTTGTAAACGCCGTAGGTTGGAAGTTCAGACGCGGCGACCCTCAACCGACAAGGATACTTCCTTTCCACGACATCTTCTCTCCTTGAAACAACGGGCTCGTCTACCGAGACGCTCAGGCTTTCCGGCGCCTCGTACGTCAATGTACTCCTTTGATGGTTAGGAGGACTGTAGGTCACTACCGTAAAGTCTCTCGCGACTGACTCACCAGCATCGACAGTCGTTTCAAGTTTGCGACCATGAGGCAACACAATGATCGAAGGAAATACGGAGACTGTGAGCCGACAACGAACGATGGGAACGGCGTCGCTGCCTGTTGCGATCTCGATGAATTCCGTGCGACGTCCCAGTCGATAGAGCGTGTCGAAGGCCAATGACACAGTTCCTTTCTCGCCCGGTGCAACTCTTGGCGGGTCAATTCCGGTCTCGACACAGCCACAGCTTACGTATCGAGGACGCAACAGAAAGAGATCATTTGTCGTATTGCGGAATGAAAAGGTGTGGTGTACGACATTTGTTTTCGGATTGCCGAAGTTGACGAACCAAGGTCCCACATAGTGAGACAACTCTATTGCTTTAGGCGCAGACGCCGAAGGAATCCGCGATTCGCCGCGCCGCCACACCCACAAACCTATTGCAGCGGTGGTAGCGAAGCCTGCAAAAAAACACCACCTTGGAATCGAGCCCATGGTCACTCCAGCATCGCACGACGTGGACGACGCATCAGGACCGCCAGGCAGGCGACGCCAAGCAGGATAAGGCCGATCCCGCCAAGCCGCACGAGATTCGTGGGATTCCACTCCGGAGGCACAGAAGGTCCTGATGTCACCGTCGATCCTGATGTCACCGTCGCTGACTGCGCGGGGCCGGAAGTCGGCGCAACTACACTCTTGGGATCAATCGACATCACATCGAAAACACTGTCGCGTTTCCCGGGAAGTCCTTCGATGATCGTCCCTTTCGGAACGCTGATTACGAAATCAGCGCGAGTCGGTTTTTTTCGACCGAGGTCATCGGAATGCCAGGACCGGCCGAGCCACAAACGCTTCCCGTTCCGTGCCCGCGTGTCCAGCCGGAGCACCGAAGAAACGTGCCGCGGGATGACGCAGCCATTCCCCACGACGCACAGATCGGAAAAGACCGTCCGGCTTCCAAGGTCGCCCACCTGACCGTACCGCATCTCGTACGAGTCGATACGCTCCACAACCGGATAGCGCCGGCCCATTTTGATCCAGTAGTAGTCCCTGAGACCGACCGACTGGGCCTGCGTGCCCTTGGGCGCATTCGTTACTCGCTCCACGGCCACCACCAGACGAGTCGGATCGATCTGGCGAATCGCCCACCGGGTGCGTTCGTTGTAGCCCTCGCGAGGAGAAAACGGCCGCCCGGTCGATCCGGCAACCGCAAAGAGCGGCATCGTGGGTGGCCCCTTGCAAGGAAAACGGCCCTCCAGCCCTTTTTTTGTCACCAGATAAACCGAAACCAATCCGGCACCCGTCTGCCCAACACCGAGCTTGTAGGCGGGCCGGTGTTCGACAATCACTCCATTGGCGACCGCGATATCGAACGACGGATTCGTCACAGAATTGCCGTTGCGATGAATGGCCGTGATACGCCGGTACTCCCATCGAAATGCCTCTTCGGTTTTCGCCACGAATCCATCTGCCGATTCCGGGTCTTTCGGATGAGGCTTGAGGAGTCGGTTGCCCGTCTCAGGATCGACGAACCGCCCCGCGAGCGCATCCTCGACCGTGAACGCCGCGCCGATGCGGTGCCGGTAGTGCCCACGAAATGTCACGCGGCTCATCCATTCAGCAAGCCCGGCGTCGATCGCCTCGACGATTTCCGGCATCGTGTCGGTAAAGTTCATCGGTTCCGGCCGTTCTTCGCCAGAGCCACGCGAGATGGGACCGGCCAGCGAGTGCAAAACCCCGACGATAGCGATAGCGGTCAGACGCCATCCGAGGATTCGGTGCTCAGTCGATTTCATTGGATACTCCACGCCGAGAAGAAGAAGAGAGCTTTTCGAGAATATACAACAACGCCCGCTCCGAACCCCAAATCGGGTATACCGCTTGCGACGGGACGCTTAATCGCGGCTGCCAGCCAAGAGAAACCATGACTCGATGAATGACGATGGGTCCTCCAACATGTCAGCAAAGAGAAACTCCAGGTGCCGTGAGATGTGATCTACGGGCAGTCATTGTAGCAGTCTTGGAACACGACCTGACCATTGCAAAGAAATCCCCCACACGCGGCGGTGCGATATACGTCGAATTCAAGACAAGCGGCGTAGAACCAGCTCTGCTCACAAACACACACGTTTTGCGAATCTGCGCAAAAGCGATACGGTTTCTCGGTAAAGTTCTTACGGCTGTTCCCGGTTCCTAAGAGCCAACCGCAATCGTAAACCATTGGATCGCAAGTCGCAATCGGCGCATTGCAGTCGGCTGGCCGATTGGGGGATCCCGGGGGAGCGACAAAACAGGTTCTCTTGATAATGATCTGACCAAAGGCCTTTGGAAGCAGCAGGGCCGAAAACCCAGTCATGAGTGCGGCTACGGCGAAGATACAAAGAAAACGGCGTGATGTTGTGCTGCGTGTCATTTCGCGTTCTCCTGTTTAGGTGGGAACTCCAGGCCGGACGGTCGTAAGGAAGCAAGAGTCCGGGATTTCGTGATGAGA
>Ga0256839_1004667_pt1 | contig 13235 bp, 8 predicted proteins | sample 354166metaG_FD_185968 | JGI IMG/M metagenome (GOLD analysis project Ga0256839, IMG submission 185968) | Hydrothermal vent microbial communities from Mid Atlantic Ridge, Atlantic Ocean - 354-166 | ecosystem: Environmental > Aquatic > Marine > Hydrothermal vents | place: Atlantic Ocean: Mid... | reverse complement strand
CAACGTCAACCACTGTCGTCCACCGAACCGGCTGGGCGATGCCAATTGACTCTCTGAAATTTTCGGGGCAATTCAGCACCTCGAAGGTGAAGGGGATACCCGGGAAGTCGAGGTTGCTGGCGGTCACCCTGTCGAAGCGCGCCGGCTCGCCCGCGGCCCGGTTGCGGATGCAATCCCCCACGTAACAGGCGTCGGTGGCCGGGCCACAGAAGGTGCACACGTCGTCGCAGCAGTTACCCGCTGCGCTGCAGTTCGGCGCGCAGGAGCAGGGGTCTCCATCGACGAACGGCTCGCCGCATCGGCCCGCGCAGGAGGCGGAGGGATCGTTGGCGCCGGATCGGCAGTCCGTCTCGCGGCAGTACTGGCTCCATGCGGTCGCGTCGGAGTTGGCGATCCAGGCGTCCAGGGCGGCCTTGCACACGTCCATCATGGGCCCGGTGGAGCCACAAGGGGCGCCCTCGGCGCCCAGGCAGTCGAAGTCGTCCGGGCAGCGTTCGGTGTCGAACTGACAGCAAAGCTCGGCCATGCGCTCGGTGTCGGCGCGCACGTACTGCAGGTAGCCCTGGGTGTTCTCGCAGGTGAGCTTGGCGCAGCTTGGCAGGCACGACCTCCTGCGGGTGTCGGCGTCCGGAGTGGGCTCCTCGGCGCAGCACGCAGTGACCGAGGCCATGTCGTAGGCCTCGGCGCCGAAATTGAACATGAAGGCGTGGAGCTGCTGGGTGAGGGGATCGATGTTGCCGTTGTTGACCTCGGAGATCGGCGGGCAGCCCTCGGCTGCCCGGGCACAGGGGTTGTAGTCCCAGCGAAAGTCGCCGTTGTTCGTGTAGCAGGTGGCCGGGAGGTTGCAGGAGACGTTCATGGTCAGGCCGGTGTTGCCCTGGCCTTTGCACTGATACTTGACTCCAACTGACCCCGCCTCGTTGCCGATCCCGGGTTCGGCGACCCCCACGCAACCGGTCAAGGGTTCGGGGGGCTCCGGTAACATCGGCGGCGACTCCATCGCTTGCTCGGCGTTGCAACCCGGTCCGCAGCCGCAGGCAAGGATGCCGACAGCCGGCACCATGAGCCCTATCGCCAGGTTGCACGCGCTGGCGAGGCTAGAACGAGAGAACACGACGCCCCTCCTTGTACTGTATGCTACATGATATCATACATCCCCTGCACAGGCAATGCAAGGCGTGTTGACGGGTTTGTCCTACGCGCACCGGGCGGGTCTTCCTGGAGGGCCCGAAGGGGGTGGAATTGCACGGCGCAGGTCCTCCGGGCCGTGTAGCGCCTCGGTGAAATCGCACTGTACCGCCCTGGGGACTCAATCGCGGGCGCGTGTGGGGCCGGAACGGGGGGGCCGTGCCTGCACCTCGGCCGTGACCGTAGGGGTGTCGGTTTCGGTGAGCGACCAAGCCCGTGCGGCCCCGATGGCAACGAACGTTCGAGACAGTACCGATCCCCCGAGGTGGCGGGCGACGTTGCCCGCGGGCTGGCTCCCCGGAGCACCGTGGCGTCCGGGCCTGCCCGGCGGCCGACGCTCGGCGGTGCATCCAGCGCTGGAGTTCCGGGCACGGCGACCGGGACCGGCACCGGCACCGGTACGGGAACCGAGACAGGGACGGGCAAGGGCACAGGTGCTCGTCCTGGTGGCCGTGGCCGGATCCGTATGCATTCCCGTATCCGACCACGGCCGCCCGGTCCGGATGGCGGCCAGGGTTAGAGATGGCGCGGCCCGCTGCAGGGGCGCAGGGCGGGGCCCGACGGCCGACCCTCGGAGCACCGCGGCGGCCGGAGTGACCGGCCGGCCGATGCTCGGCGGTGTGCCCAGCGGTCGTGGTCACGGGGACGGAAACAGCGACGCCCACGGGAGGGGCACCAGCATCGAGACGGCCCCCGCGGTGGACGTAACCCCTCGCGCCACCCGAAGACCGGTCCCGGGCGCGCCGGGGTGTCTGGGAAATTCCGAAGCCCCGCAGGGGCCGGGACGGGGGCCGCGGGCCGACCCTCGGAGCACCGCGGCGGCCGGAGCGACTGGCCGGCCGACGCTCGGCGGTGTGCCCAGCGGTCGTGCTCACGGGGACGGAAACAGCGACGCGCAGGGGAGGGGCACCGGCAACGAAACGGCGGCGGCGGCCGCAACCGCATACGCCACCCGAAGGCCGGTCTCGGCCGCGCCGGGGGTGTCCGGAAAACCTCGAAGCCCCGCGGCGGGCCGAGACGGCGCCGGCGGTGGCCGCACCCCCGCACGCCACCCGAAGACCGGTCCGGGCCGCGCCGGGGTGTCCGGGAAACCCCGAAGGCGCGCGGGGGCGGGCGGCGCAAGCCTCGGGAGGCGGCCCGCACGGCAGGCCATGCCCTGCGAGCTCTACTGCTCAGCACGTCCGACCGGCGGACCGCGCCCCGCGGTCGGGCGCGGGTGCTACGGGGTGGGCGGTGGGGACGAGGGGGCCGGGCGGCGGACGTCGCGGAAGCGGATCTCCACGCGGTCGCCGCTCGACTCGAAGATCTCGAGGGACTCGATGTGGCCGGCGACCGGGTCGAGCCCGACCGTGACGGCGCGGATCGGCGGCTGGAGGCTGCGGTCCGCCGGCGGCCGAAACTCGAGCCGCATCCCGCGGCCCTTCGGGATCCGAACGCGGTCGTCTGCGAACAACCTCGCCTGGGACTTCCCGGCCGGGAGGAACAGGCGGTGGAGCAGGTCGGACAACCACCGGGCCGACGGGTCGGTGATCCGTCGCGTCGCCCCCGAAGGGGTCGTGACCGTGATCTCGCCTGCGAACGTGGTCGTGGCACAGGCGGCCCCGTCCCCTTCGAAGCGCAAGGTCCCCACCGGATCCACCTCGAAGGTGCCCGCGGCGCGGTAGGGCTCGCGCAGCAGGGCCGTGTGCCGGACGAGCTCGAACCGGGCGGACAGCGGGCGTGAGGCGTCCGCGAAGGCGGCCCACAGGCGCACGCGGTTCTCCAGCCGCCGGGCCGTGCGGTCGGCCGGCGCGGGCGAGGGGGCGGCTTCGACACCGGGGCGGGCCCAAGCGAGCGCGCACAGGGCCGCGGCCAGGATCGTTCGACGCCGGCGCGCCGTCACGGGGCCCTCCGCCGGATCCGCAACAGCACCAGGTGCAGCCCGGGGGCCACGAACAACCCGACCCCCCAGGCGGCGGCGGCCCCCACCGCCAGGGCGGCCCCCTGGTGCCCCCAAAGAGGTTGGCCGGCCGCCAGCAGCGCAAGACCCGCGCCGATCTGGAACGTGCTCGACAGCAACGGCAGCTCCGGGGCGATCGTGCCGGAGCCGAGCCGCGACTCCATCGCTCGCGCGGCCGCGATGACGGCGGCGGCGCCCACCAGCAGGAGCACCGGCGCCATGTGGACGCCCAGCGGAAGCCCCAGCAACGCGGTGGAGCCCAGCACGGCGCCCTGGGCCGAAAGGCCGGCGAGCGTAGCGCCGAAGGCGACGGTGAGCCGCCGGGTGCCGATCCAGACCACGATGGCCGAAAGCCACAGGCTTGCGACGGCGGTCATGCCGAGCCACTCGTCGAAGTGCCGCAGCACGCGGCGTGTGGCCACCGCCGGTCCTTCGAGCCGTACGAGCCGGCCGTCGTCCCGTACGAGCCGGTCGGGCAGGACGGCGGGGTCCGGAGAAAGGAGCACCCAGGACGAAAGCGCCGTGGCGCCGTCTTCGGTGGTCGCCACGCGCTCGAGCCAGCGCCCCACGGGGCCGTCCCACACCGCGGTCGCCGTGGGCGGCGAACCGATCCCGTCGGCCAGGGACAAAAAGGCCCCGAACGCCCCGGAATGGAAGCCGCGGCGGTCGAGCTCCTCCCGCAGCGCCGCCATGCGGCTCGCCAGGTCGAGGCGCTCGATCCGCTCCCGCGCCCGCCGGGCCTCGTCCTCGTCGAGGACCAGGCGCCCGGGCGCCACCACCAGGTCGGCCTGCGCCGGCACGAGGCGGGCCAGGGCGGCGGCGTCGAGGCGGGCGCGCGCGAGGGCGGCCGGGCCGTCCGCCCCGACGGCCACGGCCCGGACGAGGCGGGCCGGGTCGAAGAAGGCCGCGGCCATGGCGGCTTCGTGCTTCGTGACCGCGAGCCGCGCCCGGGCCAGCCGGTCCGGCTCGACCACGGTGGCGCCCCGGGCGGCGGCCGCACCGGCGAGCAGTAGCCCGGCCGTTCCGAGCACCCCGAGCAGCGGCAGCGGGACCACGCGAAACCCCCGCCTCGGCCACACGCCCGCTCCACCGAGCAGGGACAAGAAGGCCGGCAGCACGAACCGCAGGGCGACCCCCAGCACGGCGAACGCCGCGAAGAAATGCAGGGCCACCGTGTGCAGGGCGGGGTGATCGGACAGCAACAGCGGTGCGGGCGCCGCTGCGAGCACGGCGGTCGAGGTCCAACCGCCGCCCGTGCGCCGCCAGGCGGGCAGCGCGGCCTCGGCGGCGAAGGCCATGGCGAACAACAGCGCCGGGACGCTCCACAGGTCGAGTGCCCCGACCCAGGGCAGCACCGCAACGGCCGTGAGGCTCAGGCACGCGACCAGCGCCAGCACCGGCAAGGCGCGGCGGATCGCCAGGCTCGAGGCGGCGATCCAGATCGAGGCGGCGATCCCCAGGACCCGCAGCGCGCGGGCCCGCAGGCCGCGGGTCGCGGCCGCCTCGAAGGGGCGCCGGCCGAGCACCTCGACGTCGGCCCCTACCTCCGCCACGGCCGCCCGGGCGCGCCGTTCGACCTGTGCCACCTCCGCGGCGGTGGACAGGCGCAGGAGCAGGTGTCGCCCGCCACCCGCCGCCAGGTTCCCCGTGCGCGTCCACGTTACGTCTCGGATCGAACCGATCACGGGCGTCGGGGCGGGCAGCGCGTCGCCCAGGCCGATCGGGTCGGCCCGGATCTCGTCGGCGATGGCCCCGAACACCGGTGCGCCCAGCATCGCGTAGAGGTCGTCCGCCGCCGCCGCCCGCGCCTTCGGGCGGGTCCGCGCGTCGAGGGCCGCGAGGGCCTCGTCCGTCGCGAAGTAGAGACGATGGGCGTAGGCGAAGGCGGCGAGATCGGCTTCGGCCGGCGCCTGGGGCACGATCTCGTCGGCGAAGGCCTCGACCAGGCTCGACTCCACCACCGCGGCCGCCTGGGCGCCGGCCCCCGGGGACAGCGTCACGAACAACCAAAGGAGCGCCGGGTCCGGCCGGTGAACCGCCGGCAGGTGATCGTACAGGCCGCTGGTGGGCGCAAGGCGCACGCGCCCGGCGGCGAAGGCCACTGCGCACAGGGCGAGCCACACGACGACGACGACGAGGGCCCGCCTGCGGCCGTACACCGGCTCCGTCGTGGCCGCGAACGTCGGCCCGGGCGGCGCGTTCTCTTCGGAGGCCACTTTCAACGGAGGGTACCACTTGCTATGAGGGATTTCGTGCAGCTCAACCCCGCCCAGGCCGAGGCCGTCGCCCACCGCGGGACGCCGCTGCTCGTCCTCGCAGGCGCCGGCACGGGGAAGACGCGGGTCATCACCCACCGCGTCGCGGCGCTGCTGCGAGAAGGCGTGCCCCCGTGGCGGATCCTCGCCGTGACCTTCACGAACCGCGCGGCCCGCGAGATGCAGGGGCGGATCGCCGCCCTGTGTGCGGGCGTGCCCGACCTGCACGAGATGTGGGTGGGCACGTTCCACGCGATCGGAGCCCGGATCCTCCGGCGCCACGCGGATCGCTTCGGGTTGTCGCCGTCGTTTACGATCTACGATCGGGACGACCAGCTCCAGGTGATGCGCCGCGCCGTGCGGGAGGCCGGGCACGACCCCAGGCACTACGGGCCCGCGCACATGCTCGGCCTGGTCGATCGCGCCAAACAACGCGGTCTCGGCCCCGACGAGGCCGGCCGCCTCGGCCTGCCCGATCCCATCGCCGGCGTGTTCCACGAGGTCTACGCCGCCTACCAGGCCCGCCTGGCCGCCGCCCAGGCCGTCGATTTCGGCGATCTCCTGCGCCTGCCCGTGGATCTCCTGCAGCGGCCGTCCGGCGGCGGCCAGCTCGGCGACCTCGACCCGGTCGAGCGCCTGCGGCGCCGCTTCCTGCACGTGGTGGTGGACGAGTACCAGGACACGAACCCGGTGCAGGCGCGCCTCGTGGCGCTGCTGGCCGGGCACGCCGAGCTTTGCGTCGTCGGGGACGACGACCAGGCGATCTACGGCTGGCGCGGTGCGGACGTGGCGCAGATCCTTTCCTTCCCCCGTGCGTTCCCGAACGTTCGGACGGTGCGGCTCGAGCAGAACTACCGCAGCACCGGCCACATCCTCGCCTGCGCCGACGCGATCATCGCCCGCAACCGGGGTCGGCTGGGCAAGACGCTCTACTGCGAGGCGGGCGAGGGCGCGAAGGTCCGGCTGGTCGCGTGCGCCGACGAGCGCGACGAGGCGCGGTTCGTCGCCCGCGACATCCAGGCGCGACTGGCCGAGGGGGCCGACCCCCTGGAGATCGCGGTGTTCTACCGTACCCACGCCCAGTCCCGCGTCCTCGAACAGGGGCTGCGCACCCTTCGGATCCCCGCACGGATCTACGGGGGGGTGTCGTTCTTCGCGCGCGCCGAGATCAAGGACGTGGTGGCCTACCTGGTCCTGCTCGTGCAGCCCCACAGCGACGCCCACCTCGTGCGCGTGCTCAACCGGCCGCGCCGGGGGATCGGCAAGACGACGGTCGAGCGCCTTTCCGCCGAGGCGACCCGCCGGGGCACCAGCGTGTGGGACGTCCTGCGCGAGCCCGACGGCGCGGGGCTCGGGGCCGCCGCCCGGCGCAAGGTGGGGGCCTTCGTGCAGCTCCTCGAAGCCCTGGCCGAGGACGCCCGCGGGGTGTCCCTGGGCGACCTGCCGGCCCTGGTGGTCGAGCGCACGGGGTACGATGCGGTCCTCGACGACGGGACGGAGGAGGAAGCGGCCGCCCGCCGCGAGAACCTCCTCGAGCTGGCCGGGGCCATGCACGCCTTCGAGCAGGAGCACCCCGGGGCGGATCTGCCGGCCTTCTTGGAGCAAGCGAGCCTCGCCACCTCCGAACAGACGCCCGACGACGCCCCGAAGGTCTCCTTGATGACGGTGCACGCGGCCAAGGGGCTCGAGTTCGAGCGGGTCTACCTGACCGGGCTCGAGGAAGGGGTGTTCCCCCACGCGCGCAGTCTCGACGAGCCGACGGCCCTCGAGGAGGAGCGGCGCCTGGCCTACGTGGCCCTGACCCGGGCCAAGCGGCACCTGGTGCTGTCGTTCGCGGCCGAGCGCAACCTGTACAATCGCTACGCGACGAACCCGCCGTCGCGATTCCTGCGCGACCTGCCGCCCCGGTCGCTGGACCCGGACGGGCCGCGGGCCGAGGCCGTCGTCGGCCGCCGGTCGCGCCCGGCCGCCCGCCCCGTGCGATCCGAGCCCGCGCGGTGGGACGAGGACGTCGTGCTCGACCCCGGCGTGGAGGCCGACCTCGACCTCGACCCACCCGTGCCCGACGGCGAGGGGGTGCCCCTGTACGTGGGGATGGCCGTGGACCATCCCACGTTCGGTCGCGGGGAACTGCTCGGCTGGTCGGGGGTCGGGGCCGACCTCAAGCTCCGGCTGCGCTTCGTGGGGACGGGGACGAAGACGATCCTCGCGCGGTACTGCCGGCCGGCGTAGGCTGCCGAGCCCGTGGCGGGATCGGGCGGCCGTGGCCAGAGCCCCGGGGGTTGCGGCCGGCGGCCGGGGCGGCTAGGTGGGGGACGTGCCGACGAACCGAGACGGGGTGCCCGGCGAGGCGGGGGCCTGGCTCGTGCGCCGGGAGAAGGGCAGCAGCCTGGGGATCCGCGCCCTGTTGCGCTGGACGGACTGGACGGGGCGGGCGGGGGCGCGCCTGCCGCTCGCCCTCATCGGCGCCTGGTACACCGCGTTCCACCCCGACGTCCGCCGGGCCTCGCGGCGCTATTGGACCCATCTGACCGGGCGCGCCTCCCTGCGCGACACGTACCGTCAGGTCTGGACGTTCGCGGCCACGACCCTCGACCGCGTGTTCTTCCTGACGGGGCGGACCGAGGGCTTCGAGGTGACCTGCACCGGGATCGAGCACCTGCACGCCCTGCGGCGGGCCCGGCGCGGCGCGCTCCTGCTCGGCGCCCACCTGGGGAGCTTCGAGGCCGCCCGGATCGTCGGGCACGAGCAGGACTTTCCCATCGACATCCTCGTGCACACGGCGAACGCGCGCCGGATCAACGCCTTCTTGCGGGCGGTCTCACCGCGGGCCGTGGCGCGGGTCATCGAGGCCGACCCGAACGATCCGTCGTACATCTTCCGCGTACAGGAGCGTCTCGAAGCGGGGGCGATGGTGGCGGTGATGGCCGATCGCGTGGGGCTCAACGAGCGGGCGGCGGTGGTGCCGTTTCTGGGGGGGCGCGCGGCCTTTCCCACGGGCCCGTACGCCCTGGCCGCGGCCCTCGGCGCGCCGGTGTACCTTACGTTCGGGTTGTTCGAGCCGCCCCAGCGCTACCGCCTGTTCTGCGAGCCGTTCGCCGAGCGCGTGCGGCTGCCCCGGCGCCGCCGGGCCGAGGTCCTCGACGACTACGCCGCGCGGTTCGCCCGGCGCCTGGAGCACTACGTGCGCCTTGCGCCCACCAACTGGTTCAACTTCCACGACGTCTTCGAGCCCGAACCGGGCGAGGGCGCCGGGGCGAAGGGAGGGCGCGGATGAGCGCGGCGCGCGAGGGGGGGCCGGGGGCCGGCGCGCCGCTGTTCGAGCTTCGCGGGGTCTCCAAGGCGTTCGGAACCCAGGTGATCTTCCGCGACGTGAACCTCCGGATCGACGCGGGCCAGACGCTGACGCTCATCGGCGAGAGCGGCTGCGGCAAGACGCTGTTGCTCAAGATGCTGGTGGGGCTCATCGAGCCCGACGAGGGCGAGGTGCGTTTTCGGGGGCGGCCCATCGCGCAGATGGACGACGCCGAGCTGCTCGACCTGCGCAGCCACGCCGGATACGTGTTTCAGAGCGACGCGCTGTTCGATTCGCTGCCCGTGCGCGAGAACGTGGCCTACGGGCTGGTCGAGCACACGGATCTCGACGAGGAGGCCGTGACCGCGCGGGTGATCGAGTGCCTGCGCCACGTGGGGCTGTCGGAGCGGATCCTCGACGCCTACCCGGTCGATCTGAGCGGCGGGATGCGCCGCCGCGTGTCGCTCGCGCGCACGATCGCGCTCGGGCCCGAGGTGATCATCTACGACGAGCCGATGGCGGGGCTCGATCCGCAGAACATCACGCGGATCGGCCGGCTCATCGAGCGCCTGTCCGACGAGCTGGGCACCACGAGCATCCTCGCCACCCACGAGATCGTGACGGCGTTTGCGATCTCCGACCGGATCGCCATGTTCGACGGGGGGACGGTGGCCTACACGGGCACGCCCGACGAGATGCGCGCCCACCCGGCGCCGGCGGTGCACGCCTTCATCGACGAGGCGCTGCGGGTGGTGGACGAGCTTGCCGCGCTGGCGGCCGAGGCCGAGTCGAACGCGCCGGTTCCGCGTTGAGCCCCGCGAGTTCACCCCGCCGACCGGCGGGGGGACCCGCCCCGCGGCTCCGTCGGCCCGCCCGCGATCTACGGGCATCGTGGGGCGCGGCCCGTCGTGGGCGCGGTGCTGCGGCGACCTGGCACGGTCCCGGGTGGATCGACGGCCCCGGTCGAGCGGGGAAGGGCGTTTTCGCAACGTCCGCGGGCGCACCCGGCCGGCCGGCCGGTCCGTGGCGCCCGGGCGGCCCGGGGGGCGCGCCGGGGGACGGATCGCAGGCCGGTGTAGTACAGTCGCCGGCACGCAGGAGGTCCCCATGCGCAAGCTCGCCATCGCTTCCCTCGCCCTTTCGTGTCTGCTCGCCGCGCCGGCCTGCAAGGAGCCGGATCCCAACAAGTTCGAAACGCACATCGAGAAGCTCAAGGATCCCGGCAAGCGCGCCGGCGCGATGGCGGATCTCGAGCGCCTGGTCAAGGCCGTGGCGTCGTCGCCCGACAGCAAGGCGCGCCTCGACGAGTTCGCCCAGAAGGTCGTACCGGTCTTCGTGGAGATCTGGGACGAGGCGAAGGAGCAGCACGACGGTATGCTCCAGGTCCTCATCGCCGCCGGCCACCCGGGGGGGTGTCCCGTGTGGGAGAAGGCGCTGGCGGGGATCGACGGCAGCGACGAGGCGCGCAAGGAGGCGCTGCTGGCCCTCGAAGGGATCAAGAAGTCGAAGTCGCGCCCGTGCGCCAAGGCCGTCGTCGATGCGCTGTCGAAGCTCATCGACGATCCGAAGTTCGACAAGGGCAAGGAGGAGGGGCGGCTTCGTCTCGAGATGGTGGAGGCGTTGGGGGCGCTTCGAGATCCCGCGGCGGTGCCCGTGCTCATCAAGGCGATGGAGCAAACGAAGGAGAACCAGCCGGTGGCCGTGCACCGCGCGGCGGCGACGGCGCTGGGCAACATCGGCGATCCCGCCGCCGTGGACGCGCTCATCACCGTGACGTTCCGCGTGCCGGACACGCCGAGCACCTCCGACATCGGCAACCGCTCGAAGACGGCGCTCGTCGCCATCGGCAAGCCCGCGATCCCGCGCGTGCTCGAGATGCTGCGCGGCAAGCACGAAGAGGTGAACAAGCTGGCGGCCGAGCACGGGGTGGACCTCCAGATCGTCAAGAACACCGCCGCGGGGATCCTGGGGGCGATGGGGGCGAAGGACGCCGTGGAGGAGCTCGTGGCCTTCATGCCGCAGGACGACTGCGGCGAGAAGCCCGCCGCCGAGACGGACCCGGACCAGGCGGCGCTGCGCGCCATCGTGGCGCAGGCGCTGGGGTTCATCGGGGACGAACGGGGGGTGGATGCGCTGTGCTCGTGTGTGCACGCCACTCACAACCCGGGGGACATGTGGCCCATCGTCGAGGCGCTCGGTCGCATCGGGGGGGCCAAGGCCACCGAGTGCCTCGTCGGCGTGCTCGAGCGGGGTGAGTACGACCCGGAGTTCCTGACGAACTCGGACTTTCGCTACGAGGTGCGCTGGGAGGGGGCCCGCTTCGCGATCCTGGCGGCCTCGCCGGAGGAACTTCCCAAGGTGGAGACCGCGATCGCGGCGCAGACCGACCCCAAGGTCAAGGAGAAGATCGCGCAGTGGCAGCCGGGGATCGACGTGGTCAAAAAGTGCAAGGCCGACAAGGCCTGCTACCTCGGCGTGCTCAAGGACACCTCCGCCCACTGGTTCGCGCGTGAGAAGGCGGCGGTGGAGCTGGCCCGCCTCGCCAAGGGCGACGTCGCCGTGGCGACCGAGATCGCCAAGGCGTTCAAGGTCCGCAGCCCGGATGCGCGCGTGACGATGGCGCTGTTGCCACCGGCCATGCTCGAAGGCAAGAGTTGCGGCGCCTGCGTGGATGCCTACGAGAACGTGCTCAAGGCCGAGAAGGGCACGATGAGCGCGAAGATGCAGCTTCCCGTGCTCGTGGCCCGCTACGCCATGGCGAAGCTGCGCCCGAATGCGGCCGAGGAGCAAAAAGGCGCCGCCAAGGCGGGTGGTGATGTCGAGGCCGGGGGTGACGCCAAGGCCGGGTGAGGACGGAACCGCCTGCTCGCGAGCGGTCCGGGAAGGCCCGCGGGGTGCGCTTTCGGTGGCCCGCCGCCTGGCGGGTGGCCGGCGGTGGGCTCGTGTGCGCCGCCGCTTGCGCCGGTCCTAGGGCTGCCCCGGCCCAGCCCGGCGCCCAACCACCACCGTCTTCGGCCCCGGCGGGACCCAGCGCCGGGGTGGCCGCACGTCCGGCCACGGCACACCTTCGGGCGGCGGACGAGGCGATGGACCGCGGCGACTACGCGAGGGCGGTGGCCCTCTACGCGGAGGCGCTGGCGGCCCCCGGGGGGGAGGCGGCTTCGCGCGCGCGGGCGCGCTGGGCCCTGTCGGAGGCCTACGAAAAGCTGCGGGACTGCCGGGGGGTGTTGCGGGCGCTCGACCGTTTCCTTACGGCCTACCCGGACGATCCGCGTCGGCCGGCCGGGCTCATGCGCAAGGGGGCCTGCGAGGCGGAGTTGGGGGACTTCACGGCGTCTCGGGCCAGCTACCGGGCCGCGCGCGAGGCGGGCGGCGAGCGCCTCGGCGTGGCCGCCCGGATCGAGACCTATGCCCGGGAGGGCTACGCCGCGTTCGAGGCGGGCGATCTGGACGGCGCCGAGGCCGTCCTCGCCGAGGGCGCTCGGTACGCCGCCGAGGCCCTCGAACACACCCGACTCGATTCGTACTACTTCGTGGGCATGATCCACTTTTATCGCGGGGCGGTGGAGCACGTGCGATTCCGCCGGGTCGAGATCCGGTCGCGCCGCCGGGACATGGAGCAGGACTTCGCCCGCAAGGTGGAGCACCTTACCCGCGCGCAGGAACACTACCGCGAGGCGGTGCGGGCCAGGCACATGTTCTGGGTGTCGGCGGCCGGTTTCCAGATGGGACAGCTCTTCGCCGAGTTCTACGACGCGATCATGTACGCCCCGGTGCCATCTTGGCTGTCGAAGCGCCAGCGCGCGATCTACTTCGAGGAACTGCGGCGCCAGCTCCGCCCGGCCCTGGAGAAGGCGATCTGGGTGTTCGAGAAGACGATCGAGACGGCGCGCAGGTTGGGCTACGACTCGCCGTTCGTCGAACGGGCGCAGGCCAAGCTGGCGCACCTGCGGGCGGTCGTCGTGGCGGGGCAGGGGCGGATCGGACAGCCGGACCCCAAGCTCGCACCGGAGGTGGACCGGCCGGTCGGGCCGGTCCCGCAGGCGCAGGCGGAGGCAACCTCCCCCCTCGACCGGGCCCTGTTCGTCCCCGAACCGACGCCCTTGTGATCGCCCCCTCGGACCGTCGTTCGGCGGGTGACGTGGGCCCGTCGTTTGCGGTAGAACCGGGTTCGATGCCGATCCCCCGCATCCGAAGGGTGGAAGACACGATCCTGCGGGGCGAAGGAGCGGTCGCGGTCGCCGTGCTCGTCGCGATGCTCCTGCTCGCCGCCTACAACATCGTCTACCGCAACCTCCTCGTGCCCATGCAGCGCCGGTGGGCCACCAGCGGGCCTCCCGTTGCCGTCGCCTCGCCACCGGTCTCGGCCCCCGCGGAGGCGCTCGGGGCCGGCTCGGACGGTGGCGCGGGCGGTTTCGGGGGCGGTTTCGGCGAAGGCGGAGCGGACGGCGCGGGCGGTTTCGGGGGCGGTTTCGGCGAAGGCGGAGCGGACGGCGCGGGTGGTTTCGGGGGCGGTTCCGGCGAAGGCGGAGCGGACGGCGCGGGTGGTTTCGGGGGC
>Ga0256839_1004666_pt1 | contig 13238 bp, 11 predicted proteins | sample 354166metaG_FD_185968 | JGI IMG/M metagenome (GOLD analysis project Ga0256839, IMG submission 185968) | Hydrothermal vent microbial communities from Mid Atlantic Ridge, Atlantic Ocean - 354-166 | ecosystem: Environmental > Aquatic > Marine > Hydrothermal vents | place: Atlantic Ocean: Mid... | reverse complement strand
CACGGCTCCCGGCACCGACACCCTGCGCACGAACGACGTGGCCTGCATCCAGCGCCTGCAGACCCAGGGTGTGCCGGCCAGCAAGATCGGCAACCGCTGCCGGCGCCGCAACGGCTTCGCCAGCGCGAACATGCGCCTGCGGATCGCGCCCACGATCCACGTCACCGACACCGTCAAGATCCACGCGCAGATCGACGCCCTCGACAACCTGGTGCTCGGCAGCACCCCCGACAGCTACGGCTGGGACCACCCCTGGGCGCCCATCGACCTCTACACGCGCACCCAGACCCCGCCGACCTCGGGGATCAACTCCTTTACGGACAGCATCGTCGTCAAGCGCGCGTGGGGCCAGATCCACTTCGGCTTCGGGCTCGATATCGCCTTCGGCCGCATGCCGCGGCATTGGGGGTTGGGCATCGTCTACAACGACGGCAACGGCTACGCGCGCAACGAGGCCGGCGACATCGTGCGCATGGTGGACACGGACTGGGGCGACTCGGTGGACTCGCTGCGCCTTTCCTACGACATCGGCAAGGACCGGCGGCGCACGCACACCCTGGGGTTCTCGTGGGACTGGGCGGCCAGCGGGCCCACGACGTCGCAGCTCCTCGGCCCCGGCTGGTCGTCGGGGGGGCGCGTAGGGCAGGACTTCTCCGTGGAGAAGTTCGACAACGTCTATCAGTGGACGCTGTTCCTGGAGCGACGCGACGCCCCGGACATGCTGCGCCGCAAGCTGGCGATGGACGACGTGGTGTTCAACTACGGTCTGATGGGAATGGTGCGCTACCAGGACGTATCGGCCCCCATCGGGGCCCCCGGGTTCGGCGACGGGCTGGGCACGAACGCCAGCTACTTCGACGATGCGCCGGCCCCCGACCCGGTCGGCGGCGGCGGCGCCACGCTGGGCAACGGCGAGGTGGATGGCGACGGCAACGACGGCGTGGACAACTACGCCTCGATCCTGGTGCACCGCCGGGCGATCCTCGCCACGCCCGACCTGTGGCTGCGCGTCAACTGGCGCACCCTGCGGGTCGAGTTCGAGGCGGCGGGGAACTTCGGGCGCTTCTACGCGCGCGACTTCGTGGCCGACGCCGACACGCTGCTGGCCGCGTCGGGCAACGAGTACTTCAAGAACCTGTCCACGAGCCAGCTTCGGCGCACCCTGGTCACCTCGTTCGGCTACGCCCTCGAGTTCAAGCTCGGGTTCTTCCAGGACAAATTCCACATCGGCTTCGACCACGGGTTCGCCACCGGCGACACGGCCCGCAACCAGGACTTCAACTACCAGAACCCGCTGCTGGTGGGCGACAACGGGCGCTACGACAACTTCCGCTTCAATCCGGCGTACATGCAGGACCTGCTGCTGTTCCGGGAGATCCTCGGGACGGTCTCGAACGCCACGTACTTCAAGCCCTGGGGCGCGTTCTACTTCTTCGACAAGAACTTCAGCGTCCGGGCCGACATCATGTACGCCATGGCCGCCCGGCCGCAAAGTACGCTGGGCAACAAGTACAGCTACGGCATCGAACTCGACGGGGCGGCCCGCTACCACGATCGTGAAGAGCCGATCTTCTTCCAGATCCAGTACGGCGTGCTGTTCCCGCTCGGAGCCTTCAACCGGCTGCTGAGCGACGGGACGCGCGAGGACGCCCGGGCGGCCCAGACGGTCCAGGCCCAGCTCGGGATCCGCTACTGAGCGCCCCCGCGGATCCTGCGGCCGGGCGCGTCGGGCGCGCGCGCAACGTGGCAAGCTCGTGGTCGATCCTTCCAGGGGAAGACCGACATGGCAGCCAAGCGAGACAAGCGCGCCTGGGCCTGTACCGAGTGCGGCGCCTCCGCCAGCGGGTGGTTCGGCAAGTGCCCGGCCTGCGGCGCCTGGAACACCATCGAACCGGTGGCGGCCGGCGCGGGGGCGACCCCGGCCGCGGGCGTCGCCGGGCCGCGCACGGCGGCGGCGTGGCTCGACGACGACGACGGCCCGGCGCGGATCGCCTGCGGCCTGCCCGAGGTGGACCGGGTCCTCGGCGGGGGGATCGTGCCGGAGAGCCTCGTGCTCGTGGGCGGGCCGCCGGGGATCGGCAAGTCCACCCTCATGCTCCAGGTGGCAGGCGGCGTGGCCGAAGAAGGGCCCGTCCTGTACGCATCGGGCGAGGAGAGCGCCCGGCAGGTGGCCCTGCGCGCCCGGCGGCTCGGCACCGCCGGCCCCGGGCTGCACGTGCTGGCCGAACCGCGCTGCGAGGCGGTGTGCGAGGCTGCGGGCGCCCTGCGGCCGCGCCTGGTCGTGGTGGACTCGGTGCAGACGATGACGGCGGACGACCAGGCCGGGATCGCCGGCGGGATCGCGCAGGTTCGGGCGGTCCTGGACCGCCTGTCCACCCTGGCGAAGACGACCCGGATCCCCGTGCTGCTCGTCGGGCACGTCACGAAGGACGGCCAGCTCGCCGGGCCGAAGGTGCTCGAACACATGGTGGACGTGGTGCTGGCCTTCGACGGGGACGAGGACCGGGCGCTTCGGGTCCTCCGCGCCACGAAGAACCGCTACGGATCGACCCGCGCGATCGCGATCTTCGAGATGACCGAAGGCGGCCTCGTGCCCGTGGCCGACCCTTCCGCGGACCTGGTGGACCGCGACCGGCCCCCCGCCCCCGGCGCGTGCGTCTTCGCCATGGCGGAGGGCGGCCGCGCCCTGCTCGTCGAGGTGCAGGCCCTCGTCGCCCCCGCGGCGGGCGGGCCGCCCCGCCGCACCTGCACCGGGGTGGACCCCAACCGCGTGGCGATGCTCCTGGCCGTCCTGGAGCGGCACGGCGGCCTCGACGTGCTCGGCAGCGACGTGTTCGCCAACGCCGCCGGAGGTCTGCGCCTGCGCGAGCCAGCCGCCGACCTGCCCCTGCTGCTGGCGCTGGCCTCCTCCCACCTCGGCCGCCCCCTGCCCCCGACCGTCGCCGCCTTCGGCGAGGTGGGCCTGACCGGCGAGGTCCGCCGCGTGCCCATGGCCGAGGCCCGCGTGGCCGAGGCCGTCCGCCTGGGCCGCACGACGATCCTGGCCCCCCATGGAACGCCCGTCCCGCAGGGCGGCCCGGCCGACGTCCGCGAAGTTTCCACGGTCGGCCAGGCCCTCGAGGCCGTCTTCGGCTGAGCGTCCCGGCCCCCCGGACCCCTACGAAGATCCCGAAGACGTCTCGTCCGGCGCCGCAAGGGCGGCGCGGCGGCACACGGCGGCGATGTCGTCGGCCAGACGATCGAGTTCGAGCGCTCGCGCTCGGATCTTGCGCCGGACGAGAACGCGCCCGATGGAGAAGATCCCCACGAACAACCCGATCATGGAGGCTCCCATGAGCGCCAGGGGCACCGCCGAGGTCAGCAGCCCCATCGTGAGGAACACGCTGCCCGGAATCGCCGTACCCGCGAGCGCCCCACCGCCGTACTGGCGCAGCAGCTCCTCCATGTTCTCCTCCACCCGGACCGCAATCCGCCCATCGAGACTGCTGACCTTCACCATGATGGCCCGTGTCTTCTTGTCGGAGCTGCGGGGTGACCAGGCGAACACGGTCCCCTGGGACGTGCACTCGCCCGCAAGTCCCGTCGCGTCCTGCACCAGATCCAAAATGCGAGGAAACGCACCTTCGTTCAAGTGACCGGACAACTCGCGCGTCATCACCACCCGCACCGGGACACCACCGACTCGGGACGGCTTCTCCGATTCGATCCGCCGGCGCACCGGCAGTTCCGCCGCCGCCCGGCGCACCAGCGCGCGATCGATCCCGGCCTCCTGCGCCGCCTGCTCCACCTCGGAAAGCGTCATGGCGCGGCTGTCCGCCGGGCCGCCCGATGCCTCCTGCAGGGCCGCCGCCCGCGCCAGGATCCGGCGCACCTCCTCCTCGGAGAAACGAGGCTCGCTCACGGCGCCCGCACCCCCTCGAAGCGCCGGCCCAGGTCCGCGCACAGCGCCGCAAGGCCCGCCTCGTCCGCCTCGTCGAAGGCCGCCGGGTCGTTCGAGTCCACGTCGAGCACCGCAAGCAGCGTGCCGTCCGGCCGCGGCACGGGCACCACGATCTCCGAGCGCGTCGTGGTGGAGCAGGCGATGTGGGCCGGATCGGCCGTCACGTCGTCCACCCGCACGACCGACCGCGTCCGCGCCGCCCGCCCGCAGATCCCCCGGTCGAGGGGGATCCGCAGGCACCCGTGCGTGCCCTGGTAGGGGCCGAGGACGAGCAGGTCCGGGCGCACCAGGCGGTAGAACCCCGTCCAGTGGAAGTGATCGAAGGCGTGGTGGAGTTCGCAGGCGACGGTCGCCATGGCCGCCACCCAGTCGTCCTCGCCGTCGAGCAACGACCGCACCGACGCCACCACCTCGGCGTAGCGCTCGGTCTTCGAGGGGGGCGTCCGTTCGTCGTTCATGGCTGCTCGTCCCGCCGCACGGGCACCACCCGCGGCACGACCTCGTCCTCGCGCGGCCAGTCCGGACTTTGATCGATGGGCGGCTCGATCGCAAGCGGTGGCAGATCCGCCGGCGTCCAGGCGCCCTCGGAGCGCGCCACGAACGCGGCGGCCACCAGGTCGCCCAGGACGTTCAAGGTGGTGCGCGCCATGTCGAGGATCCGGTCCACCCCGAGCACCACCGCGATGGCCTCGCCGGGCACGCCGAACATGGCCAGGATCCCCACGAGCAGGGGCATGGACCCACCGGGCACGCCCGCCGCCCCGACGGCGGTCATCACCGTCATCGCCACGACGATCGCCATCTGGACGATGGAAAGCTCGACGCCGAACACCTGGCACAGAAACAGCACCGTCACCCCCTCGAACAGCGCCGTCCCGTTCATGCACATGGTCGCCCCCAAGGGCAGCACGAACCCGGCGATCTTCGGAGGCACGCCCAGGTCGTCCTCGGCCACCTTGATGTTCGTGGGGAGCGTGGCGGCCGACGACGACGTGGAGAAGGCCGTCACCAGCGATGGGCGCACCCGGCGGAAGAACGCCCGCGGGGAGATCCCCAGCAACGCCACGACCAGCAGCGACATCACCACCACGCCGTGGAACAAAAGGCCCCCGAGCACCACCGACACGTAGCCGCCCAGGGGCACGAGCAAGGCGAAGCCGAAGCGCGCCGTCACCCCGAACACCAGCCCCGCGACGCCATAGGGCGCCAGCCGCATGGCGATCTCCACGATCTTGACCATCACGTCCTCGAGGGCTCCGAGCACGTCCACCATCACCTTGCCGCGCCGCTCGTCGATGAGCGTCAGCGCGATCCCGAACAGCAGCGCGAAGAAGATGACCCCGAGCATGTCCCCTTCGACCGCCGATCGCAGGGGGTTCTTGGTCACGATCCCCACGAGAGTGTCGATCCCGAAGCCGCCCTTGGCGTGCAAGGCCGCCTTCTCGCCCGCCTCGGCCCCGTACATCGCCACGAGGTCGGCGCGCACCGCCGGGTCGAGGCGCTCGCCGGGCCGGGCGAGCGACACCCCCAGGATCCCGACGGTGCCGGAGATCGCGGTGGTCACCAGGAAGTACCCCAGCGCCTTGCCGCCCACCTTGCCCACCTTGCGGATGTCGCCCATGCCGGCCACCCCGAGCGCGATGGAGGCGAAGACCAGGGGCATCACCACCATGAACAACATGCGCAGGAACACCTGCCCCACGGGCGCGGCCACGTAGGTGTCGAACGCGACGACGCGGGGGTCCGCGCCCCCCAACGTAAGGTTCGCGGTCACGCCCGCGATCGCGCCGAGGAGCAGCCCGAGCAGGATCTTCGTGTGCAGCCGCACGGCACCGCGAGCCTACCAGCCCGGACGGGGCCCGGCGCTGCTAGGATCCCGCCGTGCGGATCGAAGGCGCACACATCCTGGTGACCGGTGCGGCCCGAGGCATGGGCGCCCACTTCGCCCGGCGCCTCGACGAGCTGGGCGCGCGGGTGTCGGCGGGCGACCTCGACGAAGACGGCCTGGCCGACCTGGCGGACCCCATCGCGCGGCGGCGCCTCGACGTGGCGGACCCGGGGGACGCCGAGGCCTTCGTGGCCTGGGCGCGCGAGGTGCACGGCCCCATCGACGGCCTCGTCAACAACGCGGGGATCCTCCGCGACGGGCTCCTGGTGGCGAAGGACCGCAAGACCGGCGCGCTCCGGAAGCTGTCGATCGATGACTTCGAGGCGGTGATCCGGGTCAACCTCACCGGTGCCACCTTCATGGCCCAGGCCGCCGCCGCCGCGATGATCGAAGACGGCCGCCGCGGGGTGATCGTGAACATGTCCAGCATCTCGCGCCACGGCAACCGCGGGCAGACGAACTACGTGGCCGCCAAGGCGGCGCTCGCGGCGAACACGGTCACCTGGGCCCGGGAGCTCGCCCCCTACGGGATCCGCGTCGGCGCGATCGCGCCGGGCCTCATCGACACCCCCATGGCCCGCTCGATGCCCCCCCGCCACCTCGCACGGGCCATCGCCGCGATCTCCCTCGGGCGCATGGGCACGCCCGAGGAGATCTTCCAGGCCGTGCGGTTCGTCTTCGAGTGCGACTACTTCACCGGCGAGACCCTCGACGTCCACGGCGGCCTGCGGTTCTGACGGGCGTGGGGGGCGGGTCAGCCCCGCCGCGGGCGGCGCCGGTGCGCCGCGAGGGCCGCGTCCACCGCCCGTTCGAGCCACGGCCCCACCACGGCCTCGAAGCGGTCCGCACGCCCCGACGCGAACCACGCCCCCACCACGGCCTCGAAGGCGGTCGCGGCGCGGTAGGTCCGGACGTCGCCGCGGGGCGCCGAGCGCACCTTCGCGTTCTTCGCCCGGCGCGCCACGGCGCGCTCGTCCTCGTCGAGCAGCGCCCAGATGGCGTCGAGGGCCGCCGCCTGGCTCTCGGCCCGCACGACGGCCGCCTTGACGGCGTCGAGCCGGTCCGCCCGCAGATCGCCCCGCGCCACGACCGCCCGCCGCACCCGCACCTCGAACTCCGCGTCCCCCAGCCACGCGAGCGTGCGCACCGACCGGTCCGCGCCGCGCCCGGTCACGGCCCCACCACCACCGCAAGGGCGCGCGCGATGACGTCGGCGTCGGCCGGGCCGGTGCCCGCGTGCACCCAGTCCGTCGTGGGCGTGCCGTCCTCGGCGAGGAAGGCCAGGCCGTCCACCACCTGCCCGTCCGGACCGTCCAGCAGGAACTCGCCCGTACCGAAGCCAAAGACCCCGCGCACGCGCGCCAGCTCCTCGGCCGACGTGTCCTTCGGGTGGCACGCCTCGCAGGCCCGCGGTGTGCGGCTCGTCGTGTGCTGGAAGAAGGGCACGAACCCGTTGTTCGCCGCGTGCCCGCCGCCGTGGCGGAACGCGCCCACGAGCTTCGTCGAACCGTCGGGCTGCTCCACCGCCTCGCCGACCAGGACCTCCCCGTCCGGATCCACCACGGCCAGTTGCACCTGCTGCGACGGGTGTACCGTCTGCAGCCGCCCGTCGGAACGGCGCCCCAGCAGCACGTGTTCGAGCGTATAGGTCGTCCGACCGCCGCGCGTGAACCCGAGCGAACTCTTGCCCGTCTGCCGATCCGGCTGATCGAGCCGAAAGTCCACGGTCACGTGGCACCCGATGCAGTACTGGTTGTACGAGGTGTGGCAGGTGTCGCAGGTCAGGCTGTCGGTGTGGGACCACCCGGCGTCGTCGGGCGCCATCGCCGTGCGCATGGCGTCGCTCGCCCCGCCGCCCGGCACCAGCAGGCGCGCCGGCTGCGGCACGTCGTGGCGCTGGCCGGACACCTTGCCCACGAGATACACGGATCCGTCGCCGTCCGTGCGAAGCTGCGGCAAGAGGCGGCCCGACCGCGTGTAGAAGCGGCCGTCCTCGGCCGGCGCGGCCGCCACCCGCACGGTGCCGTGGCAGTCCTCGCACGCAAGGTCCACCTGAAGCTTCGCGGTGGGGTGCAGCACGCCCGTGCCGTGCACGTCGCTGCCCACGTGGCAGTCGGCGCACACCATGCCCGCCGCGGCGTGCACGTCCGGCGGCGTCTCGTCCACCTGGTTGCGGCTGTCCTCGTCCGTAAAGTAGTAGCCCTTCGCGTGCCCGAAGATCGTGTGGGGGTAGGGCGTGGCGTAGGGCGGCGTCTCGTCCGGCCCGAACCCGCCCTCGCGGATCCCCTGGAACAACAGGCCGATCCGCCCCCCCTGGTAGTGACAGGTGGTGCACTGGGACGTGGGAATCTGCGTCGTGATCTCGTGCCGCTTCGGATGGACGGGCACCCCCCGCGGGATCGTGGGGTCGCCGCCCTCGTAGGCCCCGAAGGTGTCGTACAACACGTGGCACGAGGCGCACCCCGTCGAGCGATACAGGCCCGGCGAGTCGTTGCGGGGAAATGCGCTCTGGTGACAGTGGTTGCAGTTCTTCGCCAGGTAGTGCGTGTAGGCGGCCGCCTCCACCTGCTCCGGTGCCGCACGCAACAGGATCGAGGCCAGCGTGTCGCCGGTGGGGGGTACGAGCGGGGAGAGCCCGCAGCTTCGCTGCTCGTCGGGCACGTCGCAGGTCTCGTCGAAGGTCGGATAGGAGCCGTAGCGCGCGATCCGGTCGGGCTGCACGCCCGCGAGGAACAAGGTGGGCATGTAGTGGCCCGCGTTCGTCGCCATGACCGAGGTGGGGACGGTCGCCGCCTTGTCGGGGTGGCACACGCCGCAGGTCTCGTCCACCACGCGAAAGTCGCTGGGATTGACGAACCGCAGGTAGGCGCGGTCGAGGGCGTCGAGCTGGTCGGGCGCGAAGTCGCGGATGAAGCCCGGCGCCGCCGGGGGCAGGGCGTCGCCGCGGATCGCAGCCCAGTCGTCGGGCACGGGCACGTGGGCGGCCTCCTTCGTCGCGGCCGCCGGGTCGCCGCCGTGGCAGACGACGCACTCGTCCGGTGGGATCGGGCCATGCGCTTGCTCGATGCCCCCGTGGCACGAAAGACAGCCGTCCGCACCGCCGTCGTCGGCCTGGCCGCCGCCGTGGCAGGCGGTCGCCGCCAGCGCCGAAAGGCACAGCATGCGCGCGGTCGTCCTCATCCGCTGACCATCAACGTCACGACCTGCGACGCCTCGGCCGTGACGCCGTCTTCGTCCCGCACCACGACGCGCACCGTCGCCTGCGCGCCGTCGAGCGCCAGGAGGTCCTCGTTCGTCTGCACCACGTCCGGGTCGAACCCGGCGACGAGCCCCGACAACAGGCCGCCGTCGTCCGAGCCCATGCAGCCGAGCGGGCCGCCGTCGAAGAAGGTGCCCTCGTTCGCCGCGCCCCGGCCGATGGACAGCTCCACGTCCGCCCAGCGCGTGCCCGACGGTCCGTCCCCCGCCAGCAGGCCCCGCGTGCGCACGGAGACCGGCACGCCGAAGCCGCCCTGCGGGGCCACCAGGACCTCGACCGCCTGCCCCGGGGCGTAGGGCGTAAAGCCGCCGCCGATGCTGCGGCCGATCTCGGCCGACGGCGCCACGTCGTGGCTGCAAGCCCCGATCCCCCCCGTATCCCCCCAGCCGGTGTCGCCCGCCGAGTTGCCGCCCGTGGTCGGCGGACGCCCGGAGGTCTCCCCACCGTCTCCGCCGCCGCCGGTACAGCCGCCCGCCGCCAGCACGACCGCGACCACGACCCCTACGACGGGCCGGCGGCCGGGGCAACGGTCGGGTCGCGGGCATGCCCCCACGAAACCAGGGTAGCGCATCGAGCGCCGAAAGGCCCGCGCCGGTCCCGGCCCACCTCGCCGACCGGATCGCCGAGAGGTTCCCACCGCCGGCACCTGCGCAAGGCCGCGGCCACGGCGCTCCCAGGCAACCTGGCGCAAAGCCGCGCGGACGTGACCGGCCGGGCTGCCGGGGGCTTACGCGCTGCCGCCGCGCAGGGCGGCGCGGACGTGGTCGGCCAGGCGTGCGACGGCGGCCTCGGGCGCCTCCTCCGGGCGGATCGTGACCTCCAGGACGGGGCGGCCCCGCGCGCGCAGCACCTCCGCGTCGGCCCGGGCCTGCGCCCGCTGCACGGCCCCGAAGGTCCACGCGGCGTCCGGCACCGGCACGTCGCGCGCGGGATGGCGGTCGAGCACCAGGTAGCCGCCCACCGGCGGGCCCCCCTTGTGGAACTGCCCGGAGGCGTGCAGGTACCGCGGGCCCCAGCCGAAGGCCACGGCGAGCCCCCGGGCGGCGCGGACCTCCGCCCGCAGGCGCCGCAGGCTCGCCTCCATGGCCTCGCCGGGCGGCAGGAAGGCCAGCACGGCCAGATACCCGCCCGCGGGGATCGACGACACGAGCGCCCGGATCGCCCCCGCCAGCCGGGGTGCGGCCTCGGGCACGTCGCCGCGCAGCTCGAACCCATCCGCCACGAAGTCCGCGGGGCGCTCGTCCGTCGCGCCCTCCAACAGACGCCGCGTCGCCGCCTTCGTGGCCTCGACGTCCGGCTGGTCGAACGGATCGATCTGCAGGAGGTGCCCCGCGAGCGCGACGGCCGTCTGCCAGCGCACCACCTCGGCGAGCGTGTTGTGCGTTTCGCCCGCGCGGATCGTCGCCACCATGGCGCCGTGCTCGCGGGCCTGCCGCGCCATTTCGTCCATCGAGGACGAAGGAGTCGGGCCGAGGATGCGGACCACGAGACGGTCCTCGCCGAGCACCGCGCCGTCTTGGGGCTCGTCCCAAAGGGGCAGCAGCCCCCGCCCCTGCTTGCCCGTGGACTCGGCCACGAGCTGTTCGATCCAGGCGCAAAAGGGCCGCCAGGGCGGGTCCGCGAGCAGGGTCAGGATCCGGGCCCCCGACGCCTCGGCCGCCGCCAGCACGGCCGCGAGCCAGGCCCCGGGGTTTCGGGCCGGCGCAGGCACCCGGCAGGCGCGCTCCATGGGCGCGGCCGCCGAGAGCAGCCGCGAAACGTCCGCGCCGGCGAGCGCCGCGGGCACGAGGCCAAAGTCCGTCGTCGCGGAGAAGCGGCCCCCCACGTCCGGGCGCCCCGGAAACACCGCGAACGCACCAGCCGTGCGGGCCCTTCGGTCCATGGGGGTGCCCGGGTCCGTCACGTAGGCCATGCGCCGGCGCGGCTCCCCGGCCGAGGCCACGAGCCCCTCGGCCCACCGCTCGAGCAGGGTCGTCTCCAGGGTGGTCCCCGACTTGCTGGCCACCACGGCCAGCGTCGCGGCCGGGTCGAGGGCGGCGGCGGTGTCCCGCAGGACGTCCGGGCAGGTGGTGTCCACCACGTGCAGGCGCGGGGCCGTGCCAGTGGCCAGGGTTTCGGCGACCACCTGGGCGAACAGCGAGGCGCCCCCCATGCCGAGCCACAGCACGTCCCGGATCCCCGCCCCCGCCACCGTCCGCCGCAAAAACGCGAACCGCCGGGCAGAAGGACGCGCCGCCTCGATCCGCCCGAGGAATCCCAGCGGCGCGCGGCCGCCGGTGCGCGGCCACAAGCGCCCGTCCCGGCGCCTAAGCCGGCGCACCGCGTCGTGACCGGCGAGTTCGTCGAGGCACCGGGCGTGCGCATCGGCGCGATCGCCGGGGGCGTCGAGGGACCCGGCGGCCGGCACGGTGGGGTCGGTTGCGGGCGATGACGTCACGGGCCGGCAGCCTAGCGCCTGTGTGCCCACGGTTCGAGGGGCGTGGTACCGTCGGTCGGGCACCGGCCATGGCAGCGCACGCATCCCGCACCCTCGCATGGTCCGTCGGGGCGATCGTGCTCCTGGGCTCCGCGTGTCGCGGGGGCGGCGGCCGCGGTTCCTCGGGCACGAGCACTGCGACCGGCACCAGCTCGACCGGCCCGGCGTCGGAGACCGCCGCCACGGCGTCGGGCGGCCTGCCGGGCACCTGCGAGAGCACGGACGACTGCGAGACCGGCGGCGGCGTGTGCGTTGCCCCCTACGACCCGGGGACGGGCACCATGGGCCCCGCGCGCTGCGTCCCGGCCTGCCTGGGGGCCGGCGACCTCACCGCCTGGTGCATCGACCACGAATCGTGCTGCATGGGCCTTTTGTGCAGCACGGTGGACGGGTTCTGCTACGACCCGGGCGCCGGGACCTCGACGGGGACCGGCACGGGCACGGGAACCGGCACCGGCACCGGGTGACCCAATCCGTCGCCTGTGCGACACTCGCACGCATGCGAACGATGCACCGCACCCGGGTCGCCGCCGTCGTCACGTCCCTTTCCTTTTGGGCGGGATGTCGTGGGTCGGACGACGCGGGGGATGGCGCCGCCGGCACCGGATCCGGCACCGCGACCGAAGGCCCGGGCTCGACCGCCGCCACGTCCCCGGCTTCATCGAGCTCGACCACGGGGACCACGGGCACGACCGGCACCGCCACGGCCGCGTCCAGCACCTCGGGCGCCTCGACCGCCGCGTCCACCTCGTCGGGCTCGACGTCGGACACGGCCGGGGCCACCACGGGCGGCGGGGCGGCAGGCTGCCCCGACCCGTTGCCGGCGGACTGGATCTTCTGCGAGGACTTCGAGGACCTCGTGGACCCGGCCGACCGCTTCTTCGAGTACAACGACGGCGGCGGCCGGTTCGTGCTGGCCGACGACGCCGCCTACTCGGGCGACTGGTCCATGCGCGCGACCTTCGAGCCGGGGGTGGAAGGCACCGGCTGGATGAGCGTGGCGTTCGGCGTGAACCCTGCGGTCTACGGCGGCAAGCCCCACATCGATCCGAACGGCACCTACGAGGAGATCTGGTGGCGCCTGCGCCTGCGGATGGAGCCGGGCTGGCCGGACGTCGGGCCGGCCAAGGTCACCCGCGCCACGTCCATTGCGAAGGATGACTGGGGGCAGGCCATGATCGCCCACCTGTGGTCGGCCGGATCCGACGTGACGCTGCTGGGCGATCCGGCAAGCTGCGTGCAGGGTGGGGTGGTCGTGTGCAACGGCTACAACGACTTCGCGAACCTCTCCTGGCTGGGGCAGATGAACGGCACCTCGCCGCTGTTCTCGTCGGCGTGGTCGGGCACGTTCCACTGCATCGAGGGCCACGTGCGCCTCAACACGCCGGGAGCGTCGGACGGCGTGTTCGAGTTCTGGATCGACGGCAACCTCGAAAACGCCCGCAACGACCTGGACTGGCGCGGCACCTACGAGGGCCACGGGATCAACCTGGTGTCCTTCGAGAACTACTGGAACGGCGGGCCGCCGGCCACGTTGCAGCGGTGGATCGACGACGTGGCGATCGCGACCGTGCCGATCGGCTGCGACTGACGGGGACGGCTCTGCCCGCGGCTACCCCACGCGGTGGTTGTGGGCCAGGCGGGCATACTTGGCCGCCAGCGCCGCCACGAAGGC
>Ga0256839_1004665_pt1 | contig 13238 bp, 12 predicted proteins | sample 354166metaG_FD_185968 | JGI IMG/M metagenome (GOLD analysis project Ga0256839, IMG submission 185968) | Hydrothermal vent microbial communities from Mid Atlantic Ridge, Atlantic Ocean - 354-166 | ecosystem: Environmental > Aquatic > Marine > Hydrothermal vents | place: Atlantic Ocean: Mid... | reverse complement strand
GCGAGGAAACCGTGTACATCTCCCGACCGCGCTGGAACATCCTCATCGGTCCTTACCTGGAAGGTTCCATCGATACCAAGGTTCTCGATCCCGATGGTGATGGGTACGCGAACACCGGTGAGATTCCTGGCACCGACGATGATTACACCCCGTTCGGCAACCCGGTGTTTGTCTGTCCGGAGACTCCGGAACGAAACACGTCGCGGAATTCGAGTTATGGGTATAACTACCAGTTCCTGGGTAATACCCGCCACTTCTTTGACCCGGGGGTGGACAGCAACCTCCCGGCAGGTCACCCAGGCTATGGGCCTCCGTGGGTCAACTTCCCGGTGACCATTAATCGGATCAAGGTGACAACGCGGACGGTTATGGTGGCCGACTGCTTAGGGACGGCCTCAGCAGTTCCCGAGGAGTTTCGCCAGCCGTACGTGGGCACGCAGAACCGCTGCGAGGCGTTGGGGAATCACGCCTACGCGCTGGATCCTCCGTTCCCCTGGTTTGTGAATGACTCGGGCCAACTGTTCCTCGGGAAGATGAGCTCTGGCGACTGTAGTCCGGGCTTTTCTGCCGTGGATCCTCGCCATCTTGGTCATGCCAACGTGGTCTTTGTCGACGGGCACGTGGACTCGATGGGTCCGGAGGATCTCGGTTACGTCGTGCGTCCGGATGGTTCGTACGCTTTCGACAATCTGCAGGAGCTGCTCAAACCTGGCGCCCCGGTCAGCACCGACCCCGATGCGATCAAGCGACACCATTTGCGCGCCACGAACGAATGGTTCAGCGGTACGGGCACCCATCGGTGGCTACCGAAGCAGTGGCGCACCAACTAGTTCGCGGAGCCACATGGGCTAGAGTTTCCGGCCGGCAGGGGGAACTGCCGGCCGGGCTCCGTTCTGGCAGAACTGCGCAGCCGTGAAACGACGAGGTCTGCAATGACGGCCCATGCCCGCCCCGACGACAACCTCCGTGTTCGTTGTCCCCGGTGCGGTAATGAGGGGGAAGTACCCCGTGCTGCTGCTGGTCAGATTTGGGGCTGCACCAACTGCAGGAGATGGGTCTACATCGACCGCCGCGGTAGGGCTCATGCCCGGGTTCGGCTACCGGACCCACGCTTGGTCAGCGTCACGGTGGACGTCCGATGCCCGGGGTGTGGGGCGAAAAGTCGAGTTTCTCCCCGGCAGTTGGAACGGTTGCTCGTCTGCCCGACGTGCACGGAAAGGATCTGGGTGGCCCCGGACGGTCGGCTCCTCTCCGGCCGCGCGGCCGTTGTGGAATACCGCCGCACGAGGTCCATGGATTCCGGGGTTCCGAGAGGTGCCCTCGGGAACCCGGCGCGTGCGGCGCCGGCTCGCTCCCGTTTGCACTGGGCCGCGTTCCTAACCGCAGGGGGGCTCTTCACGGCGACTCTTTTGGCCGTGACGCTCGCGCGCATGCCTCTCTCCACCGGCCCTCCGGAGGTTGAACGAGTCGCTGCGGCTTTTGTCGACGCCTTCCTCCAGGGCGACAAGGATGCGGCCGCATCTTACATCGACCCCGGGGCAACGGATTCCTTCGAACGCTGGTGGCTGCTGCACCGTGCGGTCCTGGAGGCCGCGTTCGGCCGGTCTGTTCGGGCGGAGGTAACCGCTGCCGAGGTCGAACGCATGGACAACGCATCAGCCGAGGTCTGTGTCCGCGTTCGCGTCCGATCGCGCGAGCTCCAGTACATCCTTTCGCTTGTTCGCAGAGGTACCCGCTGGCTCGTGCGTCCTGCGACTCCGCGTCCAAGTGAACCGGCCACCGCCGAGGTGCTCCAGCAACTGTCACGCAAATGCAACGGACTGCCGTCTTGACGGGCTGCCATGGGCGGCATACATTTACTTGATGATACTGAGTCTCAGGCTCACGCGAGCGGAACGGGTCATGGCTACGGTAAGGGATCACAATTTCGTCTTCGTGCCTCCGAAACGATCCACGGATGGATCTCCGCTCGTCTGCCACTGTGTAGGGGTTACCGAGAAGCAGCTTGTGGATGCCCTGGTGGCCGGAGCCAGCACAGTCGCGGAGATCATTGAACGGACCGGTGCCGGCACTGGTTGCACTGCATGCCGTGTGCGTCTGCGGCAATACGTGGTCGCTTTCCACTCCGGACGGCCCCTTCCCCCGGCCGCGACGCTGTGCGACGGCAGTTGCGAGTCGTGTCCCCACCGCGATAGGTGAGAAACGACTCAGATCGCTCCTGCCTTCTCTCTCTTCCTCCTCCACAATCCGCAACCGGAAATGGCTTCGTCCGTAGTTCAGGGGGACTCCATCTGCCCGCTTTGCCGGGGCAGTTCGCGTGTCCGTTGAACGCTGCAGAGACGAAAGCGAATTGGCCGACGCTACAGGGCTCCTGTTGAGGGGCTGCCTTGCGCGTGGAGGCCCCTCGAACGAGCTTGTCCTTCGCGTGAGGCCGTCCGGGATATGCCCGAGGACTGGGGGGATTGTGGTCGACGCATACCCTCTCGCCGTTGAGAGCGCCTCGTCCAAGCTGCTCTGCGCGCGGCAGCGCCTCTTGCACACGGGTTGACCTGCCGACGGAGTGCGCTATACTGCATAAGCGGATGAGATGGTCTGATTTTTCCCTCCGAAAATGCTTTCACAGACAGCCGAGTATTCGCTCCGTTTGCTCGTGTTTCTTGCCCGCCGTTACCCGGATGCGTCGAGCTCGTCGGAGCTCGCAGGTAGCACGCAGGTACCCGAGGCGTTCTGCGAGAAACTGCTCCAACGGCTGGCGCAAACAGGATTCGTGCTGGCAAAGCGGGGCCGTAGGGGCGGCTACAGGCTTGCTCGGTCCCCGGAGAAGATCCGGGTCGTCGAAGTGATCGAGCAGGTGGATCGGCTCCGGGAATACGCATCGTGCCCCCTGGGATTGGAGGAGCACGCGGTGGAACTGTGCCCCCTGCATGCCCGGCTCAATCAAGCCGTGGCGGCAGTGAAGCGGATCCTTGGTAACGCGACCCTGCGCGACATGGCCAACCCGCGGCGGAGGAAAGCATGTAGCTTCCCCGCCACCCGTTATCGACCCACCGATTGAAGTCCCGCCTGGTACCAGGCTCTTCTGCCCGCCGACTGCTCACTTACCCGTGGCGCGACCGTTGGTGACGGGGGCGGCAGAGGTGCGCGCCCCCTTGATGGAGAGGTGGTTGACTACAAGTAGAGGTGAGGTGCAACGATGAAAGTTCGCCTAACGACGATCATCGCGCTGTTCTCCTTGCTCGCTGCGACATTGGCTGCCTATCAGGCTACGGCGGACGGCCCCAGCAGCGACGTCCACAACCAACAACAGCAGGCCAAACGCAACCGGAGCAAGCGCGCTCAAGAGGTGCCCCGTGAAGTGCCCCTTGCGATCGCTCGGCGTGAGGTCCGGATGCTGGACGACATCTACAAACTGGCCATCGTGCTGATCACCGACAAGTACGTCCACGACGTGACCGACTTTCCGGCCGGAGCGGCTGCAGTGCAGTGGTTCAAAGCGATCGGCGAGAAGGGCTGGCACAAGGTGCGACTGATCGACGCCACAGGCATGCCCGAAGTCCAGACCAACGCACCGCGGGATGCCTTCGAACGGCTCGCCGTGCGCCGCCTGAAAGCCGGGCAAGATTTCGTCGAACGCATCGAAACCGTTAACGGGCGGCGCGTCTACCGGGCCGCTACTCCGGTACCCGTCGTTATGAAGAAGTGCGTCATGTGCCACGAACACTACAAAGATGTACCGGCCGGCAAACCGGTCGGTGCCCTGGTCTACACGATCCCTCTCCGTTCCGGCCAACCAAAAGCCAATAAGAAGGGGAACTAAGCGACGGCACACCCCGTGTGAGGGGGGCGCCCGGTGCCTCAGCCAGCCACGGGCGCCTCCCTTTTGGGCACCGCGTTGTATCTCACCCTCTGAGGGGGCTTCTCAGAGCCCGCAGTCCAGATCAATCGGTCGCACCCACAGGAAGACGCGGTCTAAACCGGTTTGGACCGATCGTCCGCGACGGTGCCCAGAACGTGCCTGCGCGGCGTGGGCACTCGGCCACCCGCAAGAAACGCCAAACTGCGCGTCGCCTCCTGGGCTACCGTGGCCGCCGCATTGGGTGCGCCGGGTCGATCAAAAGTGGTTTAGCTGACGAGGTAGGGCTCCGCCTGTAGCCGTGAACGGTCGCTACCAGAGGATCCACGTCGCAGGCTGACGTGAGCACAACGGTCGACACATCCCCGCGGAAGCCGTTTGCCGCGGTGTCGTTCACCCACAGAGCGACATGCTATCCGGTCGGTCCGGACCGCGACTCAGGCCGGGTGGGTCCGAGCATCGTCCTCAACACCGCGTCTCGATCCCACCGAAGTGCATCGTCCAGCAATTCGGCCGCAGGCCGATACGTCCTATCCTGAACAAGGGCCATCTCGGCCCATCCGGTCGCCTCGCGCGGTCGGCCCAGAGCCAGGCAGTGCCGACCCAGTTCCACACACTGCTGCGGCGGGGGAACCGTCCACGTCGCGGCCTGCGAATCATCACCCAAATTGGACAGGAACTGCTGAATCGCCTGGTAGTGCGCCTTCAGCTCCTGAAACAGCTTCATGTGCGGCTCGGCTTCCTTCCTCTTGCCCTGCTTGATCAGGACACTGCCAACCGCGAAGTGGTTCTTGTAATCGAAGGGGGCGAGTTCGAGCGCCTTTGTATAGTAGCGAAGTGCCTCTTCCAGCCTGTCTCCAGCCTCGAAGGCCTGTCCCAACGCTCGCCAGAACTCCTGGGGCGCCTGCCGAGGGATCTCGTTTGTCCGCACCCACTGGTCGATCGCCGCATAGTTCTCCTGAGCCACATAGGCCTGGAAGAGAATCGCAAGGGCCGTCAGGTCACCCGGAGCGAGCTCCAGCGCCTTCTGCGCATGCCGGATGCACTCCTCGAACTTGCCCCCTTTCAGGTTGTAGTAGGCCAGAGCTCGATGGGAGTACCAGTCGTCTGGATCCGCCGTGATTGCCTTCTGGAGCTCCGCTACCGCGCGATCCACGTAGGGCGGTTCACCCTGGAGGCGGGCCAGGGCAATCAGCAATCGCCACGGTTCCGCATGTTCCGGGTAAACGGACCAGACCAGCGGAATTGCCTCCTTGGACCGCTGCTCCAGCGAGTACATGGCGATCAACTCAAAGATGGCGCTGCGGCGGATCTCCTGGCTCGGTAAATCCCCCCTACGATCGGCTACCTCGACCACCTGCTTGAACAGCCGTTCCGCTTTCCGACGTTGCCCCAGGTGATTGGCGATCTGAGCGCGGCGGAACAGGGCTTCCACGTAGGCGGCCGAGTTCTCGGGTACTTTCTGGAGCAGTTCGATCGCCTGCTCGAACTCCCCCTTCGCAGCGCGTACCCGCCCCGCTAGCAGATAGATCACCGGTGCCGGCCTGGACGTCCGTGCCATGTACGCGTCGATCGCCTCCTCAGCCTCCTCCCAGTGCCCGTTGTTCACCCACGCCTGGATGTGCGCAATCGTCACGATCCGCTGTTGGCTGTTCCGCCAGGCATGGTAGAGGAGCATGCCCACCCCCGTGGCGACCACCAGCAGGGGAACGCTCGCTAACAGTTTCTCTCTCGATACCATCAGACGCGTGGCTCTTCTGCTGGTTAACGCTTGCCGCGGTGCTACAAGCATTCTTACGCATCGTGAAACGCGGGAGCTTGCCAGAGCCCGCAGCGGAACGAACCGAACCTCGAGGGCAAACACCGGAGCATGGTGATGCGCTTTGTGCGGGAACGCCTGGAGATCGTTGCCATCTGCCAACGACTCTACAACCGGCAGCTCATTGCGGGACCGGAGGGCAATGTAAGCGTACGGGTTGGCGACCTCGTGCTCTGTACTCCTTCCGGCAAGTGCAAGGGGTTCCTGTCGGCAGCAGATCTTGTCGTGGTCGATCTGGCTGGGGGGGTAGTCGAAGGGCACGAGCGTCCAACGAGCGAGCTCAGCATGCATCTTGCACTCTACCGCGCGCGGCAGGACGTCGCAGCCATCGTGCACGCACACCCTCCGTTCGCCACGGCGTTTGCGTTGACCGGCACCGGGCTGCCCGACGGTCTGCTCAGCGAAGTGGAACTGTTCCTCGGTCCGGTGGTTCGGGTTCCCTACCGGCTACCTGGTAGCACGGCTCTGGCAGAGCAGGTGCGCCGGTGCATGCCCGCTCCCGTTTCGACCGCTCTACTGCAGAACCACGGCGCGGTTACCCTGGGTCCCACGCTGGAACGGGCCTGGCAACGGATGGAGGTGCTCGAAGCTGCCTGCAGGGCGATCTGGTATGCCCTCCCCCTGAACAAGCCCAAGACCCTTCCGAAGAGCGCAATCGCTTCGCTAAGGCGGCGATACACGTTTTGAAAGCTTTTAAGAGCCCTCGAGCCGCACGATGGGCACCCACTGTCGCGCGTGGAAGAGCCACTGCGCTGCTGCCGCAAGGCTCGGGAAGCCGTGCCCTGTTCGTCACACAGGCCGCCTTCCGGAGCGAGCATCGGAACGAGCCGCCAGCTCAGCAAAGCACCATCCGCGGCAGGGGGCTTCGCGAAGGTCGCTCCGTCCTTGGCAGCCCTCACGGTTTCGTAGGCCAATCGTACCCGCGTGGCGAAGGTGCCACGGGCGCGAGCGCTGCAGAGCGTGCAGACGGTTCGAGGCCGGGTCCGTCTAGCCTTCGGTCAACGTAGACGTGGTAGGCGTAGCTTCGGTACGCTCGACCGGAAAGATCCAGATCTCGCCAAACAGCTCGTTCTGTTCCGCTCGAACGCGGCGCGATTTCACCAGTTCCAGCAGAGCAAGGAAGATCCCCACGAGGCGACCCCGATCAGGGGGGCCGTCGAAGAGCTCGCTGAATGCAAGGTGCCCCTTACGCTTCAGCTCGCGTTCGATCCGTTCCATATGGACCTGGATCGGGGTTTCGTCGTAGACGACCCGCGAGGCGACCGCAGCGGTGGTCGAGTCGCGGAGCACTCTGGCAAACGCGGCAACCAGATCCCAGATCTGGACGCCGCGAATGGGCACGCTCTCGGGGCCCGCTTCTGGTTGAGCCAGAGGGGACTCGTTTGCTGCCCGAGCATAGACCAGCGTTTCGCGCCGCGCCAGCTCCTGCAGGCGACCAGCGGCTTGCCGGTACGCCTTGTACTCCAGGAGCTGCCGAACCAGATCGTGACGCGGGTCGGTCTGGTCCTCGTTGGCCTCACCGTTCAGCCTGGGAAGCAGCATGCGGGACTTGATCTCCATCAGACGAGCCGCCATGACGAGGAATTCGCCCGCAAGCTCGATATCGATCGTTTCCAGAACGGAAAGGTACTCGAGGTACTGCCGCGTGATCCGAGCGATCGGAATGTCGAAGATATCGATTTCGTCCTTCTCGACCAGGTAGAGCAGCAGGTCGAGCGGGCCGGAAAAGACGTCCAGCTCAACCCGGTAATCGAACAGTTCTAGGTCGTCGATCAGGTTCGTCGCATCGGTGCGTGACACGGCAGTTTTACCACGGCAACGGGTTGTCCGTCTGTGGTGTGCCCAGCCCGTAGATGATCGAGTCGCGGGTCACCTCCTCCCGCGTCGGCGCTCTGGGAGCAACCACGATATCCGGCCGCCGAGGGACGCTTACGCTCGTATGCCCGGCCGCCGGTGGCCGCGGGGTACCGGTGCACCCGGCCAGAAGCAACACAAGGATCGCTCCCGTGGTGCGCAAGGAAGCTCTTTTCATTTTTGCGGGTTTCCAGTTCTGCAGCTCGCCTGATCGCAGGAGCGTACTGGAGCGGTTCTCAGCGCACAAGGGCGGTTGCCGGCGGGGGTAGAGGAGCGACAAGCCCGGCCGATCACCCGCGGGCTGCTCACACCGGCAGAAATCGGTGCTCGGACGCCGGATCGCGGGCCGCATCGAGCACACGCATGATTGCCATTGTCTCGCGGCGATCGACCTGTGCGCTCCCGGCTTCGAAGAAGTCCAGCATGGCCGCACAGGCGCGCAGGAACAATGTACGCGTGTCCACGGCGACGTAGCGTGTGCCGCGGCGGGTCGAGACAGCCGCTGCAAACGGTGTTGAAGCCTGCGTGTACACATTGACCACCGCCGTGCGACCGCCGTCGAAATCAAGCAGGAGCTGCACTTCTGGCTCACGGCCACGCCGCATCACCTGGGTGACCTGGGGGCCCATACAACTGATGGCCAGCTCCAGAGGGTGCACGGCGTACTCATCGAAGCTGCGTCCTCCGCCCCAGGTCACGATGTGCCGCACTTCTTCCCCGGTCTTGCGCACGAAGTCCTGCACATTCGTGTACCGCAAGGCGGAGCTGGTTTGGACCGGAGTCTTGTACCGATCGGCCAGCGCGAAGATCTGCTCGGCAACCTTCGCAGAGGGAGCGAACGTCTTGTCCACAAAGGTTGGCTTGCCGTAGGGCAGCACCTGCTTGCACAGGGGCAGGTGCGTGTGGGGCGTCGAGGGCGCCAGCACGGCGTAGTAATCGACGCGGTCATTCAGCTCCTCAACCGAATCGAACCACGGCACGCCGTTCTTCGCTGCCCAGCGGCGCCCGGCGTCCTTCTGCAGGGCTGTTACCCCCGCCACATCAAAACCCCTTTCCTTGAGGTCGGTGCGAATCAAACGGAGGTAGGTGTTCGCATGGAAGTTGTCCGGGTTGTCATCGACGAAGCCGATCCGCTTGGGGCGAGTCGCTGCCGATGCAAGCGAGACCGCCGCGGTACCGGCCAGAACGCCAAGAAACGATCTCCGTGACTGCAGCATCTATCACTCCCGCGACGTTTCGCATCTGAGGACGGCTAGGGGTCGAAACCGAGCAAAGGTCATCGAGTTAGTTTAGCCAACGTGTACGGCGCTGGCGCGCTCCGAGGCGCTTGCTGCCGAGCCGCACCACTGAGCTGCAGCGTCGCCGGGCTGCCCGTCGCCGCCGTTCGGAACGCAGCAGAAAGGGTCCGACGCAGATGCCCCGACTACCGTTCGACTTGTCGGCAGTCCAGGCCACCGTTACGATAAAGACCACTTAACTGAGGCCCTGGAGGAGAACGGCCATGCAGGGTGATCCCAAGGTGATTGAGGCGCTGAACCGTGGCCTGACGGCGGAGCTGACTGCGATTAACCAGTACTTCGTCCAGGCCAAGATGTGCAAGAACTGGGGCTACGAGAAGCTGGCCAAAAAGTTCTACGAAGAGTCCCTCGAGGAGATGAAGCATGCCGATATGCTCATCGATCGGATTCTCTTCCTCGAAGGGGTACCCGAGATCGCCCGCTATGACGTGATCCGGGCGGGAACAAACGTGAAGGAACAGTTGGAGTTCGACCGTGACCTCGAGAAGCGCGCGGTGGACCTCTACAACGAGGTGGTGAAGATCTGCACGGATTGCAATGATGCGGGCAGTCGCGTGCTGGCGGAGGAGCTGCTCAAGGGATCCGAGGAGACGCTGGACTGGCTAGAAGCGCAACTCCACCTCATCCAGGAAATCGGTCTGGAGAACTACCTGACCGAGCAGATCGACTAACCGTGCTTACCTGCCCCCGCTGCGGTTACGGAGGTGGCGCCGCGGTTCCTGGAGCGCCTCGTGGCATGGGCGGAAGCGGGCTTGCTCGAAGGCGCGATCAGTAGGGTAGATCGGGGTCGAGCAATCGTTCTTCGAGACGGTTGCGCGCTTCGATGGCGGGCGCGTGGTTCGGCACCTCGTGCAATGCCACGCCGTACCAGCCGTATGCGTCTCGGATCCGCCCGAGCTTTTCGCAGATCTGGGCGATTTCCACGGCAAGGTCACACCGCTGCTGGGGCTCCGGCAACTGTTGCCATTCGCGGCGGAACCGCTCGAAGGCGTCCCGCAACTCCTGGACCAGATCCTGGAGCTCTTGGGAACGACGGATGTGCTGTTCCGCTTCCTGGCGTCGATTGGCCCGGATCAGCATCTGGGCGAGCTGGTACTGGTTTTCGGGGTCGAACGGGGCAAGCTGCACGGCGCGCTGGGCTGCCGCTACGGCCTCCTCGGTGCGGCCGAGCAAGTCGAGAAGCTGAGCCCGGTACCGCCAGCACAGGGGTAGCGAATCGGCTTCAGGTGGCACCTGTTCCAGATAACGTTCCGCAAGGATCGTGTCCGCCACACGCACCAGGCAATGGAGCCAGGTCTCCCACATGATGGGGTTCTTGGGGGCATCCTGTACGCAGCGGATCAGGTACGGGCGTGCCTTCGCCGCGTCGCCAAGCTCAAGGTAGTAGAAGCCGATGGCTCGCCGTGAGTAGACGTCGCTTGGGTCCGCCTGGATAGCTGGCTCGAGCGAAGCGATCGCCACGCGTGGATCTACCATCTCGAAGTCGTAGCGGATCCGAGAGGCGAGGGCAGCGGACTTGTCGTGGGGGGCCGACTCTTCGTAAATGGACCAGGTGATCCGGCGGAAATCGCCCGTCCGACGTTCCGTGGCGTAGATTCCGGCCAGCTCCCGGCGCGCCGCCTGATGGATTTCCGGCAGGGTCAGGGCCTCGTCCGCTTCCACCTCCAGGCAGCGGTAAAACGCGGCTTCGGCTTTGCGACGATAGTGCGCCCGCAACCAGCACTGCCCGGCTCGAAGGAGGGCCTCGGCCCGCCGCGGGCCGTCAACTTCGAGCTCTTCCAAGAGCTCGGCTGCTTCGACCAGTTTGTCCGCAGCCGCAAGGGTGCGGGCAAGGAGGTAGACCTTTTGGGGGTTTTCCGGGTCCGCGGCGACGAGTGCACGAGCAGCTTGTTCGGCTTCCTCGATTTGCTGCCGCCGCAGGAGACGCTCGACCTCGGCCACCGTCGGGGGCCGACTGCGCCAGTGGACGTACCAACCCGCCGTTACCAGGGCTACAACAACAAGAACTGCACCGGCATACGGCCAGAGCCGACGACCGGTGCCGGTCTGCGAGGCTTCTGAGGGTGCCGGGGTTGCGGCATCCGGCGACCGTGTTTGCTCCGGTGCGGCGGTACTTGGTTCGTCAGCCACGTCAGCTCCCGCGGGAAGCGATTCGACACGCCAGATCCGTTGCTACATGCAATGCTACGAACCGCATGCCGGTGAGGTTGCCTTCCCCACGCCTTGCGCTTCCCGCCGCGGCACCGTGTTTTCAAGGGGGCCGATTGGCGCACTGCGAGAACCTTAGGAACGCGAGGCGGCACAGCGGTTTTGCACCGATCCGTAATGGTAGAATCGATGTGAGGCGAAACCTTAGGAACTCAACCAAGCATGCAACCCGAAGCCGCTATGGGAGCAGTCACTTCTGATCAGGTGCTCGTGGACCGGATTCGCGCAGGCGACAGCGACGCCTGGCGCGAACTGGTAGAACGTTACGAGGGCCGGCTGTTGGCTTTCGTGGAACCGCGTGTGACGACCATTCAAGACGCGGAAGACATCGTTCAGGAAACGTTCGTCGGTTTCGCCCTGAACCTGGCTAACTTCGACAACCAGCGCGACCTCCGTGCCTACCTGTTCGCTATCGCGGCGCACAAGCTCAAGGACTGGTTGCGTCGCAAGAAACGAAGGCCGTGGGACTCGGCGTCCAGCGATGCGTCCGGGCGTCCGCTTGAGGAAGTGGGCGGTAAGGTGCGCAGTCCATCCACCATCGTACGTAGCCGTGAGGGACACATGCTGGAGGAGGAAGCGCTCACGGACGCCTTACGGGAACTGGTCCAACGGCTGAAGGAGACCGAGCAATACGACCGGTTGAAATGCATCGAGCTGTTGTTCGTACGAGGCTGGCGGAACAAGGATGTAGCCGCAGCCACGGGCCTCACGGAGCAGCAGGTGGCCAATATTAAGTTTCAGACGATCCGGCAGCTTCGCTCCCGGGTGGGGGAACACCCCGCGCTGAAGACTCTGGAGAAAGCGGACGAAACCGACTGAAAGGAGCTTCTGATGGGCACGCGGCCTGTGGACACGCCGACCGACGAAGAGTTGCTCGCTTTCTGCGATGAGGTCCTCCCGCCCGAAGAGATGGCTCGGATCGAGCGCTTGCTTCGAGAGTCCGTCCCCCTCCAACAACGGCTCCAGCGGCTTTGCGAGCAGCGCGACCGGGGACTGCACACGGTGGGATCAATTTGGAGGTCGAACCAACTGAGCTGCCCGGATCGAGACGAACTGGGCGCCTATCTGTTGCACGCGCTCAGCGAGCAGGCAGCCGACTACATACGTTTCCACATTGAAGTAGTGGGGTGCCGCTATTGTGCCGCGGAGCTGGAGGACTTGAAGCGATCACAGACGGAAGCCGATGATCGCGTACGCCGACGCCGGGAACGCTGCTACCAGTCCAGTATCCGGTACATCCCTGGCCGCATCTCCGGCTAAACGCGAGCTTGGAGGGGGATCACGGGCTATCTTGGGGGGCAGCGAGTGCCGTCGGGACTCACTCACTCCGAGGCCTTTCGCTCGGGAAGAATCGGCCCCAGGTGAGCCAGTGGAACGCACAGAAGAAGCCGAAGAATAGGGCCACTTCGACAAGGACGAATGTCCCTGTGAACACGGAGATGGCACTCAGTACGGTGAAGATTGCCACCGTAGCGAGCAGGGCGCCGAACCCCGCCTTACCGGAGCGCTGCATCCCTAATCCTCCAGAAGCCGCTTTGCCACAGCCGAACGTGTCGACTGTCCTTTGTATTATGTGGGCAACACGGCCGCCCGGTGGCACGAGTTCACCATGCGCATCGTTCGACGGATCCCGGAGACATGGCACGAGGAGGAAAGGACGTGATGGCCGGCGTTGGTTCTGGTTATCGGTTCGGCTTCATCGGTGCTGGCAAGATGGCGACGGCGCTCATTAAGGGAATCCTCCGTGCCGGACTTGCTTCGCCGGACAACGTTATCGCCAGCGACGTGGTAGAGGCGGCCCGGGAAAAGCTGGCGGGCGAGACCGGCGTTTGGACGACGGAGTCCAACCTGGACGTGGTCAAGAACTCCGACATCATTGTGTTCGCCGTACACCCACATGTGGTACCGCACGTCTGCGCGGAGATACGGGACGCTGTGGGGGACAACCACTTGCTGGTTTCCATTGCGGCAGGTGTCCCGATTGCGCGTATCCTGGACGCGGTCGGCAGGCCGGTTCGTGTGGTGCGCGTCATGCCAAATACACCCGCTCTCGTGGGGGCCGGTGCGGCTGCGTACGCCGTCGGGGGGCAAGCGACGGATGAGGACGCCGAGCTGGTCGAGAAGTTACTCTCGGTGGTGGGGATCGCCGTCCGAGTCGAAGAGCGGCTGATGGACGCGGTTACCGGCCTCTCCGGCAGCGGTCCCG
>Ga0256839_1004664_pt1 | contig 13240 bp, 10 predicted proteins | sample 354166metaG_FD_185968 | JGI IMG/M metagenome (GOLD analysis project Ga0256839, IMG submission 185968) | Hydrothermal vent microbial communities from Mid Atlantic Ridge, Atlantic Ocean - 354-166 | ecosystem: Environmental > Aquatic > Marine > Hydrothermal vents | place: Atlantic Ocean: Mid... | reverse complement strand
ATACGTTCTTCTCCTGGTAATACTCGTGCAGTTCCAGTTCGGCATTGACGGCTTCCTCGTACTCCTCGTCGCTGTCGTAATCATCACGCGGCATGTAGTAGATGTTGTCGTCGCTGTCATCTTCGGTAAACAAGTGGCGTAGTTCAGTCTGCCGCTCTTCAAAGGCATCGGAGACATACTTCAGGAAGATCAAGCCCAATACGACATGCTTGTAGTTGGCTGCGTCCAGGTTGTTACGCAGTTTGTCGGCAGCCTTCCAGAGTTTATCGTCGAGTGCTTTTAGGAATTCTTGTTCAGCAGTATTCATATGGGTTTCTCGTGCCTTGTTTTATGTTCTGGCGTCAGTTATTTAGCCTGATCCGCCTTCTGTTCTTGTTGGATGATCCAATGGTCACAACGCTTTTGCGGAACCGCCACGATGCACCCACCTTGAATCCCGGGATCTTTTTCGCCACCTCGGCAACCAGGCCAAGCAACCATTCGGTCATCTCCCGCTCGGCGTTTTCATCCCAGCACAGCTCCGGGGCCAGGCATGAGTCGTAGCGGTAGGTCTTGGCGGGGCGGCGGGCGTCGAACTCGGGTTGCACACCCACATCCGGGCGCTGCACGGCATCCTGGTCGTGGGTGTAGGTGCTCGATTGCTGCGTTTTGTCGTTATTTTGCTTCTTCTTTGCGGCCATCTCTCGGTTCCTGTCATTCATCAATTCGTTGTGCGGGGGCGTGTTCAACCCATGCACCGGAGACCCACTGGTTGTTCTCCGGGTGCAGATGCAGATTGCTGACCTCGGCCAACCTCTGGTCGGCGGCCTGTTCGGCAGCGGCGAACCACTGCTCGTTCTGTTCGCGGCCTATGTTGATCTCCCCGGTTTGTGCGGGGTGCTTGAGCCACTCACTGAAGGATTCGGGATTGATGCTGACCCTGCCATCTGCCGTGACGCCATAGGCGGTGTACTCCTGCCGTCGGCGCTGCCCCTGGTCATTCTGCCAGCGTAGCAAGCTGGTGAGAATGGCGGCATGACCGAGATCATCAGAACGTATCACGGCGCTGAGGCCCATGAAGTCATAACTCTTGGCCTTGCGGATCAGGTACTGCATCAGGAAGGAGTCGAGGTCGAGCATGTGAGTGTTGGGTCGGCTGGTGGCGAGCAGTCGATCCAGTGTGACTTCGTAACGGATGCGGCTAACCCCCAGCGATTGTTGAACCGCCTCGGGCAGGCGAATGTGCCAGAGCAGACCATTGTGGGTGGTCTCGATGATTTCGATATCGAGCTGCCTGAACATACCCTTTACGAAGGCGGCGCCGTGGTCGCTGGTAATACGCAGTTCGTGGCGGGTCTCGTCGGGATCGAAGCTGGCGGCGTATTCAAACAACTCTCGCTGCTTGGCCGTCGCTGCCTTGGCTCTGGCCAGTGCTTCGTCGATCCGTTCCTGGGTGCGCTGGATGCCGGCCACCGTGGCTTCTTCGAGGATCTTGTTCACATCGACCAGATCGGCGATCTCGCCGAGGATGTCGTCGCGCAGTTGTTCGTTGAACTCACTGCTGACACCCGCGAGGTCATCGACCACCTGGTCAATGCGGGTGTACATCAGTTCCATGATCTGCTCATCAGCCGTATCGGGGGAGTGAACATTGAAGACGACGACGCGCTTCTGCTGGCCATAGCGGTAGAGGCGGCCGATGCGCTGGACCAGGCGCATGGGGTTCCAGGGCAGGTCGTAGTTGACCATGATGTGGCAGTTGCGCTGAAGGTTGATACCCTCGCCGCCTGCTTCGGTGGAGATGAGAAATTGGGCTGCTTCGTCAAATCTGGCGATGGCTTCGCGTCGCTGTTGGTGGGGCATGGAGCCGTTGATCAGTTCCACACGTTCTTCCCCAAACTGCTCGGCCAGGGCCGCTTTGAGGTAGTTCTGGGTGGAGCGGTATTCGGTGAAGATCACCACCTTTTCATTGCTGTTGTTCGCCAGGATATTGTCGATGAGTTGCTCCATGAAGAGCTGGATCTTGCGGTCGTCCTGTCTCAGGGATTCCACCTCGGCAATCAGTTCGCCGAGCAGTTCAATCTCACCCTCGAAGAACTCCTTGGCGTCGGTCTGAAGCTGTTCTTCCCACTCGCCGAAGAACCGCTGATCCTGTTCATTCAGGTCGTTGAGTGTGTAACCTTTGGCGGCTTCGCCCTCCAGGCGAGAGCGGCGATTGAGCAGGGCGTTGTGGATGGCGGCGATGCTCGATGCGGCGAGCTTGCGATAGACGGTCATGACAAAGCCGATGGCGTTGCCCTTGAAACCCAGTGCAGCACCGGCGGCATAGCCCTGTTTTAGGTAATCCTGCAGGCGTTTGTCGAATTCCAGTGTGGCCTCCGATACCTCGACACGGATCGCCTTGGTGGTCTTCCCCTTGAAGATGAAATTGCCACCGGCATCGGTCACGTCGGCCTTGTTGTTGCGAAAGACCATTTCACCGATGATTTCGGGGTTGATCGCCAGGGTGGTGATTTCATCCTTGCGCTCCGGGTGAAGCAGTTCCAGCAGGGCCTGAAATTTGTCTTGCATGCCCTGGTGGGGAGTGGCGCTGAGCAGGATCATCGCATCGGTCTGCTTGCGCAGGCTGGCCGCCAGTTGGAAGCGTTGGGAGGAATCCAGCTTTAAGCCATATTGCCGGCGGCTGAGGCGGTGGGCCTCATCGAATACGACAAGATCCCAGCCCCCTGCCTGTTGAAGGCTTTCAAGATGCTTTTCATCCTTGAGGCGATCCATGGAGGCGATGACGTAGTCGTACATCTTCCAGTGCCGGGGTTCATTGATGTGGAAGTCTTCGCCGTAGATCTGAAACTCCCCCATCTTGAACTTGTTGTTCAGCTCCTCTTGCCACTGCTTGGTGAGGCCAGCGGGGGTGACCAGCAGGACTCTTCTCAAGCTACCCCGCTGTTTGAGAGCGGCGAGCAACATACCTGTTTCGATGGTTTTGCCCAGGCCTACGTCATCGGCAATCAGCCAGTTTAGGTCGCCTGAGGCGAGGATGTGGTGGACGAGATGGATCTGGTGAGGGAGTGGGTCTATCTCCATGTGAGATAGCGATCCAGTGTTCTCATTCCACATCTCCAGGGCGTGCGCCAGAGACTTTAGCCTGAAGCGTTCCGCGCTGTCTTCCGGGCCCTTGTCACCCAATATGAATCGGTGCTTGGCGCCTTTGATCTGGCGCAGATTTTCGTAAGGCAGCCAGACTTGCTTGCCTAATTGCGGGAAGTCGACCAGCACCTGATCCCGGCCTCCCAGGGTGCGCATCTTGAGTATTACACCTTCGCCGAGGGGTTTGCGGGTCCGCGAGTTGGGGATGTCTTGAACCTCCATCAGAGGCCGAAAGCCACTGCGGAGTTCTGATAAGGGGATTGTGCTCGTATCTATAGAACCCTGCCATTTCACCATGACATCCACCCTGTCTCCACGGTCAATGGCTGACTCCACACGGCCACGTCGTTCGTTACCATCAGGCATTTGCTGCCTGACCCAAGCGTGTCTTACTGGCAGGAGGCTTTTGGTTTTTGTTTTCATTTAATCAGATCCTTTAGCGGCAAGAGCAAAGGAAGCACCAAACCCAAAAGATGGCTCTCTTTGCTGTCTACTGGCCCGCCGCTTTCCTGTGGATGATTGTATCCTAGGTTCATGTGTAGGATTTGATTTACAAGGAGTAAGGAACTCATCATTGATTTTCATTTTATTCTCTGGAGGTCTCGGCCACGCAAGGTGGGACACTCCGAATTTCTTTAGTTTCTGGCAGACGGGAGTGCTTGGATTGAGTAAGTCTTCAGTATCGACGCCGATGTTGGCATCGACGGGATCATGGAAGGAGTAGATACAGTCACCAGGGAGCGTTTTCCGCATCAAACCTGTGCGGTATCTCAAGTACCTAATAAATGCATTGAAGCTTCTTCGTAGGTGATTGCTGTTATACCAGTGGTCATATGCTTCATCGAAAAAGGCATAAATCTCTTCAATTTCCGGCAGGGAGGGAAAACTCCTGATTATCCTGAGCGACTCCAGCCAGCTCATTTGCTTATAAGCTGCATCTGCCTGTTGTGAATGTGCATTGGTTTTTATCTTGTGGAAGGTGATCCAGTATTGCTCATTCTCTGACCACAATCTTTTTATTTTTCTTGCTAGCGCCAATTCCTCAGGAAGAAGGCCTTTGGCTATCTCTCTTTGAATGGCAACGCGGGCAGCAGACCAGCCATTTTCGATAAATACTTTCTGCAGTAATTGTAGATGCTCTGTATCCCATCCGGACTCGTCCAAGACCAATACGGCAACCTGTCTCGCCCGTTCGTCGCGGCTGATTTTTCCTTCGTCCTGGACACCCTTTTCCTCTTCCCTTTGCGCTAGCTCATCGAACTCTTCCAGGTCTTCAAAATCGTCCCATCTTAGCTCATCGGATTCCCCCTCTATAAAAGGGGTGTAGATGAGTGGCTCTATCTCGTCTAACAGCTCATCATCCTTGTCTTCCGTGTCAGTGTCATCGTCGAACAGTTCGTTTGGAAATATCTCTCCATTTTCAAACAGATCAATATCTTCGGTATTTTCCCAAGGGAGGTCGTCATGGTCCTCAAGAGCTAAGTCTTTATCGTCTTCTTCTTTTTTGGGATCTCTCAGGGTCTTGGTTTGCTCAGAGATGCTGTTATTTATTGCTGGTGGCAGCTCTTTCTGTATCCCAGGGTTAGCATCAACTGTGCCTGGTTCGATAATGGCAACAGGTTTGTCATCAAGCTGTGTAGATGCTAATCGGGGTGGAACATCATCTGTAGCCGAAATGGCTGGCTGATTTAGCTGAGATGATGTCTTGGCAGGTGGCAAAGATAACTGCCTGCCGTGACCTGAAACAGGAGCATCGTCCGTTTTTTTATGAAATGTCTTCGCTTGTTCCCTGGGCTGGGATGCGGCTGGTAAGGGCATTATCTCCGAAGATAATGTCCCCCTTTTGTTGCCAACTTGCGAATCAGTGTCATCAGCTTCTAGTTGGTACTCCACTTCAGTCGATGTATCAGCCTGTGAATCAACATAGGCCATGTCATCATCACTGAAACTTTCTGCTTGATATTTCGAGGTTGGTTTATTATAGGCATCGATGCCCTGACTAATTTCCAGGGACCTTTTTAGATAAATGACAGCCTTTTCAGGCTGATGATCAAGGAGATATGCTCGCCCTAAAGTGCTGAGTATGGTCGATGAGTTTGGATCGGTCTCAAGATACTCCAGCAACAAATCAATAGCTGCCTTGCGCAAACCATTGCTTACCAGTTTGTTTGCCTCTGAAAGTATCTCGTTTTTATTCACGGCTGCACGTTCCATGTAATCACCCTTCTTATCGAGGGTTTGCGTAACCTGGCGCAATTATTAGATTATCAACCCCATACAATGCCTGCCGGTTTCTTAACCAAAGATGGTATTCCGCTCCCTCCAAATGATGGTCATCTGAGCAATCAACATTCCACCGCCGAAGGACATAGCCAGCCACAGCCGCGCGGACGTTGACCTGTAGTACGCCATTATTCATGTCATATTCGTGCTCGATGGTTTCGGGAAACGGAACCCGTGGGTGGGGGACGATTTCCAGCTCGACAATGCGGTTCCACTGGATATCGTTGTCTTTTGTTTCATGCTCTTCGATCTCGCTGTCAGGGATCAGCCTGGGGTCGGAAATTCGGTTGATGACGAAATCGGTGAAACGGGAGCGCTTGCGATCGAAAGCCCGAACATGCCAACGCAGACCGTTGTCAACCAGTACAAAGGGGGCAATTTCCCGTGTCGTTTGACCACTACTCAGTGATCGGTAGGTAATCTCGACGGGCTTTTTTTGGTGGATGGCCCGTGTCAGCACGGACAAGGTATCCAGCTGAGGTTTGTTGAGCTGGGCTGGAGTCTCGCAGGCTATGAGTGCCTTGTGCGTTGCCACAAAGTCATCACCAAAGCCGTGAGCCAGGGCGGTCAGCGCCTGATGACGGGGGTAGTCGAACAACGGTGTGAAGGCATCCGACTGGGTGTAGATTTTGGCTTTGGTATCGTATTCGAGGTTCTGAGAAGCCAACTCTTTGTATAAGGTGATGTCACGTGTGGCCGCAGCCGCCTTGATGCCAAACCGGCTAACCAGATCGTTTCGGCCAATGGTGCCAAGGAAACGGAGCCTGAAGTCGATGTGGGAAAGCCGTTCCTGCTGGGTCTGACTGATATCTGCTAGCCGTGTCGGTGCCATTTCATCTTCCAGTTTTAGCGCATTCGTACTCATCATGGTTGCTTATGGTAATAAACAACCTATGTCGGTGTCAATATGATTGCTTGACATAATCAAAATAATTATGATTAAATCGCAAAAAGATCATGGAAGTACCCTGATCACAGTAATGATTAAACCTATTTCGGAAGCGATTATGGCGACGAATCCACCCAAAGGCGATGGTCATCGGAATGGTGCGGTCAGGCAGCGCTCTCAAACTCAGACCCCGTCTGGGCACTGGGTTAACGTGATGCTGCAACCGGGCAATTCATGGATGTGAAGACCTCAAGCAAGGCCCCGTTTAAAGGGGTTCGCAAAGAGAGAAAATAAGTGTCACAAACTATCCGCCGACAAATGCAAGCTTTCTGTCTCTCAGGACAACCTGCACGTAATGCAAGAATAGCACTCTAGATGGAACCTAAAGCTTTCCTCAATCTACTCTCCAGGGAATGGATGCTCATGGTCGAAGTTTTCGAGGCCAGCAAGGGCGGGCCTATCGATCATGGTTCGCTTCTTCAGCTAATAGATGCGCACAAGCGACCAAATGCGGATGCTTATTCGCTGTTAGAGCGCCTGATCGACCTGGGGATTTTGGGGCAACCTCTCTCGGGTGAAACGCTTTATCAGCTCGGCGGCTTGGCCGAGACAATCATCAGCCAGCTACTCCAAGAGCATCGCCTTGGCCTCTCCGAAAGCATTCAGGCTCACATCGCTCACCTGGACGAGCTGAGTCAGCGACTACTTCACGCCACAACAGAACACGATGATCACGCTATCGCTAGCGGTGCGAAGAAGCTCTGGCAACATACACAAGACATCAAACACCAAGTCCATAACAACCTTCAGGCGATCCGAAACATCGTTGCTGAGGCAAAGAAGCAGGAAACCAATAAGCCACTTCGCCAGCGATATGCCGATGTCATTGATGCTTGGGAGCAATACATCACACCTATGGGCGAGATGATCGAGGCGCACGGTGCCTTTGACACCATTATCGATAGCGCCATTGGTCGAATGGGACAGGCTATCAGCAACCTGGATTCAGCCGGCGCATTGATATCGGAAGTGTCCAATATCCGCAGCGTGCTACAGATGCTCAATGACATGCGCTGGCATATCTTGCGGAATTTTCAGGTTGCCCGCGATGTACTAAAGCCGCTCTACGAAGTAGCCAGGCTCAATTCCAAAGTGACCAGAGGCGCGTCCGTTGTGCTGGACCACCTTCAGAAGGGTCGCGTCAAGGTTGTAGAGGAATACGCAACATTGCTGATTTACCGCCGCCCTAGGATCTCGATGGTTTCACCGAACAGTGCTCTCCTCGCTTACTACTTCGGCGTCAAGGAGGTTGAAGAAAGGCCGGCTCCCAGGATAACGGCTCCCGCTTCTGAAGAGCGTAAGGCTGCTGTCAGAACGCCACCGTTGAATATCAATACAGTGCTTAAGCAAGTGAAAGAAGACCTACCCATCGAGGACATGATGGCGTGGGCCATAGATCACTTTCCAGAGCATCCTACTAACAAGATTCTCGACATCGTGTTGCTTGCATTTTCCCAGTCCAGCCTTGTTGTAGAACGGGGTGTGAGGAAGACGTATCGAACGGCAACCCACCGGATTGAGGGGCCATCGCTAGCTGTGGAGAGCACCAATGCATAACTATCCGCCAACCTTTCCTCACGCCATAAGCGAGATTTTCGCAAAGTTGTCGAGTGGATATCACATCTGTATTGAGGATGGAGACATCTACAGAAGTCTTACGGAAAATGCAGACTACTATCGAAACCTGTTCAACATTCTTGGTTATAGGCTCTCCGATGGGGTGGACGGAATTTTCTACTTCCTGCCTACGGACGAGAGGATTAACGAACTCAGCAAGCGGTTCACTGCTTTTATGGCCATTATGTATGACTGGCTGGCCGACAAAGGGAAGGAGCCTGTCACATCGCTGACCGAGGAGCACTTTTATCTCAATCAACTACCGCACCTAACCGTCGAGCAGTACAAGAAGGTAATGAGTCAGCTCGATGTTACTAACGAGAAGGAACTTTTGAAGATTGTGAACGGGTTGCATAAGCACGGCTTCCTTATGCTTGTTGACGGCAGCCTAATCAAGTTCAGGAAGACCGTATCTAGGTTTGTAACCATGTTCACGGAGGTGGCTGATCGGGAGAATGCGCAGCCTGATGAAGGAGAATCCGATGACTAACATCTTCTATGGCATTCGCCGACTGCTTCTCCTGAATACAGCCAGCTACTCTCTCGGCGATTTCCCTCTGGATAGGCCGCTGTCGATTTCTGCGCCGAACAACCGAGGCAAATCCACGGCGATCAACGCGCTCCAGTTTCCGTTTCTCAGTAACATGAACGACATGTCGTTTCCCCGCAGCAATGAGGACACGAGAAAATACTATTTTCCGTACGACAACAGTTATGTCGTCTCCGAGATCGTTACTGAGACTGGCACCTATGTCGTCGGCACAGCAGGCAAAGGACAGGCTTCGGGCTACGACTACCAGTTGTTCGCCTACCAGGCGAAGTTGGATATCGAAGATTTCCTTATTGGTGATGGCGAAGCAGAGGATAAACAGGTACGCAACTACAAGGAGCTTGTCGCCCACCTCGGCAAGCGTGGCGTTTGGGTGAAATCCCTACATCCTAAGCAGATGCGTGACGCCTTGATGGGTAAAACCATCACGCTCCCGAACGATGAGAAGTTCACGGTTGGGGTATTCCGCCTGCGGAGCATGACCGATGAGAACTATCGCCTGTTCATCCGCGTGTTTAAGAACCTGCTGCATATGAATAACGTCAATCTCGACGAGATGAAGCGTCTCTTGATTGATGTCCTGCTTCCCGGTGAAGGCTCGAATGCCGTCGATTTCATGGCAAGATACCGTATCCTGAATGAGGAGGTAGAGAGCGCTAAAGCCAGGACTGACACAGCTATCAGGATTGCACCGGATGTAAAGAAACTCGCAGAGGCTAAGGCGTCCTGCGATGAAGCCTATGGCATTTTACGGGCGCTCTTCTCGCCAATCACAACTGCTTACGAGGAAGAGCGAGAGCGACGTGAAAAAGAGATTCAGGGTATTGAGCGTGAAATATCCTCTATCGAGCCGCGAATGAAGGATCTCAGTGAGACGCAGACCCCGCTTCAGAATTCCATCCAAGAGCTGGCTATCAAGGAAGATGGACTGAAGATGCAGCTTGCCGCTATCGAAGAAGGTGAGACGAAGTTTGCCCTGTATGGTGCAGTAGAACAGATTCAGCAGCAAATCGGCAAGATGCAGGCCGAAGTTGAACGTCTTGTCGGAGAGCTTCAGCGCACCCACCCAGAGGACATCAAAGGCATACGGGCCGACCTCAAGAGCGTCAACCAGCAGGCAAAAGACCTTACCGCCCGGATGTCGGCCATCGACAACAACCTACTGTTTGTTCTGACTGAGCACTTTGGTGAATCGCAAATCCAGACCATCGCGAAGCTGCTCAATAGGGATTTGCTTTCGTCACTTCCTATTGGTGAGGACGGTGTTGCTGTATTGGATGAGGAGCAGCTATTTGAGTATATCAGAGAGGCACTATCCAAGTGCCAGGGCGGCTATTACGACGATGGCCGTATTAAGGTCAACCTCGAAAAACTACAGCCAATAGACATCGACGACTACTTCAATTACGAAACGATCCAGGAAAACCTTGCCCGCCTAGAAAAACGCAAATCAGAGCTTGAGCGTGATTTAGAGGTGGCGCTCGACTACAAAGGGATGGAGCAAATAAAGAATGACCTGCTCGCCAAAATCAAGGAAGAGGAACGCAATCTCGCCGAGTATCAGGCATTTCTTGAAGCCAAGAAGGGAAAGGCGGAACTCGAAGGGAGCCTCGCAGAAGTTACTTTTGCTCTGGAAGAAGCAAGAACGGAACTTCGCGGCATTACTGACAAACTGCTCAAGCTCGGCGAGGCAAAGCAGTCCTTTGTTGCCGACAAGGCCAAGAAGGAAAATGGTCTTTCCTCGCTGGTTGAGAAGTACAGTCGGGTCGTTCCGATTCCAAGCTCGGAGCCTATGGGCACAGAACCTCTTCACAGGCTGCCTACCGCGCTTGAAGATATGATCGACACCTATCTTATTGCGCTTGAGGCCAGACGCACGACCAGAGAACATATCGAACAACGCCTTGCCATTATCGAAGGCAAGAATGGTCTGCGCTTTACCAGCGGCCAAGATGAGGACACCACGATACGGGAGCTGATTGAGGCTATCGAGGGTACGGACGAGTACATCAAGCAGCAGGAGAACTGCCAGAAGGCTGTTAGCCAGGAAATTGGAGCGCTGTTGAAGGGGCTTACAGACCGCTTCGATACTTTCGTGCACGAAATCAGGCGTTTTAATCGCCAGATGAATTCGCGCAAGATATCAAACATCAATCGCATCGAGTTCATCGTGGATGGCAATAACGACATCCTCAGGGCTGTGAAGGAGATTGTTGACCAAGACTCCATCTTCAGCGACCCAGAAAGCGTGCACCGTGCGGTCAGGCAGCTTGATGACCTTATTTCCAGAAAGAACGTCAAGCTCTCGCTGGAGAGCCTGTTCAACATGGGTATTGAGGTTGAACTAGAAAGTGGAAAAGTCACCAGCAGTTTCAATGATGCCAATATCCAGTCCACAGGCACAGGGCTGACTGTCAAGGTCATCCTCAACGTCATACTGCTTAACCGCCTACTTTTCATCAAGGATGGGCAGGTCGTCAATATTCCGATCTACATTGATGAGGCAGGTCAAATTGACCCAGCCAACCAGCAGACTCTGATTGATCAATGTTTGCCGGCTGGTTTTGTACCCGTGTTTGCCTCAGTGGAGGCGCAGGCTACGGCAGACTATTGGATCGGCTTGAATGAGGTCGGTGGGCGCATCTACGTCGATCAGGAGGACTGGTTCCGTCTATCGAAGATAGAAGAGCCTGTCGAGGAGTCGACTGATGCGTAACGCCTCGCGTCAGTGGCTGAGCCGTCTACTTGTGGTCGGCTCACTGCCAGCATCCAGCATCCCAAGAGCTGCTAAGGCAGACATCGCAAATATCCACAATGCCGGATTTATCAGGTGGGAGAAATCTGGCGCAGGCGCGAAGTATTCCATCGCAGATGAGGCGGCTGTTCGTGGGCTGCTCCAGTCCACAGGCTACGGAGGTGATTTAGAGAGTCTGACGCCAAAGGCTAAAGCGGTCGCCTTGCACGGGGACGCACACAAGGGACATGATGACGCACTTTTGCTGACCATGTCTACAGCCAGTAATGCGCAGTGGACAGATGGCCAGCACACTCTTGATATCTCCGATCATGTGGCCAGGTTCGGTATCGCATCTCTCGTTGTCAGACCTGGCGACCAGTGGCATACCGAACAGCCGGTAGGTCTTGTTGAGAATCTGGATCTCGTCGTGTACGGGAAGCAGTATTTCGAAAGGATCGGCTTCCAGGGTAGTGTCCTCTACTACAGCGGTTGGCTCTCTAAGGCCCTTCTGGATTGGCTGACAGAGACGGAACGTGCTCCTTCCTACTTGATATTTTCCGACTACGACCTGGTGGGGATCAAGAACTACCTGCTGGCTAAAGTCAGGCTTGGAGAGTCAGTTAGCATGTACGTGCCAGACAACCTTCCAGAATTGCTCCGAAGGTTTGGGAACCCTGAGAAGCTCAAATCAAAATCAGACAGGACTCTGATCGAATCATCGGGAGATGCCACTGCCATACATCTATATCAAGCTCTATTAGAGTCGGGACGAGGGCTAGATCAAGAAAGCTTACTATTACTCTAAGCACAAAATAATTTTCGATTACTTACCTGCTGCCACTCGCAGTGCTTTCCCCAAAGACATCCTGCCGGTCCTGAGGCGGAGCTCTCCATCGGCCAGACAATATTCCAGATCCCCAGCGTTACACCGAAATTCTGTCGGGATTTCGAAAATAAGCAGACCTTCCTGAATTTTTGCGGTGATCGGTTTCCAGGCTGGTTCCGCTGCCCTCGTTGCCGACGGGGTGGTACGCGCCTTGTTGGCAGAGGCGGGCTGGATATCTGCTGGGGGCTCGTGATGGACGCGGGACTTGGTAGAGTCGGCGAGGTGCTGGGCCTCGTACTCAAGGATGTCTTCCACCCGATAAAGCACCCGTCCGCCGATCTTTATAAATTTCGGTCCCCAGCCGATCGACCGCCAGCGCTCAAGGGTACGTGTCGAGATGCCCCAGTATTCGGCCAGCTGTTGTTGGTTCATATGATTGAAAACCGTCTGCTCATATCTCATAGGTTGCTCTCCTGTGTTGTGCCTCCTTCATGAATGCTCACAAACCGACAGATAGCAACTCAATCAGCACATCGGGATAACGGCGGGGCAACGATCGATAGCCCTCTTGGTAGGTGCTGTTATCAGGTGCTATAATCAGCACCATTTAGGCGAGCTAATAGAGGTGGTCAATGAGTATCAAATTTTCCGAAGACGTCGTGCCGCTGACCGATTTGAAGGTCAATCCGGGTAAGGTGGTTCGGCATGCCACCGAGGCGCACCGGCCGGTACTCCTGACAAGCCGTGGGCGCGGGGTAGCCGTAGTACAATCGGTTACGGATTATGAGGCCGCAGAGGAAGAGCGTGAATTCATGCGGGCGGTGGTAGCCGGTCTTGCTGATCTCGACGCCGGGAGGGAGCTTCCCCTGGACGAGGCAAAGGCCCGACTCGGGCTGTCAGCTTCGGAGTGATGTCATTGGGTGAGGTCACTATCCGCTTTGCGGAGTCGGCGGTTGCCGATCTGGAGGAAATCCGGCTTTGGTATGCGGAACAAGGCGTTCCCGATGTCGGGGAGAGGCTTATCACCGAGATCTTCCAACGGATCGAGGCGCTTGGAACGCATCCTGAGCTGGGTCGAATCGTGCCTGAGTTCGACCAGCCTTTTTTGAGGGAGCTGATCCAGCCACCTTTTCGTATCGTCTATCGGCATGA
>Ga0256839_1004663_pt1 | contig 13245 bp, 13 predicted proteins | sample 354166metaG_FD_185968 | JGI IMG/M metagenome (GOLD analysis project Ga0256839, IMG submission 185968) | Hydrothermal vent microbial communities from Mid Atlantic Ridge, Atlantic Ocean - 354-166 | ecosystem: Environmental > Aquatic > Marine > Hydrothermal vents | place: Atlantic Ocean: Mid... | reverse complement strand
GGGGACGGGCAAAACATTTTTGGCCACGGCTTATGGTGCGTCTTTATTGGCGCGGGGCGAAGTTGGGAAATTTATTGCTTGCCGCCCTGCCGTAGAAGCCGGAGAAAAGCTTGGGTTTTTACCAGGCGATCTCATGGAAAAAATAGACCCTTATCTGCAACCGATTTACGATGCATTGATTATGGTATTGGGCGCGGACGAGGTTGAGCGGCGCAAAGCCTCAGGCGAGATAGAAGTCGCGCCTCTCGCATTTATGCGCGGGCGGACATTATCCAATGCATTTGTGGTTATCGACGAAGCCCAAAATGCGACTGTGGCACAAATGAAAATGGCGCTCACCCGGCTCGGCGAAGATGCCGCCTATGCGGTTACGGGCGACCCAAGCCAGAGCGACCTGCCCCGTGGTCAACAGTCGGGTCTAGCCCATGCGCTGTCTATCCTCGGCGGCATAGACGATATTTCCATGATAGAGTTTGACGCCGATGATGTTGTCCGCCACCCGCTGGTCGGAAAAATTGTTAAAGCCTATGATGCGGATGCAAAAAACCAGTAATGCCCAAGCCAATTATAGACGACTTCGAAATAGATATTGATATACGCGCCTCAGGCTGGGGTGCTGCCTCAGATTTAACCGCGATTGCACACACCGCAATATCTGCTGCCACCGCCCAATATTGTGCCCGCCCGTTCACGGAGGTTAGTTTGTTATTTACGGACAATGCCCAACTTAAAGACTTAAACCAAACTTACCGCGGCCAAGACAAACCGACCAATGTATTGTCATTTCCTGCGGATGCAGTCTTAGGTGTTCCGATCTTGGGCGACATAGCGCTAGCTTTCGAAGTGATTGCGGACGAAGCACAGGTGGGCAATATCACCCTCGGCGACCATATCACCCATTTGCTCATCCACGGCTATTTGCATCTGCAAGGCCTAGACCATGAAACGAGTGCGGAAGCTGCGGTTATGGAAGCCCTTGAAATAAAAGCGCTAGCAGGCTTGGGAATTGCCAATCCTTATGATAGAGATAACTTGTGACTGAAAATAATTCTTCAAATACCTTTCTAAGTCGGCTCTTTGGCTCCAAAGAAGCGGCGCTACCCGAAAGCGGGCAAGAGCGTAAATCCTTGATGAGCGCGGCGGAAAACTTCCACTCCCTACGAGTCGCAGATGTCATGGTGCCGCGCGCTGATATTATCGCTGTTGCCAATGATATATCCTTGCAAGAACTCACCACATGCTTTCAAGACGCTGGCCATTCACGTCTGCCCGTAAACGGCGAGACTTTGGACGAACCAATCGGGTTTGTACATGTAAAAGACTTGCTGGAATTTTTGGCGCTGGACGCGCCCGGACGGACAGCTAAATCATACCCAAACAAAAATATCATTAAAGACATTCTGCGCCCGGTGATTTTCGTACCCCCGTCTATGGCGGCAGATGCATTGCTCAAGAAAATGCAAATTAGTCGCGTTCATATGGCCATCGTGGTCGATGAATACGGCGGTACGGACGGGCTAGTGACTTTGGAAGACCTCATCGAACCTATTGTCGGTGATATTGAAGATGAGCACGACGATGCTGAGCCGGAAATCATCACCCTAAAGGATAAGCAGGGTCGTGCTTATTGGGAAGCAGATGCCCGCGCCCAAATTGAAGACTTCGAAGCCGTTTTGGGGCGCGATATTGCCACACCTGAACAAGACGGCGAAGTAGATACACTCGGCGGCTTGGTGTTCTTTCTTGCGGGGCGCATACCGGAACGCGGTGAAATTATTCCGCACCCACAAGGCAAAAAAACTGATTTGGGTATGGAGTTTGAAGTTTTGGAAGCTAGCCCTAGACGGGTCAAGCGTTTGCGCCTTCGCCAAACATCCGCTAAAAAGGCGAAATAATGCGAGCGCAATTGGCTCGAACTTTGGCGACCAATGGTTTTCGCGGGTTTGTTCTGACCGTGTTTTTGGGTGCGCTTTCTGTCTTGGGACATGCCCCATTTTACCTATGGCTCGTTACCATTTTTTGCTTTGCGTTTTTGATGTTGTTGTTAGACGGCGCCCACAGCTTGGCTCGCCCGCTTCGTGCTGGCTTTTTGCGCGGGTTTGCGTTCGCACTCGGCTATTTTCTCGCTGGACTTTACTGGATAGGGTCTGCTTTCCTTGCAAGGGGGCCAGAATTTGTACCGATTATGCCGTTCGCGATTTTACTGATGGCAGCCGGACTAGCTTTGTTTTGGGGGTTGGCTGGGTTCTGTTTTATTCTGCTAAGCCGGGATAGGACTAACTCAATCTGGCGTGCCGGAATATTCGCAGGTGTGTTTTTTATTGCAGAGTTTTTGCGCGGGCATATTTTGAGCGGGTTTCCGTGGAACTTGCCGGGTTACATTTTCCCCGCCGGTAAACCCATATCACAAATAGCATATTTAGTCGGCATTTACGGATTGACAGCATTGGTGTTTCTGTTGTCCGCCTGCGTCGCCATATGGATAAGCCGCAAACAAAAATGGCTGCCATTAGTGATGGGGGCCACCCTGTTAGTCTCGTGTTATGCTTATGGTGTGCTGCGCCTCAACAAAGCTGAAATCCAGTATGTGGAAAATGTCAAATTGCGCATCGTTCACGCCAACATCCCTCAGCGCGACAAATTCAACCCTGCCAAATATATCAATACCGCCAACACCTACCTCGAACTTTCTCGGGGCAAAGGTTTTGAGGATGTCACACATATTATCTGGCCAGAAGGCGCTATTCCGGGCTTGATGTTTGAAGACGCAGGCTTGATGGCAGCCATCGATACTCTGTTTAGAGCCGGAGGTAGTACGCCGCCTGTGTTTATTGCCCAAACCTTACGGGCGCAGCCAAGGCCGGGGACAAATAAGCGCGATTATTTTAACGCCGCTACCGCAGTAGTTTTTAAAGATGGCCAAGTTCCGATGATTTCACCCTATTACGACAAACAAAAATTGGTGCCGTTCGGAGAGTTTATTCCCGGCGGCGGGCTGCTTGAAAAAATTGGCCTTCACAGCCTGTCGTCAGCGCTGGAATCCATGACGGCAGGGAAGGATGGCGTCGTACCAGCTTTGCCAGGCTTGCCGCCTGCCAGCATCCAGATTTGCTATGAAATTATTTTTCCCGGCTTTACGGCCCGTTCACAACCTGGAACAGGATCAACAGCAAAATGGATTTTAAACCTGTCCAATGATAGTTGGTATGGGAACTCTACCGGTCCGCGCCAACACATCAACCAGGCGCGCTACCGCGCCATAGAACAAGGCTTGCCCGTGGTTAGGGCGACCTCCGGGGGGGTTTCTGGTGTTATAGACCCATATGGTCGCCAGCTCAATCAATTGGGCTTGGGTCAACAAGGTGTCATTGATACCCGCCTACCTCAGCCAATAAATTCATACAAAATTAATGATAATTATCAACCGCGTGTTAGCTATATTATACTCTTGCTAATTGTTTTTTTGCTAATAGGGTGTAAGGTGTCTATGCACCGAGAAGCTTGACTATTTATAGGTTTCGCGTGCATAATCGGACAGTTGGCGTATTTATTGGGGCGCGAACAAGGTCTAAACACGAACCAACTAAACCAAAGGGATGAAAATATGAAATCACAACACGCACCGCGGTCACCGAACCCGGTAGACACACATGTCGGCACACGCGTTAGGCTGCGCCGTCAGGTTATGAAAATGAGCCAAGAAAAACTGGGAAATGCGCTCGGCGTTACTTTTCAGCAAGTCCAGAAATACGAACGCGGGGCCAATCGTGTCGGCGCATCACGTCTTTGGAAAATGTCACAGGTCTTAGATGTACCCGTAAGCTTTTTCTACGAAGGCCTAGGCGAAGATATGCCGTCCACAGAATTTGGCGAAGGCGATCAAACGCCAATTGTCTATGAGTTCATCAACTCAACCGACGGTGTTTCACTTGCCATGGCAGTTTCCAAGATCAAGAACAAAGCAGTTCGCCGTCAAATTCTTGAGCTGGCTCGTTCTCTATCTGCCGAAGAAGGATAAATATATAAAATTTTCCGGATCGATATGGTGGGTATAAGACCATAAGGTGGTAATCTTCCCGGTGGGTCGAGACGGGTTTAATTGGAAATATAAGAAACCGCCCCCGTAATTGTACAGGGGCGGCAGGAAGATAAAGGTTAAAGCGCAAGAGAGCGCCTTCATTTGCGATTGGCCGCGTTATGAGTTCCTTGTATAAAACACTGATGTAAACATCGAGTGCTGACCTCACCTGCCCTGAGCGCATATAGCGACGCCCAAGGTGATTCCAAAAGACGCAAACCGCTCTAACTACCAAATAGGAATATAGCGAGCGAAACGACCAGCAAAGGTCAATCTGCGCAGGTATCTACTCCAAGAATGGCGACCCCGAGTGGATTTGAACCACTGACCTCAAGATTAGGAATCTTGCGCTCTATCCACCTGAGCTACGGGGCCGTGTAGCGTTTTATAGGCGGTAGTTTACGGTATGCATAGCTTGGATTGTTTTTCTTGTTTTACGAGTGTTTACCTTTGAGGTTGCTTAGGGTAGGATTGCGAAAAATGGTGAAGCGTGAAATTGGGATATTTACATAAAACATATATATATGTGGTGGTGGGCGCACTATTTACCTTGGCATTTTCGCTACCGTCTTATTCTAAGATTACATCCGGCGGCGTTAGTGAACGTGCCGCGCTAACGGCTGGCGAAAACGGGCGGGTGGCGCGTGTGATTGACGGCGATAGTTTGGTTCTTGCGAGCGGGCTTAAGGTTTCGCTATCGGCTATTCAGGCGCCTAAACCCAAATGGAAAGATAAGCACGAAGCATGGCCATTGGCGGATGAAGCGCGGGAAACTTTACGCACCTTAACCGCAGGCAAGACCGTAAAGCTATTTTACGGCGGTGACAAGCGCGACCGTTATGACCGCGCGGTGGCACAGGTGTTCACTTTGGACGCCAAGGGAGAGCCGGACATCTGGCTGCAACAAGCCATGGTCAAGGCAGGCATGGCGCGGGTTTATTCTTGGGGTGGTTACCAGCAAGATAATTACACCCTATACCGCGCAGAAACATCGGCTCGCAAGGCCGGACGCGGTATTTGGAACAGCAAAGCAACAGACGGGTTTTACGATATACGCAAGCCAGACCCCGACCCGCTGGTGCAATATGTAGACAGTGTACAAATCGTCGACGGCATTATCATAAAAACTGCCGACGTTCGCGGCACCATATATCTAAATTTCGGCGCAGATTACAAAACCGACTTCACCATAGCCATCCCTAAAAAATCCCGCAAATTTTTCAAAAAAGCCAGCTATGACCCACTCACCCTAACCGGCGCCCGTGTCCGCGTTCGCGGCTATATAGAACTATACGGCGGCCCAATAATCTGGCTAAACGACCCAAACAGGTTAGAGGTTTTGGATTGAGTCTACCAAAAACCCGATGAAATAAAATTAACCAAATCTTTGCCTTATTTTTGCCTTTCATTAACCATAGGCTTGCATTCTGGGTGGCCGCTTATGGAGGATATTGTGCGTACTATTTTATTAAAACCATCGATTACCCGTTATTTACCCCACATGCTATTGGCGCTCATACTTGCTATGGGGCTTGGGCTTTCAGGCTGTGCGACGACCCAGAGCGACCCGACGGCGAATAAACAAACGCAAAACGAGCAAGGGCAAGCCGCAACCTATAATGAGAACGAGCTCGTTTCTGCCCTCTCGACCCATCTGGGTGTGACGGCGGAAAGTGCCGGCTCTATGATCGAACGCCTGTTTCGTAAACAAGGCCGCCCGGTTGGTTATATTACCGGACAAGAAGGCGGCGGCGCATTTATTGTTGGTCTGCGTTACGGCGACGGAACTTTATGGATGAAAGACGGGCGCTCGCAAAAAGTTTACTGGCGCGGGCCAAGTGTTGGTTGGGATTGGGGCGGTAATGCCTCCAAGGTGTTCACACTGGTATATGATTTGGACGACCCAAATTATATTTATCGCCGCTTCCCCGGTGTTGACGGTTCGGCCTATATTGTCGGCGGCATGGGCGTTAATTATCAACGCGCAGAAGGCATAACCCTCGCCCCAATCCGCACAGGTGTCGGCGCAAGGCTCGGCGTCAATGTCGGGTATTTATCTTATAAGCGTAAGAAAGGGCTGTGGCCTTTATAAACCCCGCAAAACCGCACCCATCTTTGCTGCCTGCGCAATGATTTTTGTGCTGACAACCTCTATGTCTTTATCGGTCAGGGTTACGGTTTTTGGTGACAAGGTTACGTCAAGCGCCAGGGACTTATGGCCGTCTTCTACGCCTTTTCCTTGGTAAACATCAAATAGAGTTACGTCCGTGATAAGGGTTTTATCAGCCCCTTTGACCGCTCGAATAAGTTTGTCGGCTGGGGTCTCGCCCTTCACAATGAAAGCAAAGTCCCGGTGGACGGGCATCATGTCTGATATGCTCAAGGCACCTTTGGACTTGGTGGCTTTCTTTCTACCGGATGGCACATTGTCCGGCCATATTTCAAAGGCGCAGACCCGTCCATCTATGCCGAGTTTTTTTAGCAGACCCGGATGCAATTCCCCGAAGTCGGCCAGAATGTTTTTCGGCCCCATTTGCAAACGCCCGGAACGCCCCGGATGCCAGTAACTTCCGCTAGGTTTAGCGACCTGTAAATTATCAGTTTTGGCACCCATGGCGGCAAGTGCGGCAATCGCATCAGCCTTGGCGGTGAATGCGTCCGGCGCAGTTCCGCCTTGCCAGTCCCGCACCGTTTCCGTGCGTCTTATGCCAGCGATGGTTGGGGATTGCCCGTCTGGTTTTGGGCTTTGGTAGGTTGGGCCAGCTTCGAACAAAGCTGCGCCCGGATAACCTTTGTCGGCACTGCGTTGTCCGGCAAGCAAGAGATGGATTAGCGCAGAAGGGCGCATACACCCAAGCTCGCTGGAGATCGGGTTATCCAGCACCAAGCTCTCGTCCCCGCCGTCAAATAGCTTGGCGTGGTCTTGGGACACGAATGACCATGTTACGGTTTCGGACAAGCCCTGATGCGCCAACGCACGGCGGGCTTTTCTTATTTTGTTTTGTAAATCTGTAGCGAGTGGTTCACGCCTGCCGCCCGTTACGGGCAAGCTCTCCGCTACCATATTGTGCAGGCCGTGAATGCGCGCGATTTCCTCGACCAGGTCAGCCCCCAGAGTACAGTCGCGGCGGTGGCTCGGCACGGTGACTGTCCAAGTTGGGCTTGCGGCTTTCACGCCAAATCCTAGAGCCTCTAAAATAGAGACCATCTCTCCGTCAGGTAAATCAAATCCGGTCAGGCGCTTGTTCAGTGCCGGATCAAATTCTATCGGCGCAGGGTTTTCGGGCACTTCGCCCGCCACACAAATATCCGAGGCCTCGCCGCCGCACAGATCAAGCACCAACTGCGTCGCCATCTCAAGTCCGCCGATAACAAAGCCCGTATCAACGCCGCGCTCGAACCGGTATTTGGCGTCGGAATTTATCCCGAGTTTCTTGGCCGTCTTGCGGGTGGTTAGCGGGTCGAAATAGGCGCACTCGATCAATACGTCTGTGGTCTCTTCGGAAACCCCCGAATACGTGCCGCCCATAATACCGCCAAGGCCAAGCACGCGAGCATCGTCTGCGATAACGCACATGTCGTCGGCGCAGCTATATTCTTTATCGTCGAGGGCTTGGAATGTTTCGCCTTTACCCATGCGTGCCCGCAAAGTGCCGTTAAGTTTGCTAATGTCATAAACATGCAAAGGTCGCGCACGGTCATAGGTCAGCAGATTGGTAATATCCACCAGCGCAGAAATGGGCCGTAGGCCAATGGCTTTTAGGCGTGTTTGTAACCATTCCGGCGACGGGCCGTTTTTGACGCCGCGAATGACACGGCCTGCAAATACAGGACACGCGTCCGGCGCATTGGTTTCGATTGTAACCGGGCAGGGGAAGCTGCCTTGGGCGGGCTTCACTTCTGGTGTAATCCATACACCCAGACCTGTCGCCGCAAGGTCGCGGGCGATATTATCCACACCGAGCCAATCGGGGCGGTTGGGGGTGACTTCAAAATCAATCACGGGATCGTTCATATCGAGGGCGTCGGCCAGCGACATGCCCATCTCGAAACTATCATCCAAATCCATAATACCGTCATGGTCGTCGCCCATCTCTAATTCCCGAGAGCTACACATCATGCCGGAACTTTCCACACCGCGAATTTTACGCGGTTTCTTATCCAGTGAGAAATCCAGCCCCGGAATGAACGCACCGAGCGGCGCAAAGGCGACCGTCATACCAGCCCGCGCATTGGGCGCCCCGCAGACAATTTGTTTCAGACCGTCGCGAGTTTCCACTTGGCAGACTTTCAAGCGGTCTGCATCCGGATGCTTCTCGGCAGAGATAACTTTGGCAATAGAAAATGCAGACAGTTTCTCAGCCGGGTTTTCAACTTCCTCAACCTCCAACCCTGCAAGGGTCATAGCTTCGACAACTTCATCGATATTAGCGTCAGTTTTGAGATGCTCTTTGAGCCAACTTAATGTGAATTTCATGGTTTCGTCCAGTGCTCGCCTTTTGCGAACCAATCATTTAAACCTTTAATAAAGGTGTTTGTATGTGCTTCCAGTTGTTCGTTCCACGTAATGCCCATGTTAACAGTGACAATTTGTTTTAGGTGTTTGAAAAATTTATAATGGTCAGCTTTGCCCTTTAATAATTTGAGTGTAATGCCATGATAGCCATCATATTCATCTTGTGACCATTCAGCTTTATCATCTGCAAAATGATATACACCTATTGGATCATAGGTGTTCCACATATCTCTAAGTTCGTCGCGCATAGGCGAATTTATCCAACTAACCATTACGACAACCCCGTAGCTAAATTAGCCTGCAAGAGCGGTGAAAATCCGTAATGCTCTAACCACCTGCCGTCACCCGCAAACATATCTCTTAAATCCGGCATACCGTATTTTAGCATGGCGAGGCGGTCTACGCCCATGCCGAAGGCGAAGCCTTGATATTCGTCAGGGTCCAGGCCGCAATTTATCAGCACATTTGGATGCACCATGCCGCAGCCTAATATTTCCATCCATTTATCGCCTTGGCCGATTCGGATTTCATCGCCGACCCGCTCATAGCGCACATCCATTTCGGCGCTCGGTTCGGTGAACGGGAAATGATGCGGGCGAAACCTTGTCTCCACATCGGTCTCGAAAAATGACGAAACAAAATCCATCAGACAACCTTTCAGGTGACCCATATGGGTAGTCTTGTCGATGACCAAACCTTCGACTTGGTGGAACATGGGCGTATGGGTTTGGTCGCTGTCACAACGGTAAGTCCGCCCCGGCACGATGATGCGGATAGGCGGCTTCTGGCTCATCATAGTACGAATTTGCACGGGTGATGTATGGGTGCGCAAAACCATTTTCTCGCCGTTTTCGTCTGGTTTGAGGAAGAAGGTGTCGTGCATATCACGCGCCGGATGTCCGGGCGGAAAATTGAGGGCGGTGAAATTATGAAAGTCGTCTTCAATGTCCGGCCCCTCGGCAACTGAGAACCCTTGGTCAGCAAAAATCACCGCCATTTCTTCCATAACTTGCATCACCGGATGTAGGGTTCCGGTTTTCACAGAAACTGGTAAAGACATGTCCAGAGTTTCGGATGCGAGCACCGCGTTCAGGGCTTTGCCCTCAAGTACAGTTTTGCGGGCTTCAACCAATGCGGCCAATTCATTCTTCAAACCATTCAGGGCAGGGCCCTTGATTTTTTTCTCGTCCACGCTCATTTGGCCAAGTGTGCGCATTTGCAAGCTGACCTCACCTTTTTTCCCCAGCGCTGCCACCCGCACTGCATCTAGCGCCGCAAGGTCTGCGGCGGCTTCTATCTCGCCAGCGTATTTTGTTTTCAAAGTTTCAATATCAGCCATTTATATATCCATGAATTTGTGGCTCGTTTTGGCAATTGCGCACTCGCGCGTCAATGCTCTTTATTTGCCAGCGCTTGCATAATTTCAAGCACTTGAGCGCGGGCATGGTCGAAGCCTTTATCGGTTTCTATAATATAGTCCGCTCGGCTTCGTTTTTCAGCGTCCGGCATTTGCCTGTTTTTGATCAGATTAAACTTGGCTTCTGTCATGCCAGCCCGTGCCAATACACGGGCTTTTTGTACATCTTCTTTGGCGCTTACCACAACGGTTTTATCAACTTTCGCTTCGCCGCCCGTTTCAAACAATAACGGTATGTCGGCAACAAATATTGTTTTTCCTTGTTGTTGAGCTTCGCTTATTGCTCGCGTGCGCATCTTAATCACCATAGGGTGGATGAAGCTTTCCAGCACTTGAATGTGCAAGGGGTCCGCTTGTAAATGTTTTGACAGCCGCGCCCGATCTACTGCACCGCCTACAATAATATCGGGAAATACGGCGCGTAATATTGGCACCGCCTCGCCACCTTTAGCATATAATTTATGTACAGCGGCGTCGGCGTCAAACACATAGGCCCCCGCATCTTTAAACATCTGTGCTGTTGTCGATTTTCCCATGCCTATCGAACCCGTTAAGCCAATAATTATCATTTCACCGCTTTCAAATATTTAATCAACATGTCCCGCGCACCGATGTTTTTTGGTGGCTCGCACCCATAGAATAATTTAAACGATGGCCGCGCTTGTGCGATAAGCATTTCCAAACCACCAATAGTGCGCAAACCGTGCTTTTCGGCTTGTTTGATTAAGGGTGTGACCATTGGTGTATAGACCAAATCATATACCCAACTGTCTTTCATCATTCCCCCCACGTCTATATCAAGTTTATCGTTTCCAGCCATGCCGGCGGCACTTGCATTTATTACAAGACCAGCACCCGCAATTGCGCTTTGTCTGTCCGACCAGTTACAAGCATACAGGCTGGGGATATTTATGTTTGATACCAATTTTTTAGCCCGGTCATCTGAACGATTAATAATCCTGATTTCCGGCGCTCCCAAAGCGAGCAGAGAGCCTAGAACGGCTCGTGCGGCACCACCTGCCCCGACCAAAGTAACAGCATTGTTGAGAATATGGTGGTGACCAACATGCTCTAACAAAGGAGCAGCAAAGCCTTCCATGTCGGTGTTGTGGCCTATTAACTTACCGCCGCGCTTATACAGAACATTACAAACACCAAGCTTAACGGCGTCCGGCGTAATTTCATCAGCCGCTTGGAAAGCTAGTCCTTTGAGCGGAATTGTAACATTCAACCCCTCTATAGTTGTTTTTTTCAAAGACTTAAACGCGTATACTGCTTCATTTGGATGCACCGCAAACATGGTATAAGCAGCTTTTATCCCGAGATGATGCAACCAGTAATTATGCAAAACTGGTGATAAGGAATGGTGTATAGGCCATCCGGCTACGCCAGCCATTTTCAGTAATTGTGCCACGGTATTAAATCCTGCATCCGGTTTTCATTTACGCTACCACCGCATTTCGCCGCCTTAATTCAGCGAGCAGCGGTAGCAAAGACAAGCCAAGAATAGAGAAAAAATCCCCCTCGACTTTATCAAATAGCAAGGCACCCCTGCCCTCGAATTTATAAGCGCCAACACATGTGAGTAGAGCCTCTCTCTCTTGTGCAAGGTAATCCTTTAAGAAATCGTCACTGAAATTGCGCATAAGAAGTTTTGTTGTGCTGATGTAACACCAAGGTTTATGTCCTTTTTGTAAAATACATACGGCACCAACTAAACGATGTTCCTGACCTCGCATCTCCAAGAGGCGTGTTCGGGCTTCATCTACAGACTTTGGCTTGTCATATACCGAGCCGCCAAACTCCAAAATCTGGTCGGCACCTATGATTATTTCGTCGTTACCCAATACTAAAGCTGCAGCCTTGGCCAAAGCTAATTTTTCCACCAACTCAGGAATATTTAAGCCTTGTCTCAAACTCTGTTCCTTAATTTTAGCCTCATTAACAAAGCTCGGGCTTACGGAAAACTTAATCCCTGCATTCGTCAAAATTTCTGCCCGGATAGCGCTGGCCGATGCTAAAATTATTTTGGGTGAATTCTGGTCTGATACCATAATCACCGCCTATCTTGGTACAGGTTTATTATCCGCGCCGCCGTTTCTTCTATAGATCTGCGCGTTACATCCACCACAGGCCAATTGTTTCTTGCAAATAGTCGCTTGGCCATAGTCATTTCGCTACGCACCATTTGTTTGTCAACATATTGGGTGTTTGGGTTATCGCCAAGGGATGTTATTCTGTTGCGGCGAATTTGTACTATTCTGTCAGGGCTTGAGATTAATCCGACCACCAGTGGAGATTTTACAGAGCTGGGTTTAAGTGCTAGGATTTGTTCTGGTATTGGTGCCCCAGGCACGAGCGGAAAGTTTCCAGCCTTAAAACCCCGGTTGGCCAAATATATACAGGTCGGTGTTTTTGATGTCCGGCTGATACCCAACAAAACAATATCTGCATCAGCAAGACCGTCCAAGTTTTGTCCGTCATCATGGCTCATAGCAAAGTCTAGCGCACTGATCCGCGAGAAATACTCTGTGCCCATTGTCCGCTGCGCACCTATTTCTGAACTCATTGGTGCTCCAAGATACCGCCCCAGGGTTGCCAGAGCTGGATCTAGAATTGACACTGCGGGAATATTAAGCTCCGAACAGCGTTTTTCCAATTTATTGCGGCGTTCAGGATTAACAAGTGTATAAAACACAACGCCCGGATAGCCCTCAATTGAAACCAAAGCTTTTTCCAGTTGTTGTTCCGACCTAACAAGAGCGTGCAAATGTTCAACCGCCAAGCCGTGTTGATATTGCGCACAGCTAGCCCGAGACGTACCGACCAAAGTTTCGCCCGTGGAATCCGATACCAAATGTACATGGAAGTATATATCGCGAATCGGTTCAATTGTTTTTGCCACGGGTTTATTTTGTATGTCGTTCATCACACTTCCAGATCAAAAAGCCACCGCGTGGATTATTTCCACTTTATACACAAAACGTATACAAAAACTTCGTATTTTAGAATTCAGTGCATAATTGTCCAAGTTTCTAACAGGTTAATAACACGTGGGCAAAAAGAATTACTATTATGGGGGTTATTGTGGATAAGTTATTTTGCTCCAGCATATGGTTTTTTAGTGTGTATTTATATGATATTATTGAATTTGTTTTATCTATTTATTCCTATTCGAATTTTGCCGTATTTGTATTGTGTATATATTAAGTGAATATTAAGAAATCTTACCAA
>Ga0256839_1004662_pt1 | contig 13248 bp, 10 predicted proteins | sample 354166metaG_FD_185968 | JGI IMG/M metagenome (GOLD analysis project Ga0256839, IMG submission 185968) | Hydrothermal vent microbial communities from Mid Atlantic Ridge, Atlantic Ocean - 354-166 | ecosystem: Environmental > Aquatic > Marine > Hydrothermal vents | place: Atlantic Ocean: Mid... | reverse complement strand
TGAAACTGCATTTGCATCACGATTGATGCGTCTGGCAAGCCCGCTTAGGACTTTTCCAGCGCCAAGTTCCAATAAATCTGTCACTTCGCCCTCACCTGTTAGCCAAACTATGCTTTCTCGCCAACGGACCTTGCCTGTTACCTGCTCAATTAAACGGCGGCGAATTTCACCCGCATCGCTGATTGGAGCGGCCAAAACATTGCTTATTAGCGGCACAATTGGATTATTCATATTTACTAATGCCAAGGCTTCTTCCATTTTTTCTGCCGCATCACACATTAAAGAGCAATGAAATGGCGCACTTACTGGCAATAAAAGCGCCCGCTTTGCGCCCTTGGCTTTTGCTAAAATAATAGCACGCTCAATTGCATTTGCATGACCTGAAACAACAATTTGCCCTGGAGCATTATCATTTGCCACCTCGCAAACTCCACCCTGTTGTGCCTGCTTTGCTATTTCTAAAACTTCATCTAATTCAAGCCCCAAAATTGCCGCCATTGCGCCCTCACCTACTGGCACAGCCTGTTGCATTGCTAAACCTCTAGTTTTTAATAACCTAGCAGTATCAGCAAGCGAAAAAGTGCCAGCGGCACATAGGGCGCTATATTCACCCAAAGAATGGCCAGCAACAAAAGCGGCAGTATTTTTAACGCTTACACCTTTGCTTTCCAAAACTTTTACAACCGCCATAGAAACAGCCAAAAGAGCAGGCTGGGCATTTTGCGTTAGGCGTAATTCGTCCTCATTTCCCTCAAACATAAGGGCAGAAAGATTTTGATTTAGAGCTTCATCAATTTCATCAAAAACTGCTTTTGCAGCTGGATAGTTTTTGGACAACTCTAAGCCCATGCCGATAGCTTGGCTGCCTTGGCCGGGGAAAGTGAATGCTGTTTTTGTCATAAGATATTTCGCTTTTTTCTTATCAAACCAAAGAAGATAATAGCGCGTCTTTTGTTAAGAGGCTAGAGTATTTATATAGAATTATAGAATCACTATTCACATCAAGGAAAATATCAAGTGAAATGGTCAACACAGCAAAATGAAGCGTTAAGCGCTGTCTCTAACTGGTTAAACGATCCAGATGGAGCGCAGGTATTTCGCCTTTTTGGCTGGGCGGGAACTGGCAAATCTACTTTAGCGCAACATTTGGCAAAAGATGTTGAGTTAGTGAAATATGCTGCTTTTACTGGCAAAGCGGCTTTGGTTATGCGCAAGCATGGCTGTAAAGGCGCTAGCACAATTCACTCGCTTATTTATACTTTAGTTAGCGATAAAGAGGGCGAACCGCAATTTAGGCTTGATGATGAAAGCGTTGCCGCTGATGCTGATTTGATTGTTATTGATGAAGTTTCAATGGTTGATGAAATATTGGGGCGTGATTTACTTTCATTCGGCACAAAGGTTTTGGTGCTTGGTGATCCGTTTCAGCTTCCTCCCGTGCAGGGGGCTGGTTTTTTTACCGAGGTTGAGCCAGATATTATGCTAACCGAAATTCACCGCCAAGCCAGAGATAACCCGATTGTTCGCATGTCGCTTGATATTCGCCAAGGGCGAAAATTGCAACTAGGCAATTATGGCGATAGCAGAGTTATCTCTCGCCATGATGTTGACCAGCAAGAGGTTTTAGGCGCGGATCAAGTGTTAGTTGGACGCAATAAAACAAGGCTTGATTATAACAATAGAGTGCGAGAATTGCTCAAATTACCACATCAAGAGCCAGTGACTGGCGATAGAATGGTTTGTTTAAGGAATAACCCACGCAAAAAACTACTCAATGGGCAAATATGGATTGTCACCGATGTTAAAAAGAAAAATGCAGGCAAATATCAGCTCTCCTTAGCCTCAGACGAGGGTTTTGGTAAAATGGTTGAAACCACGGTTAGAACCCATAAAGACTTTTTCTCAGGCGATGAAGACAAAATGGCATGGCCAGTGCGCCGCCAATATGACGAATTTACCTTTGGCTATTGCCTAACAGTGCATAAAGCGCAGGGTAGCCAATGGGATAATGTATTTTTATTCAACGAGAGCTATGTATTTAGAGAAGAAGTCCAACGCTGGCTCTATACTGGAGTAACAAGAGCGGCGGAGCGAATTACTGTGGTTAATTAGGTTTTTTTAGCCCATTCACTTACCAATATTAAACTTTGGTAATCTTGGCATATTTGCATTGACCTTCCAGTTACTAGAAGCACTAAAAAGCCTTTAGTAACTTAATAAGGAATATAAAATGAGCTATAGTAATTCTTCTAACCATGCCAATTTTAGCCGCCGTGGTTTTTTAAAGACCACCGCGCTTGGTGGCTTGGCAATTGGTGCTAGTTTGGCGCTTCCCTCTTGGCAAATATTTGCGCAAAATGCCTCTTTACATATTAACAAGCTAAAAATTCCACCGCTTGAAACAGGTCGCATTGAGAATGGCGTAAAGATTTATGACCTTGAAATTCAAAATGGCGAGACTGAATTTTTTGAAGGGATAAAGACCAAAAGCAGAGGCGTTAATGGCTCACTGTTAGGCCCGACCCTTAGAATGAATAATGGTGATATTGTTCGCCTGAATGTAAAAAATTCCATTGGTGAAACTACAACCATGCACTGGCATGGTTTGCATCTGCCAGCAAAATATGACGGCGGGCCGCATCAACCAATAAAGAGCGGCGAAACATGGTCGCCGCAATTTGAAATTATGCAAAAGGCTGCCAATTTTTGGTATCACCCACATTTAATGGGCAAAACCGCCGATCATGTTTGGCAAGGGATTGCGGGCATGATTATTGTTGATGATGAGGAGAGCAAAGCGCTTCCCTTGCCAAGTGAATATGGCATTGATGATATTCCTGTAATTTTACAAGATAGGCGTTTTGGGCGAGACGGCTCAATGGAATATAGACCAACTCGTCATGACATTATGGCAGGAATGATTGGAGATATTGCACTCACAAATGGCACATTAAGCGCTTATTTTGAAGCAAGCACAAATCTTATTCGCCTTCGTTTGCTCAATGGAGCAAATGCCTCAATATATAATCTCGGTTTTAGCGACAGTCGCAATTTTATGCAAATATCAACCGATGGCTCTATGCTTGAAAAGCCATTTGAAACCAACTCGCTTATTCTATCTCCCGGTGAAAGAGCAGAAATAATTGTAGATGTAAGTGATGGTAAAACTATTACCCTAGAAAATAAAATAGATGTAAATTCTGGTTCTATGGGCGGCGGCATGATGGGTGGTGGCAGCATGATGGGCGGCAATCTGGATTTTAAGTTTTTAGAAATCCGCCCAGCTAGCAAATTAAAACAATTAACCGCCATTCCAAATCAGCTAACCAAAATTGATTGGATTGATGAAAAACAGGCGGCAAATACTCGTCCCTTTGTGATGAGTATGCAAATGGGGCCAATGATGATGTTAGGGATTGGCAAGTCACACACAATAAATAGCAAATCCATGAAAATGGATCGCATTGATGAAATCGTTAAGTTAGATACAACAGAAATTTGGGAAATTAGCAACTCATCAATGTTTGCGCACCCGTTTCATATTCATCTCGTGCAGTTTCAAATCATCAGTCGCAATGGCAAGCCACCTCATGCGGGCGAAATGGGATTAAAAGACACTGTTTTAGTTCACCCCAATGAAACAGTTCGCTTCATTGCAAAATTTGAAACTTATGCCGATGAGAAATACCCATTCATGTATCATTGTCATATTTTAGAGCATGAAGATGCTGGCATGATGGGGCAGTTTTTAGTTGTTTAACAAAGGAGAAATAAAATGATGAATAATAGTGGTTATATGGAAATGGGCGGCGGATATATGTGGTTTGGCGGTATATCAATGTTGCTAATAGGAATTTTAGTAATTCTGTCAATCGCCGCATTGATTAAATATTTAATGAAATAATCTGGTAGTAAAAAATCAGTAAAAACCGTGTGTTTACTGATTTTGCCTCTTCCCCATTGGCTTTTTATTGCCTATAAGGCGCACTTAGCTATTAAATTTTAATCTGAATGGAGTTGGGTGTTTTCGCTTGACTTTTTTTAGGCTAAGTCAAACAGGAAAACATATGCCAAAACGTGACGATATAAATACTATTCTTATCATTGGTGCAGGCCCTATTATTATTGGACAGGCGTGTGAATTTGATTATTCTGGCACGCAAGCATGTAAAGCGCTTAAAGATGAGGGTTATCGTGTGGTGTTGATAAATTCCAACCCTGCCACAATAATGACTGACCCAGATCTTGCTGACGCGACATATATGGAGCCGATCACCCCTGAAGTGGTTGCTAAAATTATTGAAAAAGAGCGCACAGAGCGCCCGAACGAGAAAATGGCACTTTTGCCAACTATGGGCGGGCAAACCGCCTTAAATACTGCCCTGTCTTTACGCAAAATGGGTGTGTTAGAAAAATTTGATATTGAGATGATTGGCGCAGATGCCGCCGCAATCGACAAAGCAGAAGACAGAGATTTATTTCGTGAGGCAATGAAAAAAATCGGGCTTGAAACTCCTCGCTCAATGCTAGCGCATAATTTACCTGAAGCGCTTGAGGCATTAGAAGAGATTGGATTGCCAGTAATTATTCGCCCCTCGTTTACGCTTGGCGGCACGGGCGGTGGCCTTGCATATAATAGAGAAGAATATTTAGCTATTATTGAAAGCGGGCTTGATGCCTCACCAACCACAGAGGTTTTGGTTGAAGAATCAATCGCGGGTTGGAAAGAATATGAGATGGAGGTTGTGCGTGATAAAAAAGACAATTGCATCATCATCTGCTCTATTGAAAATATCGATCCTATGGGTGTGCATACTGGCGATAGCATTACTGTTGCTCCCGCCCTCACTTTAAGCGATAAAGAATATCAAATTATGCGCGATGCCTCACTTGCCGTGTTGCGCGAAATTGGGGTGGAAACTGGCGGATCAAACGTGCAGTTTTCGGTCAACCCAAAAGATGGTCGCCTTATTGTTATTGAGATGAACCCAAGGGTTTCTCGCTCTTCTGCACTCGCATCAAAAGCCACTGGTTTTCCAATTGCCAAAATTGCTGCAAAATTGGCGGTTGGCTATACGCTCGATGAATTGGAAAATGACATCACCAAAGGGGCAACTCCAGCCTCCTTTGAGCCAACAATTGATTATGTTGTTACAAAAATCCCTCGTTTTGCATTTGAAAAATTCCCCGGTAGTGATAATCGTTTAGGCTCGGCTATGAAATCAGTTGGCGAAGCCATGGCGATTGGACGCACATTTGCTGAGAGTTTTCAAAAAGCATTGCGCTCGATTGAGACTGGCCTAACTGGTCTAAATGAGATTGAAATTCCTGGAATTGGTGAAGGCGATGATAAAAATGCTATTCGCGCCGCATTAGCAAAGCCAACTCCTGAGCGCCTGTTACATATTGCGCAAGCTATGCGTTTGGGCATGGATAATGATGCAATTTATCAGGCATGCTTTGTTGATACATGGGTTTTAGACCAAATTCGCAATATTGTTGACCTTGAAGAAAAAGTGCGTGAGTTTGGCCTGCCCAACGAAAGCGAGCAGATGCTCATGCTAAAGTCGCATGGATTTTCTGATGCGCGACTTGGTGAATTAGTTAACAAAAGCCGTCAAGAGGTGCAAGAAATACGCCGTTCATTAGATGTCAATCCTGTTTACAAACGCATTGATACATGTGCGGCAGAATTTGCCTCACCTACTGCATATATGTATTCAACTTATGAAAATAAATTTGCTGGCAAAACTGCCAATGAAGCAAAACCAAGTGATAAGAAAAAAATTGTCATTTTAGGTGGTGGGCCAAATAGAATAGGACAGGGAATTGAGTTTGATTATTGCTGTTGTCATGCCTCTTTTGCACTTTCTGATAAGGGCTATGAAACAATTATGGTCAATTGTAACCCTGAAACTGTTTCAACCGATTATGATACTTCTGATAGGCTTTATTTTGAGCCGCTTACTGAAGAAGATGTGATTGAAATTTTAGAGGTTGAAAAACAAAATGGAACTTTGGCTGGGGTTATTGTGCAGTTTGGCGGGCAGACTCCGCTTAATCTAGCAAAAGCTGTGCAGAGCGCTGGCGTGTCAATTTTAGGCACACAACCAGATGCGATTGATCTGGCTGAGGATCGTGACCGCTTTATGAAGCTTGTTACTGATTTAGACCTTACCCAGCCTACAAATGGCATTGCTTTTTCACTTGAGCAGGCGCGAATTGTAGCTGAAGAAGTTGGTTATCCGCTAGTTATTCGCCCCTCTTATGTTTTGGGTGGACGGGCGATGGCAATCATTCATTCAAAAGAGCAGTTTGAGGCATATATACAATCAACTTTAAGTGAGCTTGTGCCGCCAGAGGTTGTAGCAAAATATCCGAATGATAAAACAGGGCAGATAAATTTTGTAATCGCAAAAAATCCACTTTTATTTGATGGCTATTTAGATGGAGCGATTGAGGTTGATGTTGATTGCTTGAGCGATGGAAAAGACGTTTATGTATGCGGTATTTTAGAGCATATTGAAGAAGCAGGCATTCACTCTGGTGATAGCGCCTGCTCTTTGCCCCCTCATAGCTTACCAAAAGAAATAATTGCCGAATTAAAGCGCCAAACAATTGCATTGGCTAAATCGCTAAATGTTGGCGGTTTAATGAATGTTCAATATGCCATAAAAGATGGTATTGTATATATTATTGAGGTTAACCCACGCGCTTCACGCACCGTGCCTTTTGTTGCAAAAGTTATCAATGAACCTATTGCCAAAATTGCCTCGCGCATTATGGCAGGTGAAAGCCTGAGTAGTTTTGGCCTAAGCGATAAAAAATACGATCATATCGCAATTAAAGAAGCAGTATTTCCTTTTGCTCGTTTTGCTGGCGTTGATACAATGCTTGGTCCAGAAATGCGCTCAACTGGCGAGGTGATTGGGCTTGATACAGATTTTGGCATTGCATTTGCTAAATCACAATTGGGTGCAAACACTATTGTTCCTAAAGCGGGTGTGGTTTTTGTTTCTGTTCGTGATAATGACAAACAAGCGATTACACCAGCAATTGCAACATTAGAAAAGGCTGGCTTTTCTATTTTAGCAACAGGTGGCACTATGCGTCATTTGCAAGAGCAAGGAATAAAATGCGAAAAAATCAACAAGGTTCTTGAGGGTCGCCCTCATATTGTTGATGCTATTAAGAATGGTGAAGTGCAATTGGTTATCAACACCACTAATGGCACAAAAGCAATTTCTGATAGTCGTGATATTAGACGCTCAGCTTTGATTGGTAAAATTCCTTACTATACAACAATTGCTGGCGCTAAAGCCGCTGTTGAGGGAATTATTGCTTATAGAGATGGCAATTTGAATGTCAGGCCGTTGCAGAGTTATTTTGATTAGAGAGATTTCGATCATATTTGTGTTAAACAAAGCCCGATCAAGTAAAAACAGCTAGGTTTTGTGAAGTTTTTCGATTTTTTGATGAAAAATCTTACAAAATAGCAAAATATGTTGTCCAACGCTTCATTTTAGGTTATGCAATGGCATCGATCACTGCGGCTACACGACACTACCCGCAAAAAATAGGCATTTTGCTTATTTCTTGCACTCCTAATGTCTAACATCCAAGATTTTCGATTTTGTGATTCTGATGCTAAAATGGTGTCAGGATTTTATATTAAGACTATTCGAAAGGCGACTAAAATGGCTACTGGTACCGTTAAATGGTTCAACGGACAAAAAGGCTTCGGCTTTATTCAACCTGATGAAGGCGGCGCTGATGTGTTTGTTCACATCTCTGCAGTTCAACGTTCAGGCTTGAATGGCTTGGATGAAGGACAAAAAGTTGAGTATGAAATCGTGCAGGACAGCCGCACAGGCAAATCTGCTGCGGACAACCTTGTTGTTGCATCTTAAATCATAATTATATTTCGTAATTTCGAAATAAATTAGATTTTTATGTTTTGATCTGACGCTGAGTAATCTTGGCGTCAGATTATTGTTTTATGCAAGAATTTTTTACAATATTTATTAAATTTGCAATATTTGTTAAATTTGAAGGAAACGGGAGCGCTTAAATTATGGAAAAAGTCCCCATGACAATTGCTGGGCATGAAATGCTCACTAAAGAATATGAGCAGCGCACATCTGTTGAGCGACGCACAATTGTTAATGCAATTTCAGAAGCGCGCGCACATGGCGATCTTTCAGAAAATGCCGAATATCACGCTGCAAAAGAGCAGCAAGGGCATAATGAGGGTCGGATTAAAGAATTAGAATCGCTTTTAGCACTTGCACAGGTTGTTGATGTATCAAAGCTAGGCGGGCCAAGCATTAAGTTTGGTGCAACCGTGACTATTGTTGACGAGGATACAGACGAAGAAACAACATATCAGATTGTTGGCAATCCTGAAGCCGATATCAATAGCGGTAAAATTTCTATCTCATCACCTGTTTCACGCGCCATGATTTCTAAAGAGGTTGGCGATAGTTTTGAGGTGTCAGCTCCTGGTGGCTCACGCTCTTATGAAATTATAAGTGTGGAATATATCTAGAGCTTTGATATAATAAATTTTATGTATTTTTTGCTAAACTATCCCGATAGGCCTTGCAAGTTTGAATAATAAAGCCATATCTTAAAGATGGATTTTTAAGATACACAAGGCTTTTATTATGCACTCAAAACTTATGATTATTGGATCTGGCCCTGCTGGATATACTGCTGCAATTTATGCCTCTCGCGCTATGCTTGAGCCTATAATTATTGAGGGTATTCAACCCGGTGGGCAACTTACTGTTACTTCAGAACTTGAAAATTACCCTGGTTTTGCTGAGCCGATTGAAGGGCCTTGGCTAATGGAGCAGATGCGCGCTCAGGCAGAAAATGTTGGCACAAAAATTATTGCTGATACAATTGTTGATGTAAATTTAGAGCAACGCCCCTTCACCCTAACAGGCGATAGCGGCACAATTTATACATGCGATGCTTTGGTTATTGCAACTGGGGCGCAGGCAAAATGGCTTGGCTTGCCTTCTGAAGAAAAATTCAAGGGCTTTGGTGTTTCAGCTTGTGCAACATGTGATGGCTTCTTTTATAAAGAAAAGCCTATTTTGGTTATCGGGGGTGGAAATACTGCAGTTGAGGAGGCTTTATATTTAACAAAATTTGCCTCTAAAGTAACGATTGTGCATAGACGTGATGAATTTAGGGCAGAAAAAATATTACAAGATCGCTTGTTCAAAAATCCTAAAATTGAAGTGATTTGGGATAGTGAATTAGCTGAAGTGATAGGTAATAATATGCCACTCTCTGTAACTGGTGCAAAGCTTCGCAATGTAAAAACCGATGAAATTAGCGAAGTAAAAGTTGATGGTATTTTTATTGCTATTGGCCATGCTCCTGCAACAAAATTGTTTAAAGATAAGCTAGAGATGAAGAATGGTGGCTATCTCATTACAGCGCCTGATTCTAGTGCCACTAATATAAAAGGTGTTTATGCAGCTGGTGATGTAACTGATGATAAATATCGCCAAGCAGTAACAGCTGCAGGCATGGGTTGTATGGCGGCACTAGAAGCTGAAAAATATTTAGACTCTTAAATTTATAAAGAGCAAGGGGGGAATATGCTCGATTGGGATAAGCTTAGAATTTTTCATTGTGTTGGCGAAGCTGGTAGCTTTACCCGCGCAGCGGAAAGGCTTGGCATGAGCCAGCCTGCCGTGTCGCGGCAAATATCTGCTCTTGAGGCTGACTTAAAGCTAAAACTGTTTATCAGACATGCACGCGGGCTAGTCCTAACTGAGGTAGGCGAGCAATTATTCCGCACTGCACACCAGATGAGTTGGGAGCTAGCACAAGTTGAAGAGCAAATGAGTGAAAGCCACCATATTCCCGCTGGCCCTTTAATAGTTACAACTACTGTTGGCCTAGGGTCTACTTGGCTTGCTCCAAGAATCAATGAGTTTTTAAGTCTTTACCCTACGATTGAGTTGCAAATAAAGTTGCAAGATGCCGAACTTGATTTGGCTATGCGCAAGGCCGATGTAGCTATTCGTTTACACCGCCCTACTCAATCAGATATGATTCAAAGCAAGTTGTTTACGGTGCATTTTCATATTTACGCCTCAAAATCATATCTAGCTAAACATGGGACTCCTAAAAATATAGCAGAATTAGATGAACACCGTATAATTACTTTTGGTGATCCTGCTCCTGCATTCCTTGGAGATATAAACTATCTTGAAAGATTAGGCAGAAAAGATGATTCTTCTCGACCAGTGGCACTAAAGGTAAATTCTATTTTTGGCCTGTTACAAGCTGCACGTGCTGGCATTGGGATTGCTATGTTGCCAGACTATGCAACAAGAGGAGAACCAGAATTAGCTCGTGTTCTTGATGAGGTTGAATTGCCTGAATTTGAAACATTTTTTGTTTATCCACCAGCACTTAAAAGCTCGAAACGCGTTAGAGTTTTCAGGGAGTTTTTGGTAAAAAAATCTCGGCAATGGGAAGATTAGAACAACCAATGAGCTATGCGCTGAGCGCATATCTGGTATGAGTAAACCCCTATTGCGCAAAATAGTTAAATAACCGATAAGGGGACGTTGCTGGAGATAATGATTTCCCTCCTCCCTTTATCATATCTCAGAAGGCAACACAGGTAGCATATATCCTTCCCTCCCAGGAGTTATTTGCTATCATTTGGTAAAAGCCCTCCCTTTACTTTTACCAACCACTTTTAGATTTATGGATATTAAACTCCAATAATCATATGGCTCTACTCTTCGTGAGTAGAGCCTTTTTTTTGCCATTAAGCTCAAAGAATTTATGTGAAAAGCATTTCATTTTTTAGATAGGAATAAATCCCCGCCACTTCCTCTCCATAGCCATTATATAATAAAGTTGGCACACGCTCACCCGTATGTAGCACTCTTTCGCTTGCTTGACTCCAACGCCTATGCGGCACATCAGGATTTACATTTGCCCAAAACCCATATTCATTATTATTTCCTTGAATTGAGATTTCCTCCCAAAAACCAATTGGGCGCTCCTTAACAAAGCTAAACCTTACAATTGATTTTAATGATTTAAAGCCATATTTCCAAGGCAATGCTAGCCTAATTGGCGCGCCCATCTGATTAGCTACTTGCTTGCCATAAGCGCCAATCACCAAAAATGAGAGGTCATTATTAGCCTCAGCCATTGTAATTCCTTCAACATAAGGCCAAGGATACCATGATTGTTGACGAATGCCGCTTGCCATTTTTTTATCGCCAAAAGTTTCCATACGTAGATATTTTGCACCTGATAATGGCTTGGCAAGATTAACTAATGAGCTAACAGGAAAGCCAATCCACGGCACGCTCATTGACCACGCTTCAACGCAACGGTGGCGATAGAGCCTCTCCTCAACATCCATTTTTGCAATCAATTCATCAACATCAAGAACTATTGGTTTTTCAACCAGTCCATCAATGGTGATTTGCCATGGGCGAGGTTTTAGCTGTTTTTGCGCTGCTTTTGAAATTTTCTTGTGCGAGCCATATTCATAAAAATTATTGTATTTTAAATTTTCTTCTTCTGGAGTGATGTCGCGATCAATAATATATTCTTCGTTGCGTGGCGCACTAATTAGCGCACGATCCTGTTTAGCCAAGGCTAAATGTGGCAAGCCGACAAGCGGAGCGGTAATAGCCGCCCCAGCAAGACCTTTAATCAGGTTGCGGCGATTGAGATAGATATTTTCAGGCGTCGCATCTCGATCTGCAATGTGCCATGATTTTTTAATTTTTATAAGCATAGTAATTCTCCTAAAGAGCAGTAGTTGCTAATTTCTTCAAAAAAGCAAATTAGTTTTGCTCAATATTTCGTGAGTGAAATCTACAACTTATAATCCTAATCTTGCATCTCTGTCACCCTGAGCGTAGCGAAGGATCTTTACTAAAAGCCTTTAAGATTCTTCACTTCGTTCAGAATGACATTGAGTTAATATTGGGCTTTCACTAAATTTTCTGTGAACACTACTATCTTAAATTATCACAAAATTTCTTTATTCGCGCCATTGCATCTGTCAGTTGTTCAGTTGAAGCAGCATAGCTTATGCGTATATGCTTTGCCATGCCAAAAGCGCTACCATGCACCACAGCAACATCGGCTTCTTCAAGCAAGGTCATAACAAAATCCTCATCATTAAGAATTTTCTTACCCCCCTTACTGCTCTTACCAATTAGATTTTTGATTGAGGGGAAAACATAAAATGCGCCATTTGGTGTAAGGCAATCTATACCATCAATTTCATTTAATGATTTTACTAAAATATTACGTCTTTGCTCAAATATATTGCGCCACCCATCTAAAAAATTTTGATCCCCATTAAGCGCCGCAACTGCTGCCCATTGCGCAATAGAGCAAGTGGCACTGGTTGATTGAGATTGTAATTTTGCCATTTGCTTAATCAAAACAGACGGCGCAGTGCAATAGCCAATTCTCCAGCCTGTCATGGCGTGAGATTTAGATAGGCCATTCATGGTGAGTGTACGTTCCATTAAGTTTGGTTCAACTTGCGCAATGGTAGAAAATTTCGATCCACCATAAACTAACTGCTCATAAATATCATCACTTAGCACCCAGACATGCGGGTGCTTTTTTAACACATCTGCTAGTGCTTTTAGCTCATCTCTTGCATAAATGGCTCCGCTTGGGTTTGAAGGAGAATTAAGTATTAGCCATTTAGTTTTATTAGTAATTGATTTTTCTAATGATTGCGCGCTGATTTTGAAACCACTAGCGGCATCGGTATTTACAAAGACTGGCTTTGCGTCACAAAACCGCACCACTTCAGGATAGCTAACCCAATATGGAATTGGGATTATTACCTCATCGCCTTCGTTCAGCGTGGCCAGCATTGCATTAAAAATTATCTGTTTACCGCCAGTTGAAACAAAACAATTGTCTGGTGACACATTAAGGTCATTATCGCGTTTGAACTTTTTTGCTATTTCCTGACGCAACTCAATTATGCCACCAATATTAGTATATTTGGTTTTTCCCTCATCAATTGCTTTACAGGCAGCATTTTTAATATATTGCGGTGTATCAAAATCTGGCTCACCAGCGCTCAAGCTAATGACAGCGCGCCCTGCATTTCTCATAGCGCGGGCTTTTTGTGAAATTCTAACCGTAGCCGATGGTTGAACACGATTTAATGCATTGGAAATAAAATCCATTATTTACTCTTTTCTATCAACAAATAGC
>Ga0256839_1004661_pt1 | contig 13248 bp, 14 predicted proteins | sample 354166metaG_FD_185968 | JGI IMG/M metagenome (GOLD analysis project Ga0256839, IMG submission 185968) | Hydrothermal vent microbial communities from Mid Atlantic Ridge, Atlantic Ocean - 354-166 | ecosystem: Environmental > Aquatic > Marine > Hydrothermal vents | place: Atlantic Ocean: Mid... | reverse complement strand
CATCACGCAAACATCGCCCGCCTGATCAATGGCAAAGAACCCAAAATCGGAAAAAAGTAGATACCATGACATTCAAAGAATCCGTTTCCACCTGTTTCAACAAATATGTCACCTTTTCCGGCCGAGCACAGCGTTCGGAACTCTGGTGGTTTGTGGTGTTTGTGATGGCCGGAAGCGCTGTCGCCGGCTGGCTGGACACCGCGATTTTCGGACAAAACGTGATGATGGTCGGCGATATGAGCTTTGCCTATACCGTCGGCGTTCTGGGCACGATTTTCTCGCTCGCAACCCTACTGCCGTCAATTGCCGTCTATGTCCGGCGCCCGCACGATCTGGACAAATCCGGCTGGTGGATCCTGATCGGCATCATTCCCCTTGTCGGAATTATCATCCTGATCGTCTGGTTCGCCAGCAAAGGCACCGAGGGTGACAACCGCTTCGGGCCCGACCCGCTCGCCTGATCCGCCCCATTACACAGACCAACGGCCCCGCACGGGGCCGTTTTTGTTCAGGCGTAGCGTGTTTTCTCGTCCCTGCGATATCCGAGATAGGCAATTGCGGCAAATACCGCGCCGTATCCCGCCAGCCAGAGGATGCTCTCGCCGGGAACCGGGCGGCCACCGGCGACGGCCCAGACTACCTCGCCAGCGTGGCGCGTCGGGGTATAGGGCGATATTTTAGCCACTATATCCGGCAGAGCCGCGGGCGGCATCCACAGACCGCCGACATAGGCCAGCGGCAGATACAGCATGTTGGCAATCCCGACCGAGGATTTCGCCGTGGTCCAGTAGCCCAGCATCACGCCAAGCATGGTAAAGGGAACGGCCACCACGACCGCCGACAGTAGCAACTTCGCAATCGCTACCATACTCAGGCTCGGCTCCGACAGGACATAGCCGATCGCGATCACCAGACCGGCCGACAACAGGCTGAACACCAGCGCGGCGACCAGTTGTGCCGCGACCTGCGGGCCGGTCGCTCCGGGCAAGGTCCGGCGGTAGCGCTCCCACTGGGTCTCGCGGTCCTGCGCAATCGAGACGCCGAACTGGAAAAACGCCACCCCGATCACCGCATAGATGGTAAACGAGGCCATGGCATAATCCGCGCGCATCCCGCTGCCGCCCGCCCCGAACATGGCATAGAGCATCGCGGGAAACAGCAGGGTCGGCAACCAGTAGGCCGGAAGCCGGAACAGCTCTTTCAACCGCAAACCGATCACTTTTGCATATAGTCCGGTCATTGTGCGCCCTCCATCCGAGTCAACTCGTCTATGGCCTGTTCCAGCGATGCGGAACGGATTTCGAGATCATGGAAAGTCACGCCGCTTTGCACCAGCGCCCGCACCAGCGCATCGGCATCCGGTGTCATCACCTCGAAACGGCCGTTTTCTTCGGATACCTCGGTTACCGGCGACAGGTCCGGCAGTTCCGGTGCGTTGAAATGCACGAACTTCTGCCCGAGACGGGCGCGGATTTCGTCTACGCCGCCCTCGATCTGTATGCGGCCGTGATTGATCAGACAGATATGGTCGGCAATGGTTTCGATTTCCTCCAGATGATGCGTGGTGATCAGAAGTGCGCCACCGGAGTCGCGAAACCGCGTCGCATAATCCCAGAACGCCTTGCGCGCCGACGAGTCGAGTCCGGTGGTCGGCTCGTCCAGAAACACCAGTCTGCCGTTTCCGGCAAAGGCCATCGCCAGCCCGAGCCGCCGCCGCTGTCCGCCGGACAGCCCGCCGGCAAAGCGGTCCTGCAACGCGTCCAGCCCGAACTGTTCCAGCAGTTCCGAAGCCGGTCGCGGATCGGGGTAGTGGCGGCGCACCATCTCCAGCAATTCGCCCACCTTGAGGTTGGCGGGAAAATCGCTGTCCTGCGCCGTGTATCCGGTCAGAATGCGGGCGGCGCGACTGTCCGGCGCATGCCCGAATACCGAGATCTCGCCGGTATCGGGGCGCGACAGGCCCAGCATCATATTGATGGCGGTCGATTTGCCGGCGCCGTTGGGGCCAAGAAAACAAAAGGCCTCGCCCGGCTGCACGCTCAGGTCGATACCGCGCACGGCGCGGACCGGCCCGAAACTTTTCGCCAGATTGGCAACACGAATGGCTGGCTGCATGGGAACTCCGGGAATAAATTTTGTTCAATACCGGAATCGTTACACGCGATCCCTGTCCGGCTCAATCAATAACTGTATTCCTGATAGATCCGCTTGATATCGCCGCCCCATTCACAACGATACAGCCGCTCCAGTTTCTTGGCCGGCGAATAGCCGCGACCGACGACCTCCTCCAGCGCATTGAGGAAATGGGTTTCGTCAGGGATCAGCCCACCGACACCGGGGCGAGCGCGCGCTTTCAGGCCCGCGCGCGAAATATCGAGCAGCTCTTTCGCGATATCCAGCACCTCGCGCCCGCGCAACTTCGCCTGCAAGCCGAATTTGGCGACATCGAAACGCAGCTGGTCGCGCTCCTCGGCGGTCCAGTCCTTGCAAATGTCCCACGCCGCATCGAGCGACGGCTGGTAATATGTCAGCCCGACCCAGAAGGCCGGCAACGCACATATCTTGCGCCACGGGCCGCCATCGGCACCACGCATTTCCAGATACTGCTTGATGCGGGCCTCGGGGAACACGGTGGTCAGGTGGTCGGCCCAATCCGAAAGCGTCGGCTTTTCCCCCGGCAGGGCCGGCAACTCGCCTTTGAGGAAATCGCGGAACGACATGCCGAGCGCGTCGATATATTTGCCGTCGCGATAGACAAAATACATCGGCACATCGAGGACATACTGCACCCAGGCCTCGAACCCGAAGCCCTCCTCGAACACGAAGGGCAACATACCGGTGCGGGCGCGGTCCGTATCCTGCCAGATACGCGCGCGCCAGGATTGATAGCCGGTCAGCTTGCCCTCGAAAAACGGCGAGTTGGCAAACAGCGCCGTGGCGATTGGTTGCAAGGCCAGCCCGACGCGCAGTTTTTGCACCATGTCGGCCTCGGACGAAAAGTCGAGGTTCACCTGAATGGTAGTGGTGCGATACATCATCTGCGTGCCGTGGGTGCCGACCTCGCCCATGTATTTCGTCATCAGCTTGTAGCGGCCCTTGGGCATCTGCGGCATCTGTTCGGCAGTCCATTCCGGCGCCGCGCCCATGCCGAAGAACCCCGCGCCGATACGGTCGGCCACGTCCTTGACCTCGCGCAGGTGCTCGTTGGTCTCGTCACAGGTCTGGTGGATGGTTTCCAGCGGCGCGCCGGAAAGTTCCAGTTGCCCGCCCGGCTCCAGCGAGATATTCGCCCCCTCCTTGGCCAGCCCGATCAGGTTGCCGCCTTCCCTGATCTCATTCCAGCCGTAGGTGTCGCGCAGCCCTTCCAGCATCGCCTTGATCGAGCGCTCCCCCTCATAGGGCAACGGCAGCAGGGTATCCTTGCAATAGCCGAATTTCTCGTGCTCCGTACCGATACGCCACTGCTCTTCGGGTTTGCAGCCATCGGCCAGAAATTGCGCCAGTTGTGCGTGGTCCTCGATGGGACCACCACCGGATTGCGGTATCGACATTGCGGGAACTCCCTTTTGTTGTCTTTTCGACTTATGCGGCAAAACCGCCGGACGCAAGCCGCACGGGGAAATATTACGAACCCCGTTGCCAGATTGTGAAAATCCGCGTTTCGGGTGATTCCATCACCTTGACGATTTTCTCGTAGGTCAGGCCGGGCAAGGCGGAAAACGCATCGATCAGCTCGTCCGCCCCTTCGGCATAGACCGGCACGACCAGCGAGCCCTCGCTATGCCAGAGGATCCAGTTGCGGTCCCCGAGGTTGCTCGGCATGGTCGAAAGCTGCAGGCGCAACAGGGACTCCAGATCGGCCTCGCCGCCACGGTCATCGGGGGCGAAATAGGTGATATGGCGCTCGCGCACCTCGATAATACCGGGGCCGGATACCTCGCGCCGCAACAGCGCGCGCAGATAGGCGATATAGAGCAGCCCGCCGACCACGCCGACAAACACCAGCCCGACAAAACCGGAAATCCAGCTCGACTGGCGATAGGCCTGCCACAGGAACCAGAGCGCGAAAGCGAACAGCACGGCAATGCCCGCCGGCTCGCGCCAGCGTTTCAGGGTTTGAACGGCCTCGGGTCGGAACAGCGGCATGGGAATCCTTCAGAAGATCGTAATAGTGTAATGGCCGGTTTGCACGAAGCCAATGGCGCGATAGGCCCGCACGGCCGCCTCCCCCGAGGCAAACAGGATCGCGCGCGTCACGCCCTTTCCGCGCGCCTCCTCCAGGTGCAGGGCAACCACAAGGCGGGCATAACCGCGCCCGCGAAATTCCGGCGGCGTATAGACCCCGCCGACCTGCACCATATCCGGCAGTTCGGCATTGAAAGCGGTTTTGGCCACAACCTCGCCATTGTGGACCAGCAAGCGGGTATTGCCGCGTTCGAGGGCAGCGAGGACTTCCTGCCTGACCTCGGCGCGGGCCTCCGGTCCCGCCTGCATCAGGCCGGTTTCCAGACGGTATGCATAGGTCCAGTCCAGCAACCGCGCCATATCCATATCGCCAGCCTTGCGCAGAACTGTGCCCTCGATCATCGGGATTTGCAGATCGGCAAGGGCGAGAGCAAACATCGGTTCGACATCATCGAACTTCGCCTCGTGATCCGTCAACCCGAGCGCCGCACGCATTTCCGCCACCATGCCGCTTTCGCCCAGAAATCCGGCAACCCCGCCCACATCCATGTTTTCCCGCATGAAGCCCGCGATTTCGGCGATCCCGTCATCCGCCTGCACCATCACCATACCGGAATTGGAAATCGCCCCGACCCCGACAATCTGCGCCCCGCGTTCCCGCAGAAAGTATCGCATGGCGTGTTTGTGACCGCTCTGCCCGATACCGTGGTTGTTCAGGTTCGCGCGCATGAACATGCAGGTATCGGCGTTTTTCTTCAGAAAATGCGCCAGCCGCAGGCTGTCGTCGCGGGTGGCCTCGTGGATGCGGATTTTCATGCCCACTCCCCCAGCACGCTTTGCCACATGGTGATCGCCGCTACCGCCGCCGTATCCGCCCGCAGGATGCGCGGGCCGAGCGTGACGCGGGTAACTTCCGCCATACCGCGCAAGCGCTCCGTTTCCTCGGGAGCAAAGCCGCCCTCGGGGCCGATAATGATCGCCCATTTGCCGCCCGTCTTGCCCGCCAGCGCCTGCGCGGCAGGCAAGGCGTCGCGACTTTCGTCGCAGAACATCAACTGCCGGTCCTCCGGCCAGTCGTCCAGCAAGTCGTCGAATTTCACCGGTTCGGCCACCGTGGGCACAAAGGTGCCGCCACATTGTTCCGTAGCCTCCAGCACATGAGCTTGCAGACGCTGGACGTTGACCCGCTCGTTGGTGAAACGGGTCCGGCAGGGAATCATCCGCGCCGCGCCCAGTTCCGTGGCCTTTTCGACGATAAACGCCGTGCGCGCCTTTTTGATCGGCGCGAACACCAGCCACAGGTCGGGCGGCAGGCGCAAAGGGCCGGTTTGCTCCACACAGGCCAGCGCGCCGCCGCGTTTGTTGGCGTTGCTCACTTCAGCCAGCCACTCGCCATCCTTGCTGTTGAACACCAGCACAAAATCGCCAACCTGCTGGCGCATCACGGCAAACAGATAGTTGGATTGCTCTTTGTTCAGGGGAATCCCTTGCCCTGCCCCCAGGGGAGCCTCTACAAAGAGCCTGATTTTCGCGCGTGCCGTCATGGGGTCCCCTCGATGAATTCCGACAAACATATCCCCGAAACCGATCCGGATGGAAGGGTCGCCGACGCGGTTTCGCAAAACTGGGTCGACACACTGGCCCCGCACTGGAGCCGCCCCTATCTGCGCCTGTCGCGCGCCGACCGGCCGATCGGCACATGGCTGTTGCTGCTGCCCTGCTGGTGGGGCCTCGGGCTGGCGGTCGCCGCCGATCCCGCAGGCGGATCATGGTTCGACCTGTGGATTGCGCTCGGCAGTGCCATCGGCGCCTTTCTGATGCGCGGCGCGGGCTGCACATGGAACGATATCACCGACCGCGATATCGACGCCAAGGTGGCGCGCACCCGTTCGCGCCCGATCCCGTCCGGGCAGGTTTCGGTGAAAAAGGCGCTGGCGTGGCTGGCCGTGCAGGCGCTGGTATCCTTCGCCATCCTGCTGACCTTCAACACCGCGGCGATTATCCTTGGCATCGCGGCGCTGCTGCCAGTGGCGATCTATCCTTTTGCCAAACGGTTTACATGGTGGCCGCAGGTGTTTCTGGGCATCGCCTTCAACTGGGGTGCGCTGCTGGCATGGACGGCACATTCCGGCAGCCTCGGCTGGCCTGCGGTGTTGCTGTATCTGTCGGGTATTGCATGGACGTTGTTCTACGACACCATCTATGCCCATCAGGACAAGGACGACGACGCGCTGATCGGGGTGAAATCGACGGCGCGGCTGTTTGCCGACAATACGCCGCGGTATCTGTTCGTCTTTATGGTTCTGGCGGTCTCGCTGATGGCGCTGGCGGGAATCACCGCCCTTGGAAATACGGTGAATCCGACGTCCTTGATGCTGGCGATTCTGGCCGCGTGGGCCTTCGGGATGCACATGTTCTGGCAAATGCGCCATCTGGACATCGACAACCCGGAAATCTGCCTGAATCTGTTCCGCTCGAACCGCAATGCCGGGCTAATTCCCGCCGTTATTCTGGGAATCGCCGCGCTGCTGTAACTTTCCCGTTGGCGCCCTTGCCCCGCCCTGCCCGATCGCTTAGAAAATCCGCACAATTGCAACACCGAGGTCACATGCGCCCTGCCGCCATCGCTTTCGCCGCCGCCGGTTTCATCGTCAGCGCAGCCGCTGCCGCTCTTGTGGCGAATTTCGCGGTCGTCAAACTGGAGCAGGCCACCGAACGCCTGACCAAGACCGCACTCGTCGCCTCGGGGCAAAGCTGGGCCGAGGTGCGCGCCGACGGCACGCTGGTCATCCTGACCGGAACCGCACCGGACGAGAAAAAGCGCATTCAGGCGCTGGATTCCGTCACCGCTGTGGTTTCCTCCAGCCGCATCCGTAACCGGACCGAAGTGGCCGAGAGCGTTCCCGTCACCGCCCCCGACTTCGCGCTGGAGATCCTGCGCAACGGTTCGGACATCTCGCTGATCGGTATCACCCCCGATATTGGCGAGGACAATCCGATCCACGACGCCCTCGGCACCATCGACCACATGTCCCTGATCGACATGCAGGAACCGACCGAATGGGAAGCGCCCGAAGGCTGGGCCAGCGCGCTGGAATTCGGGGCGCAGGTCGTTACCGGTGTAGAGCGCGCCAAGATTTCCATCGTCCCCGGGGCTGTAACGGTGGTTGCCGTGGTCAAAAGCGATGCGGAAAAAAACCTTCTGGCGCAAAAGCTCCGCAACCAGAAGCCCGACGAAGTCACGCTTGAAATGGAAATCACCGCTCCGCGCCCGATTTTCTCGCCCTATTCCCTGACATTTGTCAAAACCCCCGAAAGCGCAACCCTGCTGTGTCAGGCCCTGACGCCCGAAGGGGCCGCAAAGATTGCAAAGGCCGCACGGGCCAACGGGGTTTCCGGCCCTGTCGGGTGCGAGATCGGACTGGGCGCGCCAACCGACAACTGGGCCGATATAGCCATTACGGCCATAAACGCCGTGGCCGAAATGGGAGCCGGTTCACTGGAGATGCAGGATTCCGGCGTCACGCTGATCTCCCCCGAGGGTTTCGATCCCGCCACCTTCAACCGTATTGCCGACGGGCTCGAAACCGCGCTGCCCGATGCCTATATCCTGCACCGCGTCCTGACCCGCAAACCGCTGGCCGAAGGCGAGCAGAACCGACCGACGTTCACCGCCAAGCGCCCCGCCGAGGGGCAGGTCACGCTGGGCGGTGTCAGCATCGACGAAATTTCCAAGCAAACACTGGAAAGCTACGCCGAGGCCCTGTTCGGCTTCAAACAGGTGCGCGACAAGACAGAGATCGCCGAATTCGCACCGCACGGCTGGACCGCGCACCAGCTGGTCGCGCTCGACGTGCTGGCCCTGCTGGACGAGGGCGAAATTTCCATCTCCGAGGAAGAAGTCGTAGTCACCGGCAAGGGGCAGACTCCCGACCTGCAAGCCGCCATAAAAACCCGCCTCGAAGAAGGCTTCGGCGCCGATGCGCGATTCTCCATCAATGTCGAGCAGCTAGCCCCCGTTGCAGTCGAACCCGATATCCCGGATCCGAAGATTTGCGAATCCGATATCAAGACCCTTCTGGAAAAGAACCGTATCCTGTTCCCACCCTCCTCTGCCGTGATCGAGCCGGAATCGGAAAAGGTAATTTCCGAAATCGCCAAGGTCCTGAACCGCTGCAACACCGCATGGTTCGAGATCGGCGGCCACACCGACAGCCAGGGCCGCGAGGAAATGAACCGCAACCTCAGCCAGGCCCGCGCCGATGCTGTTCTCGACGCCCTGCTGGCGCGCAACCTGCTGCTCGGCCCGCTAACCGCCGTCGGCTACGGCGAGAGCCAGCCCATAGGCGACAACGAAACCGAGGCCGGCCGCCTGCAGAACCGCCGTATCGAATTCAAGCTGCGCGAGGGCGACCCCGCCACGGCTGCCGCCGAAGAAGCCGCGCAGAAGGCTGCCGAAGAGGCCGCTGCCGAAGCCGCCGTCATTCCGGACCGGCCATTGCGGCGCCCCGAAAACCTGAAAATTCTGGAAACGGACTTTACTCCCACGGAGGAAACAAATGGGCAGAACTGAGCTAACCCTGCTAATAGGGTCCGCACTGGTCATCGCCGTCATACTCGGCTGGACGATCCGCTGGTTCTATGACCGTTTGCGCACCAGCGGCCCCATGGCCTCCGACGAGGTCATCGCCCGCATGCGCGAGGCCGAAGCCGCCAGGCGTGCAGCCGAGGAAGAACTGGCCGAATTCCAGCGCAATGCCCGCAATACCGAAAGCCAGCTGCGTGCCGAGCTGGACGCGGCGATGGCCGGTCTGGGCAACGCCCGCAGGGAATCGGAAAACTGGCGACAGGAAGCCGAAGCATGGCGCGCCGAGGTGGAGGAGCTACGCGGGCATCATTCCTGATCCCAGCGTTTCAGCGCATCCTCGTCCGCCTCGCGCGCATCGACCCAGTGTCCGCCCCCCGCGGTGCCCTCCTTCTTCCAGAAAGGCGCGCGGGATTTCAGATAATCCATCAGAAACTCCGCCGCCTCGAAGGCCGCCTGCCGGTGTGGCGAGGCGGTCAACACCAGCACAATCCGCGCCCCCGGCGCCAGCCTGCCATACCGGTGGATAATCCGGCTGCCCTGCAAATCCCAACGGGCGTTTGCCTGCGCCTCGATCTCTTTCAGCGCCTTTTCTGTCATGCCGGGGTAGTGTTCCAGTTCCATATCCGAAATCGCGGCCCCCTTGGCCATGTCGCGCACCAGCCCCGTGAAGCTGACAATCGCCCCGATGTCCGTACGCCCTTCGGCCAGCGCCGCCATTTCGGCCCCTACATCGAAATCCTCTGCCTGCACCGAAACCGACATTCAGCCCCCCGTCATCGGCGGGAAAAAGGCCACTTCGCGCACACCGTCCAGCGAGGCATCCAGACTGGACAGCTCCTGATCCAGTGCCACACGCACCGACTTCATGTCCGAGAACGCCAGTTCATAGCGTGGCTCGCGCCCCCGCAACTCGGCCACCAGATCGGCCACAGTCACAGCCGAGGTTTCGACCTCCTCGCGCGGGATACCGATACGCTCGCGCAGCCATGCGAAATAGAGAACCTGCATCACCGTTCCTCCTTCAGATAGGGCAAGGATTTGCGGAAATAGTCGAAGCCGGTCACCAACGTCAGCACCGCAGCCAGCGAAATCAGACCCAGCCCGCCGTATGTCAGCCAGCGAAACCCGTCATAGAACAGCTTGGCATTGCTGTCGTCCTGCACCTCGCCGACGACAATCGCCCGCACATAGTCATTCTCCATCCCGAAAGTCGCGCCGGCAAAATAGTATTGCAGCATATGCCCCCCCATCAGCGTCGCGATTGCAACCATCTGGACGGTGGTTTTCCACTTGGCCAGACGGGTCACCTGCAGTTTTCCGGCATCCGCCCCCAGAAACTCGCGTAGCCCGGAAACAAAGATTTCGCGAAACAGTATCAGCACTGCCGCCGCCATGATCAGAACATCCTGCCAGACCCAGACCCACATCAGATTGCTGGCGGACAGAGTGACCAGCATCAACAATGCGATGCCCACCATCACCTTGTCGGCAATAGGGTCGAGCATACGGCCGAAATTACTGGTCTGGTTCCAGCGCCGCGCAATATACCCGTCGAGGAAATCCGTAAGAGACGCGCCGATAAACAGTGACAGGGCGACCACATCCGCCAGCGGACTGGGCATCAGCACATAGGACAGCGGCACGCCGGGCGCGGCCAGCAGACGCGCAACCGTAAGGATGTTCGGTATATTCCACAGCATATTCAGCACTCTCCGCAAATCGTTCGCATCTGTTTAACGCCTTATTCGCCGCTGTGAAAGTAACCATATATTGTTTCCGCCAGCGCATCGGAAATCCCCTCCACCGCCTTCAGATCCGCCAGACCGGCGCGCGTGACGGCCTTGGCCGAACCGAAATGCGCCAGCAGCGCCCGTTTGCGGGCGGCGCCAACCCCGGGCACCTCGTCCAGCGGCGTTGCACCCACCGCTTTCGCCCGTTTGGCGCGGTGGGTGCCGATGGCAAACCGGTGCGCCTCGTCGCGCAAACGCTGGATGAAATACAACACCGGATCACGATACGGCAGCGCCATCGGCGGCTTGCCGGGGCGATGGAATTCCTCTTCCCCGCGGTCGCGGTGCTCGCCCTTGGCCACACCGATCACCGCCACTCCCTCGACCCCCAGTTCGGCAAGCGCCTGCATGGTGGCCGAGACCTGCCCCGCGCCGCCGTCGATCAGCAATAGATCGGGCCAGTTTTCACCCTTGCGCCCGGGGTCCTCTTTCATCAGGCGGCGGAAACGGCGGTCCAGCACCTCGCGCATCATGCCGAAATCGTCACCCGGTGTGATGTTGTCGCCTTTGATGTTGAATTTGCGATAGGCCGATTTCATCCAGCCCTCGGGTCCCGCCACCACCATCGCCCCGACCGCATTGGTGCCGGAGATATGCGAGTTGTCGTAAACCTCGATCCGTTGCGGCGGGCGGTCCAGCCCGAAGGCATCCGCCAACCCCTGCAGCAGGCGCGCCTGCGTTGCGGTTTCGGACATTTTGCGAGCCAGCGCCTCGCGCGCGTTGCGTTCCGCCGCCAGCACCAGATTGCGCTTTTCGCCCCGCTGCGGCACCAGCAGATGCACGCCGCTGCCGCGTTTCTGGATCAGCGCATCCTCCAGCAGGTCGGGGTTTTCGACCTCGTGGTTCATCAACACCATCTTTGGCGGAGTCTTGTTGGAATAGAATTGCCCGATGAAGGCCTCCAGAATTTCCGCCGGCCCGATTTCGGCGGCGATGCGCGGATAATAGGCGCGGTTGCCCCAGTTCTGGTTGGCGCGGATGAAAAATACCTGCACACAAGCCTGCCCGCCGTCCTGATGCAGGGCGATGATATCGGCTTCGGTCACGCCCTGCGGGTTGATCCCTTGCGAGGACTGCACATCGGCCAGCGCCCTGATCCGGTCACGCAGGGCCGCGGCCTTCTCGTATTCCATCGCCGCGCTGGCCGCGGCCATATCCTTGGCCAGTTGTTCCTGTATGCCGCTGGACTTGCCGGACAAGAACCGCACCGCATCATCAACTGTAGCGGCATAATCCTCGCGACTGATCCGCCCGACACAAGGCGCCGAGCAACGCTTGATCTGGTATTGCAGACAGGGGCGCGTGCGGCTGGAAAACATCGAATCCGAACAATTACGCAACTGGAACACCCGTTGCAGATGGTGCAGCGTCCGGTTCACCGACCCGGCCGAGGCAAACGGCCCGAAATAGATCCCTTTGCCCTTTTTCGCCCCGCGATGCTTTTGCGCCGTGGGAAATTCGTGGTCCGTGCTAACGTAAATATTCGGAAAGCTCTTGTCGTCGCGCAGCAGCACGTTGTAGCGCGGCTTCAACTGCTTGATCAGATTCTGCTCCAGCAGCAGCGCCTCGGTCTCGGTTTCCGTGGTCAGGAACATCATCTGTGCCGTGGCCGCGATCATCCGCCCGATCCGCGCCGTGTGACCGGTGGGGCGGGCGTAACTCGACACCCGTTTCTTCAGATTGCGCGCCTTGCCGACATAGAGCACCTGCCCCTGCCGGTCGAGCATCCGGTAAACCCCCGGGCTGTTATCCAGCAGTTTCAGGTAGTACCGTATGACTTCGAAGCCAACCGGTGCAGGTGCACCTTCAAGCGCGACGCCTTCTTCCTCGAACCCCTGATTTTCCGTCACATCCGCCATTTTTCCAGTTTGCCCGATTCGCCCCGCCGCTGCATCCGCCAATACGATAAATCAAGAAAAAACTGTCCACCGTTCCTGTGGATAACTCTGTGGGCAATCCGGCTTGCGCGGCGTTTTTTCCTGTAATAGTTAACACTTCCGCAATCTGCACAACAATTGTGCAGCCATGCAAGTCATTGTTTTTATTGGAAATATTAATATTGTTTTGTAAGTTCGTGAAAACAATAGCAGAATCATGACGATTTCATGACGGAACAGGCGTCAAGTGGAAAACTCCGGTCTGTTGCAGAATTTTCAATGAAAAGCCGCCTGACGGACACCCGGAAAAAATATCACTCGATTCCAAGCACATCCGGCGTTTGCCATGCCAGATGCTGCCCCCCGTCCATGCAGAATATCTGCCCCGTCAGCCCGTGCACATCGAGGATGAAATCCAGCGCCCGACAGATTTCGACCGGATCGGAGCCGCGCTCCAGAATCGTCGCCGCCCGTTGCTTCGAAAAATGCTCTGCCGTCTGTCGGGTGCCCTGCATGGTCGGCCCCGGCCCGATGGCATTCACCCGCACCTTCGGCCCCAGAAACTGCGCCGCGGTTTGTGTGAAGGCCCACAATCCGGCCTTGGCGATGGTATAGGTCGCAAATTCCGGCGTCAGCTTCTTCACCCGCATATCGACCATGTTGACCACGACCGCCTGCGCCTCCGGCTCGCCATTGGCATCCATCACCGGTTCCGGTGCCTGACGGGCAAAAGCCTGCGTCAGGAAAAAAGGCGCCCGCAGGTTGGAATTGATATGGCGATCCCAGCTTTCGGGCGTGGCCGTTTCCA
>Ga0256839_1004660_pt1 | contig 13248 bp, 9 predicted proteins | sample 354166metaG_FD_185968 | JGI IMG/M metagenome (GOLD analysis project Ga0256839, IMG submission 185968) | Hydrothermal vent microbial communities from Mid Atlantic Ridge, Atlantic Ocean - 354-166 | ecosystem: Environmental > Aquatic > Marine > Hydrothermal vents | place: Atlantic Ocean: Mid... | reverse complement strand
GTCCACTTCCGCTCGGTGGGGGATGGAGGGCGCGGCGCCGGGCCGGGTGACACAGAGGGCTGCGGCCCGGGTGGCCAGGTCCAGGGCCTGGGCCGGCGGGAGCCCCTCCAGAAGGCCGGCCAGCAGGTAGCCGGTAAAGGTATCCCCGGCCGCGGTGGTGTCCACCGCGTGGACCGGCGCCGCGGGGGTGTGGATGCGCCCCTGGTCGTCCGCGTAGAGGGAGCCCTGGGAGCCCAGGGTGAGGACTGTGGCCGCGCGGGGGAAGCGTCGGCGCATGGCCGCCAGGATGGCCTGGGGGTCCTGTTCCCCGGTCAGGGCCGCGCCCTCGGTCTCGTTGACCACGAACAGATCCACGTGTTCCAGGGGATATGCCATGACCTCGGGGGTCATGGGCGCGGGGTTCAGCGCGATGTGCAGGCCTCGAGCCCCGGCCTGGGCCAAGATCTCGGCCAGACCGCTGATCTCGTTCTGGAGGAGGAGCCAGTCCCCCGGGCCGAAGCGCTCCAGGACCGCCTGGGCATCCTCTGGGGTGATGGACCGGTTCGCGCCGCCGTAGATGACGATGGCGTTCTCGCCCTCGGGCACCACCTGGATGATGGCGTGGCCGGTGGGCACATCGGTCTCCTGGACGAAGCGGGTGTCCACTCCCTCCTGGGCCAGGATGTCCCGGAGCCAGAGCCCCTCCGGGCCTACCTTGCCCGCGTGGTGGACCGAGGCGCCGGCCCGGGCCAGGGCGATGGACTGGTTCAATCCCTTGCCCCCGGCAAACCGTCGATAGTCCAGGCTGGTGAGGGTCTCGCCTGGGCGGACGAAATGGGGGACCCGGTAGACATGGTCGATGTTCAGGGAGCCGTAGTTCAGCACGGTCATGGCTGTTTCCTCTTTCGCGCTCGCGGGCCGGAGAGGGGCCCGCGGCGCGGACAGATGGGGATGCGCACTGAAGTGCGCACCAACCTCCTAGGGCTCGTAGTGAGCGCTTCAGCGCTCAAACACGCCCACAAGTAATCTCCATCCCCCGCAAGATGCGCACTGAAGTGCGCACTACGAACTACCATGAACCTGGTGGGGCTCGTAGAGCGCTTCAGCGCTCCCCAGGAAGCACAGATTCCAATGTTCTTGTACGCACTGAAGTGCGCACTACGAACTACCATGAACCTGGTGGAGGCTCGTAGTGAGCGCTTCAGCGCTTGCCATGGGCGTTTTCGGCGCATTCCCTCGGCAGGGCTCGGCAATATACGGTTTCAGCCGGCTCGAAGCGGACCGGCCCGGCGGGTGAGGCTGTCCAGGACCACCGCCAGGACGATCACCGCCCCCTGGATGATCTGCTGGTAGTAGCTGGGCACGCCGGCCAGGTTGAGCCCGTTGCTCAAGACCCCCATGATCAGCGCACCCACGATGGAGCCCCCCACGCCACCGGAGCCTCCGGCCAGGCTGGTGCCCCCCAACACCACCGCGGCGATGGCCTCCAGCTCCATGGCCACCCCGGCCGTGGGCTGGGCCGAGTTGAGTCGGCCGGTGAGGATCAGACCGGCCAGCCCGGCCAGGGCTCCGCTGATCCCGTACACCGCGACCTTCATCCGGTTCACCCGGATGCCGGCCAGCCGGGTGGTCTCCTCGTTGCCCCCCAGCGCGTAGAGGTGGCGCCCGAACCGGGTGTGCCCCAATACCCCCCAGGCCACCAGGCTCACCACAGCCAGGATCCACACCGGGTTGGGCACGCCCAAGGTAGCGCCGGTACCCACCGCCCGCAGGGCCGGTCCGATGCCGGTGATGGGGCGGGCGTCGGTGATGACCAGGGTGGCGCCCCGGGCCGCGGCCAACATGGCCAGGGTGGCCACGAAGGGCGGTAGCCCACCGTAGGCCACCAGGAGCCCGCTGAGGGCGCCCGCGGCCGCTCCGCTGAGCAGGGCGGCCAGGAACACGGCGGGCAGGGGCCACCCCCACTGGGCAGAGGCCAGCGCGGCCACTGCACCGGTCATGGCCACCAGGGAGCCCACCGAGAGGTCGATGCCCCCGGTGAGGATGGTGAAGGTCATGCCCACGCTGACGATGGCCACGATGGAGGTCTGGCGGGCCACGTTGAGCAGGTTCGGCACCGTGAGAAAGCGTTCCACGGTGAACCCAAAGAGGAGGACCAGCCCCAGGAAGATCACCAGAACACCGTTGCGGCGCAGGAAGGCCTGCAGCTCGTTCATGCCTGTGCCTCCGGGGGCCCGGGCAGCCGTTCCAGGGAACCGGTGGCGTACAGCATCACCTGATCCTGGGTGGCCTCCTCCCGGTGGAACTCGGCCACGATCCGTCCCTCTCGCATGACCAGGACCCGGTCGCTGACCCCCAGCACCTCCGGCAGTTCCGAGGAGATCATGAGGATGGCCACTCCTTGGTCGGCCAGGCCGCGCATCAGGGCGTGGATCTCCGCCTTCGCGCCCACGTCGATGCCCCGGGTGGGCTCGTCCAGGATGAGGATAGAGGGGGCTCGAGCCATCCAGCGGGCGATGATGATCTTCTGCTGGTTGCCGCCGCTCAGATTGCGCACCGTCTGCTCCAGGCTTGGGGTGCGGATGTCCAGCTCCTCCACCAGGCGCAGGGCTTCTGTGCGGGCCCGGCGGAAGTCGATGAGGCCCAACAGCCGGCCGCTGAGCTCCTTGAGCCGGGCGATGACTGTGTTCTGGCGAACGGTCATCTGGAGGAAGAGCCCCTGGCTCTTTCGGTCCTCGGGCACGAAGCCCATGCCCAGGGCCATGGCGTCTGCGGGGGAGCGCAGGGTCACCGGCCGGCCGTGGACCCGGATCTCGCCCCTCTCCACTGGGTCCACGCCGAAGATGGCCCGGGCCAGATCCGTGCGCCCGGAGCCTACCAGTCCAGCCAGGCCCAGGATCTCCCCGCTGCGCAGGGTCAGGCTGGCCCCGTGGAGGCGGGGAGGCCGATGCAGGTTCCGTACCTCCAACCGTACCGGTCCGGGGGCCTGGCCGGGGGGCGGGTACATCTCGGTGATGGCCCGCCCCACCATCAGCCGCACCACCTCCTGAGGGGTCAGCTCCTGGACCGGGCGCGTGGCGATGTGTCGCCCATCCCGGAGGACCGTGATCCGGTCGCAGATCTGGAAGATCTCCTCCAGGCGGTGGGAGATGTAGATGACGGTGACGCCCTGGTCCCGCAGGCCCTGGATCAGCCGAAAGAGGATCTCGGTCTCCCGTTCTGTCAGCGCGGAGGTGGGCTCGTCCATGGCCAGCAGGTCCGCGTTCAGGGAGAGGGCCTTGGCGATCTCCACCATCTGCTGCTGGGCGATGGTCAGCTCGCCCACCCGGATCCGGGGATCCAGGTCGATGTCCAGGCGTTCCAGCAGTGCCTGGGTCTGGCGGTAGAGGCGGGACCAGTCCACCAGGCCCAGGGGACCGGTGGGCTCCCGGCCCAGGAAGATGTTCTCCGCAACGCTCAGCTCGGGCAGGACGGTGAGCTCCTGGTGGATGATGGCGATGCCGAGCCGCTGCCCGGTCCCTGGATCGGGGATGCGGACGGGACGGCCCCGCAGCTCGATGGTTCCCGAGTCCGGCTGGAGCGCGCCGGTGAGGATCTTCATCAGGGTGGATTTGCCCGCGCCGTTCTCGCCCACCAGGCCGTGGACCTCGCCGGGGTCCACCTGGAAGGTCACCCGGTCCAGCGCGCGGACGCCGGGAAAGGTCTTGGTGATCTCCACCATCCGCAGGAGCGGCGTGCGGGTGTCGGTCATGGGTGGTGGGTGGGTGAAGCCGGGGCGCGGCCGGCCCGCGCCCCAGCCCATGCCATGGCCCGTTGGCTTCATCCTGGGGTCATTTCACGGTCTCGGCCGTGACCAGGGCCAAGGGGACCGGGATGTACTCCGGCACCTCCTCGCCCTGGAGGGACTTCACCGCGGTCTCCACGGCCAGGCGGCCCATCTCCCGGGGCTGTTGGGCCACGGTGGCGGCCAGCTTTCCTTCCCGGACGGCCTGGACTGCGTCGTCGATGGCGTCGAAGCCCACGAAGACGATCTCATCGGCTCGGCCCGCGGCCTCTGCGGCCTGGATGGCCCCCAGGACCATCTCGTCGTTGTGGGCGAAGACCCCGTCGATCTCCGGCTGGGCCTGGAGGATGTTCTCGAAGACGGTCAGCCCCTCGGCCCGATTGAAGTTGGCGGTCTGGCGAGCCACGATCTCCACGCCGGGGCAGTTCTCGCCCATGTACTCGTTGAAGCCCTGGCCCCGGTCTCGGGCCGCGGAGGTGCCGGGGATGCCCTCCAGCTCCACCACCTTGCCCTGGCCGCCCAGGGCATCGCAGAGGAACTCCGCGGCCATTCGGCCGCCGGCCACGTTGTCCGAGGCGATGTGGCTGACGATCTCCCCGCCGTTCGCGGCCCGGTCCACGGTGAAGACGGGGATGCCGGCCTGGTTGGCCGCCTCCACGCTGGGCACGATGGCGTCCGAGTCGGTGGGGTTGAGGATCAGGGCATCCACCCCTCGCTGGATCAGGTCCTCGATGGACGCGGCCTGGGCCGCGGGATCGTCCTGGGCGTCCACCACGATGAGCTCCACCCCCAGCGCCTCCGCGGCCTCCTGGGCCCCGTCCCGCAGATCCACGAAGAAGGGGTTGTTCAGGGTGGAGAGGGCCAGGCCGATGACGGGCTTCTCCGGGGCCGGGGCCTCGGGCTGCTCCGCGGCAGGGGGCGGCCCGGCCACCGGTTGGCAGGCCGCGAGGAGCAAGGCGAAGAGGGCGAGGCTGGCGATCCACAGATGGCGTCTCATGGCTTTTCCTCCTTTGAGGGTGTGGAAGATGGATGGGTGGAACGGACGAACGTCATTCGGCGGTCATTCGGCACGTCGATGGATCAACAGCGCCAGGGCAATCACGGCCCCCTTCACGATCTGTTCGTACAGGGGGGAGATGTTGAGCAGGTTGATGCCGTTGTCCAGCACGCCGATGATCAGCGCGCCCAGGAGGGTACCCCCCAGGCCCCCGACGCCTCCGGTGAAACGGGTGCCCCCCAGCACCACCGCGGCGATGGCATCCAGCTCGAAGGCCACTCCGGCCGTGGGCTGGGCCGAGTCCAGCCGGGCCGTCAGGATCAGGCCGGCCAGGGCGCTCAGCCCGCCGCTCAGGGTGAAGACCAGGACCCGGTAGCGGCCGGTGTGGATGCCCACCAGCCGGGCAGCCACCGGGTTGTTGCCCATCGCGTAGAGGTACTCGCCGTGGCGGGTGCGGCGCAACATCACCCAGGCGGCCGCGAAGACCAGAGCGGCCAGGAGGATGGGCATGGGGATGCCCAGGGGCTCGCCTCGCCCCAGGAAGCGAAAGCCATCGGGCAGGCCGGTGATGGGGCGGCCCTGGGTGTAGGTCAGGGCCATGCCCCGGGCCGCGGTGAGCATGCCCAGGGTGGTGATGAAGGAGGGGACCTGGAAACGGACGGTGATCCAGCCGTTGACGGCTCCCAGGGCCATGCCCAGGCCGATGCCGAGCCCCAGGGCCGCGGGCACCGGCACCCCCTTCTGGAGCAGGTCCGCGGTGACCACGCTGGTGAGGGCCAGGACCGATCCCACGGAGAGGTCGATGTCGCCGATGAGGATGACGTAGGTCATGCCCACCGCGATGATCCCGTTCACGGTGATCTGACGGAGGACGTTCACCCCGTTGGAGACCGTGAGGAAGCGGTCGGAGAGCAGGCTCAGCGCGATGCAGAGCAGCACGAAGGAGATGAGAATGCCGAAGCGCTGGAGGTAGTCCCGGAAGTTCCAGGAGGTGCCGGGGACTGCGGTTGCCTGGCTCATAGCCGGTGGGCCCTTCCCAGGGTCGGTGCGCTGTTCAGGTCCGGGCCAGGAGATCCGGGTCCGGATGAGGGCTCGGGAGCTGCCGAGAGCGGGCCTCGGCCCCAGGGACACAGAGCTCTCCGGCCCACAAGCATACGGAGGCACGTGCTAGAACGGGACGCCGGCCACCAGGATCACGTTGGCATAGGGGGTGAACTCCCCGGTCCGGATCACGGCGCTGCACGCGGCGGTTCGCTGCTTGAACTCCGTGTGGGGCACGGCCTCCACCGGGAGATCCGCCAGCCGTTCCACCAGTTGACGGTAGAGATCGGGCGAGAAGGTGTGGATCTCCTGGGCCACCACCAGCCGTTCCACCACCAGCTCCTGGAGTACCGTGTCCACCACGTCCAGGAAGGCGGGCAGCCCTGGTCGCACCGCCAGGTCGATGCGCTGAGGGCCGTGGGGGATGGGCAGGCCCGCGTCCGCGATGCAGAGGGTGTCGGTGTGGCCCAGACGGGCCACCACCCCCGCGATGTCCGGGTGGAGGATGCCGGTCCGCTTCACGGTTTGCCTCCTGGACGAGGGTGAAAGGATGGATCCCAGGGACCGCAGGACTCCCGGACCACCAGCTCCACGGGCAGCACATGGCACTGGACCGGACGGTCTGGCTCTGCCAGGCGGGCCAGCAGGGTCTCTGCGGCCCGGTGGCCCAGCCGGGCCACCGGCTGGTGGACGGTGGTCAGGGGGGGATGGACGTAGGAGGCCAAGGGGGTGTCGTCGTAGCCCACCACGGAACAGCCCTGGGGCACAGGGATCCCGGCCTCTCGCAGGGCCCGCAGCGCGCCCAGGGCCATCTGGTCGTTGGCCGCGAAGACCGCGGTGGGCGGCTCGGGCAGGGCCAGGAGCTGTCGCATGGCCCGGTAGCCGCTGGCCAGGTCAAAGGCCCCCTCCACCACCAGGGAAGGCCGGTCCGGTATGCCTGCCCCTTCCAGGGCCTCGCGATAGCCGGCCAGCCGCTCGGTGCCCGCGGAGATGTCCGCTGGCCCCGCGATGCAGGCGATGCGTCGGTGGCCCAGGGCGAGGAGATGCTCCGTGGCCAGCCGCCCGCCGCGGCGATGGTCGGCCACCACCCGGTCCACATCCAGGTCGGGCAGGCTCCGATCCACCAGGACCAGGGGGATCTGGCCCAGGAAAGGAGGGCGCAGGTGTTCGCTGTGGAGGCCCGAGGCGGCCACGATGAGCCCGTCCACCTGTTTCTCCACCATCACCCGGATGTAGCGGAGCTCCCGGCCGGGATCGCCCGCCGCGTTGCCCAGGAGCACGGTGTAGCCCCGTTGGAAGCAGACCTCCTCTACGGCCTGGGCCACCTGGGCGAAGAAGGGATTCGCGTTGTCCGGGGTGATGAGGCCGATGGTGTGGGTGGTCTTGCGACGCAGGCTCCGGGCCAGTTGGTTCGGGGTGTAGTTCAGCTCGGCCATGGCCTGCCGCACCCGCTCGGCCAGCTCTGGCCGGACATAGCGGGTGCCGTTGAGCACGTGGGACACGGTGCTCTTGGAGACACCGGCCCGTTGGGCGACATCCCGGATGGTGGCCATGGCTCCTCTGGAGAAGGGTGTGGGATAGCCAACAGGCGGCTGGCCCGGGAGGAAAACGGTTGCGCAACCGTTTTCCTGACCCCAGTGTAGCACGACACGGGCCGGATGTCAATCGTCGGGAAGGGTGGGATCCGGGTTGCCTCAGGGGCCCACGTGTCACATCCGCCGGGGGAGGTTGGGAGGAGGCCCGGGTTCTTCGGCAAGAATGCGAGAAGGGGGGATGTGCTCCCCCCTTCGTCCGCACTGGAGCGCGCTACAGATTCCGTCGGATCCCGCGGCTCAGAGGGTCAGGTCCAGGATCGCGGCCACCCGTTCCCATGTCTCGGTGTCCGGGTTGACCACCTGGGGGTCCACCACCTTCATGGTTCGGGCCAGGATGAAGATCAGGGCGCCCACCAGGTCGGGAAGCATGGCCTCCACGTTCGCGCTGAGTTCCCGTTCCAGGGGTGGATACTGGGCCAGATGGGCCAGGATGGGCTGCAGTTCGATCTCCGAGTGGCTTTCCAGCGCTCGGAACTGCTGCAGGCTCTCCAGGAAGCCTTTGGTCAGGGGCAGGTCCGGCTCCATGATCAGGTCTCGGGCGTTGTAGCTGGCGTTGCGAACGCCCACGATGAGGAGGTCGTTCAGCTTCTTGCCCACCAGATCCGAGAGCCGCTTCAGGTCGTTCTTGTCCACGTCCAGGCCTGCTATCTCCCGGAAGAGGCGCTCGAACACGTGTACACCGACGATCATGCTTTTCCTCCCTTGGATGTGGCCGAGATGGAATAGGGGATGTCCGGGGCCGGCCACCGGCTCGGTGCCTGTTGGACGTTCCAGCCCACAGGGTGCGGGCATGAAAAAGGGGCCGACCGGGTCGCATATCGGCCCCTGCAAGGTGGAGATGGCGGGAATCGAACCCGCGTCCGAGACATTCGACCTGGAACGTCTACAAGCTTAGTCGCCCGTGCGCCTCTCGTCGGGGCCCTCGGGGCGACACGAGGGGGATCCCGACCAGCCGATGGACTTAGGCAGCCTTATCGGCGTCCGGCTGCCGCAGCCTGCAGTCTCTGACGGCGACCGCCCGGCCTGCCGGCACCGCCGGACGGGCCGTGACCTCAGGTAGGTGAGGTCAGTGCCTGGTCGCCTTAGGCCGCCATGGCCGCCGGAGCGGCGCTGGCGAACCCAAAGCTGAAGGCCTTGCCAGTGTTCTTGGCACTTATAGGGTGTGCGCCTGTTTTACGTGGGCGACGCACCACGGCTTGCAGTTCCAGGCCTTCCTGCCCCGTCGAAGCCGTTCATCCCCGTCTTCTACAACGTCAGTGTAGCACACTCGGTTCATCTTGTAAAGCAAACGCCCGTTGATCTTTCGTTAGAGTCGGCCCGGTGTGGGCCGGCTGCGCCGGGGCCCCCGGAGGAGAGGCGGTGTTGCCTGGAGCCCCGGCGGCGGTACGCGAGGGGGCGGCTGGGCCGGGCCTCAGAAGAGCCCGATGACCCGGCCGGTCTCCGGATCGATGTCCACCCGTTCCGCGGCCGGCGACTTGGGCAGCCCGGGCATGGTGCGCATCTGGCCGGCCAGGGGGTAGATGAACCCCGCGCCCACGCTGGCCCGGACCTCGCGGATGGGGAAGGTGAAGTCCTTGGGCCCTCCCTTCAGGCTCGGATCGTGGCTCAGGCTCAGGTGGGTCTTGGCCATGCAGATGGGCAGGTTGCCGAAGCCGGCCTCCTCGTAGCGGCGGATCTGGCGCTCCGCGGCGGCCTCGTAGCGGACCTCGGCTGCGCCGTAGATGGTGGTCGCGATCTTCTCGATCTTGGCCTTGATGGGTTGGTCCAGCTCGTAGAGGAAGTGGAATTCGCTGGGCTCCTCCGCGGCCTGGATGACGGCCTTGGCCAGTTCCACCGCGCCCTTGCCGCCCTCGGCCCAGTGGGTGGAGACCGCGCAGCGCACCCCCTCCTCCGCGGCCACCCGCTGGATGGCCTCTACCTCGCTGGGGTGATCGGTGGCGAAGTGGTTGATGCAGACCACCGGGGTCACCCCGTGGACCCGGATGTTCGCGATCTGTCGGCGCAGGTTGACCGCGCCCTCGTAGACGTCTTCCGGCTTCTCCGCCAGCATCTCCGGCGGCAAGGGGCGGCCTGGAACCACCCGGTACCGGCCCGTGTGGAGCTTCATGGCCCGGACCGTGGTCACCAGGACCGCGGCGTCGGGCTTCAGGCCGCTGTAGCGGCACTTGATGTTGAAGAACTTCTCCGCGCCGATGTCCGCGCCGAAGCCGGCCTCGGTCAACAGGTAGTCCGCGGTCTTGATGCCCACGTAGTCGGCCAGGATGGAGCTGTTGCCGTGGGCGATGTTCGCGAAGGGGCCTGCGTGGACCAGGGCCGGGGTGTTCTCCAGGGTCTGGAAGAGGTTCGGTTTGATGGCCTCCTTCATCAACACGGCCATGGCCCCCGCGGCTTTGAGCATCTCCGCGGTCACCGGCTGTCGGTTTCGGTCCATGGCCACCACGATGCGCCCGAAGCGTTCCCGCATGTCCCGCAGGCCGGTGGTGAGGGCCAGGATGGCCATGACCTCGCTGGCCACGCTGATGTCGAAGCCGGTCTGGTGGGGGCGGCCATCGGTCTTGGCGCCCAGGCCGGCCACGATGTTGCGCAGTTCCCGGTCGTTCACGTCCACCACCCGTCGCCAGGTGACGGTGTAGGGGTCGATGTCCAGGGCGTTGCCCTGGTAGATGTGGTTGTCGAGCATCGCGGCCAGGAGGTTGTTGGCCGCGGTCACCGCGTGGATGTCGCCGGTCATGTGGAGGTTGAACTGCTCCATGGGGACCACCTGGCTGTAGCCGCCGCCGGCCGCACCGCCCTTGATGCCGAAGGTGGGCCCCTGGGAGGGCTGACGGATGGCGATGGTGGCCGTCTTGCCCACGTGGTGCAACCCCTGGCCCAGACCCACGGTGGTGGTGGACTTGCCCTCGCCCAGAGGGGTCGGCGTCACCGCGGTGACCAGGATGTACTTCGCGTTGGGTCGATCCTGGAGCTTCTCCAACGCCTCCAGCTTCACCTTGGCCATGTAGTCGCCGTACAGCTCGATGTCCTTCCGGTCCAGCCCCATCTTGGCCGCGATCTCCCAGATGGGCAGGAGCTTGGCAGCCTGGGCGATCTCCAGGTCGCTGGGGACGTGGTGGGGGCTCATGGTCTGACTCCTTCTGGTGGATGTGGACGGACGGTGGTGTGGACGGAACGGACAGGGATTGACGGAGCGGCCCGGCGTCCATCGTCGATGCTCCGGGCCGTCCACCAGTATAATGCCAAACGCCGGGGAAGCCAAGCGGCGTGAGATCGATCTGAAATTTCTGTCCTGGGCTCTCTTCCGAGGTCCCGGGGGCCATGGGGGCCAGTGGAGGCGTCGGGGCAGCCCGGCCACCTGGGACGATCTCCGGGCCGCGGCTGCCCTCTGGTGGATCTTGCCAATCCGCGATCTTCTCTCCTATAATGGCGAAGTCTTCTGATGGCGAGGTCTTCACCGGGGAGGGGAGGAGTCGAGGAGGGGGCTCCGGGCCTCTCCACGGGCCTTTCTCGACACCCGGCCGGTGTGCCCGAAACCGCTCGCACCCATCTTGGAAAGGCACTCCATGTTCAAGACCCATACCTGCGGCGAACTGCGTGTGGAACACGTGGGCCAGACGGTGACCCTGGCCGGCTGGATCGATCGGCGACGGGACCACGGTGCGCTGATCTTCCTGGACCTCCGGGATCGGTTCGGCATCACCCAGGTGACGGTGCACGCGGAGGAGAGCCCGGAGGCCCACGAGGCCGCGTCCCAGCTCCGTGTGGAGTACGTGGTCCAGGTCCAGGGACAGGTCCGACGCCGTCCCCCGGGGTTCGAGAACCCGAACCTCCCCACCGGGGAGATCGAGGTCGTCGCGCACCGGGTGACGGTGTTGAACCCCAGCCGTACGCCGCCCTTCTACATCAGCGGTAGCCGAGGCGACAACGTGGACGAGGCCCTGCGTCTGCGGTACCGGTATCTGGATCTGCGTCGTCCCCGCATGACCCACAACATGGTCCTGCGCCATCGGGTGGTCCGGGCCATCCGGGAGTTCCTCTACGACCGGGATTTCCTGGAGATCGAGACGCCCCACCTGATCAAGAGCACCCCCGAGGGGGCCCGGGATTTCATCGTGCCCAGTCGGCTCCATCCGGGCAAGTTCTATGCCCTGCCCCAGAGCCCTCAGCAGCTCAAACAGCTCCTCATGGTGGCCGGCATGGAACGCTACTTCCAGATCGCCCGCTGTTTCCGGGACGAGGACCTGCGCGCGGACCGGCAGCCCGAGTTCACCCAGTTGGACCTGGAGATGAGCTTCGTGGACGCGGCCGATGTCCGCGCGATCATCGAGGAGCTGATGATCGCGGTCTCCCGGCAGGTGAGCGACAAGCGGATCCAGCAGATCCCCTTCCCAGTGCTCACCTATGACCAGGCCCTGGAGCGCTACGGCATCGACCGGCCCGACCTGCGCTTCGGCCTGGAGCTGTTCAACGTCTCGGAGCAGATGGCCAGGAGCCCGTTCGGCGTCTTCCGCAACGCGGTGGCGGCCGGGGGGGTGGTGAAGGGCGTGCGCTATCCGGGGGGCGCGGGCCTGAGCCGCCGGGAGATCGATGGCCTCGCCGAGCTGGTGAAGCCCTACGGGGCCAAGGGGCTGGCCTGGATCGGCCTGACCGGAGGGCCGGACGCCCAGGGCCACTACCCGCTGGAGAGCCTGCGCAGCCCCATTGCCAAGTTCCTCGACCCGGCCGAGATCGACGCGCTGGTGGCCGTGTCCCAGGCGGAGCCCGGCGACCTCCTCCTCCTGATCGCGGACCATCCCCACGTGGCCAATCCGGCCCTGGCCAATCTTCGCCTGGAGATCGGCCGCCGGACAGGCCAGATCGACCCAGACCTGCTGGCCTTCTGTTGGGTGGTGGACTTCCCGCTGCTGGAGTGGGACGAGGAGGAGGAGCGTTGGCAGGCCGTCCACCATCCCTTCACCAGCGCGGTGGACGAGGACTGGGACCTGCTGGAGACGGATCCGGCCCGGGTGCGGGCCAAGGCCTACGACATCGTGCTCAACGGCTGGGAGATCGGAGGGGGCAGCATCCGGATCCACCGCCAGGACCAGCAGATGCGCCTCTTCCGACGTCTGGGCCTGGACGAGGCCGAGGTGGCGGAGAAGTTCGGCCACATGTTGGAGGCCTTCCAGTACGGCGCGCCGCCCCACGGAGGTATCGCCCTGGGCATCGAGCGGATCGTGGCCCTCTACGCGGAGGCCCAGAGCATCCGGGAGGTCATGGCCTTCCCCAAGACAGCCACCGGTGTGGACCTGATGCTCGACGCGCCCAGCCCTGTGGACCCGGTCCAGTTGGCCGAGCTCCACATCCAGGTGATCGCGGGCGATCCCCCCGCCCATCCGGGGACCCCGGAGGCCCGGGTGTCGGATTCCCCAGGGGTGGCTCCGGGCGGGCCGTGAGCGGGACCGGGCCCTGTCCGTACGGGTCTGGGACTTTCAAGGGGTTTGCTCCCTGCCGGAGATTGTGCTATGATGGGGGCAGAACCCTGCGGTGTGCGTGATGGCCAGCACTCCGGGGCGTGCCAACACCAGACCTTCGGGAGCACGGCGAAGCAGCGTGGAAGTGATAGCCCGCCCTTCCGGGTCCAGGGCAAGACGGAAGCGCTCAGCCGGCACCCACCTGCGAACCCAGGTTCGCACCCACTGGTCCACACGGCATCGCGGGGTTTCGTCTTTCTATTTTCTATAATTTCTATCCCATCGTTCGCTCATTTTCTGCAAGAAAAGCGAAATTGCGGTAAACTTCTGCCACTATGGCAGAAGTAGAGATTCGCACCGAACGAGTAGATGACCTGCCGTTGCTGATCCACCAACAACAGC
>Ga0256839_1004659_pt1 | contig 13249 bp, 16 predicted proteins | sample 354166metaG_FD_185968 | JGI IMG/M metagenome (GOLD analysis project Ga0256839, IMG submission 185968) | Hydrothermal vent microbial communities from Mid Atlantic Ridge, Atlantic Ocean - 354-166 | ecosystem: Environmental > Aquatic > Marine > Hydrothermal vents | place: Atlantic Ocean: Mid... | reverse complement strand
CAAAGAACTTGGAAAAACGTATTGAGCAACGCACTACCGCCAAGCAAGGAGAATAAGCATGGCCTGGACAAGAGAAGACATGGCCCGGCGGGCGGCACAGGAATTGCGTGATGGCTTTTATGTGAACCTCGGCATCGGCATCCCCACATTGGTCGCCAATTTTATCCCCGAGGGCATTAACGTCACCCTGCAAAGTGAAAATGGCATGCTCGGCATGGGCCCCTTCCCCACTGAGGATGAAATTGATCCCGACCTGATCAATGCGGGCAAGCAGACCATCACGGAACTTGACAGCACCAGCTATTTCTCCTCCGCCGATAGTTTTGGTATGATCAGGGGCGGCCATATTGCGCTTAGTATCCTTGGCGCCATGCAGGTTGCGGAAAATGGTGACCTTGCCAACTGGATGATACCCGGAAAAATGGTCAAGGGCATGGGCGGGGCCATGGATTTGGTGGCCGGCGTTAAAAAAGTCGTGGTCATCATGGATCACAACGCCCGTGACGGCAGCGCTAAATTCCTGCACGAATGCACATTACCGCTAACCGGCGTGGGCGTGGTCGATATGATCATTTCAGATGTTGGCGTCTTCACCATTGATGACAATGGCGCGACTCTCACAGAATTGGCCCCGGACGTAACAGTGGACGAGGCAAGGCAAAGAACAGAAGCCAACTTCAATGTTGCTGAGGATCTGGGATAGACATCACGTTTGATCCAGGCATGATGGACATCATACCCTATAACATATCAGGGAGAATATAATGAAGAAAATAATATTGTTGATGGCGCTTATATCAGGGCTGGGGAATTTGGCATATGCGGCGGATGATGGTGTCACAGCATATCATTTTGCAGATATCAAACGCGGTCAGGAAATTTTAACCGCAGATGACAATTATATGAACCGCATGTCTGCGGCCGAGATTGCCATTCGCACCTCCTCTGTCACGGCGGATAAAACGGTGCAAGACCTGAAGGCCCTATATGCCGCCAATATACTTGAATGGACTGAAGCGGAAGAAACCCAGATTCTGGAACTGATCGCGGCCAATGAAGACCGCCTCGCCACCATACAGCATCTCCTGCCCGCAGAAATCATTTTCATCAAGGTCAACAACAAAGTTGAAGGCGGCCTGCCCCATACGCGCGCCAATGGCATTATACTGCCCGTAACGGGCAAAGCTTTATCCGAAAAACTCTTCTATCATGAGTTATTTCATGTTTTAACGCGGGCCCAAAAGAACAACCATCATAGTCTTTATAATCTGATCGGCTTTATGCCTTGTGACTTTACGGCCAATGAGCAAGTAAGCGCCATGACATTAACCAATCCTGATGCGCCGGCGGAAGGTTATTACCTGCCTGTTTCCATTGATGGGGCGCCGTCAGCGATCATGACCTTTCTTCATGCAGCAAGGCCCGCTTTTGACCCCAGTATTGAGAGAGGGTTTGGCGGACATTTCGGGTTCGGCCTGCTTAAAGTATCCGCCAGAGACGGAAAATGCACGATGGCCCCAGATGCAGAAGGCAAAGCGCAAATCCTGAACCCCGCAACCGTTGAAGATTTCTTCACGGCAATCGGTAACAACACCGATTATATCATTCATCCGGAAGAAGTTCTGGCTGAAAATTTTGTCTTTGTCATGATGGGAAAAACCGACCTGCCCAATCCGGAAATCACAGAACGCCTTAAAAGGTGGCTCACAACAAAATAAAAAAAACACTCCTCTTAAGGACGATCTCATTAAATGACTGAAAACCAGCCCAATAATCTGCTTGGTATCGGTTTTATTCTGCTCGCTGGCGTAACAATAACGATTTCCGCGCTCTTGATCCGCATAATTGGTAAAGACCTAAGCAGTTTCCAGGTCGTTCTTATCCGCTGCAGCTTCTCGCTCTTTTATATTCTACTTTTAAATGCGCGTCATGGCCCTGCGCTATTTAAATCACCGCGTCCGGGCTGGCTTGTAATGCGCTCCCTTATTTTAAGCATTATCGTTCTGGGCAATTTTTATGCCATCGTGCATCTACCACTGGTACAAGTCACCGCCTTGCAATTCACCAAGCCTTTATTTTTGGTGCTACTGGCGGCCTTATTCCTGTCGGAAAAAATTCACCTGCCCCGGACGCTGGCCACCCTATGCGGCTTTATCGGTATTTTGATTATCTTGCAGCCCGGTATAGACACCAATGCGGCCCAACTGATTGCCATTACGGCTGCCTTAAGCATGGCTGTCATCGCTGTCATTACCAAAAAAATGACCAAAGATCATTCAACCAGCACCATGGTTTTTTATGGAAATCTATTTATCGTTTTACTCTGTATCGGCCCGACCATCGCCTATTGGCAGACACCAACACTCTATCAATTGGCCATCATTGCGGCTTTGGGCTTAAGCGCCTATATAGGGCAGGTCTGCATGGTTCAGGCCTATCGTTACGGCGAAACCACGATTGTAACACCCTTTGAATATGTCCGGCTGATTTTCATTGCCATCGCTGGGTTTCTTATTTTCGCCGAAATTCCTGATCAATGGACCGTCATAGGCGGCATCATTATTTCAGGATCAACATTATATATTGCCCTGCGTGAAGCAAAGAAAAAGCGTCGGCAACAAAAGATTTAAATCCATAGTAGACAGGCCTTAAGGCAATATGTTACCAAACAGTAACGCTAAATTCAACCGAAGTGAGCAAACAAATGGATATACAAGGATTATCAGCCATCGTTACAGGCGGCGCATCAGGGCTGGGCGAAGCAACTGCGCGCAGACTTGCCAAGGCCGGGGCCAAAGTCACCATATTCGATATGAACAGCGAAAGCGGAACGCAGGTTGCCGCCGATATCAAAGGCCGTTTTGAAAATGTTGATGTTACCTCGGAAGAAAATGTCATAAATGCACTCGAAACCAGTGCCGCCGCCCATGGGGAGGCCAGAATATTGATCAATTGCGCCGGCATTGCCATTGGCGAGAAAACCGTGGGCCGCGAAAATATACCCCATGATTATGCCCGTTTCAAAAAAACCATCGAAGTCAATCTGATTGGCACCTTCAATGTCATCCGCCTGACCACAGCCCGTATGGCAGGGCTCGCCCCTTTGGACACCGCAGAAAGAGGCGTTGTGATCAATACGGCCTCGGTCGCGGCCATGGATGGCCAAATCGGACAAGTAGCCTACTCAGCCTCTAAAGGCGGCATTGTCGGTATGACATTGCCTATTGCGCGCGACCTTGCAAAACTTGGCATTCGCATCTGCACCATCGCGCCAGGCCTGTTTTTAACACCGATGATGGAAGGCCTGCCGCAAGAAGTTCAGGATTCTCTTGGGGCCAGTGTGCCTTTCCCAAGCCGTCTTGGCCGGCCCGATGAATATGCCCAGCTTTGCCAGCAGATATGTGAAAACGCCATGCTCAACGGCGAAGTCATCCGCCTTGACGGGGCCATTAGACTTGCGCCGCGCTAAATATAACTTACATAAAAAAAGGCACCTGACAGGGTGCCTTTTTTATATTCACTCAACTTATGAATTTAAACTGTTTAAAACCATGACATCCCGGTTAAGGCGGTGAATAATATCCTCGCTTTTATTGCCCCGCATGGCGGCAAGAATGCCCCGCCGGGATAAAGTTCCAATGATAACCACATCCGCATCAATATCATCGGCTACTGTGGCAATGATCGTCGTTGGATTTCCCAGTTGCACATGAACATTCGGTTGCTTTGCCCCCGTATCACGCAGCAGTTTGGCCCGGTCCGGAAATTCCAGTGAATCTTCATAGGCATTAACAATATGCTTTTCTGCCCCATAGTAGCTGGCCATCATACGGGCCATTTTCAAAATTTTGGCATTCAATTCCACATAACGCGGATTATCGGTTTGCATATTAACCGCCGCAAGAATTGTCTTGCGATGTAATTTTGCTTTGGGGTGAACAATCAAAACAGGACATTCAGAAACCCTCAACAAAGTCCATTTTTCTGCTGATAAATCATTTTGATTTTTCTCTGTCGTGTAATCGGACATAATAATCATATCAACATCGTGACGCTTAACAGAGGCCATAATTGACCGGTGCCAGTTTTCAGTCCAGAAAACTTCTGCGGAATAGGTTATATTTTTTTCAACCAGAGGACTAACTAAACTCTCAAACCAACTGTTATCACAGGAAAAATCATAATTATCTCCTCCCGCCTTTAATTTATCCATCTCAAAAGATATAAACAAATGGATATTCACATCATTTTCAAGCATTTCATGCGTTTTCATAGCCCGTTTCAGGGCATATTGGACATCTTCCGCCGGCTCAATGACAACCAGAACATTAGAAATAACTTTATCGCTCTTAGACATATTTTCCTTCGCTTTCCAAATTAACATTCTATTCCCAGCCAAAGCATATCCCGGTAAACTGCGATCATTCTTTGGTTCCGTTATTATCCATTATTACATGAATAAAATATACCCCTTAAAAAATAATAAACATTGACCTAGGATAAATTTTTATCGTTATAAATTTTATTGATAAAGCGGGCTAAATTAATATCCATGGCCGTGACACCCCCTTCTTCGTGGGTGGTCAGTATGATATCAAGCTTATTATATATATTACGCCATTCCGGATGGTGATCCATCCTTTCCGCCTTCATGGCAATGGCCGACATGAATGAAAATGCTTTATTAAAATCAGAAAAAATTAAATGACGTTTGATCGCGGGCCTGTTTTCACAAACTTCCCAGCCATCAATTTCATCTAAAATTTTTCTGATTTCTCTCTTCGAGAGCGTTACCATGTGAGCGTTTCCTTAATATCAATCCTGCCTTATAAATTTATCCTAATCTATCATCTTCCCTCATTGGATTTTTGAGTATATAATCTATTATAGTGAAAATAGAGAGAAACCAGCAGTGTAAAATGATTAAAATTCTATTTGTATGCTTGGGTAATATTTGCCGCTCCCCAACGGCCGAAGGCGTATTTCGTCAAAAATTATCACAGAATGGCATTCGTGATGGTTACCTTGAAAATATTTTTGTCGATTCCGCTGGGACAGGCGCTTACCATGTGGGCAAGGAGCCTGATAGACGTTCTCAGGACATAGCCCTGAAATACGGCGTAGACCTTAATGACCTCAAGGCTCGAAGGATAACTTTGCAGGACTTCGCAGATTATGATTATATTCTGGCCATGGATCAAGATAATATTCAGGATATGAAGGCCATCTGCCCCCCCGATCAGCAGCATAAGATCAAACTTTTTATGGAATATGCGCAAGACTGCCCCGGCATTACCGAAGTACCGGATCCCTACACCGGCGGCATTGAGGGTTTTGACAGAGTCTATGACTTTATCGACAGGGGCTGCAACGGATTCTTGAAGTATCTCTTTGCCAATAACAAATTATAAAAAATAAATTTTTCCGGGAAAGACTTGAAAAAATCTATTTCTATGCCAATATATCCTCACATAAACGAATTAAAAATGAAGGATATATTTTAAATGGTTGAAGACTATAAACCCCGTTACGGCTCTGCATCAGACTTACGCACCGCAGCCGAAATAGACGAAGGCCTCAGGGCTTATATGCTGACCGTATATAATTATATGGCCTCGGCATTGGTTCTGACCGGGCTTATGGCCTATGTTACCGCAAATGTGCCCGCGCTGGCCTCTCTGTTATATAATTTTCAAACGGCACCAGATGGTTCTGTTCATTTAACCGGACAAACCGGACTTGGTCTGGTTGTGATGTTTGCGCCGCTCGCCATGGTTTTTTTCCTGAGCTTTCGCATTAACCACATGCAGGCATCAACAGCCCAAATGGTATTCTGGATTTATGCCGGAATGGTGGGCATGTCTATTGCCTCCATCCTGTTTGTCTATACTGGCACCAGTATTGCCAAAACATTTTTCGTTACCGCCGCGGCCTTTGGATCGCTTAGCCTTTATGGCTATACCACAAAACGCAACCTGACAGGTATGGGCTCATTCCTTATCATGGGATTGTTTGGCATTATCATTGCGTCCGTGGTCAATATGTTCCTGCAGTCCGGCATGATGGATTTCATCATCTCCGTCGGCGGCGTTTTGATCTTTGCCGGCCTAACGGCTTACGATACACAGAAAATAAAACTGATGTATATGCATAATGAAGGTCAGGAAACCGCACAAAAGAAGGCCATAATGGGCGCCCTGAGCCTCTATCTTGACTTTCTTAACATGTTCCTCTTCCTGCTGCGCTTCATGGGCAACAGAAATTAGGGCATCTTGTATAATTCTGGAAAACGGCACCAGTTCGGTGCCGTTTTTTTTAACTTCTTTTCCCAAATTAGTCGTTGCCTTTAAAAGAAATTAAAAGTAACCTGCGCCCACTTATCATATTCAAGTATCAGCACCCGTAGCTCAGCTGGATAGAGCGCTGCCCTCCGAAGGCAGAGGTCACAGGTTCGAATCCTGTCGGGTGCACCAATCACGTACAAAACCGGGAACTTCTTTATTCAGGGATTTATCTGCCTGTACAGCACTTGCGAGAGCGGCCTTTGACCCGGTGATTTTGATCTGCTTCTCGTCGATGTCAACATGACTTACGATCAGCCTCATATATTCCTTGCGGAACTGTTTGGGTCCATTTTTAAGGGTATCCCGTAGAGAAGCTGAGAAACGATCAATCTATTTGTTGGAAATCCGACTGACGGGAATACATAGAAGCCTTTCCTTTATGGAGATCAGCCTTGTCAGCTCATCCCTTCTGGCTTCCAATTTGCTTTGATGATCCCGGAAGCCTTTGCAGTCGGTAGTAATGCCATCCGTCAAAGCCTCAAACAGTTTTGCTACCTTGTTATCAACCTCCCTTAATTCCCTGCGTAACGGCTTTAAGTCCCTCAGCGCATTCTGATTGTGACTTGAGGCTATTTTCAAGATTTCTTTGAACAATATTTTCAAACGCTCCCGCTCCAATATCAAATACTGCTATTTAGGACCATAAGACCTGACGGGGAATAATTCTTAATAGCTCATTCCTGCGAAGGAATGATGAAAAGGGGCTGGAATGACGATGGAAAAACCATATTATTAGCTGGCAGAAATCCCTATCCCCGCCCACGGTAAGTCGGGACGCCCTGATCGGGGATCCAGATATTTTCGGGCGGTTTGCCGGTTTGGAAGAAAACGTCGATGGGGATGCCGCCTCTGGGGTACCAATAGCCGCCGATACGCAAGTATTTGGGTTTTAATTCTTGCACCAGTCTTTCACCGATGCCGACCGTGCAGTCCTCATGAAAGGCAGCGTGATTGCGGAAGGATTGCATGAATAATTTCAGTGACTTGCTTTCCACCAGATAGTCACCCGGCACATAATCAATGACCATATGGGCAAAGTCGGGCTGTCCGGTCACGGGGCAAAGCGACGTAAATTCCGGACAAGTGAACCGCACGAAATAATCAGAGTTGGGGCGCGGATTTGGCACCCGGTCCAATTCGGCCTCTTCGGGATTTTCCGGGGCCTTAATGTCTTTGCCGAGCTGTGACAGGCCCTTATATATATCTTTGGTCATCATATTCCTGTGATCATCTGTTGCATTGCTTAATAATGATTATAGTATTTTTTATCCAAAGTCATTATTGACTTTGTAATCTCTTAACGCTAAACATCGGCATTATGACACAGACAAACTCTTTACGAATGCGAAAGATACGAATTATGACCCCGGTTCTTAAATAGAACCGGAAAAATTGCCTTGTGACTGACTTGTGACCAAAAGGCAACGTCCAATTTGATCTATCATTTTTGTTAAGAGGAGCGCGTGACATGTCCACGCCCGTTGAATTACCCCCCGTTAAATTACCAAAAAGAAATCTGCCGCCCATCACTGTCCATTATGCTATAGTTACCGACGCCCACCCGGGGGCGCTGCCTTGTGTTTTGGAGCTTTTCGCTCTGCGAAATATCACCCCTGATCTGGTTAAGGTCAGAAAATATAGCAAAAGCTGCTATCATGACGGCAATATGAGTATTGATATTCATGTGACGGGCCTGAGCCCCGAAGAACAGGATATTATCCGCCATAAACTTGATGCGCAGATTTCTGTTCAAAATGTCCGCGAAGAAATATTACATATAAACAAGCGCACCAAACTTGCTTCCTGAGGGCGGCCTCCTTATATTTAATTTTATAGAATTAAACAGGAAGAAATACCGGGAATAATATATGGACATTAAAAACGGCTTTATTGGCACCATCGGCAATACACCCATGATTAAGCTCGAAAAAGCATCAGCGGAAACAGGTTGCACCATATTGGGCAAGGCGGAGTTTTTAAACCCCGGTGGATCGGTCAAGGATCGGGCCGCGCTCTATATCATTCGCGATGCCGAAGAAAAAGGCCTGCTGAAGCCCGGCGGCGTGATCGTTGAAGGCACAGCGGGAAATACCGGCATCGGCCTTGGGCTTGTGGCCAATGCCCTTGGCTACCGCACCGTGATTGTCATGCCCGATACCCAGTCACAGGAAAAGAAAGACATGCTGCGGCTCTGCGGCTGTGACCTGCGTCTTGTGCCCGCCAAACCCTACCGCGATCCGGATAATTACGTGCGCTATTCAGGCCGGCTCGCCGAAGAACTGGCGGCAACCGAAGAAAACGGCGCCATCTGGGCCAATCAATTTGATAATATCGCCAACCGCCGCGCCCATTTTGAAACCACCGGCCCCGAAATCTGGGATCAGACGGACGGAAAAATAGATGCCTTTACCTGCGCTGTTGGCAGCGGGGGGTCATTGGGCGGGGTTTCCATGGCCTTGAAAAACCGCAACAAGGACGTCAAAATCGTCCTTGCCGACCCCATGGGGGCAGCCCTTTATAATTTCTACAAACACGGTGAATTAAAAGCCGAGGGATCGTCTATCACCGAAGGAATAGGACAAGGCCGTATCACCGCAAACTTAAAAGATGTGATCGTTGATGATGCCTATCAAATCCCTGATGCCGAGGCATTGACTGTTATCTTCGACCTTCTGAAACACGAAGGATTATGCCTTGGTGGCTCATCCGGTATAAATGTGGCCGCCGCCATTCGCCTTGCCCGTGACATGGGGCCGGGTCATACGATTGTAACATTACTCGGCGATTATGGCACCCGTTACATGAGTAAAATATTCAATCCGAAATTTTTAAAACAACAGGGCCTGCCTTATCCCGACTGGTTGTAATATATTGCCCTTAAAAAACGCGCGCCTGTAAAACATACTCGTAAAATATACTAAAGGAATACATCATGCCTGATAAAAGCCCCGCACTCGTCTCCACCGAATGGCTGGAAGAACATCTGTCCGCTCCGGATATCAGGATTGTCGATGCCACATGGCACATGCCCGGAAGCGACCGTAATGCCCGCACAGAATATGGCGAGGCCCATATTCCGGGGGCGGTTTTCTTTGATATTGATGAAATATGTGATCTGGATAATCCCCTGCCCCATATGCTGCCCAGCCTTGAAAAAATGTCCAGCCGCATGAGAAGCCTGGGCATTGGTGATGGCAACAGGGTGATTGTCTATGATAACAGCGATGTGCGCAGCGCCGCCCGTGTCTGGTTCATGCTGAAGGCCTTTGGCCTATGGGATGTGGCCATTCTGGACGGCGGCTTCCAAAAATGGAAGAATGAACGCCGCCAGATAGAAGATATCCCGCCCATCCCGCGCCAGCGGCATTTCACGGCCCGCTTTAACACAACGAAACTGCGCGACCTTAACCATATGATGGCAAATCTTGATCATAAAAAAGAGCAAGTGGTTGATGCCCGCGCCCCGGGACGGTTTCAAGGCACCGATCCGGAACCCCGCGAGGGTATGAAATGCGGTTCTATTCCAGGTAGTTACAATGTTTTCTTCAGAAATTTGCTTAATGCGGAAGACGGAACCTTTAAGGCCGCAGATGACATTCGGCAAATTTTTGAGGCCGCCGGCGTTAATCTAAAGCAATCCATCGTTACCAGTTGCGGATCAGGTATCACGGCATCGGTTTTGATGCTTGCGCTCTATCTGATTGGTCATGAGGAAAACGCCCTTTATGATGGCTCATGGAGCGAATGGGGCAGTCATTCCGATACGCCAGTGAGCAAATAGCCCATGAAAGAAGATACCCTTATTGCCAGTGTTGGCCGCAATAAAGACTATACCCACGGCGCGGTAAATACGCCGGTTTATCACGCCTCAACCTTAATATTTGAGACGGTCAGGGATATGAAAAAGGCCAATGCCAAGCTTCATACCGGCGGGCTTTCTTACGGGCGGCGCGGCAATCCCACCACCTATGCCCTTAGCGAGGCCATGTGCGAACTCGAAGGGGCCGATGGCTGTTTTCTGTATCCGTCCGGCCTTGCGGCCATTACGGGGGCCATCTTATCCTTCGCGGGTTCCGGCGATCATATTCTGATGGCGGACGGCGTTTATGAACCAACCCGCAACCTTGCCCATAAAATATTAAAAAGAATGGGCATCACGACCACATTTTATGACCCGATGATTGGCGACGGGATTGACGGTCTTATTCAAGATAATACCAGAATTATTTTTGTTGAAGCACCCTGTTCCGTCACCATGGAAATACAGGATATTCCGGCCATTGCCAAGGCGGCTCATAACCGCGATGTCCTTGTCATGATGGATAACACCTGGGCCACCCCCCTGCATTTCAAAGTTTTTGACCATGGGGTTGATGTCTCCATCCATGCGGGAACTAAATATATCGTCGGCCATTCGGATGCCATGCTGGGCACGGTATCCACCCGCGCCGCGCATTTTGAACAGCTTTGCAATATGTCTTATCAGATGGGCTATTGTCTGTCGCCAGATGATGCGTTTCTCGCCCTGCGCGGCCTTCGGACCTTAAAAATTCGCCTGAAACAACATGAAGCCAATGGCCTGAAAATTGCCCAATGGCTGGAGGGCCGCCCCGAAGTTGATCATGTGCGCCACCCTGCCTTTGAAAGCTGCCCGGGCCATGAATATTGGCAGCGGGATTTTACGGGCGCAAACGGGCTGTTCTCTTTTGTCTTGAAACAAGGGCATGAGGCCGCGACCACGGCCATGATGGAGGGCATGAAACATTTTAAAATGGGCTTTAGCTGGGGCGGGTATGAAAGCCTGATCCTGACTTATCATGGTATAAATCGCTACCGCACGGCCACGGGTTGGGCGGCAACAGGCCCGCTTGTCCGCCTGCATGTGGGACTTGAGGACCCTGATGATCTGATCGCCGATCTGGAAAATGCCTTTGTGCGGTTCAATCAGAAAATCTAGGCCCCAGAAAATCTAGGCCCGAAAGCGGCTCGGGACTATCCGGCCCACAAGAAACAGGATGAAGGCCGACAGCACAATGGCCGGGCCGGCGGGCAAATCCCAGATGCTGGACATCTTGATGCCCATAATCACAGAGATACTGCCGAGTATCATGGAATAAAACACCATTTGCAACGGGGTTCGGGAAAAATTGCGCGCTGCCGCCGCCGGAATGATCATCAGTGATGTAATCAATAGCGCCCCGATCACCTGCATGGCAAAGGCCACAAGTAACGCAATGAGCAGCATGTAAATAATTTTGACCTTAAGCACATTGACCCCTTCGACCCGCGCCAGATCTTCGTGCACGGTGAGGGACAATAATGGTTTCCAGATATAGAATAATCCCCCAAGGGCAACGATCGACATAAGGCCGATGTCAAAAATTCCCCTGACATCAATGGCCAGAATATCTCCGATCAAAAAAAACATCAAATCCTGCCGCAGGCTTTCCTGCAAGGCAATGATGATCAGTCCAATGGACAAGGCGCTATGGGCCAAAATGCCCAGCAAGGTATCACTGGAAAATTTGCCGCCCCTTTGAAGTAATAATAAAATACCCGAAACCAGCGCGCAGGTCACCATGATGACCCATGGGCTGCCGGTGCCAAGGGCAATACCAAGCCCGACCCCCATCAAGGCTGAGTGAGATATCGTATCTCCGAAATAAGCCATTTTGCGCCACACAAGAAAACAGCCCAAAGGCCCCGCCGCAAGGGCCACAAAGATGCCTGCCATGATCGCATTGAGGATAAAGTCATCAATCATGGCGACATCCAGACTTATGACTTTGGCCAGACTTATGACTTTGGCCAGACTTATGACCGGATACCACATTGCCTTGGCTATCGTGAGTATGGTCATGATTATGGGTATAAAGAGCGATGCCTTTGGGCTGGCCCTTAAGCAAGGCGTGATATTCCGGGTGATCCTGAATATTTTCCGGGGCCCCGCTGCAGCAGATATGACGGTTCAGGCAAATGACCTTGTCTGTCCCGGCCATGACCATATGAAGATCATGGGAAATCATCAAAACCCCGCAATTTTTCTCGCGCCGGATTTTACCTATCAACTGATAAAGCTCTTCCTGGCCGGCAATATCCACGCCCTGCACCGGCTCATCCAGAACAATTAAATCTGGCTCCCCAAGAAGGGCCCGCGCCATCAACACCCGCTGCATTTCACCGCCGGACACCCGTTGAACAGGACTTTGCCCCACATGGGAAATACGCACAAGATCCATCACGGCTTCCACGTGAGCAAGGGTAACTCCCGGCCTCAACATAAGAAAATCCCGCGTGCTGATGGGCAGAATATCTTCAATGATAATTTTCTGCGGCATATACCCAATGGAAATTCCCGGGGCACGGCGAACCTGCCCTTTATCCGGCTCCTGCAGGCCAAGGGCAATTCTCATGACCGTGCTTTTTCCCGCGCCATTCGGCCCGATCAGCGTGACAATTTCGCCCCGGCTGACCGAAAAGCTCACCTCTGACAAAATAGCACGCCCAGAAAAAGACAATGAGACTTTTTCAAGGGCGATAAGGGATTTCAGATCACCGGACATCCGCGCCCTCAAGCTTGACAATTCGCGCAAAGCCCCATGATTTCCAGCATGCTATTCTCGCAGCTATAACCATGGGATGCCGCAGCTTTTGAAATATATGACATTAATTTTGCATCATTCACTTCACTGACATTCCGGCATTTTCGGCAGATCAGAAAATGTCCCTGATGGGTATGGGCCGGATCAGGACAACCAATGAAGGCATTCAGAGATTCTATCCGGTGGACAAATCCCTCTTCAATCAGAAAATCAAGCGCACGGTATATGGTTGGTGGCGCGACCCTTTTTTTACCTGAAATAGTTAACATATCCAGAAGTTCATAAGCGGTAACCGGGGCATGG
>Ga0256839_1004658_pt1 | contig 13250 bp, 12 predicted proteins | sample 354166metaG_FD_185968 | JGI IMG/M metagenome (GOLD analysis project Ga0256839, IMG submission 185968) | Hydrothermal vent microbial communities from Mid Atlantic Ridge, Atlantic Ocean - 354-166 | ecosystem: Environmental > Aquatic > Marine > Hydrothermal vents | place: Atlantic Ocean: Mid... | reverse complement strand
TGAATGAAATATAATTTTTTAACATAACAAAAGATTGACTAAAAAAATCTTGTTTCAATCTAACCTAACATTCATTATAGAAATGAAAAACAAAACTGGAGTATAAAATGACCATTACCCGCCGTAAATTATTAGCCAATTCAGCTGCCACCGCTCTTATTGCCAGCACTAGCACACTCATTGGTGCAACATCAGCCTTTGCAGGTGATGGTGATGGCAAAAAATATGATGTTAAAAAACTTATGGCTCCAGATGGACTTGCCGATCACTTTCTTGGTGATGAAAATTCAAATGTAACAGTGATTGAATATGCATCTTCTACCTGTCCTGCTTGTGCAAGTTTTCATGCCAACACATATCCACAACTAAAAGAGGCTTATATCGACACTAATAAAATCAAATTTATTTTACGCCCATTTGTGTTGAATATTCTTGATGCAGTTGTGTTTATGCTTGCTTATAAAGCTGGGGAAAGCTCATCTAATAATTATTATACTATTCTTGATGCTTATATGAAAACACAAAGCCAATGGGCACAGTCTGACAAACCGCGTGATGCCTTACTTGAAATAGCCAAACAATATGGTTTTACAAAGGAAAGCTTTGATGCAGCCTTGACAAACAAGGAAGTTTTCGAAGGAATGGAAAGACTGCGCGAGCAGGCAAGTAAAGAATTTGATATGCACGGGACACCAAGTTTTTATATAAATGGAACACAACTGGCAGGAAATCAACCATTTGAAGCAATGGCAGCAGCAATTGACCCTCTACTTAGCTAACGTCAATATTTCTGGAGGCGTGAGATGAAATTTTCACGCCTTAAAATTTTGGGCTTCAAATCTTTTTGTGATGAAACACAATTAGTAATGCAAGATGGCTTAACTGGTGTAGTTGGGCCAAATGGTTGCGGCAAATCAAACTTGGTCGAAGCATTGCGCTGGATAATGGGCGAAAATTCATATAAAGCCATGCGCGCCTCTGGCATGGACGATGTTATTTTTTCAGGCTCAAAAACCCGCCCAAGCCGAAATAGCGCTCAAGTAACCTTGGTGCTTGATAATTCAAACCGCACTGCCCCCACAAATTTCAACAATGCCGATGAGCTAGAAATTACTCGACGAATTGAGAAAGGAAGCGGCTCTTCATATCGAATAAATGGCAAAGAAGTTCGCGCCCGCGATGTGCAGTTACTTTTCGCCGATGCTTCAACTGGCTCAAAATCTCCAGCTTTAGTCCGTCAAGGTCAAATTGGCGAGCTGATTGCCGCCAAGCCCGTTCAACGCCGAGCATTACTTGAAGAGGCTGCAGGAATTTCTGGCCTACACTCACGCCGTCACGAGGCCGAATTAAAACTCCGCGCCGCCGAGCAAAACCTTGAAAGAGTAGATGACGTTCTCGCTCAAGTTGAAAACCAGCTTGAAAGCTTAAAAAGACAAGCACGACTTGCAACCCGCTATCGCAATATTTCTGGCGATATAAGAAAAGCCGAAGCAACACTCTTTCATATCCGCTGGATCAACGCTCGCTTTGCACAAAAAGAGAATGAAGCCAAACAGGGGCAGCTAATAAACCAATTAGCAGACAAAACCAGCCAGCAGCTAAAGGCAGATAAAAACTTAAAAGAAATCGATGCCAGACTTGAGCCATTACGACAAAATGAAGCAAAAGCCTCTGCTAGATTGCAGCGTTTAAAAATTCTTAAAGAACAGCTAGAAAGTGAAGTTAAAAGAGCCAATTTTCGTGAACAAGAGCTTATTGAGCGTCAAAAACAAATAAATTCTGATGCAAATCGTGAACGTGAAACAACCAACGAATCTGTTGAACTTAAAAGTAAATATGAGAATGAAAAAAAGACATTAGAGCAAGAAAACTTAAATCAAAAAACTGCCCTAGATCAGGCCAAAAAAGAAGTAGAAAAATTAGAAAATTTACTTATTAAAGCAGAACAAGAGGCAAATCAGGCGGCCAACCAATTATCTCAATTAAGAGCTAATAAAGAAAGTGCAAAGCGCATTGCAATTGAAGCGCATGAGCGGTTAGAGCGATTGGAAAATCAGGCTAAAGACATAAATGATGAAATGAGCCAAGTACAGGCCGCACTTTTGGCAGATCAAGCAGTTAGCGAAAAAAGCAACCAGCTTAGCATCGCAAAAGAAAATTTTTCAAAGGCAGAAATAGCAACTCAAAAGGCTGAAGAGCAATTAACTAACATTCAAAATCAAATCGACGAACTAAGACCAAATATTGCAAAAATAGAATCAAAGCTAAGCGCCAAGGAAAGTGAAGCTAAGACTTTAGCAAAAGTGTTAAATATTGAGGGCGGCTCGCTATGGCCTGCAATTGTTGATGAATTAAATGTGCAAGCGGGATATGAAATAGCACTTGGCGCAGCGCTTGGCGAAGATTTAGAAGCATCATCAGATATTGGCGCTCCAATATATTGGACTTTTTCAGGCGATAGCTCTAAAGATGAAAGCCTACCAGAAAATTCAACCCCCCTAACAAAATTTGTCTCAGCGCCTGATCTATTAACTAGGCGCTTAAACCAAATTGGCCTTGTTGCTTTTGAAGATGGGGAAAATTTAATGAAAAGCCTAAAAGCTGGGCAATCACTCGTTACAAAAAATGGCGACCTGTGGCGTTGGGACGGCTTTGTTGCTGCAGCAGATGCGCCAACCCCAGCAGCGCAACGCCTAAGTCAGCGCAACCGATTAAAAGAACTTGATGGCGAAATAAAAGAAACAAAAAAACAACACGCCATTTTACAAAAGCAATCCGCAGATTTAACCCTTAAATTAAATAAAACCCGTAAAATTGAACAAGAGCAGAAAGAAAATTGGCGCTTAAGCCAACGACAAATCAGCTCTGCCCAAGCTGAACTTGAATTAGCGCAAAACGCACTTGCAAATCTCAACGCAAGAAAAACTGCTCTAGGTGAATCCATATCTCTATTAGAGGTAAATATCAAAGAAGCACAGACCCAAGCAGATAAAGCTAAGCTAAACACACTAAATGAAGCAGACGAAACAAGCGCAATTGAAAAGGCCAGCCAGTTACAAAATAACTTAGATCAATTACGCCAAAAATCCCAAAATGCAAAAATTCACCTAAGCGGGTTTGAAAATGCTGCGCAATTACGTCTTTCTCGCCTTAGTCAAATTAAAGCAGAAATATCAATTTGGGATAAAAGAAATACAAATGCAAAGGCACAGCTTGATATTTTAGAGCTTCGCTTAAAAGAAATCAGCGATCAGCTGGAAAGCATTCAACAAGCTCCAGACAGCTTTGCAGCCAAACGAGAGGCGCTAGATGAAGATATCGAAGCGGCAAGTGAAGATTATAAAACCTATTGCGATAGATTAGAATCAGCACAAAGCCAATTTAAAGAGGCCGATAGAGTTGCTCGCAATGCCGCAAATGAATTAAGTAGCACTCGAGAAGAATTAGCTAGAATAGATGAGCGACTTAAAAGCTCAATTTCACACCGAGAACAAATTGAACAAATCACACTAGAAACTCTATCTTGCCCTGCATCAAAAACGGCGGAAATTGCTAATCTTAAACCAGATGCTCCTTTACCAGATGAAGAATCACTTGAGAAAAAAGTTAACCGCTTAAAAGCTGAACGAGAGCGTTTAGGAGGAGTAAATTTAGGCGCAGAACGCGAAGCAAAAGAAATTAAAGAAAAACTTGAAATAATGGTCAAGGATAAAGACGACCTGATTGAGGCAATTGCAAAATTACGCTCTGGGATTTTCAGCCTTAATAAAGAGGGGCGCGCACGACTTAACGAAGCCTTTGAAAAGGTGAATTTTCATTTCAAATCTTTATTCACCTCATTATTTGGCGGTGGTGAAGCCGAGTTGAAATTTGTTGAAAGCGATGATCCATTACAAGCTGGCCTTGAAATAATCGCCCGCCCACCAGGTAAAAAACCACAAATCATGACTCTTTTATCTGGCGGCGAGCAAGCACTAACCGCACTTTCGTTGATTTTCGCAGTTTTTCTAACTAATCCAGCTCCAATTTGCGTGCTTGATGAGGTTGATGCACCGCTTGATGATGCAAATGTTTCTCGTTTTTGTGACCTGCTTGATAGCATGACACAAAAAACAGATACTCGTTTTCTTGTGGTTACTCACAACCCCATTACCATGTCTCGAACTAATCGTTTATTTGGCGTAACAATGGCCGAACAAGGGGTCTCACAACTAGTTTCAGTTGACCTAACCACCGCCCAAGCAGTTGCCGAAGCAAGTTAATTTATTTTATCTATATTTTTCAATTGGTTAACATATAAATCAGTTGCTTGACACCGAAAGAACCTAACATTATGGTGCAACCGACTTTGGGGGCATATCTTCCAAGAGCAACAAGGCTAATCTGGGTGGTATTAAATTGAGCGAATCGGATAAATCGAAACGATCAAAAATAAATACCTCTCGTGCAGAAACAGGCAAGCTGGCCTCTAAAATCCAGCGAGCCAAAAAAGACAGGCTAGGAAAAGCCGCCGCAATAGCAATGCGTCAAAGAGAAATGACGGGTTCAGGCAAGGCTTTTCGATTGGTGTCAGAATTTGTTTCTGCCGTAATAGTTGGGTCAGCTTTGGGGTTCGCAATAGATGTTATTTTTGACACACGACCAATATTTATGATCGTGTTGTTTCTAATGGGATTTGCTGCAGGTATGCTAAACGTGGTGCGTGCTGCAAAAGAAATGAATGCAAATGCACCAAAACCGGATCCAGATAAACTGGTTCCAATAGATGATGATGACTAAACAGGGGTTGAATTTAAGTGGCTGGTACTGATCCTATTAAACAATTTGAGATTGTCGAATATTTTTCATTCGGCACAATTGGCGCAGATGCACAAGGGGAAGGTGGTTTTTCACTAGCTTTCACTAACTCAGCACTCTTTATGGTTTTAACAGTTGGCTTAATAGCTGGCTATTTAATCTTATCAACACGAGGACGAGGACTTGTTCCCTCGAAATTACAGCTTGTCTCCGAAATGAGTTATGAATTTATCGCGAATATGATTCGAAGTTCGGCAGGCAGTGAGGGAATGAAATTTTTCCCATTCGTATTTTCACTATTCACCTTTATTTTAATTTCCAACATGCTTGGCATGTTCCCATATTTCTTCACAGTAGCCTCACATCTAATAATCACAGTGGCTCTAGCGCTGTTAGTTATGAGCGTGGTGATAATATATGGAGTTTATAAAAATGGCTTTGGCTTTCTAAAGCTATTTGTCCCCTCAGGAATTCCTCTTGTGGTTCTTATAATTGTTGTGCCGATTGAGATTCTCTCTTTCCTTTCACGTCCACTAAGCCTTAGCCTCCGTTTATTTGGCAACATGCTTGCTGGTCATATTGTTTTGAAGGTTTTTGCAGGCTTTGTTGTCTCACTTACCTCAATGGGTATATTTGGAATTTTTGGAGCAATTCTACCCTTTGGCATGACAATAGCACTCACTGGCCTTGAATTTTTGGTTGGTGCGTTACAAGCATTCGTTTTCACAATTCTAACATGCGTTTATTTAAATGACGCTATTCATCCTGGACACTAAAAGGTTCACGACACTAACAACTACTAACTTTAATTTTTAACTTAACAAATCTCAAGGGAGATATAAAATGGAAGCAGAAGCAGCAAAATACATCGGCGCAGGAATTGCAACAATCGGCATGGGCGGCGCTGGCGTTGGCGTTGGCATCATCTTTGGTAACTATCTATCAGGTGCATTGCGCAACCCTGCAGCAGCAGCAAGTCAATTCTCAAACCTAATTTTTGGTTTTGCGGTGACAGAGGCTTTGGGTATTTTCTCACTCTTAGTTGCTCTATTGCTACTATTTGTTGTTTAATTAAAAGCAACACAAATCATCATATATCAAAGGCTTTCCTCATGAGCGAAAGCCTTTGATAAATTTATTTATTTAGATTTAAGGTGCGCAAATGGCAAGTGATACTAGCCCCGCTATTATAGTCAAAGAAGGACAAGCGATTGTCACTGAGGGCACTCAGGTGCAAGATGAACAAGCTCAAAAGGCTTATGAAGGTGTTGCAACTAAACATGACGGTGCAAAAGAGAGTATATTTCCACCCTTTGACCAATCCACTTATGGAGCGCAATTATTTTGGCTAGCATTAACCTTTGGTGCGCTTTATTTGTTGATGAAAAAGATTGCTCTACCTAGAATTGGTGAAATATTAGAAGTAAGACGAGATCGCATCGAGGGTGATTTGGCAGAGGCAGAACGCTTGCGTCAAAAAACCGACCAGGCAATTTCTTCTTATGAGAATGAATTAGCAAAGTCTAAAGCAAAAGCTCACGAAATTGCTGAAGAAACTCGCAGCTCAATTAAAGAAGAGCTCGCTGTTAAACGAAGTGAAGTTGAAGACGATTTAACTAAAAAACTTTCAATTGCTGAGGCTCGCATACAAAAAACCAAAGCAGATGCTTTGTTAAATGTTGATGAGATTGCAACAGATACCGTTATTGATCTGGTTACAAAGCTTAGCTCCAAAGTAAGTGCAAAAGCAGCAAAAGATGCCGTTAGCAGAATTGTAAAAGGATAAAGTCATGGAATTAGATAATAGTTTTTGGGCTCTTATTGCGTTAATTATCTTCTTTGGCCTGCTTATATATTTGAAAGTTCCAAATAAAATTGTTGGTGGACTGGATAGTAAAATTGATAAAATCCAAGCTGATTTAGATGAAGCAAAACAATTGCGCGAAGAAGCTCAGGCACTATTGGCCGAATATGAGCGCAAGCGCGAAGAAGCAACAAGTGAGGCTGAAGAAATAATTCAAGCCGCTCGTGAAGAAGCAAATCGCCTTAGTGAAGAAGCAAAAATTTCACTACAAGAGTTGATTGCACGTCGCACAAAAGCAGTTGAAGAAAAAATTGCACAAGCTGAAACTCAAGCTATAGCAGAGGTTCGCGCCCGCTCAGCAGATGTTGCAATAGAAGCCGCCCGTGATTTACTAACCCAGCAAATGTCAACCAAAGACAATGACTTAATAGCTAAAGCTATAAAAGATGTTGGCACTAAGCTTAACTAACTTCTGGCTAAATTGACTTTTAAAAATATAAAGCCCTTGTTAGATATTCTGACAAGGGCTTTATTTGTTGGGAATATCTCTAGTCACCCTTAATCCATTTTAATTTAGGCTGGCGCGCTGCTAATGTTTCATCAAGCCGAGATAGCGGAGCATATTTTGGTGCTTGGGTAAAACGCTCAGCATTACCAGCAATTGCATCATTAGCCAACTCAAGCATTTTGTCACAAAAATAATCAAGCGATTTTTTTGACTCAGATTCAGTAGGCTCAATCAACATCGCCCCCTTCACCACAAGCGGAAAATACATTGTCATTGGGTGGAAACCCTCATCAATCATCGCCTTGGCAAAGTCAAGCGTGCTTACTCCTGTGCCATCTAAAAACGTCTCATCAAACAATATTTCATGCATACAGGGCTGGTTACCAAATGGCGCAGTAAAAACCTTTTCAAGCCGCGCTTTAATATAATTAGCATTTAACACAGCATCATATGCAGCTTGAGTAATGCCATCTTTTCCGTGCGAAAGCATGAATGATAGTGAGCGAGTAAACATGCCAATCTGCCCGTGAAAAGCCGTTAAACGACCAAAGCTTTGACTATCATCAACATGCTCAATCAAGCTTAAATCCGCCCCATCTTTTTTAATGAATGGCACTGGTGCAAATGGTGCAAGCGCCTCAGATAAAACTACAGGCCCAGCACCCGGCCCACCCCCGCCATGCGGAGTAGAAAACGTTTTATGTAAATTTATATGCATGGCATCTATGCCCAGATCACCAGGGCAAACCAGCCCCATAATCGCATTAAAATTCGCCCCATCACAATAAAAATACGCCCCCGCCTGATGAATTGCATCAGCAATTTTTATGACATCAGGCTCAAACAAACCACAAGTATTTGGGTTGGTTAGCATGATAGCGGCAACATTTTCTGCATTTTCTTCAAGCGCATCAATCACAGCACTAACATCAACCGTGCCATCATCATTGGCTGGGATCGACCTTACCTTATAGCCTAAAAATGCCGCCGTTGCAGGGTTAGTTCCATGCGCACTTTCAGGCACAAGCACAATTGAGCGATACCCCTGCCCCTTTGCCTCAAGCGCAGCTTTAATTGCCATCATGCCACATAATTCACCATGCGCCCCAGCTTTTGGCGACATAGAAACAGCATCAGTATTTGTAAGCTCCATCAGCCAAAATGCCAATTCCTCAATCATCTCAAGCGCACCTTGCACGCTAGAGACTGGCTGAAGCGGGTGAATATCAGCAAAGCCAGACAAGCGCGCCATTTTTTCATTAAGGCGCGGATTATGTTTCATAGTGCATGAGCCAAGCGGATATATACCCGCATCAATTGACATATTGAGGCGACTAAGTCGCACATAATGGCGCAGACATTCTGGCTCGCTTAACCCAGGTAAATCTAATGAGCCCTCACGCTCAAAACCACTAAGATACTCACTATCAATTTTAACATCGGGCAGATCAACGCCACAATGATCGATATCACCAATTTCAAATAATAATGGCTCATTTGGTAAAAGGGCTGCATTTTTCAAATTGTCAACCTCATTTGAGGGCGCGTCATTTGCTCTTGTTGGGCGACCAGTAGAATTCATGCTCATGATAAAACCTCCTGCAATCCAGAAGAAAGCCTATCTATATCTTCATCGCTAGTTAATTCGGTTGCTGTCAAAATCAACAGATTTTCTGCTTCTTTTTCATTTGGTAATAATCTTGAAACAGGAATGCCACATAGAATATTTTTCTTTGCCAACGCCTCAACAACCTCATTAGCAGGCTTTGATAGCCTAACACTCATCTCATTAAAAAAGCTTTTGTTTAACAATTCAACACCAGCAATTTCTTTAAGTGCCTGTGCCAATTTAACCGCCCGAGCGTGATTTAACTTAGCCAATTTAGCTAAACCTTTTTGACCCAATAATGATAGATGAATAGAAAAAGCCAAAGCACAAAGACCAGCATTGGTGCAAATATTAGAAGTAGCCTTTTCACGCCTAATATGCTGCTCACGAGTTGATAGGGTTAAAACATAACCACGCCTACCACTAGCATCAACCGTTTCACCACATAAACGCCCCGGAATTTGGCGCACAAATTTTTGCCTTGTAGCCATAAGACCAAGATAAGGACCACCATAATTTAGCGGATTTCCAAGTGACTGCCCCTCAGCCACAACAATATCAGCCCCAAGCTTACCAGGTGCTTCTAACAAACCAAGCGATACAATTTCGGTTATAACAACAATCAGCAAAGCATTTTTTGCATGCGCTATATCTGCCAAAGATTTTATATCGCGTAAATTCCCATAAAAATCTGGTGTTTGAACAACAATAGCCGCCGTTTTATCATCAATAATTGAGCCAATATTTGCATCATCAGCCTCGCTCAAACAAACAAGCCCATCATCATCACCTAAATATGTTTTCACCACGTCCAAATATTGTGGATGCAAACCTGAAAGCATAATCACCTTATTTTTACGAGTAAGGCGGCGCGCCATTAAAGCGGCTTCTGCCGTGGCGGTTGAGCCGTCATACATAGAGGCATTTGCTACCTCCATACCAGTTAAATTGGCCACCTGAGTTTGAAACTCAAATAAAACCTGCAAAGTTCCTTGCGAAATTTCTGGCTGGTAAGGTGTATAAGCAGTTAGCCATTCAGAGCGCTGAATTAAATGATCCACACTAGCTGGCACATGATGACGATAAGCCCCACCACCAACAAAAAAAGCTGCATCTGAGGCGCAAATATTCTTTTTTGCCATTGCCTCAAGCTTAGCTTGAACCAAAAATTCAGGGCTATGATCGGGCAAATTAAAATCTTTGCTTTTAAAAGCTAATTTAGGAATAGAGGCGAATAAATCATCGGCTTTATTCACACCAATAACATCAAGCATCTGCTTTCGTTCGGCATCGCTGTGCGGTAAATAACGCATATAATATCTCTTTAGCTTGTGTGACTTGTATAGGTAGCTTCGTCCATCATTTCGTCAAGTTCTGATTTATCAGAAAGAGAAATTTTAAAAATCCAGCCCCCTCCTTGCGCATCAGAATTCACCAAAGCTGGCTCATCATTAAGCGCTTCATTAACCTCAACCACTTCACCAGAAACAGGCGAATAAAGCTCAGATGCCGCCTTTACAGATTCAATCACTGCAACCTCATCACCCTTAGACAATTTTGCTCCAACATTTGGCAATTCAACATAAACAATGTCGCCCAACTGCTCTTGCGCATAAGTAGAAATACCAACAACGCCAACCTCTGCTTCAAGGCGGATATATTCATGATCGGTTGAATATTTTGTTTCAGACATAAAATTTCCTCTTTTGTTTAGTGTGAGCGCAAATAATTTTGCGCTATAAATGGCATTTTAACAATAGTTCCTAAAACCTGCTTACCCCTAACAATGGCAATTACTGAGTTGCCAATTTTGCTGAGAGTTTTCGGCACATAAGCAAAAGCAATCGGCTTCTCAAGAATAGGCGAAAAACTGCCTGAAGTTACATGGCCAATTTTTTGACCCTGCTCATCAACAATTTCTGCACCCTCTCGAACAGGCATACGGCCATCAAAAATCACCCCAACCCGCTTTTGTTCAACGCCATTGGCTAATATTGATGATATTTTTTCAAACCCAACAAAGCCACCCTCTTCTCTACGGCGTTTGCCAATAGCAAAAATAATTGATGCACTTATTGGATCAATTTCTTCATTCATATCATGACCATAAAGGCAAAGCCCTGCCTCAAGACGCAAACTATCCCGCGCGCCAAGACCTGCAAATTCCACATCTTCATTCTCAAGTAAAATTTTTGCTAATTCTAAAGCATCTTCATCAGCAACAGAAATTTCAAATCCGTCCTCACCAGTATAACCAGAGCGAGAAATATATGTTTCAAAGCCAGCAATATTTGCATATCCTGAAGTCATGAAAACAAGTTCATTTGCAATTGATGAATATTTTTTAATCACTTGTGCTGCTTTTGGCCCTTGCAAAGCAATTAAAGATTTGCCCATTTCAAGTTTAATATCAAAATCACCAGCCAGCCCTTTTTGCAAAATTGCAAAATCATTTTCTTTTGTTGCCGCATTGACCACAATAAAAATTGCTAAATCTTTTGCATCACGAGTGATAATTAAATCATCAATAATGCCACCTCCCTCATTGAGTAAAACGCTATAGCGCATTTCACTAGGTTTTAGTGACAGAATATCAGCAGGTATTAAAACCTCAAGCGCCTTTGCCATACTAACAAAATCACCCCCAGTAATAATAATCTGCCCCATATGCGAAACATCAAACAGGCTAGCAGAATTGCGGGTATGAATATGTTCTTTAACAATCCCGCTATATTGAATTGGTAGCGAATAGCCGCAAAAATCCACCATTCGTCCACCATTGGCAATATGCAGATTATAAAGGCTGGTTTGTTTTATATTTTCTTCTGGTTTGCTCATTTTTCTCTCAATCGTTAAACAAAGGCGCTTTTATCACTTTTACCAAAGTGAATTTTACGCCCCATCTGTCTTAACAACCTGAGAGATTTCCTTGTCGTAAATATTTGACAAGTTGCTCCGTCGGTGAGGCTAAAACGCCCGCTTTCCAGAGATTTAGTTTAACTACGGTCCATTTGCCTGAGAGTTTCCGGGGCGGTTGCTCCTTCGGCGCTGGGGAAAACCCAATCTCTCCCGCAGTTAGACACATAATGATGCAGAATCATTTATCCGTCAATAAAGAAACGCATCTAGTGCAAAAAGAAGGAAAACCATAACTCATAAGATATTCATCTAGGCAAATGGGAAATGAAAGAATATGAGATAATTCGTCGGCACAAATGATTTACAATTCGCTAGAAACCCCCTTGGTTTTCAAGAGTTTTAAATCGTTTGTGCAGACGAATTTGCTCGTATTCCTAGCCTTTAGGATCAAAACCTACCCATATAACAATATTCTCACCACCTAGATAAGGAATGGCAACATTTTCTACCACTTTAACAAACTCTTCTGTCTGATTTGGTGGTGTAATATTTACTGGAATATCATATTTTTGAGAGAATACTGCAATATCATCACGCTCTACAGCAAAACGTAAAGGCAAGGTAAACTGCCCTTGTTTGCCAACGGGCCCAAGTAAAACGCGACCAACCACACCCATTTTCACAGTGATTAAACCGTTAGAAACTACACAATTACGCGATTGCTTATCAATCACCGCTTGATAATTCAAAGCCCTAGCATCACCAATTTTATTTTTTTCATATAAGAATAATGCTTCACCACCATTACGCACTTTAATTGGTGGGCATTCTGTTGCAATTGCTGGCAAAGCCGTTGCACTAGAGTTAAGTGCATTTTGATCTACATCAATATTTGCAAGTGCTGTTGTAGCATTGCCAGTTGCTGCTTGATCATCACCGCCCAAAAATGAGCCTGCTGAACAAGCGCTTAAAAACGCACCAAGAGCAATTGCACCAGCAAATTTTACAAAATTCATACTCATATCTTAGCCAACCCAATCGTCATTTTACTAAAACCCCTATTACGCTAACAATCCAGTTAACATATTTCTAATATTTCTTAAAGACAAAATTTATTCATCAATTAGACTTATTCATTTTTCAAACTTGGCTCTAAGAATATTTCATAAGCACCATCAGAGGTTTGAAAAGTTACACGAGCCTGCTTCCCCTTCAACTCATTGACCATAATTTTATCTAATAAGTTAAAGCTTACTATTGAACCATTAGGGCTATATTGGGGCAAAGAAAATAAAATTAAAGGATCATCATAATCTATTATGATTGATGATGAATCAATCATTAGCCTATCTATTTTAACATCAAGACGAGCATTTTTTATATCCAATAAAATTTCTTCTATCGGGCTTTCTTGTTTGTCCCAAATATTTGGAACAAGTGCCATAGCCAAATTAAGTTTTGAGCGTTGCGCGCGATCTGCTTTTTTAAAGTCTAGCCCTAGCTCAAGTGACTGCCTAACGGGAATACAAATATTTGCACAAATTCCTAAAAATATATCGGCCCTCACTATTGCACCTTTTTCAGCCGCTCCATTTTCTAGCTTCACCTTAATTGGAAAAACCACATCGCCATAATGAACAAAATCAAGATAACCCAGTTTTTCTTCACGCAAG
>Ga0256839_1004657_pt1 | contig 13252 bp, 13 predicted proteins | sample 354166metaG_FD_185968 | JGI IMG/M metagenome (GOLD analysis project Ga0256839, IMG submission 185968) | Hydrothermal vent microbial communities from Mid Atlantic Ridge, Atlantic Ocean - 354-166 | ecosystem: Environmental > Aquatic > Marine > Hydrothermal vents | place: Atlantic Ocean: Mid... | reverse complement strand
TCGTTAAAGCTCAGATCGTTTTTTCAATAAGACATATGTGGCCAATTAACGATCAGAAGTTCCCCCTGATCACGTCATTATGCTGACATGTTTAGGTCTTAAAATGCGGAAGTAATTTGATTTATTATGGATTAAGATTTCATCATCATGACAATTTTAAAGCGTAAAATACTAATTAATATATTGGGCGGCACTATCGTGGCTGTTTTGATCAGCGGCGTTGCAGGTGCCGTTGGGATTATTTACATTCTGAATTTATATGGCAAGGATTTGCCAGATTACACACAACTGGCGAATTATGAGCCGCCAATCGTAAGCCGTATCTATGCGGGAGACGGCAGCCTCTTGTCAGAATTTGCCAAACAAAAAAGACTTTTTATTCCCATATCCGCCGTTCCGCCGCGCGTTATTCAAGCTTATCTTTCTGCGGAAGATAAAAATTTTTACAGTCATGGGGGGCTTGATTACCTCGGTTTGATGCGGGCGGTAGTGACCAATGCCAAGAATATCTTTACCGGTGGCGGCAAAGTCGGTGCTTCGACGATTACCCAGCAAGTGGCTAAAAATTTCCTTTTGTCAGGGATACAAACCTATGAGCGGAAAATTAAAGAAGCCATTCTTTCATACCGAATTGAAAAAGCCTTCAGCAAAGATCAGATCCTGGAATTATATTTGAATGAAAATTATCTGGGTTATGGCTCATATGGCATTGCGGCTGCCGCGCTCAGCTATTTCAACAAATCAATCAATCAGCTGGAACTGGATGAGATCGCCTATCTGGCGGCTTTGCCCAAGGCGCCCAATAACTATCACCCCGTCCGTAAATATGATCGTGCCGTGGGACGCCGAAACTGGGTTCTGAAAAGAATGCATGATGAAGGCTTTATCACGGATGAAGAAAAACTTGCCGCCCAGAATAAGCCGCTTATCACCATAAGCCGTGACAAAACCCGCACCTTCAAAGCAGAATATTTTACAGAAGAGGTGCGCCGTGAGCTTAAAGCTATGTATGGTACCCAGGAACTTTATGAAGGCGGTTTATTTGTCAAAACATCACTGTCTCCGGAATATCAGATCATTGCCGAGCGGGAGCTGAAAAGAGGCCTGATTGCCTATGACAGACGTCATGGCTGGCGTGGGCCGATTGACCGCATAATGATTGAGACTATGGAAAATATTACCGAAAAACTGGATAATTTGAAGGCCATTGTCAAACGCGATATTCCGCTTGGTATCAAGACGTGGCAGCTCGCTTTGGTCACAGAAGTGAGCCAGGAGAAGGCCAGTATTCTTTTAGCTGAAGGTAGCCGGGGCCGAATAGATCTGGATGAAGTAAAATGGGCAAGGGCATGGAAGAAAAAAGAATATTTAGGACCAAAGATTAAAGCCGTCACCGAGGTTCTTAAAGCCGGAGATGTCATCGTCGTCGAAGAGGTTTTTAAATCAAAGGCTGAGCCAAAAACTGGCCCCAAAACTGGCCCAAAGACTGAGGTAGATAATATTTCATTGCTTCAGGAAATTGAAGCAACCAGAACATATGGATTGAGGCAGATTCCGGACATAGATGGCGCGCTGGTGGCAATGGACCCTCATACGGGGCGTGTTCTGGCGATGGTCGGCGGTTTTGATTTCAAGCGCAGTGAGTTTAACCGCGCGACCCAGGCCAAAAGGCAGCCGGGATCAGCTTTCAAGCCCTTTGTTTATGCGGTTGCTCTTGAGCATGGCTTCACACCGTCAAGTCTGGTGCTTGACGCACCGTTTGTCATTGAACAGGGTTATGGTCTTGGCAAGTGGAAGCCGCAGAATTCCAGCAATAAATTCTATGGGGCCAGTACATTGCGTTTGGGGATTGAGAAATCCCGTAACCTGATGACGGTGCGGCTTGCGCAATATTTGAAAATGGACGGTATCGTTGAAATCGCGGAACGTATGCATATCATGAATGATATGCCCGCCGTATTGTCCATGGCACTTGGGGCGGGTGAATCCACGCTTCTTAATATGACCAGCGCTTACGGCATGATTGTCAATGGCGGCAAAGAAATCATCCCGACGTTTGTTGACAGGGTACAGGATCGTTATGGCAAAACCATTTTCCGTCATGACCAGAGAGAATGTCCCAATTGCAGCCTTCAGGAATGGCGCCATCAAAAGGAACCGGATATCCCCGATAATCGCAAGCAGATATTAGACCCTGTGACCTCTTATCAGATGGTTTCCATGATGGAAGGTGTTGTACAGAGAGGAACGGGCATCAGGATAAGGTCACTTCGCAAGCCATTAGCCGGCAAAACAGGGACGTCTAATGACAGTTTTGATACATGGTTCATTGGCTTTTCGCCAGACCTTGTTGTTGGCGTGTTTGTTGGTTTTGACCGGCCCCGCTCGCTGGGTAAAGGCGAAGAAGGCTCCTCGGTCGCCGTCCCTATATTCAAGGATTTTATGGCCGCTGCAACCAAATCTTCTCCGGTTATTCCCTTCCGAATCCCCAAGGGTGTCAGGCTTGTCAGGGTCAACCCCGTAACGGGCCAAATTGCCGCTGTCGGCGAGAAAGGCACAATCCTTGAGGCGTTCCGTCAGGGGTCTTTTCCAACAAAAAAAGGCGAAGTACTTGACGGATTTAATTCTCTGGTGCAAACAAAGACAAAGCTCCGCACGGGTACTGGCGGAATATATTAATTTTATTTGATTGCACAATATTATGAAAGCCGAAATTCAAACCTCAATAGATAAAATCAAGCAGTCGCTCGAACTGCTGAGGAGGCATCTTTGACTGGGATGTTGCCACAGACAGACTGGACGAATTGACAGCCCTTTCCGAAGACCCTGACCTTTGGAGCAATCCCGCGAACGCCCAAAAATTGATGCAGGAAAAGAATCGCCTTGAGCAGTCGATCAATCTTTGCAACGACGTGGATCAGGAATTAAGTGATAATATTGAACTGATCGAGATGGGCGAAATGGAGGGGGCTGAAGACATCATTCAGGAGGCCGAAGCCGCCATACAGGCGTTAACGGAAAAAGCGGGGGAATTGGAATTCCAAACCTTGCTTTCGGGCGAGGCCGATGCCAATGATACTTATCTTGAAATTCATTCAGGTGCCGGCGGAACGGAAAGTCAGGACTGGGCCAATATGCTGCTCAGAATGTACAGCCGCTGGGCGAACGGCCGTGGTTACAAGGTTGAACTGATTGAACAGCATAACGGTGATGAGGCTGGCATTAAATCTGCGACCATTCGGGTCACCGGAGAAAATGCTTATGGTTGGTTAAAAACCGAAAGCGGCGTTCATCGTCTTGTGCGTATATCACCCTATGATTCCAATGCCCGCCGCCACACAAGTTTTGCCAGTGTCTGGGTTTTTCCGGTGATTGATGATAATTTTGAGGTAGATGTTGAAGATAAAGACCTGCGCATAGATACTTACCGCGCGTCTGGCGCCGGGGGGCAGCATGTGAATACCACCGATAGCGCCGTTCGTATTACCCATATACCCACGAATATCGTTGTCCAATGCCAGAATGACCGTTCACAACATAAAAACCGCGCCACGGCCATGAATATGCTGAAAGCCCGGCTCTATGAGGCTGAATTACAGCGGCGCGAGGATGCGGCCAACGAAACCCATAACAGTAAGTCAGATATCGGTTGGGGACATCAGATCCGCTCATATGTATTGCAGCCTTATCAAATGGTCAAGGATATGCGCACAGGTGTCGAATCCGGCCAGCCTGACAAGGTTCTGGACGGTGAAATTGATTTATTTCTTAATGCTGCTCTTGCCGCGCGGGTTCATGGCGGTTCAGATGCCGTTGAAGACCTGACTTAAGTCATTTCTTTTCTTAAGCCAGTTTCTTTTCGGTGGTTTTGACCTCGGGGGCATTGGTTTTCGCAGGATTGTCTTGAACCGCGTTATTTTTATGGGTCAAATTTCCTTCGATAAAGGCACCGGCTTCTACGCTTAACGTTTCATGGAACAGGTCACCCTTGACCTTCGCCGTTTTTTCGAGCCGGATGTTGCGGGCTTTGATCTGTCCGGTGACGGCGCCTTTGACAATGACTTCTTCTGCGGTCACCGTACCCTGGACGCAACCATGTTCGCCAACGGTTAAGGAGGCTGAACGAACATCCCCTTCAATTGTGCCGTCAAGCTGTATTTCACCAAGGGTTGTCAGGTCGCCCTTAATGGAAACGTCAGAACCAATGATCGATGGGGCGGAATTTGCGGGGCGTGTTGTTTTATTCATTGTGTTAACTATCATACTCTTGTCGTTGGATTTTGAGAACATTATCTGCTGCCTTAAATATTTTCATGGGATTAATGGGCTTGCCATTAAACCAGATTTCATAATGCAGGTGAGAGCTTGTACTGCGGCCTGTTGAACCCATTAAACCAATTTCCTGCTCTAATGTTACTTGCTCACCTTTTTTGACTTTTATCTTGGAAAGATGACCATATCGTGACCGAAAGCCATTTCCGTGATCTATTTCGATGAATTTACCAAATGCCCCGTTCACGCCGGCCTTCAGCACGGTACCATTGGCTGAGGCATAGATCGGCGTATCCCACCAACCCGCCATATCTATGCCCTGATGCCGGGCCCATTTTTTCTTAAAGGGGTCTTTACGAATACCAAAAGAACTTGAGATGTAATATTTTTTGGCGGGTTTTCCAATGGGAATATGCTGCATGGCGCTTTCAAGGTCTATCAATCGATTATAATGAGAATAAAGCTTGGCGAAAGGTTCGGACTTGGAAAAGTTGATGTCAAAATTCTCGGAATAAAGAATGAAGGGGCCGCCCATGGCCATGGACAGAGAGGGTCTGTTTTCGGCCAGCTGTATCAGCTTTTTGCTTTTAATGCCTGATTTGTTAAGGGTGTATTCGACATAATCAATTTTTGAAGAGATATGAGCAATCATTTTTTCAGCAAGCTTCTGTTGTTGCTGTTCAATGCGGGAAATATTGAAATGTAAGTTCGCAAGCTGCTGTTGTTGTTTTACATGAATATTTGTACCATCCTGAATATTACTGATATTCAGGGGTAAAAGTCTGTTCTTTTGTTCAGTATCCCTTGCACCACCTAAAGCCTTATCCACATTGGTGTTTTGTTCTTTAGGTAAAATACTCTCGGAAAGAGATCTGTCTTCATCCATGAGTTGTTGCAGATAAATTTGGCGCTGCTCAAGGGCAATCGTGGATTTTTGAATGTCGTTTTTCAGTTTACTGAATTGATCATTGGCCTGCGCATAATTTTTTTGCGCTGCGGCAAGCTCCATATTCTTTTTAGCCAGAATATTTGCGCGATACATATAGCTATATGAAGTCACAGCAGACCATAACAGAATAGAAATAAGCCCCAGAGAGATAAATATTTGGGTTCTATGGGAGATGGAAATAAAACGTACGACACCGTTAGTCCTGAAATACAACTGTCTTTCAGGGAAAAGGCGTGCGCTTAGTCCATTCAATTTCTTGATTAAACTGGTAATTATTTACGTCCTCTTGATCAACCGGAACTCACATATATTTTATGCTTTAATCTTTTATAAGGCGCATTTGATACCAAACTGTAAATAAAAGCAATAATTTTCATTATTGAGGATCAATTTTCTTTAAGCATTTCACCAAATTCAATTGATAATCCGGTATATTGAGAAAGATTGTTGTTTAAGGCTTAATGATGTAAACTCCGGGAAATGAAATATTTGGCACTTAGGGGTTCAAAATGATGAAAAGAAAAAATCCTTCATTTCTTATATTATTTATCTTTCTAATATCTTTTTTCCAAATTGATACGGCATCCTCTAAATCTATTGAGGCGCAATTCATAGGCAATGAAGCTTTTCGAATTACCGATGGAAATTTTACTCTGGTGACGGATTTTCCCTATGAATCCGGCATTTATGGATATATGGAATATGATTTTAATTTTGCGGGTACCGTAAAAAATGTGCTCGCCCTCATTACTCACAGGCATTTGGATCATTTCGCGCCGTTATTATTCACGGAACAAAACTGGAAAATTATTGGCCCAAAGGAAGTCACCCAGCAATTGGAGCGAAATAAAATCATTAAAATGGCCAAGGTTATTACCTATGGCCCCATAAATGTTACCCCGAGAAAAACCACGCATGCAAACACGGAACATTATTCATACCTTGTAAAATGGCATGGAAAAAGCCTGTTTTTTACTGGTGATACGGAGGATCTGGAGGCACTGAAGGAATTGCCGGTTCTTGATGCTCTTTTTATCACGCCATGGTTTTACCGGAAGGCAAAAATGAATGATATGTTGCCGGAAGCTAAAAAAATCATTATTTACCATCATCAGGAGAATGACATCGTTCCGGATTGCAAGGGCTGCATTATCCCGTTGCAAGATGAGATAATTTCCATTCAATAACCAGACAGCATTTAATTGATTAATCTGGAGAAAGGCTCTCATGGAAACGCGCGATTTTCCAGAAATGGATAAAAACAAGATTATTTCTCATCAGGATATGTTCGAAGTCACGCCCGAACTGATTGAGGAAATTTCTCATGCCCTGAGGGACGATGATGCGGAACAGCTTGAGTATCTTCTCAGGCCACTGCATTCAGCGGATATTGCCAAGATTTACGAGCAGCTCGGCGCAGAAGATCGCACAGTATTTACCTCCCATTTTGGCCCTGAGCTTGATCCGGAAGTTCTGACGGAACTGGAAGATAACGCACTTGACCAGATCATGCGCGAAATGGATGATCAGGTTGTTATCAAGGCGATCACGCAGTTGGAAAGTGATGATGCAGTTGACGTCCTGGAGGATATTGGCGAAGAAGACCGTAGCCGGATTATTGCCGCCATGCCGGATGAAGAGAGGCTTGCTGTTGAAGAGGGGCTGTCTTACCCTGAAGACAGTGCGGGCCGCATGGTCCAAAGAAATATTGTCGCGGTTCCCGGTGCATGGACAGTAGGGCAGGTTATAGATTTTTTAAGAACAGAAGAGGAATTGCCTTCAGAATTTTATGAAATTTTCATTGTTGACCCACTTCATCATCCCGTTGGTATGGTTTCATTAAACAAGCTTATTCGAACAGATGGTAACGTGCCGGTCAGTGAAATTATGAACACTGACCCTAAAATAATACCCGCTGATAAAGACCAGGAAGAAGTCGCTCATATGTTCCGTCAATATGACCTGACATCCATGGGGGTGACGGATAAGAATGGCCGCCTGATTGGTATGATCACGGTTGATGATGTGGTGGACGTTATTGACGAGGAAGCCGAAGAAGATATCCTGCGCATGGCGGGCGTCAGGGAAACTGATATTACAGAATCTGTCTTTGATGCCTCAAAAAATCGTATTGTCTGGCTTTTGGTGAATCTTGGCACCGCTATTATCGCCTCTATGGTTATTGTCATGTTTGACGGTACCATTGAACAGATGGTCGCGCTGGCCGTATTGATGCCAATCGTGGCAAGTATGGGCGGCAATGCCGGTACACAGACAATGACGGTCACGGTTCGCTCCCTGGCCACAAAAGACTTGACCTCCTCTAATATAAAACGGGTTATTTTTAAGGAATTTTCTATAGCCGTCTTGAATGGTGCGGTGATCGCCATCATTATCGGCGGGTTATCTTTTGTCTATTTTGACAATTCACTTCTTGGCTTTATTATTTCTGCGGCCATGATAATTAATATGGTGATGGCCGGCCTGGCGGGTATTCTCATCCCGGTAGGTTTGGATAGAATTAACATTGACCCGGCCTTGGCCAGCAGTATATTTGTAACGACCGTGACCGATGTGATTGGCTTTTTCGCTTTTCTGGGCCTCGCGTCGATTTTCTTAATCTAGGGGCCTCATGACCGTTCATATTTTAAAGCTTTGTGTCGGAATTGATAGTATCGAACATCTCATCGATGTCAGAAAGGGCAGGGAGCATCAACTTCCGGATGGAACCCCCTATAATTATCATGTGACAAGATTTCGCCCAAAGCGGGCAGAAGAAATACTGGACGGTGGATCCATTTATTGGATCATTAAAGGTTTTATTCAGCTTCGCCAGAAAATCATTGGATTAGAGAGCATCAAAATTGATGACGTGGAAAAATGCAAGATCATTATGGATACAGCGATTATTCGCACAGAAAGCCAGCCGCGCCGGCCTCATCAGGGATGGCGATATCTGGCAGAATCGGATGCGCCAAAAGATATTGCAAAAGGGACAAAAACAGATGATATGCCGCTGGAATTATCCAGAGAGCTCAGAAAAATGGGCTTGATATAATTTACCTTGGTTTTTGAATTGGCATATTGTCAATGAGGCGGACGCCGCCAACAACCGCCGCGATCAGAACACGGGAAGGTTCCGTTATGACATCGGTTACCGGTTCTAAATTCCGGGATTTGCGAATCTCCAGATATTGTATTTCTTTAAAACCAGATTTAAGAAGATGTTCAATTCCCTTGTTCAGGCTCTCTTCAATTGAGCAGATATTACCTTCAACCTCATCGACTATTCGCCTTAAGGTTCTTGGAATTTCCAAGGCAATTTGACGCGCATCCGGGGTTAAATAAACATTCCGGGATGAAGTGGCCAAGCCGTCTTCATCCCGGATCAATTTGCCGCATATGACTTCGGTCGGAATATCCAGGTCATCGGCGAGCTGTTTTAAAACCGTATATTGCTGAAAGTCCTTTTCGCCGAACAGAGCCACATCAGGCAAACACTGCAACAAAAGCTTGGTGACCACCGTTGTAACACCATCAAAATGTCCGGGGCGTTTAGAGGCGCAAAGTCCCTCGGTGATCTTGGTAACTTTAACATTGGTCAAAAAGCCGTCAGGATATATTTCTTTCGCACTCGGGGCATAAAGCAGATCTGTATGGACTTCGGTTAACTTTTTAATGTCTGCGGTTTCCTGCCTTGGATATTTATCAAAATCTTCATTCGGGCCAAATTGTTTTGGGTTAACAAAAATACTGACAACAACTTTGTCCACATGCTTTTGAATCTCTTTGATCAAGGATAAATGCCCGTGATGAAGCGCCCCCATGGTCGGCACCATACCAACTCTTAAGCCCTTCATATGCCATTTTTTGATTTGGGTCCGAAGTTCTTTTTTTGCGCGAATAATTTTTACTGTGGACGCAATCATACCTATTTCCGTACTCTATTAATTATATGGCGGGGAGCTTTCTAGCCGGGCATCTTTAAAATCACTTAATTTATTTACCCGAATGATATTTTTGATTTTTTCCACATATTCCGGGCCTTCTTCCGAATAATTAACCAAGGTTTCCACCAAGGGGAAAACGTTGATTTCCTGATCGTCACGAAAGGCGCGCCTTTCATGTCTTAAGGCTTTGTATGCTCTGTGCGTGTTCAGATTTAGCATGTAACTATCAACGGCTTCTATGATATTTTTAAAGCATTTCATTCGGTGTGTTTTGCCTTCATCACGTTGTTGCGGCACCATGCCACAACCCTCGCCCCATGTCCATTGCCCATATAATGCGTTCCCTTGCTGGGCGAACCTAGAGGTGCCCCAACCGCTTTCCTGGGCTGCCTGGGCCAGTGCCAACTCGGGGGGGATAATATTCATTTTATTGAGCAATTCTTCAAATATTTCCCCCGTACGCGTCACGAAGTCCTGAATATCATTGACCTGAACCCTGTATTGGCTCAATTTTCGGGTTAGCCAATAATAATCAATTTCTGATATATCCATGCCAAGGGTAATATTGAGAATCATTTTTTTAAGTTTTTTGCGGTCTTGGCGAATTATTTCATTTACCTTCAAAACGGGCGGCAGCAATGAAGATAAAAATAATTCTTTTTTCATCCGCACATCCTTCATTCGAACAAGTTCGCGGGGAACATTGGCAAAGTAAACTTCCGGCACCGCGCTGGCCTTGCGGCGAATTTTCTTCATGTCAAACCCATATGAGGCAAGATATCTCATGGCATGATCGCCATCACGAAGCTGAATATTTTTGATCATTGAAATCGGCGAAACCTGTTGGTTCGCTTTATAAACCAGCCAGTTTGCAAGCTGAATGGGGGCGCCAAAGAAGAACACTATTGCAATGAAGATTAGAATAGTGTCTTTGAGGGGATTATGGTTTGATCGTTTGTACATTTCGGCCAATCATTAAAATATTAAATCAATAAAATGTCATTTAGCAATAAACATTGTCTGGCAAGATGATATTAGCCAGTTTATACTGAGATGTTCGAAAAAACACCAGAGATTAGATTAGAGATTAGATTTAAGAGTTTTAGTATCCAAGATTTTAGGGGAGCCAGTATGACAAGCCCAAATAAAAATAATAAAGCCTATACTATCGTTGTTGGTAATGAGAAGGGCGGCTCAGGAAAGTCAACATCCGCCATTCATATTGTCGTTAGCCTTCTTGAACGGGATTATACTGTGGCAATCATTGACCTTGATGCCCGCCAGAAATCGCTGGCACGATATGTGGAAAATCGCCAAGCCTATGCAAAGCAGCATAATTTAAAACTGGTTATGCCGGAAATACATGTGCTGAAACGCGCTGAAGGGGATAGCATTCGGGAAATGGATCAACAGGATACGGCGAATTTTTCTTCCCTGCTTGATGAATTGAAACCAATATTTGATTATATACTTATAGACTGCCCAGGCAGTGACAGCTTCCTCTCCAGACTTGCCCATACGTCTGCGGACACATTGATTACGCCGGTAAATGACAGTTTTGTGGATGTCGATCTATTGGCAAAAGTCAGTCCGGATACCTATAAAGTGGAAAAGCTCAGCCTTTATAGTGAAATGGTTTGGGAAGCGCGTAAAATCCGGGCCATGAAGGATCGCGGGACGATCGACTGGATCGTTTTAAGGAACCGTACTTCTGCACTGGATGCTAAAAACAAGCGGCGGGTTCATGAGGTGTTGACGGAGCTTCAAAAGCGGGTCGCTTTCAGATATGTCCCGGGCTTTGGGGAGCGTGTAATTTATCGAGAGTTATTTCCAAAAGGATTAACCCTTGTGGATTTTAGTAATAATAAGGAAAAAATGACCATGTCCCATGTGGCAGCGCGTCAGGAAATCAGGCGATTAATGGATGATTTGAAACTTCCGGGCTGGAATAGCCTTAAAATTAATGCGGCTGAATAGGACATAAAATATGCATATTATCTTGATTCTAGCCGGCTTTATATTCTTGTTTTACGTTATTGCGCGTTTTATGCAGAATTCTAATTCCCCAAGAACAAAGAAAATTGTCCGATATAGTTTTGCGGCAGTGTTCGGACTTTTGGCACTTTTCTTTGTGATCATTGCAAAGCTCATGCCCATTGGCGGCATATTGGGGTTGCTGGCCTTTTTATCAGCGCAAGGCGGCTTATGGCGGTTCTTTGGTAGTGGTTCTGAGGCGAATATCAATACAAACAATAATGCTAACCGTAAAGGTAATGCCGTTATGACACGTGAAGAGGCCCTTGATATTTTGGGTCTTTCTGGAAATCCGGATCCGGATACTGTTAAAAATGCCCATCACAAAATGATGTTAAAGGTTCATCCCGATCAGGGTGGTTCAGACTATTTCGCATCAAAACTTAATCAGGCCCGCGAGGTTCTTTTATAATATTTTTCTGTATTTATGAAGCTTTTGTTGCACCGCACAATAAATGATTGACAGTCATGATGTTTTCCGGTAAAAACAGCCTATGTTTATATTGCACCGCACAATTAGCGACTAAAAATTTATAAAGGATAATATTATGACAAAAGCAAAAACATCAAAAAAAGCAACAGTTGAAACGACGCTTAAAGCTGCGGCTGAGAGTGTTAAGGAAACTGTTGAAAAGACTGTAAAAGAAGCGACAATCAATCTTGATAATGTTGCTGAATTCAGCAAAGGAAATTACGCGGCATTTGTGGCTTCTGGCAATGCCGCCGTTAAGGTTGCCCAAAAGACAAATGCAGACTTCATTGAGAATTCTAAAAATATCATCGAAAAGAATGTTGCTGATGTAAAAACATTATTTTCTGCAAAAACGCCTGCTGAATTCTTTGAACTACAGGCAAGTATGTTTAAAGCACGTTATGATGAATTTGTTGCTGAATCATCACGCGCAAATGAAAATCTGTCAAATACAGCCGGTGAAGTGACTGAGCCTTTAAAGGCGCGTTATGAAGAAGTGGCTGCAAAATACAATTTTCCGGTTGCGCGTTAATTTAACGTTTTAACCAAAGTTTTTAAGACAAGGGCTCGATATATTTCGGGCCCTTTTTTTTGGTCATCTGATTTAATAAAATTGAGAATGATTGAATAGCCATTGCAACTGGAAATTTATTTAACCTTGCATTAGGATTGAAATGTTAAGGTAGAAACCGGAAATAAGTTGGATGAATTCTGATTTATATCTTTAAATCTGCTTTGAACTATCTATCTATAGATGAATGACTATAGAATGAATGATTTTAAAATTAAAATGGCAGAACGAATGAGTGAAGACCAAAAGGACGATCAGGCGGGTAACAAGACCGGCGTTTTAACGAAGCCGCAGCCCAAGACGAAAAAACCGTCCATGTATAAAGTTCTCATGCTGAATGACGATTATACGCCAATGGATTTTGTTGTGCATATTCTTTTGAAGTATTTTCAAAAATCAGAAGATGAGGCCGTACAGATAATGTTAAATGTCCATCAAACAGGCGTCGGAATATGCGGCGTTTATAGTTTTGAAATTGCAGAAACGAAGGTTATGCAGGTAATTGACGATGCAAGGCGCAATGAACACCCCCTTCAGTGCACTTTGGAAAAGGAGTAATCACTAATGCCGACATTCTCGCCAAACCTTGAACATACCCTGCACCGCGCAATCGGTGAGGCAAACTTGCGCAAACATGAATTTGCCACCTTGGAGCATTTGCTCATCGGGCTATTGGATGACAAGGATGCTGTGGCCGTCTTTCGGGCCTGTGATATTAATTTCAAACAGCTTCGGGCAGAAATAAAATCATATCTGGATCAAGAGCTTGATAATATCAAAACAGATCAGAGCGCAGAAGCAACGCCAACATCCAGTTTTCAGCGCGTTATTCAAAGAGCAATCTTGCATGTGCAAAGCTCTGGCCGCGAGGAAGTCAGCGGCGCAAATGTTCTTATTGCTATTTTTTCAGAACGGGAAAGTCATGCGGTATATTTCCTGCAACAATATAATATGACAAGGTTGGACGCAGTGAGCTATGTGTCTCATGGTCTGGCCAAATCGAC
>Ga0256839_1004656_pt1 | contig 13253 bp, 18 predicted proteins | sample 354166metaG_FD_185968 | JGI IMG/M metagenome (GOLD analysis project Ga0256839, IMG submission 185968) | Hydrothermal vent microbial communities from Mid Atlantic Ridge, Atlantic Ocean - 354-166 | ecosystem: Environmental > Aquatic > Marine > Hydrothermal vents | place: Atlantic Ocean: Mid... | reverse complement strand
TTAAAAAGTTTGCTGACTCATTAAAAAAACACAGTGTTGGTATTGCAAACTATGCAAAACACAAACTTACTAGTGCAATTATTGAAGCTGGAAACATCGCCATTGGTATGATAAGAAAAAGAGCCAGAGGTATTAGAGATACTGAATATTTCAAACTTAAAATCAGGCAATCATCATTAAATGACACCTCATCAATGTTCTATGATTCGTATCCTTTTTTACTCAAATAAGCGGTGAAGAGCCACTACTTGATAAAAAAGGAGTTTTAAATCTTAGCTTTACGGGTTCATATCTTTTATTAACTAAATTTGTTAAAATGCGTTCCTTTAAATTTACAAAGAAAATATTATGGGCTTCAAATGTGGCATTGTTGGGCTTCCCAACGTCGGCAAATCAACTTTATTTAACGCACTAACCAAAGCGGGTATTGATGCGGCAAACTATCCTTTTTGTACCATTGAACCCAATGTTGGCGTGGTTGAAGTGCCCGACCCACGTTTAAAGGAATTGGCAAAAATAGTTAATCCAGAGCGCGTATTGCCAACGGTGATGGAATTTGTCGATATTGCAGGACTGGTAGCAGGTGCTTCCAAAGGCGAAGGACTGGGTAATAAGTTTTTATCCAATATCCGAGAAACCGATGCCATTGCACATGTGGTGCGCTGTTTTGAAGACGATGATGTCGTGCATGTAGAGGGCAAAATTTCACCGCTTGATGATGTGGAAACCATCAACACAGAATTGGCACTAGCCGATTTGGATTCAGCCGAACGCGGTTTGCTCAAAGCACAAAAACAAGGGCGTTCAGGCAATAAAGGAGCCCAAGCTCGTGCGGCAACATTGGAAAAAATTGTCGCACAATTATCTGAAGGATTACCGATTCGCGCATTGGAGTTGTACAAAGAAGAAAAAGAAGTCATTCGCGAATTTAGTTTTATAACAGCCAAACCAGTGATGTATATTGCCAATGTTGCCGAAGATGGATTTGAAAACAATCCGTTTTTAGACAAAGTTCGGACAATGGCAGAAGCCGAAAAATCCTCAGTTGTCCCCGTTTGTGCAGTGATTGAATCCGAAATCGCCGTTTTAGATGATGAAGACAAAGAAATGTTTATGGAAGAATTGGGTTTAGATGAAGCTGGGTTGGATAGAGTTATTCGTGCAGGTCATGATTTATTGGGGTTGTGCACCTATTTTACCGCAGGTGTTAAAGAAGTGCGTGCCTGGACTTTCAAACAAGGCTATACCGCACCGCAATGTGCTGGCGTTATTCACACCGATTTTGAAAAAGGCTTTATCCGTGCCGAAACCATGGCTTATGATGATTTTATTCAATACAAAGGCGAAGCTGGTTGCAAAGAAGCAGGCAAATTAAGGCTTGAAGGTAAAGACTATTTAGTCAAAGAAGGCGATGTGCTGCATTTTAGGTTTAATGTTTAAACAGTCTGTTGAGGTTAACCCCCATCATCGGGTATGGTGTCATCATCAATTAGCTGCTGCTTAATGCGATAAGTCCCAGCCTCTGGACTCTCGCCATTGTTAGGGTGATACAAATAACCTTTGCCCCCTGTTTTGATTTTAAACATCTTCATGGTACTCCTGTGAAGTGGGCTGAGTGGGATAAATCCCACTTGCCAGTTGGTTCTTATGGATCGTTGGCTTTAGCCGACGCTTTTTTGTCTTTGTTGGCTTTGAGTGGGATAAATCCGACTGACCAAATAAGAATACACTACTTTAGCAGCTACACATTATTACGTATGAAGCAAATGTATTAAAAACAACGGTGTCATTCCAGCCGAGCCTAAGCGAGAGCAGGAATCCAGTGGTTCTATGAATATAAAAATCCTGAAACAACACAAGTGGAAAATACATTAGTGCTTATGTAAATGCAGTAAAGTCAGCAGAACTAAGCTTGGGTAGTTCAACAAAAGCCTGTTTGAATCCAGTGAAAAGTATCGAATCCATTGCATTGTCGGTTTTAACAGACGGACTAAAGTCCGAACCCCATTTATCTATAATTGATACAATCGGATAATTTGATTTCATTGGATCGTTGGCTTTAAAAAACGGGGAGAGGTTAGAGTGTTATCAACACGAATTGTTTGTGATAAGACATAGAGTGCATTTTGGTGACTTGAACCTTGCAGGTTGTTACTTAACAAAGTAAATTGTATCAGCCATTTATTTTTAAATATTGCCCCTTTGGTTGTATAACGGTATTTTGGCATATATTCATTACTGGCAAATGTTGCCATTGCTCCTTTGCCATCATTTACGGAAAAGTTTTGGATATTTACTTGGTTTTCTCGTGATTTTTTAACGAACCGACTGCCCAATAATTGAACCAAATCATTTATCTCTTTTTGACTAAATTGTTTATTGTTAGGAAAAATAAAATCTATCATTAGTGAAGCCTGTAATGCTTTGTTTTGATTAATCATTTTGACGTGATAGAGCTTCTGGCTATAGACCTTATTATAGTATTTCCAGTCCTTTGGCAAGGACAGTCGGATACGGTATCGCCCAACGCTAGCATTTAAGGAGGTCTTATCAGAAGCCGTAAAATGCCTTGTGCTTGCTATTTTCTTAGCTTGCTTTATTTGGGACGTCTTTTTGGCTAACTGGTGCTTTAACTTCTTCTTTTTTGTTATCTTTTTACTTTTATTGGCATCTTTTTGTGTCTTGAGGCTGTAAACGTCAACCGTGCATTTTTCCTCCTGAAAGGATACCGTTCCATTAGCGAGAATGCATTTATGGATTTCGAGTTTTTTGGCACTGCACAAACAAGAGAACAACAAAATTATTAACAGAATAAACTTCATTACCAAGAACTTACCTGAGAAATGAAATCTTGGTGGTGTGACACATAGTCCTTAAGGTTTGAGTGCAATTCTTTTTTCCTTTGCTGGTTGGCAAAAGACCCATTAATGGCATTTTTAGCCATTTGTATAATGCCTTCTTTTGTTACTGATGTGTTTTCGGCAATACTTATCATGTTTTCGGTTAAATAAGCATTAAAATGAGCAGGGTCATCGGAATGAATACTGACATTCAGACCCTTTTCCAACATCACCGGCAAAGTATGATGCGACATGTCTTTAAAGATTTTCAATGCCACATTCGATTGTGGGCAAACAGTTAACGGCAATTGAGTTTCGTGCAGATACTCAACTAAACTCTCATCCTCTAAACAACGGATGCCGTGATCAATTCTCTCAACTTTAATATCATTGATGGCTGACCAGATGTAATCAGCAGGTGCTTCTTCGCCAGCATGGGCAATGACATGAATGCCAGCATCTCGCACCTTGGCAAATGTCTCTTTAAATAATGAAGGAGGATAACCCACCTCTACAGCTGACAAACCTATGGCAAGGATTTTGTCTTTAAATGGCGACATTAAATCCCAGTCGGCTTGTGCCACGTCTGCACCCAAATGACGAATAAAACAAGGCATAAAACCTCCGGTAATGCCATAATTATTTTTCGCATCAATAAAAGCGCCATGCAAAGCGTTAATGACAAACTCTGGTGGATAGCCATAGTCCACATAGGTGCGTATATCCGAGTGAATTTCAGTGTGCTGAATATTTTGTTCCACACATTTCTTAAAATAGGTCATGCACACATCATACAAATCTTGCTCAGATTTAATCACACGTGTTCCCAACATATACATATCAATAAACTCGGTGAGGTTGTTGAATTTGTAAGCGGCTCTTAATTCTTCAATACTGCTGTATTCAATTTTATAATTATTATGATGTGCCAATTCCCACAGGGTTTTGGCTTCCATTGAACCTTCAACATGCATGTGCAATTCAACTTTAGGCATATTTTCGATAAACTTTTTCAACATAACTGGATTTATTTTGTATAAATCGCAACATCATACACGCAGCACTTTTAGTTACACAAGTTTTTAATGCAATAATTGCTCTACCAAGCCTTGGAAACTCCTTCATTTTCATTTAATATTGGGCTATAAATCGACTGACGAGTATGAAAAAGCAAGTTAATAAAACTGTATCCGTTTTTTGGGTATAGGTCACTTTGAGAATGTATTGGTATCATTCATAATCATACTATACATTCTTTCTTGGCTTGGGCCTATCCCCTCTTTAAGCTGTTGCCTTGCTTCGGTTCATCTTTAAAGATATTTCAGGATAAACACCAATGGCTAAAGTTTTTTGTTTACCACCAAAGCGGTATTTTAAACGCCAATACTTTGCCCCATTTTTCTTAATTAATAGCCTTAATCCTTTTTCATCAGTAAGCCAAAAGTCCTTTGTTTTCGCGGTTGTCCGCTTGATTTTTATATCTGTCAATGCCATTTTGGTGCTACCTATATAAATTGAATTGAGTGATAGCACCAAATATAGCACCATTTAGTATGAAATTCCATGAAATAGGGTGAAACAAGCTGAAACAGCCTAGTGGTTGAAAGCTAGTAAATATAAGGGTTTTTGAACTGATTTGAAACGGGTTGAAACCAAAAAATGGTGCCCGGTCTCGGAATCGAACCAAGGACACGAGGATTTTCAATCTCAAAATATTAATAACCCATAACACTCAATAATCAATAATAACCATATAATACAATTACTTATAAGAATTGAATTATTGTTGTTAGTTATCATTTATTGCCACTATTTATGCCCAACTGTGGCATGAGTGTGGCATTTTTGCATTTTATGAAAATGGGTTTTTACCAATACTTAGGTCTGTAAATTGGTTTTTTCTTGGTAGGTATCATATTGGGCAATTGGTGTTTTTCTAGTTCATTATTGTTTATGTGAGTTCTTGTCCAGTTGGCATATTGACCTAATCCTTTATTTTTACGTTTGTTGCTGTTACTTCTTGGCAATACCAAGCCTAAAACTATGTCTTTAAAGTCATTGCTAATGTAGCTTAATGCAGGGATTAAATCTGAGTCACTAGAGACTAAAATTTGTTGTTTACATATCCCTTTCGTTGCATCTCGATACATTTCCAAAGCAATATTAACATCCGTTTGTTTTTCCTCTAACTTCCATGTTTTAACCCTTGCCTTTAAATCAATAGGTTTTTGATACAATACAGGCGAACTCATATCCACATCAAAGTAACCATTAATTATTTCAATGCAATTTTCACTTTTTGTGCATAATGCTTTATGGTAATAGTTTTGTGATTGTTGAGATTTTTCTTTATGTTGTGAGAACTTGGTAATAACGGGTGCAGTAAAAAACTTGATTGAAACGATTTGAGATTGAGGATTTTGTATTTTGGCAATTTCAGAAAATAAGCCATGTAAATCCAACCATTTATATTTGGTGTTTTTGACTAAGCCATAATAGAGGTTATAGCCATCAATATAAATTATTGTTTTCATGTATTGTTTTTCCTTTGGGGATTTTTCATTTCCTAGAATTGAAAAAACCGCATCAGCCGAAGCCTTGCGGTCTTTTCGCCTTAGAGTCATAATCTACAAGGATTACCACCTAAAGGTAAGTAGTGCGTTAATTATAAGGGCAATTATAGGGTTTTTCAATAATTTATTTATATTGGCATATTATTTAACTGCAGATGTAATAACGTACCCCTTACCTATAAAGAATTCCAAGTAATAGATTTTACCATCTCATAAACTTCTTTATTAGCACATTCTTTATTAAAAAGTACTTTAAACCCATCCATATCACTTGTGAGAAATTTCTTTTTATCTGAAGACAAAACAGCTTCACCTGCACTCATGCCACCAAACCCATTTTGCGAACGGTACTCATAACAAACTGCATTAGTTTTATCTACTACAAAAGCAGATGTTAATTTACCCGCAGTTGGGGCATTTTTAGCTTTCTTACTAATCTCATGCTTACATTCCTTACACTTAACCAATGCCATATCCATACCTACAAAATATTAATACTAGCAAAACATCTGAATTAATTCAAACTATTTTACAATCCCAACTTTGATGGTGTTTTTTTTAAGTATTTTTTGCCCATTTGTTTGAGGTTAAACTATCTTTAGGTACAGGCATACGCTCGCGACTAATGACAGTTAAACCAAAATCATTTATAAGCCATTTGTATTGTGAGTACATACTCATTGGTGGTACTTCGCCACGTTCCCATAATTTAATCATAGCACTTTCAAGTTTGCAAAGGTGACACAAGGCATTTATATCTGTAATGGCAATCAATTTGTTTGCTATCAATACTTGAGAATAGAAATTGTATAAATCAACGGCTCTATTGTCGAGCCATTCAGGTGGTGGCGGTGATTGCTTTAACTTTTCAATATTTATACCATCTGGTAAATATCGGTTTTTATTTGGGTCACCTTTTAAGCGTTTTATATTATTTGGTTCGTGTGGTTTTGCCATTTAATTTTCTCCATAATAATGAATTTTAAACTCCAAATTTGAAATAAAGGGATTGTAAAATTTTCACTGAGGGGTTCGGTCGTACGGATTTTACTTTTGGACTTATTACTGCCCCCATAGGAACATGCCTGTGCTTGTTTCATAGTTTATCCTATATCTTATCTGCGTATATGTTATCGTTGCCTAGAAGTCATCAAATGGATTGTGTTCTTTTGGTTGTACAATCTCAATATTTGCCCTTGTACTGGGTGACATTCCAAAGTGACTAAGCATGGCTTTTAATTGACTCTTATCCGCTGCGGTAAAGGTGAAAGGGTCACGGCGATATTGCACCAAAGTATTACACAAAAGTTCCAACGAAAACTTATCGCTAAATAAAGCCACTCCATCAACTAGACTGGCTTTGATTTCATTCCACATTTTAACTTGTTCTTTGTCAAAATATACTGGTGGCTTGCCTACTGGTTTATCAATTTTGGGTTCATTGTTACGCCGTCTATTCGGATTTTTTTTGAACGCTCCATTTACTTCTAGAATAGCACTTGGTTTTCTAGGCTTTCCCATTATTGTGACCTCTCCAATAAATAATCATTGCGTGAAAGAGGTGTCATGTAATATTCACGTAAGTACAACAATAAACATTTGCTATCATCGGCGGTAAAAAATTTAGGATTGTTTCTTTGTTTGTCTATCAATCTTGTAATTTCCTCAAAACCGTATTTGTCAGGAGCTGTTATTACATGATTTGTAAATTCTGAAATGATTTCATTATGAATATCAACTCTTTCTTGAGTGTATCTTTTTGGTGTTTCAGAATATTTAGTTTGTTTAATTTGTTTTGTCATTTTATTTACCTTTTGTTTAATTTGAAAAATTTTTATTGTGGGCGTGAAAATATCACTAAGCGTACGAATTTGCGTATGTTTAAGCTAGGTTTTTGACTTGCCCCCACCATAGGGCTAATATGACAAACAATCCTTTTAGGTATGTTAATATTAACACACAGTGCCATCATTTAACCATTTATTTATAATGCTGTTCATTTTTTCTGTCTCACAATTTTATATTTTTTTGGAAGCGAGGACGGTTAAGCCCTCGCCTTAGGTGTTTAAGTAGTTAGTGGCTTTTCCTATTTAATCCAATGCCAATTTGTTGAAAATCCTTTCACATTGCTTTAGTCTGTTTTCCCTTGTTTTTAAAGGCTTTGCCAGTGATTTTAACTAGGGTAGCTTTAACTGTAGATTAGCTATTACTAGAACTAAGACTATAACAATATTAAGGAATTAAATTTTTATAAAATATTTACCTCCCGAACTAAAGAGTATTGCAACTGTTTAGCATACTCTTGTTGCTTGTAATCATTAGTTACTTTGCCAACGGTAATTTCGAACGGTTGACTTTGTAACTTTGTGATTGGGATTTGGTCAGGTCTGATTCTTGGTAAGTCAGGTAATAACTTATAAAAGTCCTTGAGAAAATCCCCCCTAGGCTTTGCAATAAATTTACCTTTTTTACCTGCCTTTGATTTCAATCTTTTGACGTTGTAATATTTTGCTATGTCAACTCCGAAATATTCACCATCAGTAATCGTGTAAATTAATACTACTTTTGGTTGTTTGAATAACGTACCTGTGAACCATGTTTTCATGACAGCTTCATATTTACCACAAGGAATTAATGGTAATTCACCGCCTTGTATATTACTATTTAATCCATTTGTGGTAGAATAGCCATGTAGATTGATTATGTTTGATGTCTTATTCATAATTATTCTCACCGTCTGATTTGAAAGAATCATCATTAGCGGCTTTTGCGTAAGCCGTTAATGAATTTTTAGCTATCTCTTTCATATGCACAGGCAAAATATACCGCCCTGGTCTCGTTTGATTAGAATCTCTATCAACCATCGTGAAACGTATTGTTTCAATATCCCAGCCTTTTAAAACTAATTGCCTTTTTACTTCTGCTACATTTTCACTGCCTACCATAGGTTTTAGGTCGTGGAGTGTTTCAGGTTGTTTAGCAATGGATTTTATTAGACGATATTCTCTAGGCGTATCAATGGGCAATGTTCTCTTTTTCATTACGCTGCCCTCCCTTGATTTTGTGATTCTAACCAGTTGAAAAATTTATCTTCATCTATGAGAACTTTTCTACCAATACGCACAATTACGCCTTGTTGGTTGAGTCCATTTGAATTAGCATTAAAGATTAAAGCCCGAAAGCCACCGTTTGTAAGAAATTTATTGTCATCTAACATTTGATTGACAGTTTTTAGATTTTTACTCATATATTCACCATTTAGTAAATTATTAATAATGTAGAAATTTATTAGTATCTACGGTTTAATACGACTTGTTGTGTAGTCGATATGAGCATTGAATCATGTGAGGTTTGCAGTTAAGCAAAAGTGAAAACTTATTCGAGGTTGTTTTTTAAATTATTTAAGTCTTTTTGGTTTAGTGCAGTATAAATATTTCTATTTGGATTAAATTTATCAAATACCCGTGTTAGTAATGTACTGCTTATGGTACATGTTTTACCATTTCCTTTTCTAGTTATCCATTCAAATGAATTGTCTGTTATATAGTGTGGTTCATCAATAATATTGTCATGGTCAAATTCAGAATAATGGTACTTAATTTCATTGAAAATATTTGTAGGTGTAGGCTTTTTGAATTGCTTTAGATTGTTGTTTAATCGTTGCCTATCTAAAAAAGAAACAATTGCCCTACCTATGAAAATGTAATGTAAATAAGCACCACGTTTCTTTTTGTTGTTCTTTAAGTTGGTATACTTTTCTTCTTGTGAAAATATAAACTCTTTGTCTAGTTCTGTTAATTCTTCTGCTTGTTTATTAATACCGTGTTTTTGTGCAAGAATATTCAATATCGTTTTATAACTTGATGCATCCTCTAAATCGATTGTTTTAAGTTTTGAACTGTCACTTGGTTGCTTTTCGTCAACTTCAAATTCAATATTATGTTTTAGCTCATATAACCCCAATACATCAGTTAAATATTTCTCTAAGCTTAAGCCCTCTAATGCCCTTGTTAATTCTGCACCTTGATTGACAAATGTACTGCCTAATAAACTCTCAAAATCTACTAAAGCGTTTGTGGCTAGATGTGAAACATCATATTTTATTAACTGGCTCTCTAGTGTATTTTGAATGTTTAATAATGGATTAGTTTGATTGAGTAAACTTTCTATAACCTCAATATTAATTCCAAAACTATCATAAAATTTACTATAATCAGTTACGAATCTATCAGCCAAATTAGAATAAAGTGGTCTTACCATTGCATCAAAATTCCCCTTTAATAATTCATATTGTTGATTGAAATTTATTAACGTGGTTTCTTGCTTATCTATCCATGAAATTAATTGCTCATTTGTTTTACTGTAGTGTTCCATTGTTTTTTTAATAGTGGCATCGGCTTTTTCTTTCTCTTTTTCTAAATTGGCTAGTGACTTATCTATACTATTTTGGGATATTCCAATTTTATTTAAAAAATTTGATTGATTATGTAGGTTGCCGAATTGTTTGCCTAGTTTTTCCAACTCTTTTTCTAGTCGTTCTTGTTCTTTTTTTGAGAGTGGTTTGTCATATTCTGGTCTTAATACATCCTCAAGTTTTAATGCCTTTAATTCTTTTGAATTTTCTTTCTTGTCTTGGTCTTTTTTATCGGTCATATCCTTATCCAAATATCTTTTCATTCATTGAAGCCACCACACTACTTGTGTGGCTGTCTGATAGGTGGGCGTAGCGTTTCACCATTTGTAAGGTCTTATGCCCTAGAATCTCGGCTATTTCGGCAAGGCTTGCACCATTCATGGCAAGGTATGAAGCGGCTGAATGTCTAAGGTCATGAAATTTAAAATCTTCAATTTCTGCCTGTGCCATTAATGCCGTCCAAATATTGCGGATAAAATACGGTGAGGTGGGCTTTTCTCCATAGAAAACAAAATTTGTATCAATACGCCTAATTTTATTGTGCTTTTTTAAGAGTTCCAGCACATATCCAGTTATGGGTATTCTGCGGCGTTCATCATTTTTTGATTCGTGAATGATTAAGTAACCCTCTTTTAGGTTTATATCATTCCATTTTAAGTTGAGAATTTCGCCTTGTCTCATACCTGTGGATAAAGCCAATACAATAATGGCGTAAATGTGAGGGTTTTTATACTGGCTTGCAACATTTAAAAGCCGTTGTCTTTCATCATCAGATAAAAAGCGTACACGTCCACGAGGTTCTTTGGGTCTTTTAACCTTTCTCATGGGGTTGTCATCCATCCATTCCCATTCATTAACTGCAGTGGTAAATACGTGCGATAAAGCCGCCATATAACGCACAACTGTGGACGGTGCGCGTTTGTTGCCATTGGGTACTTTTTCAGTTAGTAGCTTTTCTTTAATTTCAACAATACGGCTTGCATTGATTTCTGATAGTAAATAAACACCCAATTCTTTTTTCCATCTTAATAATTGGGGTGTGCGTTGTTTAATGCTTTTGGGTGTTTCAGGAAGTTTAATCTCTAAGTATCTATCAATCATTTCACCAAAGGTGTGTTTTTTGGCTTCAATGGTTTTGAAGTGCCTACCATGTCTAATATCGGACTCGGTATCAGATGCCCACTTTTTTGCATCAGTCAACCTGTGAAAGGTTGCTGTTTGCTGTGGATAGCCTTTTAATCTGATTTGTACTTGATAGGTTGTTTGTCCTTTGGTTGTTCTTTTCTTTATAGACGCCATTTGTAAAACCTGTATTAACTCATGACATTCTATAATAAGTGGCAATTAAACGCAACAACGGACTTATAATCCTAGTGTAAATATAAACATAAGCACACAATATCAGGGTTTTACACGATTATTTTAATAAGCCGAATAAAATGCCACACTTGTGCCACAGTCAATAAGCAAAATCGATTTTACAAGACAAACTTATGATACTCAAAAAGCCGTATTTTTAAGCATTGCATGGGCAATGAGTAAAACTTTAAAATAGTTATGGTTTGATGTGATTTGTTACTAAATAATGTACTTTCTTATTTTCAAGTGTGTTGAAAATGTGGCATTTGCGAAAATAAGCTAATGTTGTGTTTTTGATAAATTGAGTTAAGTGATTGATTTATAACATTTAAAAATGGTGCCCGGTCTCGGAATCGAACCAAGGACACGAGGATTTTCAATCCTCTGCTCTACCGACTGAGCTAACCGGGCATCTTTTTTCGCATCATTTGCAAAGATGAGAATCTTCACAACCTGAATTGAACGCGCATTATATTGAGCAATATAGGTGCTGTCAAACTTTTATTGCACTATTTTATGATTCAGGCGTATATCCTTCTAATGGTTCTACACCGCCATCGAAGAAGAACTTTTGCATGGCTTGTTCTATGCGTTTTCTATCCTTGGGTTTTATCGGTGATAGGCGATTCTCGTTGATAAACATTACTTGATAGCTTAACCACTCTTGCCAGAACTTTTGTGAAATTTCTTTGTAAATTCGTGCTCCCAGTTCACCTGGATAGGGCACATAGTCCATGCCTTGTTGGCTTTCGCCGTATTTAATGCAATTTATTTTTCTCATGGCAATTATTTTAAATTAAATGTCCAAATTTTTCCACCGATGTCGCTTTTATAAGTAACTGAATCAAATATTAGGTATAAATATGAAATACAACCTTGCTTTTATTGTTATTTTTTCGATTTTTCTATTCTCTGCTCATGCAGTTGAAATGGATAATTTTATAAAAGTTACACAAGAGAAAATTGTGATTGATGAAAAAGCCGTCAATAAGCAAGCCGTTGTTGTCTATACTGTTGGTAATGATGCGAACTGTCAATACTCTTTGCTTCAGGATGCTATCAATGCTCCCAATAACATTCTATATACTTATGAAATTCGAGTGGCAAGCAATAAAACTTATACAGAGAGCTTGGTACTGGATTGGGTTGATTTAACTGTTAAAGGCGGTTATGCCAATTGTTCAGATGCCAGCAATGATATTGGCGACAACAGTCAGACAAGTTTGGATGCAACAGGCTTAAATTTACCTGTTATGAGGTTTAGAAATTCGGACACCTCAACAACTAACCTCTATAAAATATTTAATTTTGAAATAACAGGTGGTGTTGGGACGGCTACGGCTCCTGGTGGAGGAATTAATATTTTAGATACTGGTATTCGCTTGGATTTAGAAAACGCTCTAATTCATGCTAACACAGGTACTAAAGGAGGAGGATTTTATGCAGAAGGCTTTAATTCTAGTGTTTTTATAAAGGATACATTAATTATCTTGAATAGTGCTACAAATGGAGGAGGGCTTTATTGCGATGAACTTTCTACCGTGTTTATTTTTGGAAACTCTGGGGTTTCTAGTAATAATGCCAATGGTACAAGTTTTGATGGCAATGGTGGTGGTCTTTATTTAACCAATAACTGTCGGGTGGATTTTTTCGCAGGAACTGCAGGTGGAACGGGTGATTTGAGAGGGATTTCTGGTAACACTGCTAATCGAAATGGCGGAGGCCTGTATTTAGATACTGGTTCTATAGCCAAATTGTGGGGTTATTATATTTTTGGAGATTGGGGCAATAATACTGCACCAGTAAATATTACCAATAACAAAGCCAATGAGGGCTTGGGAACAGCCAGCGGCGGCGGAATTTATGCCACCGGTTCGACCACTCAAGTGCAGGCATACGGTACCATTATTAACAATAATGAAGTCACAGGAGGAATCTCGTCAAGCGGTGGCGGAGTGTCTCTGGACCAAGCTAAATTTAGTATTCAAAGAATGGATGATAAGAACTGTTGGAATACGCAAAAATGCAATCAAATGATTGGTAATAAGGTCTTTGGTTCAAACGCTA